>Ga0226835_1000097_pt1 | contig 173440 bp, 152 predicted proteins | sample LAC_MetaG_1_FD_163627 | JGI IMG/M metagenome (GOLD analysis project Ga0226835, IMG submission 163627) | Anaerobic ammonium oxidizing microbial communities from anammox membrane bioreactor (MBR) in UC Berkley, California, United States -... | ecosystem: Engineered > Bioreactor > Anaerobic >... | reverse complement strand
TTTGCAACGCGGAGTGCGCGCTTTTTCCGGGCTCACCCTCCGGGCCGGGGCCTGCCGGGCCGCCACACTTCGTTGCCGGCTCCTTGCGTGGCACCGCCACGCGCGTCGCCGGCGCCTCGTTTGGCGGCTCGGCAGGCCCCGGCGCGGGGACGATCGTAGTGTGAACACGCCCTAGAATGCGAACGGTTCACGACCCGAAGACACGATGGCATATCTCGCGCAAATCCTGCTGCTTCTGGCGGCCGCAATCACGGTCGTGGTCTTCTTCCAGCGGCTGCACATTCCGACCAGCCTGGGGTATCTGCTGGTCGGAGTGGTGCTCGGCCCGCACACGGTCGGACCGGTCGTTTCGATGCCGGAGCTCGAGAAGCTCGCCGAATTCGGCGTCGTCTTCCTGCTGTTCACGATCGGTCTCGACTTCTCCCTGCCCCAGATGCAGGCGCTGCGACGTCGGGTTCTCGCACTCGGCACCGGGCAGGTGGTGTTCACGACGGTGATGGTCGGGATCGTGCTGTGGCTCGCGGGATTCGAAGTCGCGGCCGCGTTCGTCTTCGGTGCGGCTTTCGCCCAGTCGTCCACGACGGTGATCGCGAGCCTGCTGGCCGAGTTGCGCGAGGAAGACAGCCGGCACGGGCGCCTCGGTCTCGCGATGTCGGTGTTTCAGGACGTCACCGCGGTTCCCTTCCTCGTGGCAATCCCGGCGCTGGGCATGTCGGCCGCGGCGAATTCGCTCGCGGAAACGCTGGGACTGGCCCTTGCCAAGGCGGCCCTCGCTTTCGCCGTCGTCCTCTTCGGCGGACGCTGGTTGCTTCGTCCGCTGTTCCGCCTGGTCGCCGAGCGCAGGTCGGTCGAGGTCTTCACGCTTGCAGTGCTGCTGGTCGCCCTGCTCGCGGCCTGGGTCACGAACGAGCTCGGCCTGTCGCTGGCCTTCGGCGGTTTTCTCGCCGGGCTGACGCTCGGCGAAACGGAGTTTCGCCACCAGGTGGAGTCGAGCATCGGCCCTTTTCGCGACGTCCTGCTCGGCGTGTTCTTCGTGGGCATCGGCATGCGCTTCGATCCGGCGGCGATCGCCGCGATCTGGCAGTGGGCAGCCCTGGGTGCACTGCTGATCGTGACGAGCAAGACCCTGATCGTCCCGATCATCATGCGCAAGGTCGAGGCCGATCCGCGAGTGAGGTGGCGCACGGGAATGATGTTGAGCGTCGGCGGCGAATTCGGTCTCGCTCTCATCGCCGTCGCACTCGATTCCAGCGTGATCGACCTGCAATTGGGCCAGCTCGCGATCACTTCCGTGCTCCTGTCGATGATCGTTGGCGCCGTGCTGATCTGGTTCAACGACCCGATTTCGGCCCGCCTGGCCGCAACGGCCCATGCAGGCCGTGATGCAGGCGCGCAGCTGCAGGCAGCCCCGCAACGACAGGTGGTGATCGGCGGCTACGGACGCGTGGGCCGCACCATCGCCACGCTGCTGCACTCGTGCGGCATTTCGTTCGTCGCTTTCGATACCGACCCGAAGCGGGTGACACAGGGGCGCCTGGACAGGCATCCGGTGTGGCTAGGCGACATCGCCGATCCGCGCCTGCTGTCTTCCATTCATCTCGGAAGAGCTTCGCTGGTGGTGATTGCGGTCGACGATTCCGATACCGCTTTCGCCGCGATGTCGTACATCGAGCGAACCTGCCCGCAGGTTCCGGTCGTCGCGCGTGCGCGGGATCTCGAAACCAGCACGCGCCTGCTCGCCGCTGGCGCCGCCCAGGCGTATCCGGAGACGATCGAATCGAGCCTGCGACTCGGCACGGCTGCACTGCAGATGCTCGACGTTGCCGAGCAGCGGATCGACGAAGTGGTTCGAGGCATCAGGGACTGGGGCTATCGGCCCGTCCTGGAGAAGGAGAAGCGCGACGACTGAGAGTCAGGTCGCACCGCGGCCCTTGACTCCCGTCAACCCCTATGCTGCCATCCACGACATACTCGCAGCTGGTCACAATGAACGATTCACGTGAGCAAGCAGACGCCTTTCGCCGATCGGCTGCCGAAGCCGTCCAAGCGGGCCGCCGGACGCACCGGACCGGCACAGGTTCCCGCGAACATCCGGGTGTTCGGTGTCGACCTGAGCCGGGAAGAACGCGACCTGATCCGGCAACGGCTCGGCGCGAAACTCGGAAAACATGCGCCGTCGATCGAACGCGTCAGCGTGCGGGTGCTCGACGTGAACGGACCGCGCGGCGGCGTCGACAAGCTGTGCCGGATCAAGGTCGTGCTGACCGGCCTTCCGAGCGTGCTCTACGAATCCCGGGCGGCCTTCCTGAAAGATGCGCTGAACGACGCGCTTGCCGGCACCGAGCGGATCTTGCGCCGCAGCATCGAGCGCCGACACGCCACTCCGTTGAAGGAGCCTGTTCGGCGCAAACCTCTGCGGCCAGGACCGCGCGAAGAGGAACCCGTGGAAGAGGAGGAGGAGGAAGGGCCGTGAGACCCCTGCCTCCCTCCCGAACGTGGTGGTCGAGCCCCCTTTTATCGCTGAACCAGCAGACCGGCCGTGGACGCACTGACGACAGAAGAGCGCGAGAACCTCGCCGGAATGATGCATGAACGCAAGCAGCGCATGCGCGACGAAATTCTCGCGGGACTCGCCCGCATGCGTACCGGGGGGTACGAAGAGCAGTTGTCGGGCACCTCGGATGCCGGCGACGAAGCCCTGACCTCGCTGATCACCGACCTCACGAACGCGGAAGTGGCGCGCGACGCCGCCGAGCTGCCGGACATCCGCTGTCATCGCTGCCAGCAGATCCGCGAAGCAACGCGAGCGCCGGGCGGGCGTCCGTAGTCCGCACGGGCGTGCATCCGAACGAGGAGTCGATCGCCGCACGAGCCGATGGCCGAGTCGCCGCGGTGCGCGGCAACGTCGTGGACGTGCACTTCGAACCGCCGCTGCCCGAACGCCATCGCGCGCTGCGCACCGGGCCCGACGGGTGCATCGTGCTCGAGGTGGAGAGCCATCCGGCGCCGGACACCGTGCGCTGCATCGCGCTCACGCCCACGAGTGGCCTGGCGCGCGGCGCTGCAGTCACCGACACCGGCGGGATGCTCGAGGTGCCGGTCGGGCGTGCGCTGCTCGGGCGCATGCTGAACCTGTTCGGCGAAGCGATCGATCGACTCCCGCCACCGGAGACTGCCGCGCGCCTGCCGCTGCATCGTCCGCCGCTGCCGCTCGCGCAACGGGTCGCGTCACGCGAGATCTTCACCACCGGCATCAAGGCGATCGACCTGCTCGCACCGCTCGAGCGCGGCGGCAAGGCGGGCCTCTTCGGCGGTGCGGGGGTCGGGAAGACGGTGGTCATCACCGAACTGATCCACAACATGGTCGAGAGCTACGAAGGCGTGAGCCTGTTCTGCGGGATCGGCGAGCGCTGCCGCGAAGCGGAGGAGCTCTATCGTGAAATGCGCGATGCCGGCGTGCTCGACAAGACGATCATGGTGTTCGGCCAGATGAACGAGCCGCCGGGCGCGCGCTTTCGGGTCGGCCATGCGGCGCTCTCCATCGCCGAACATTTCCGCGATGCGGAGCGGCGCGACGTGCTCCTGCTGATCGACAACATCTTCCGCTACGTGCAGTCGGGCACCGAGGTGTCGGGGCTGCTCGGGCGCATCCCGTCGCGAGTGGGCTATCAGCCGACGCTCGCCACCGAACTCGCCGAACTCCAGGAACGCATCGCGAGCTCTGCCGCCGCGACGATGACCTCGGTGCAGGCGGTGTACGTGCCCGCCGACGATCTCACCGATCCGTCGGCGACGCACACGTTCGCGCATCTTTCCGCCTCGGTCGTTCTCTCGCGCAAGCGTGCCGCGCAGGGCCTCTACCCCGCCGTCGATCCGCTCGCTTCCGACTCGAAGATGCTCACCCCGTCCGTGGTCGGCGAGCGGCACTATCGCATTGCCCAGGAGGTGCGGCGCGTGCTGGCGGAGTACGAGGATCTGAAGGACATCATCGCAATGCTCGGCATGGAGGAGCTCTCGCAGGGCGATCGCGAAACGGTCCGCCACGCGCGTCGCCTCGAACGCTTCCTGACCCAGCCGTTCTTCACCACCGAACAGTTCACCGGCAAGGCCGGCGCCTCGGTGAGCCTGGAGGAGACCGTGCACGGCTGCGAGCGCATTCTCGCCGGCGAGTTCGACGGCCAACCCGAGCGCGCGCTCTACATGATCGGCGCGATCGACGCAGCCCTCGGGCAGCCGGCATGAGCACGATGCGGTTGAAGGTGCTCACGCCGACGCGCGTGCTCGTCGACACGCCCGCCACGAAAATCGTGGCCGAAGCGGCCAACGGGCATTTCTGCCTGTTGCCGCGCCACGTCGACTTCGCCGCAGCCCTGATTCCGGGCATCCTCTACTACACCACGGAAACCGGCGAAGAGGCGCTGGTCGCGGTCGACGAAGGCGCGCTCGTGAAATGCGGCGCCGAAGTGCTGGTTTCGGCCCTGAACGCGGTGGCCGGCACCGACCTCGCGACGCTGCAGGCAACGGTCGCCGACACTTTCCTGACCCTGGACGAGGATGCGCGCCGCGCCCGCTCGGCGCTGGCACGCCTGGAGTCGGGCGTGTTGCGACGACTGGCGGCGCTCGAGCGTGCGATTCATGACTGAACGCCCGCCGTCGCCCGAGCAGCGCTTTCGCGAGGACGTCGCGCGCAAGGCCGAGCGCCATCGCCGCGCGCGACGCGAGCAGCACCGCAGCATCTGGTTCTCGCTGGGTCTTTTCGGCATCATCGGCTGGTCGGTCGCTCTGCCCACGCTCGGCGGCATCGCACTCGGCATCTGGCTCGACGGACGTTTTCCGGGGCGGATTTCCTGGACGCTGACGCTGCTCTTCGCCGGCGTGGTCGCGGGCTGCCTGAATGCCTGGTACTGGGTGAAGCAGGAGAGCCGCACCGAAGACGATGGGGCGAGCGGCGCAAGCAGCGACGGAACGCGCAATGGAACGTGAGCTCTTGCCGCTTCTCGTCGGCCTCGCCTCGGGCGTCGCCGCGGGCGGGTTGTACTTCTTCTGGCTCTGGCGCAGCCTGCACGGGCTCGGCTCGCGGCGACGCCCGGCGCTGCGCATCGCAGCGGGCGTCATTGGTCGACTCGCGTTCGCGCTCGCCGTGTTCGGCCTTCTTGCCCGCTGGGGCGGCCTGGCCGCGCTCGTCGGCGCGCTCGCGGGCTTCACCGCCACACGCCTGCTGCTCGTGCATCGGGTGAGCCGGGCAGACGCGGAGAAACGGGCATGAACATCAATCCCGATGCGATCGTCGTCTGGCAGATCGGGCCGTTCGGCATCAACGCGACGATCGTGTACACCTGGGTCGTGATGGCGCTTCTCGTGCTCGGATCACGGGCGATCACGCGGCGACTGACGACCGGCCCCGAGCTTTCGCGCTGGCAGAACCTGGTCGAGGTGCTCGTCGCCGGCATGCGCGACCAGATCCGCGAAGTGAGCCAGCAGGAGCCCGGCCGCTTCCTGCCGTTCGTGGGCACGCTGTTCCTGTTCATCGCGGCGTCCAACCTGCTCTCGGTCGTGCCGGGCTTTCGTGCGCCCACCGGATCGCTTTCGACGACCACCGCACTCGCGCTCGCCGTCTTCGTCGCCGTGCCGCTCTTCGGCATCGCCCGCGAGGGGCTGTTCCGGTACCTCGCCAACTACGTTCGCCCCAGCTGGCTGATGCTGCCTTTCAACGTGATCGGCGAGTTGTCGCGCACGCTGGCGCTGGCGGTGCGCCTGTACGGCAACATCATGAGCGGCGTGATGATTGCCGGGATCCTGCTCAGCCTCGCCCCCTTCTTCTTCCCCATCCTGATGCAACTGCTCGGGCTGGTCACCGGCCTGATCCAGGCCTACATCTTCGCGGTGCTCGCGATGGTCTACATCGCATCGGCGAGTTCGGCGCGCGCGAGCCGCGATTCCCACGAGGAGTCCGCATGACCGACCTTTCCCTGATCGGCGCGATCTCGATTTTCACCGCCGGCCTGACGATGGCGATCGGTTCGATCGCACCCGCGCTCGGCGAGGGCCGTGCGGTGGCGCAGGCGCTCGCGTCGATCGCGCAGCAACCCGATGCCTCCGGCACCATCACGCGCACGCTGTTCGTCGGCCTGGCGATGATCGAGTCGACGGCGATCTACTGCCTGGTGATCTCGCTCATCATGATCTACGCCAATCCGTTCTGGGCCCAGGTGCTGCAGCGCGCCGGAGGCTGAGATGCAGATCGACTGGCTCACGGTCTCGGCGCAACTGATCAACTTCCTCGTGCTGGTCTGGCTGCTCCAGCGTTTCCTCTACCGGCCGGTGCTCGACGCGATGGACAAGCGCGAAGCGCGCATCGCGAGCCGGCTTGCCGAGGCCGACCGGCGGGAGGCGAACGCGCGCGACGAAGCGCGCGCCTGGCGCGAGAAGACCGAGGCGTTCGAACGCAAGGCCGATGCGCTGCTCGTCGAGGCGCGCGAAGCCGCCGAGCGCCAGCGACGAACACTGGTCGAGGCCGCGCGCACCGAGGTCGAGGCAACCCGCGAACGCTGGCAACAGGCCATCGTGCGCGAACAGCAGGATTTCCGCGAGGCGCTCGAGCGCGAGCTCGCCGCATCGGCGCTCGAGGTCGCGAAACGCCTGCTCGCCGATCTCGCGCACGCCAGCCTGCAGCACGAGGCACTGGCCACGCTCGCCCGACGACTGGAGTCGCTCCCCGAGGAAGAGCGGGCGGCGATGGCCGCCGCGGCGCCGCGGCTTCGGCTCGCGAGCGCGTTCGAAGTCGACGCCCGCTCGCGCGACGAACTCGTCGAAGCGCTCGCGCGCACGCTCGGCACGCCGGTCGAACTCGAGTGCGTGCGCAAACCCGAACTGCTGCTCGGCGTCGAACTCGTGGGCAACGGACGCAAGCTCGACTGGAACGCGGCGGCCTGGCTCGAGGAATTCGCCGGGCGCGTGCAGGCGAGTCTCGCCGACAAGAGCCGGGCACCGTCGGGTGGCGCCTGATGCTGCGCGAGCTGCTCACCGACAGCCGCATCGCACTCGGGCGCGCGCTCGCCGCGGGTGATGCCAGACCTCGCGTGCGCGAGACCGGAGTCGTCCGCCAGGTGGGCAGCGGCATCGCACGCATCGCCGGCCTGCCCGGCCTGGGAGCCGAGGAACTGGTCGAGCTGCCCGGAGGCCTGTTCGGCCTGGCAGTCGATCTGGAGCCGGAAGACGTCGGCGTGGTGCTGCTCGGCCCGAGCACGCATCTGGCCGCCGGCGACGAGGCACGTGCCACCGGTCGCCTGGTCGACGCGCCGGTGGGCGCGGCCCTGCTGGGCCGCGTGCTCGACGCAACCGGCCGCGCGCTCGACGGCAAGGGAGCGCTCGCCGCAACGGCGCGCCGACCGGTCGAGAGTGCCGCGCCGGCCATCCTCGATCGCGCGCCGATCACGGTTCCGCTGCAGACGGGCCTGAAGGTCGTCGACGCGCTCGTGCCGATCGGCCGCGGCCAGCGCGAACTCATCGTGGGCGATCGGCAGACCGGCAAGACGTCCATCGCGGTCGACACCATCCTGAACCAGCGCGGCCGCGACGTGATCTGCGTCTACTGCGCGATCGGGCAGCGCGGCACCGCGGTGGCACGCGTCGTCGACACGCTGCGCCGCCACGACGCGCTCGCGTACAGCATCGTCGTCGTCGCCTCGGGCGAGGACCCTCCGGGGCTGCAGTTCGTCACGCCATACGCAGCGACGGCGATGGCCGAGCACTTCATGGAGCAGGGGCGCGACGTGCTCATCGTCTACGACGATCTCACCCGTCACGCGCGCGCCTACCGCGAGCTCTCGCTTCTGCTGCGCCGGCCGCCGGGTCGCGAAGCGTTCCCGGGCGACATTTTCTACATCCATTCGCGGCTGCTCGAGCGCGCCACCCAGTTGTGCGCCGAGCGCGGCGGCGGTTCGCTCACCGCGCTTCCGATCGTCGAGACCCAGGCCCAGGACATCTCGGCATACATCCCGACGAACCTGATCTCGATCACCGACGGTCAGATCTACGTTTCGCCCGAGCATTTCCGCAAGGGCCTGCTGCCGGCGGTGGACGTCGGCCGCTCGGTGTCGCGCGTCGGCGGCAAGGCGCAGCTTCGCGCCTACCGTACCGTGGCCGGAGAACTGCGTCTGGCCTATGCGCAGTTCGAGGAACTCGAGACTTTCTCGCGCTTCGCCACCCGGCTCGACGAGGACACCCGCGCCACGATCGAGCGTGGGCGACGCGTGCGCGAAGTGTTCAAGCAGAACGAAGGCGCACCGCTTTCCGTCGGCATGCAACTCGTCGCCCTGCGCGCCGTGGTCGACGGCCTGCTCGACCGCGTGCCGCTCGACGCGGTCGTCGGTGCCGAACGGTCGATCCGCGATGCCGCTGCGAAAGCGCACCCGGAGCTCCTCGCGCGCATCGACTCCGGCGCGGCGATTTCCGGGCAGGAGTGGGACGCGCTCGCGCAGACGACCCGCGACGCGCTCGGCGCCGATTGACGATGGACACGCTCGGCGAATTGCGGCGCCGCCTCGGGACGACCGACGACATCGCTGGAATCGTGCGAACGATGAAGGCGCTTGCCGCGGTGAGCATCCGGCAATACGAAGCAGCGGTGCATTCGCTTGCCGACTACTCCCGCACGATCGAGCTCGGCCTTCACGCGGCGCTGCGCGATCTTCCTGCGGTCGAAGAAGCGGTGGCGCGCCGCGACCGGCTGCGCGCCGTCGGCGCGGTCGTCTTCGGCTCCGACCACGGGCTGTGCGGGCGTTTCAACGAAGACATCGTCGCGCATGCGCTGGCGCGACTCGGCGAGCGGCCGCCCGGAACCGGCCTGCACCTGCTCGCCATCGGCGCGCGCGTGGCCGCACTGCTCGAGCACTCGGGGCAGACGGCCGAACGGCAGCTGCTCGGGCCCGGCTCGGCCGCGCGCATCGGCGCGACGGTGCGCGAAGTCCTGCTCGAGATCGATGCGTGGCAGCAGCGGGCCGGCGTGCAGCGCGTATATCTGTTTCACAACCGCCCGGGCGCAGGCGAACGTTATCGTCCGGCCACCGTGCGCCTGCTCCCCGTTTCACCGGCGCGCCTCAGGAACCTGGCGACCAGGCGCTGGCCGGGGCCGTCTCTTCCGGCGTTCACGATGGAGCGCAAGATTCTCGTTGCGGCGTTGTTGCGGCAGTACTTCTTCGTTTCGGTGTTCCGTGCCAGCGCCGAGTCGCTCGCCGCCGAGAACGCCACCCGGCTGGCCGCCATGCAGGCCGCGGAAAGGAACCTCGCCGAACGTCACGCCGAGCTTCTCGCGGGGCTGCGGCGCAGCCGGCAGGAAGCGATCACGACCGAACTGCTCGACGTCGTCGCCGGCTACGAAGCGCTGCAGGGGCCCTCGCGCCGAGCGCCCATTCGTTCATGACCGACGCCGAGTGCGCGAGCTTCCTTCAGTGGGCACTGCCGCGCCTCGGCCGCCGCTGGGCGGGCTACCGCATGGTGCGTGGCCTGGCCGCCAGGCGCATTGCGCGTCGGCTGCGCCCGCCCGGAATCGAGGATCTCGCCGGTTACCGCGTGCGGCAGGCGTTCCCGACGCTGACGCTGGGCATCGTCGCGACCGACTGCGACCCGGTGCTGATCGAGCGCGCACGCGCCGGGTGCTACCGCGAAAGCAGTCTGAAGGAGTTGCCCGTCGACGGACTCTCACGAATGTCTCATCGAGGAAGCGGCGCGCAGATCGCCTCGAAGCGCGAATCGCCGTGCAGTGCGTCGAATGCGGGCGTGACGCGCAGGAATGGCAGGGAAGTCGACCGCTCCTTGACCGCCGCTGCGAGCGCCAGCAGTGCCTGCTCATGGCGCCCGGCGGCCACTGCGCTGCGAGCGAGCGACCAGCCCGGCACGCGCTGCTGTCGCGCGAGTCGCGCGAGCGCATCGTGATGAGCGGCAGCCGTCTCGATGCGACCGGATGCGGCTTCGACGAGTGCCGCGTATTCGAGCCAGGCGACGTCGCCGCCGTGTTCGGGCCCGCACCCCGCCAGCGCTTCGCGCGCCGCATCGGCCTGCCCGGCGCACGCCAACGCCCACGCCAGGCGTAGCCGCGCCGGCCGGTGACCGGGCGCGAGCTCGAGCGTGCGCTGAAGTGCGCGCGCAGCGTCGGGCCAGCGCCGTTGCAGCATCATGTGATCGCCCAGATTCATGTTCACGCCGACGTCGAGCGGATCGACCAGCAGCGCCTGCTCGATCCACGCGCTGGCCTCGGCGAATTGACGACGCACCGCGTACGCACTGGCAAGCTGGATCATCGCGAGCCCGTAACTCGGCAGCAGCGCCAGCGCGCGCCGCAGATCGCGTTCCGCGGCGTCGAAGTCGAGCGCGAAGAAGAAGCGCAACGCCCCTCGCAGTGACAGGCCGATCCCGAGGTCCGGGTCGAGCCCGAGCGAACGCTCCAGATGCGCTTCACACGGCGCGAGCAATTCATCGGGCGTTGCCACCCCGTAGTGCATCAGCAGCAACTCGCACTCGGCACGCGACGCCCATGCCGGGGCGTAGTCGGGAGCCGCGCTGGTCACGACCTCGAACGCCGCGATCGCCTCGCGCAGGGCCGGCACGGTGCGCCGGCTCAGCAGGTGGCGACCGCGCAGATATTCACGCAGGGCCGTGGCATCGAGCGCCGGCGGGCTGCGGCCGGCTTCCCGGTCGCCCGTCAGGCGTGCGTGAATCGCCGCGGCGATGCGCTCGGCGATCTCGTTCTGGACGCCGATCAGATCCCGCAGCGTGCCCGTGTAGTCGCCCGCCCAAACGTGTGCGTCGGTGCGCGCGTCGACCAGCCGTGCGATGACCTGCAGCCGCTTGCCCGCCTGGATCACGGTCCCTTCGACCACCCACTCGACACCGGTTCGCTCGGCGATTTCGGACAGCGTGGCGCTGCCGTCCTTGAACCGCGAGGCCGTGGTGCGCGACAGGATGCGCACGCCGTGCAGGCCGCACAGACGAAGGCTCAACAGTTCGGTCACCCCATCGGCCACGAGCGCATCGGCACCGGCCTCGGCCGAGACCGGTCGGAAGGGCAGCACGATCAGCGACTCACCCGGCGTCGGCTCCCTGGACGCAGCCGCATGCGGATGCACCGCCGAGTGCAGGCGGTAGCCGCGCGTGGCGATCGTCTCGATATGGACAGGTGTCCTCGGGTCGTCGCACAGCGCGCGGCGCAACTGGCGGACACAGCGCGTGAGCGCGTCTTCGGAGACGAAGCCGCGCGGCCACACCACTTCCTCGAGCTGCCGGCGCGAGCGCAATTCGCCGGCGTGGCGCGCGAGTTCCAGTAACACCTGCATCGCCTTGGGTTCGACGCGACGCGCTCCCGTAGGCCCGACGATACGGCCTTCCAACGGGAAAACGTCGTACGTTCCGATGCGGAAGCCTTTTTCGAGCGCCATCGGCTTTTCCTCGGAAAAACATCGGCAAACCAGACTGTGCAGTGACTTACAGTGCCGGCAGAATCGGAATGTATCAAGCGCCGATTCCTGCGAGGGTGTCATGGGACGCAGCTTCCACGAATGCATCGTTGCGGCAGCTGTTTTTCTTCTGTCGGCGCTTGTTGCAGGATGCGGTTCGGGCGGCGGGGAGCCTGCGGCGCTCGTGCCCGCCGGCTCGGACGCGGTGCAGGCGCAGGTGACCAAGGAGGGCGGCGCGCTCGAGCTGACCACGACCGGCGGTGCGCGGCTGAAGCTGACCGTTCCGCCCGGTGCGCTGCACCTGCCCGCAACGATCGTCTTGCGCGAAGCCGCGCCACTGAGCGGTGCGCTCGCCACCTTCACGATCGAGCCTGCCGGAACCCGGCTCCATCTGCCGGCGACGCTGGAAGCCAGCTTTCCCGTGGAGCCCGATCCGGGCGTATCGCTCGGCGCGTGGTTCGGCACGCCCGACAGCCGCACCTCGATGCCGGGCACTTACGATGCCCGCACGCGCACCTATACCTTCCAGAGCTGGTTTCTCGGCTACGCGGCGATCCCGGCGCCCGATGCCTCGGCGGCGGATCCCAAGGGAATCGAGCGGGAGAAGTTGGTCCGAAGCGTGAAGGATCTGGCGGATCCGCGTGCTGCACCGTCCGGCAGCGACTTCATCAACGTCGGTCTGCTCAGTTGCGAGATTGAACTGACGAGCCTCGGAGAGCGCATCGAACGGGCGAAGCTCCTGCCGCTTTCGGGCGAATTGGCCAGTCAGCTGATCTCGCAGTTCAAGGCGACTCGCGATCGGTGCCAGGCTTCGAGCATCGACGACGAAGTGGCGAGAACCGTGGCGGTGACGACGCAACTGCAGACGCTGGCCTGCGAGAAGTACAACGCGGCGAGCACGACCGCGCGGGTGCTGGCGGGCGCCACGTCGGCCGACGAGATGAATGCGCAACTGAAGCCGATCATCGCCGCGGCAGCGCTGGCAATGCACACCGGCGCCGATTGCGCCTCTGCGGACGACCTCGCCAGCGTGCTCGAGCCGGAGTTCTCCGATTTCCTCGACAACTATATCGATCGGGTCAACGCGCCCGGTTTCCTCACCGACGACGCGCAGATCTGGCGGCAGGCATGGGCAGAGCAGGTCAAGGCGTACGACATCGCCGCGACGGCAGAGATGCTGAACATGGAGAGCGCCGATCGGCAGGTCTGGACCGAAGTCCTGGCGCCGATCCTGCGGCAGTTGCGCAAGATCGCCTACGCCGCGTGCCGTGACGAGGAATTCCGAGAGGAGCGCTTCCTGGTCGACATCAACACCGGCGGCTGGCTGTTCGGCCACCCGGTGGTCAGTGACCCGGAATTGCCGCCATGGGCCGATTTCAGCGCCGACGACCTGCTCCGGGACATTCAGTTGTGTGCGTCGAGGCTGACTATCAGGACATATCCCCCGGTGACCGAAGGCGTCGAGGTGCACGAGGAGAAGACCCTGGGTGGCGGCAATGCACCGGGCACGCATTCGGCCACTGCGCAAATGAGACTGGTTCCCGACGGTGCGATCCACCTGAGCGGCCCGATCCACGATTTCACCTGCGGCAACCCCACCGGGAGCGCCAGGCCGGAGAACGCGACGGTCACGATCATGGCCGATGACCACGTGCTGGGCACCGTGTCATTGCAGGGCGCCTCGTTGCAGACGGTGCCGTTCGTGGCCTCGTTCAGTACGATCCTCGACACCCTGGCCTCGCCATCTTCGCAGCAAGGTGCCCCGTCGCGATTCAGGTTGCGCGTGCTGCGCAACGGCAGCGGCTGCGGCGGTACGCACGGCCCGGACGACTTCGAGTTGTTCTCGATCGACTTCGGGTCCGAAATGCCCCAGATCCTTGTCTCGGTCAGCGGCACGAATATGCTCAGACCAGGTGAGAGCTCACAATTCGTCGCCACCGTGGAAAACGCAAGCGACCCGTCTGTGGTCTGGAGCACCGACGGCGGGACGATCACGCAGAACGGGTACTACACGGCTCCGGCTGTGCCGGGTCGTTATGTAGTGACGGCGACCAGCGTCCAGGACCCGCAGAGATCGGGTAGCAGGATAGTGACCGTTCCTGGCGATGAAATCGCGCTGACCTTGTTGCCGGCCAGGCAGATTGGCACCACCCTCACCTCCGCCTACTCTAAACTGGAAACCTATCTGCTAGAGAGAGGTGAGCTAGCGTGTTTCGAATACCTCAGACTGTCGGCTCCCTTGAGCCCATCAGCCGGAGGTAGTGACACATTCGGCCCGCACGCCGATTGCGATGCAGTGATCTCCGCCACGATCTTCCGTTCGGAGCCCGGGTGGGGGGAAGCTCGGGTGGACCTGTGGGTGAGCGAACGGGATTTCCCCGCTACCGGCGGAACGTCACAAGGAAAGGCCGACCTGTACTTCCAGATGCAGACTACGCCGCGTCGCGTCCTCAAGATCGTCCTGGACGGATCGAACGTGATGCCTCGCCACAACGACGGATCGCAACTGAAATCCGGCGAACTCAGCGTGAGTATCGGACCAACGTTCGAAAGCGCAGCTCCAGTGGGGTTCTTCCGCAGCGTAGACGGAACCTTATATGCCTCGGTCGGTACCGGTGACTCGGGGATGCTGGCCGTTTCAGTTCATCTCGGAATGGATTCGACCACCTACGGGCGATCCGGAACCTACAGTTTCGTCTTCAGTATCGTTCCCCAATAGCGCCTGGAGTGGAGATGAGGCACACTAGGCAGCCGTCGCGACGTGCGGTTGCACGACCAGTACAGTGGCGCACGCTCGAAACGTCTCTTTGTATCATCGGCGCGCTTCGCAAGCTCAGAGTGCCAGGACCGAAAGATCAGAGGAAGGAGGGCGTTACCGTGAAGAAGACCCGGGAAATATGCCCGGTTCCACGTGTGCACGGATGAACTCGACGGTGACTGGTGGCGAATCATACCGACATGCGCCAACATCAAAAACGAATACACCACAGGGTTTGCTCAAACTCCGGCATACGGGACCGCTATCCGGAGGCTGCGCGGTGGACCCGGATGGCCTGACATACCCTTGCCATAACGACCGGAGCTACGGGTTCGCGGCCGGTATCGGGAGTTCCGGCGGACTCCCCAAACGGCTCTACGTCTTCGCGACCTTCACTTTCCACACGTCGCCGGCCGCCTCCAGGTACTCCCAGGCGAAGGGCTCGCGGCTTTCGGCCTCCATCTGGTAATAGAGCGGCTTCGGATCGTGATCGTTCGTGAAGACGAACGCCTCGCCCGCCTTCAGTTCATCGAACGCGCGAAAGACCATCTCGTGGCGCTCGGCCGGCGCATACGGGCGGATGTCGAACTCCCTGACCACTTCGACGGCGGTCGCAGACGGCCTGCTCTTCACCTTCTTGGTGATGTGAACCACGTACTCGCCCGGCTCGCTCTTCTTCGGGTTCCAGTCGTACTGGCCGTCGAGCTTCGCGCGGAATGCGTCCTGGACGAACTGCGGGTCCTGCGCGGTGACGATCTCCATCGTATGGCCTTCTTCCATCATGCCGTAGCGATGGAAGATCACGTGCTTCCAGTCTTTCTCCTCGATCCTGCGCAGGTCCATCAGCGTGGAGACGTCGGTGAACTCGCGTCCTTTCGAGGCTTCGGTGCGGGTCACCTTCACTTTCCAGTCGATACCGCCGCGCTGCAGGTATTCCCAGCCGACCACGTCGCCGTGAATCGAGCGGAATTCGTAGCAGAGCGGCAGCGGATCGTGATCGTTGATGAACACGAAACTCTCGCCGACCGGCAACTCCTTGAACATCTTCAGGAGCATCGTGTGCCGCTCGATCGGCACGAACACACGCACGTCGAGCGCTTCGAGCTGTCCGGAATCGCCTGTCATGCTGTCCTCCATGGGGAAACTTCCGACCGATTCTCGGACAAGACTGCACGATCCGCCTCTATCCCCTTGCGGGGCAACGTGGATACCGGGCTTTCCGGGCGCTGCGTCAGTTTCCGAAATCGGCGCGCGCCGACCAGGCGCGCTTGCGCACCTTCAGGGCGTCGATGCGGGCCCGGCCGATCCGCCCGAGGTAGGCTTCGCGGTCTCGTGGGCCCATGACCCAGTCGTGCAGCCAGGCTTCGAATTGCGCCCGCGTGCGGGTCGCCTCGTGGTACTCGCGGTAATACGCGTTGTCGCGGTTGTAGCAGCCCTGCACCGGCGAGGGATGCGCCCCGCAGGGCACCTCCGCCACCGCGCAGACGAGAAAGCCGGGAACCACCGTGCGGTTGGGGTCGCTCGCGAGCACCCTGGACGGCACGATTTCCTCGGCGATCACGATGACGCGCCGTGCGGCGTGTACCGCATCGGGCAGAACTCCGAGATTGCCCCAGACGTGCGCGTTGCCCGCCGGGTCTGCGCGCTGCGCCTGCACGATCGTCACGTCGGGCACGATCGCGCGCACCGCGCGCATCGTCTCGCCGGTGAATGGCGCCTCGAACTCGGTGATGTCGGGATTGCGCGCCGCCACGTCCGAGCCGCCGGCAGTGTGGGTCGGCAGGAACGGCACCCCGAGCGCTGCCGCGTGCAGCGCGAGCGCCAGCGTGAAGTTGGTGTGGTCGATCATTTCGACCCGATTCGGCACGCCCTCCTCGATCGCCCGCCGGAAGTTGTACGCCGAGCCCATCATCACGTTTCCGACCCAGGCGGCCATCACGCGGCGCACGCATCCGGCCCCGATCATCTGGTCGAACAGGATGTCGGAGATCGGGCCGACGAGCGTGAGATCGCGCTTGCCCTGCCGGATGATCTCGTGACCGGCGGCGAACGGGATCATGCTCTCGAGTTGCAGGCCGAGCGCGACGCTCGCGCCGTCGGGCACGAAGCGCTCGACCGCTTCGCGCAGCGTGACGAGCTTGGCTTTCATCGGGTCCAGAACCCCTGGCGATCGTAGCTGCGCATGGCGCGCAGTTCGTGCCGCGTGGGCGGCGGCGTCGGCTGCACCTGCGGCGAAACCTGCAGCGGCCACCCGGTATTGGCGAGCACTTCCTCGACCGTCGTTCCGGGATGGTGCGAGTGCAGATACGCCTCGCCGGCAGGCGAGAACCTCAGCACGGCCCGGGTGGTGATCACCGCCGCCGGCCCGCCCCCGGCGAGCCGCCCGGTGCGCGACGCACCGAACCCGGGGCTGGTCACGTAGTGCACTTTTTCGGGCAGGCGGAATTTGCGGTGATCGAGCAGCGCGACGAAACGCTGCGACAGTGCCGCGATGTCGCAGGCGCCGCCGCTGCCCGGCAGGCGGATCGTTCTTCCCGAAGCATCGCGGACTTCGGTGGAATTCAGGTTGCCGTGGCGATCGACTTCGGCCGCGCCGAGAAAGCCCAGGCTCACGCGGCCGCTTTGCAGCAGCGCCATGCATTCGAGCATGCCCAGGCAGGAGAGCGCGCCGGTGATGTTCGGTCCGTCCGACATCGTGTAGAGCAACTCGCGCGCCGGCGTATCGCGCAGGATGCCGTTCTCGAAAACGCCCACGGCGCCCGGCGCATGGGTGTTCTTCGCGACCACGAACGCGATCAGCGGCAGGCGCATGCCGACGAAGACCACGTCGCCGTCGCGGATCTCGCGCGCAGCCGCAGCGACCATCAACTCGGCGGCGGTATAACCCGTCATGCCCTGCACTTCCTGCACGATCGCCGCATGGTGGCCGGCGACGCGCTCGCGTATGGCCGGATGGATCCGTGATTCGTCGAGTACGCTGCGTGGCATGGAATTCCTCCACCCCGTAGCGTAACGCACTCGCGCAGCCGCTCGTCAGCGGGTTGTCGCGATCAGGTGCCGGGCGAGCGCGTGCCAGGCGGGCAGCGACGTGGGATCGTTCGCCGAGTTGCCGGCCACCGGAGTCGAGGCGAAGCGTGCGATGACCATTTCGGCCGCGGGATCGACGTACAGCGTTTGCCCGTGCACTCCGCGTGCCATGAAAGCCCCGTGCTCGTTGTGCGTCACCCACCACATGTTGCGGTAGGACCAGCCCGGGAGCAATCGGTAGCCGGCCCGCGCGAAGTCGGCCGGATTGCCACCGCGCCTGATGTCGGCCACCGCCATCGCGGGGATGATCTGACGGCCGTTGAAAGCGCCGTTGTTGCGGATCATTTCGCCGAAGCGGGCGAGGTCGCGCAAACCGGTACTGAGCCCCCCGCCGGCGAACGGAGTCCCGATCGAATCCACGGACATGTAGGCATCCTGCTCGGCGCCGAGCCGGCTCCAGATGCGCTCCGAGAGCAACTGCGCGACCGACCGGCCCGTCACGCGGGCAATGATCCAGCCGAGCGCATCGGTGTTCGCGGTGCGGTAAGCGAAAGCTGCGCCATGCGCACCCCGGGGCTTCACCGTCTGCAGGAACTCGTAATAGCCACGCGGACCGGTGTAGTCCTTCGGCTTGGGCAGCGGGTTACCGGCTGCGGCGTGCAACCAGATCTCGGCCGTCGGGTCAGCGTAGTCTTCACTGAAGCTGATGCCGGTGGTCATGTCCATCACCTGCCGGACGGTGGCGCTACCGAAGGCCGAGGCAGCCAGCTCGGGCACGTAGCTGTCGACCCGCCGGTCCGGATCCAGCCGGCCTTCGGCCACCAGCGTCGCTGCCAGCGTGCCCACGAAAGTCTTCGTCACCGACATCAGGCCGTGCTGGCCTTCCGGGCCGAGCACGCCGAAGTAACGCTCGTAGACGATGCGCCCCCTGTGCAGGACGACGATGCCGTCGGTGTAGTTGGCATCGAGGGACTCTCGCCAGGTCATCGTCCGCTGCGCACCCAGCGGCGTGAACGTCAGGCTGTCGATGTCGTCGCGCAGCGCGGTCGGCAGCACCGCCACCGGGCCCAGGCCCCGCGAAACGTTCACGGTGGGCATGAGTTGACGGAAGTTCGAGACGCTCCAGCGCAGCGCCGGGAAACGCCAGTACGAACCGTCTTCGAAGCGCACGATGCGGTCCGGCGGCGGCGGCGAGCCGACCATCCAGCCGAGCTTCGCGGGATCGCTCGCCCGGGCGTCGGGGTAAGTGTCGGGCCGATCGGAAGACGCGGCGGTCGTGCCCGAGGCAAGCGCCAGCGCCAGCGAGACAGCCACGATCAGGAACTTCGGTCTTTGCGCCGGCGACACTGGATTCTCCGCAGGCAAAGTGATGGAGTGCGGTGTTCGTTGCTCGTGGGCGACTACGCGGCGCCGCCAGGGCGGCCGCGAACCGGTGGCCGATCGCTACCCCGGGGTGGCGAAGCTGCTGCCTTCTTCACGATTCGAGACTCATTCGCGGCAGGCGCCTTCTTCACCGCGGGCGGCTTCGCCGAAACGCCCGCCTTCGCTGCACGGTCCGCACCCGGCCTGGCGCGCCGGGCCGCGGACAGCATCGAGGCGAACTCGCGGTTGAAGCGGTCGGTGATCGTCTCGGGGTCGGGCACCAGGCGGGCGTCGGCGACGACCGCGAGCGTGACCTCTCCCCGGTAGCCGAGAATGCTGATCCCCATGCCGAGATGCTCGCCCGGGTGCGGCACCCAGAACATCACGCGTTCGATGGGCACGCCGGCGACGTAGAGCGTGCGCGGCGAGCCCGCGACGTTGGTCATCACGATGCTCGCCTTGCTGCTCGGCATCGACGAAGGGATATCGGCCAGCGCACCGATCGCCTTCACGTCGGCCAGCGCGACCGGCTCCGACCAGGCCACGCGCTTGGCCAGCCCGAATTCGCCCTTGAACGGCGATTGCGGGTCGTCCTGCTCGAGGAGCTCGGTCAGCAGCATGCCGCGTCCACCGGGATCATCTTGTGAAGCGCCATCGCCTGTCTCCGTTGCGCAGGATTCGGGTCACGGGTGCATCCTCGCGGTCTGCCGTCAGTGCGTCCGCGATTGGCAACCCGGTCTCGAAGCACTCGGGTTTCTTCGACCCAGATCAACTCGCTCGCAAGAACGAGACCGTTATATTGACGCGGGTTTTCCAGTTCGGGAACCAGGCGTCCGCAACGGGCGCCAACCCGAGCAGGGCTCCACCCGGAGTATCCATTCTTGCGACAAGCTCGAACCAGAGGCGGAGACACATGAAAGAGACCAACCTGATCAGGCGGCGCAACATGCTGAAGGGGGCGGCAGCGGCAACCACGGTTTCCGTCATGGGCTGCGCCAGCCAGCTGACCACCAGTTCGCGGCCACGCGTCGTGGTAGTGGGAGGCGGCTGGGGCGGCCTTGGCGCGGTGCGCACGCTGGCGGCCGGCGGCAAGGTCGATGTCACGCTGATCGAACCCAACGACGGCTTCATGTCGTGCCCGCTCAGCATTCTGTACATCACCGGATACGCCCAGGCCAGCGACTTCCAGCGCAGCTACCGTGCCATCGACGCCCTCGGCGTGCGTCGCGTGAAGGATCGCGTCGTCGACATCGATCGCGCCGGGCGCAAGGTGAAGACGGCCACGCAAGACATTCCCTACGACTTCCTCGTACTGGCCACCGGCCTCGAATACATGGAGGAAGCGCTGCCGGGCTACGCGGCAGCGCGGGATCAATTCCCCGTCGGCTTCCGCGCCTTCGAGCAGGCCGCCGTGCAGCGCCAGGTCGCCGCTTTCGTGGAGCAAGGGGGGAACTTCGTCATCACCGTGCCGAAACCGCCCTATCGCTGCCCACCGGCGCCCTACGAGCGCGCCTGCATGATCGCCCACCGCATGAAGGAAAAGGGGACCAGGGGCAAGCTGATCGTCGTCGACGCCAACAAGCATCCGATGCCGCCGCCGCTGGCCAAACCGCTGGAGACGGCGATGCGCGAGATGTACGGCAGCCAGATCGAATACATCACCGAAGCCGACCCGAAGTCCATCGATGCCGGCAGGAAGGTGCTGTCGACCAGCAAAGGCGACATTCCCTTCAGTCAGGCCAACGTCATCCTGCCGATGCGCGCACCCGGGCTGATCCGCAAGGCCGGTCTCGGCGAGCGTTTCGCCGCCGTCGAGTTGCCCACCTTCCAGAGCAAGGCGGACAGGAACATCTTCGTCATCGGCGACTCCCAGGGCTCGCCGCTGCCGAAGAGCGGCCACCTCGCCTTCGGTACCGGCCAGCAGGTCGGCGAGCAGATCCTCGCCACCATCGCCGGCAAGTACAAGGAGGCCGGGCTTGGTGACGAAGTCACCCTGCCGGCGGCGATCTGCTGGGGCAAGGTATCCACGTCGCTGGCCATCAATATCAACGTGACCTCGAGCATCTCCATCGGCGATCCGCCGAAGATCAGGTTCCAGGTCGATCCGGCCGCCAACGCCGCTTCGAGCAAGGGCGCGATGGACTGGGGCAGGAACATGTGGAACGCGATGCTGGGGTAGCAGGGAGTCGGGCTGATCCGTAAGCCGGTTGTTCGGCGGGTATGCCTGGACGCGCATCCGGGCATACCTTGACAGGCGCAATCCTTTTTCCTATAAGTCCCCCGACCTGCGCGCGAATCGTGCGAGGTGGCCATCTTGCCGGGTTCCTGCCGCAGCGAGCCGCCTCCAGCTGACGAATCGACGATGAAATTGATCGACACGTTGCAGGACGAGCACACGCTGATCGATCAGGTGCTCGGATCCTTTCGCAGGTACGTCGGTGCACTCGAGGACGGAACCGCCGATCCGGATGACGGCAGACGGTACGCCGCGTTCTTCACCACGTTCGCCGGCCATTTCCATCACGAGCGCGAGGAACGGGTGCTCTTCGATGCGCTCGTGGCGCAGGCGGAACTGCCACGCGAGCGCGGACCCGTGCATGCGCTCGTGCGCGAGCACGCCGAAATGGAAGAGTGGCTGCGCGAGATGGCGCCACTTCTCGAACAGGGGCTGCAATCCGAAGACGATCGTGTCCGGCTCCGGGCGCTGGCGACCCGCTACTCGCAGACACTGTGGCGCCACATCGACGCGGAAAACTCCGTGCTGTACCCGGAGGCGCAGGAGCGGCTCCGCCGGTACGGGGTTCGCGAGTTGCCGGATCGACCGGCCAGCGATGCAGAGGCGGCCGCGCGCGAGGGCGTCACGGCCCTTCTGCTGCGTTACCCGCCGATCGAGGACGAGGCGCTCACGCGCGGCGAGGGTTGTTTCATGTGCGCAGCCTACGGAAAGACCTGCGACGGACTCGAGGCCGAGTGGTGGACCGAGCTCGAGTGGGAGGACTTTTTCAACAGGTGAGCTTTTTCGACAGGTGACGCGAGCGACCCGGATCGCCCCCCCGTAACCTCGACCCCCCGGTGCCGGCGCCGCGGTGCGCCTGCGGCAAACCGCCCTCCTGAGCGAAAATCACGGAAACGCCGGATCACGGCCCGTTCCGCCTCCCCTTCAAGGATCGCTCATGCCCGTCTACCGCTCCCGTACCTCGACCGCCGGCCGCAACATGGCCGGCGCCCGCGCGCTGTGGCGTGCGACCGGCATGAAGGACGAGGACTTCCGCAAGCCGATCATCGCGATCGCGAATTCGTTCACCCAGTTCGTCCCCGGCCACGTCCACCTGAAGGACATGGGTCAGCTCGTGGCGCGCGAGATCGAGGCTGCAGGCGCGGTCGCGAAGGAATTCAATACGATCGCGGTCGACGACGGCATCGCGATGGGGCACGACGGCATGCTCTACTCGCTGCCGAGCCGCGAGCTGATCGCCGACTCGGTCGAGTACATGGTCAACGCCCACTGCGCCGACGCGCTGGTGTGCATCTCGAACTGCGACAAGATCACGCCCGGGATGCTGATGGCGGCAATGCGGCTGAACATCCCCGTGGTGTTCGTCTCGGGCGGCCCGATGGAAGCCGGCAGGACGAAACTCTCCGCGCACCGGATCGACCTGATCGACGCGATGGTGATGGCGGCCGACGAGAACGTGTCGGACGACCAGGTGGCCGAAGTGGAGCGTTCGGCCTGCCCGACCTGCGGCTCCTGCTCCGGGATGTTCACCGCCAACTCGATGAACTGCCTCACCGAGGCGCTCGGGCTCGCGCTCCCGGGCAACGGCACGCTGGTGGCCACCCACGCCGACCGCGAGCAGCTCTTCAGACGCGCGGGCCGCCTGATCGTCGAGGTGACCCGGCGCTACTACGAGCAGGGCGACGAGCGCGTGCTGCCGCGCGCGATGGGTTTCGAAGCGTTCGAGAACGCGATGGCGCTCGACATCGCGATGGGCGGATCGACCAACACCATCCTGCACCTGCTGGCGGTCGCGCAGGAGGCTGGCATCGACTTCACGATGAAGGACATCGACCGACTGTCGCGCGTGGTGCCGCAGCTGTGCAAGGTCGCGCCGAACACATCCGAGTACCACGTCGAGGACGTGCACCGCGCCGGAGGCGTCATGGCGATCCTGGGCGAACTCGAGCGCGCCGGGCGGCTGCACACCGGCGTGCCGACGGTACACAGCCCGACCCTGAAAGACGCGCTCGCACAGTGGGACCTGATGCGCAGCCCGTCCGACGAAGTGCAGACCTTCTTCCGCGCGGGTCCGGGCGGCGTGGCGTCGCAGACGGCCTTCAGCCAGAGCGCGCGCTGGCCCTCGCTCGACACCGATCGCGCCCGCGGGTGCATCCGCTCGGTCGCGCACGCCTACTCGCAGGAGGGCGGCCTGGCGATCCTGCACGGCAACGTCGCGCCCGACGGCTGCGTGGTGAAGACCGCCGGCGTCGACGATGCGCTGCTCGTGTTCGAGGGCCCCGCCTGCGTGTTCGAATCCCAGGACGAAGCCGTCGAGAAGATACTCGGCAACCGGGTCAGCGCAGGCGACGTGGTCGTGATCCGCTACGAGGGCCCGAAGGGCGGCCCGGGCATGCAGGAGATGCTGTACCCGACCTCGTACATCAAGTCGAAGGGCCTGGGCAAGGCCTGCGCGCTGCTCACCGACGGGCGCTTCTCCGGCGGCACCTCGGGCCTGTCGATCGGTCACGTTTCGCCCGAAGCGGCCTCGGGCGGTGCGATCGGGCTGGTGCGCAACGGCGATCGCATCCGCATCGACATCCCGAACCGCCGCATCGACGTGCTGGTCGCCGACGACGAACTCGCACGGCGCCGCGCAGCGCAGGACGCGAAGGGATGGAAGCCGGCCGAGCCGCGCAGGCGTGCGGTGTCGGCGGCGCTGAAGGCCTACGCGAAGCTGGCGATGTCGGCGGACAAGGGAGCGGTGCGCGACCTGTCGCAGCTGGATTGACCGACCCTGGCCGATGTCCTGCGCTGGAAACGAAGCTTGCACATCGGCGTTCGGTGACAGTACCCTTGCAGTTCACGGAAGGAGGCGGCCATGACGCAGGAGGTACTGAAAGCCCGGCTGATGGCAGCGATCGAAGCCATCCAGGCGAACCCTCAAAGCGCGAAGGCGGTGTTTCGTGCGAACACTCAATGGGAAGAGTCGGTGCGCTGTTCGGGCACGGTGCGCGACTTTCCGCCCATCACGGTTGACGAACCTCCCGAACTCGGCGGCGCAAATGCCGGACCCAACCCGGTAGAGCTGGTTCTGGTCGCGCTCGGCACCTGCCAGGAAATCATGTACAGCGCCTACGCCGCAGTGCTGGGCATTCCGCTCGAATCGGTGCGTGTCGATATGCGCGGCTTCCTCGATCTGCGCGGATTGTTCAACCTCGACGAGAAGATCCCGGCCGGCTACGAGAAGATCGAATTCGAGACGATCATCGACAGCCCGGCAGATCCGAAAAAGATCATGGAGCTGGCGCAGGTGGTGCAGGCACACTGCCCCGTCCTCGACACGTTGCTGCGCCCCATCGAAGTGGCTGGCAAGGTGACGCACAACGGCCTGGCCCTCACCGTCTGAAGTGTCCGGCGCTGCGCCCTCGGCCCTCTACCCCGACAGCCTGCTGTATCACGAAGGCACGCTGTGGCTGAAGGCGCTCGCCGGTGACGAAGCGCTGATCGGCCTCACCCACTTCGCGCAGAACAGCCTGGGAAGTGCGGTTCACGTCGAGTTGCCGGCAGCTGGAAGCGTGATCGCCGCCGGCCGTTCGTTCGGCCTGATCGAGGCGGACAAGATCGCGTACGAACTCGTGGCGCCGGCGAGCGGCGCGATCATCGAAACCAATGCGCGACTCGCACAAATGCCCGGCCTGATCAACGAACATCCCTATACGGAAGGCTGGCTGCTGCGCCTGCGGCTCACATCGCCCGGGGAACTCGATGCCCTGATGAGCGCCGAGCGCTACGTTGCGCATTTCAGGCTCGCGATGCAGCGCTGACACGAACGTCGGGAGTGGTCCCTGGTGCTGAGAGGGGCGACCGCGATGCCTTGCTACGTGCTGCATGCCCGCTCCGATACCGGGTTCAGGAGCCTCCGAGATCGGTCTTGTGACATCCCCACAGGCGTTCGTGCACGGGATCGGCATCGCCGTCTCGGGGGTCTTGCCTTCGGCCACTACGGCCGGGTTGTAGCGCGTTGACACATCCAGTACGTGCGAACTGAGGCCGCCTTTAGCGCGCCACAGCAGCGTTCGTCGCGTGCGCCCGAGGCGAAGCAGCATCCGATATTCGACCAGATGGCGATACTCGCTGTTCCGTGAAGATCGGCATCGCTTCGGGTCACACGGCTCCTGACCGTCGTCCTGGCCGCTGAGCGCCCGGAAGCTGCGGGCGTCAGCCCCTTCCGTCCTCCACCACATCGACCACGCCCAGCGATCGACCGCGAACGGCGTCACTGCGGGGACGCTGGCGCCACGATGGGGTTCATGACCTTCACGCCGGTGCCTGCGAAGTCGGCCCCATTGCGCGTGACCACCGTCAGATCGTGGACCAGCGCGGTGGCCGCAATCTGCTTGTCCAGGGCGTGCTCGGGGTTCGGAACTCGGCGTCGACCCCACACCTGCGCAGCGTCGGCATCGAAGGCGAACACCTTGTCCGAGTACTGGTCGAGCACGGCTGAGAGCCAGGCCTCCAGCAAGCCTGCCTGTTCGACATCGCCCCGCAGTCGGATGAGTTCGACGCCGCGACGAGGCTCGCCGATCGTGATGACCGACAGGTAGACCGGGTCGCCGGCGCGGGCGACGCGATTGAGGAAGTCGTCTTCCGGGTCGCGCGCGCATACGCTTCCAGGCCGCCACGCGCCGTCCACTCGTTCGCGCGCTGCGCGAAGACCTGGCGCCACTCGATGTTCACGGCGCCGGGGATGCGCTCCCTGGCGAACTGCCCCGCGCATCGATGGTGGCCTTGTCGGCCTGAGCCTGCACAGCGAGCGGTAGAAATGAGGCCGCCATCGGCACAGGGTCAGAGCACGTCGAAGTCGAGTCGCGCTTGCCTCCAGGGGTTGGTGAAATCCGGCTTCGTGTGCTGCAGGGGCGTGCCGGGTCGAAACCGGGCTCACGCATCCTCGACCCAGCGGTCGGTCGTGTCGGCGCCGTCGAGCCAGCGCACGACCTCGGCGGCCATCGGATGGTCCACGGCCGCGTAGCGCCGTCGCAGACGATCGCGGTCCTCGCCAAGCTGATCGAGCCCGCGATCCTGCAATGCATGCAGGTCGCGCTCGAGCATGTCGGCGAGGTCGGCCCCCGCCAGTGCACGCGCCGCCACCCGGAAAGCGCTCATGTAGCAGTAGGCCGTGCCGTCGCGGTAGCTGGCGACCAGCGTGGCGGCGGGAATCAGGCTCAGGTACGGCTGCAGTGCCGGGTTGATCGCGTGCCCCGCCATGTTCGATCCGATCACGCTCGGCCGCCCTGTAAAGGCGCGCAGGTGAAGGAAGCGCGACATGCATGGCCCGTCATTGACGGGGTAGTTGTCCCAAAGCGTCGGCTTGCGCCGCAGGGCCTCGGCCACGCGCATCAGGTGGCCGACGCTGAACTCGCGCGTGCAGATCTCTTCGCCTGTCCAGTAGACGCCCACGCGAGGATCGAGCCTGCGTCCAAGGTCATCGAGGTAGCCCGCCGGGCGCTCGCCAAAGACGACATCCAGCATCCTGTCGTCGGAATAGTAGGTCGGACACATCACGACGCGGCTGGCGCGAGTGTTCTCCAGCGCGGTGTGGACGATCTCCGCCTCCCGTGCGGCCAGATCCGGAATATCGCCCCGTGTGTCGTCGAACAGGATCGCAAGGTCGTCGACCCCGATCTCGTCGAGCGCCCGTACCTTGGCGATGAAGTCCGCCCGCGCGGGCGCCGCATCGTCGCGGTACAGCTCGTAGGGGCTCAGGCCCACGCCGAAACGCAAGCCGAGCCCGCGACAATGGGCCGACAGCTCCGCGAGCTCGGCAAGCACAGCCGGTGGATGCGGCTCGCGCCAGCGCCGGCGCAGGTGGGCGTCTGCCTTCGGCGCATAGTGAAAGAAGGAATAACCGAGTTCCGCCAGTCGGCTGAGTACGCGTACGCGGTCTTCGTGGCTCCACGGCCTGCCGAAGTAGCCTTCGATGACGCCCAGCTCAGGAATCATGGGTGCATGCCGTGAGGTTGGCGTCTACGCACGAGGGTTCGCGCACCATGGAGGTCGCCGGCCTACCGCCAAAGCACCTGCGCGGCGCGCTCGATTTCGTGCTTCTCCTCGCAGAAGCGCCGCGACGCCGGTTCCAGGGTCACCGATGGCGCGGGAACGGCGTAGAAGTTCCCCGCGCCGTAGGCGGCCATGTCGTCGCCGACTTCGATGTAGCAAAAACCGTGACCGTTGAAGCGGCTGCGGGGCTCGTCGCCCGCGATCTCTGCGGCGATGTTCTCGGCTACGACGCGCGCCTGCTCGTCGGCGAAGACCCCCGCCTTGGGCAGGAACATGCCCACGGGCAGCCGTATCGACGTCGCGTCCCCGATCGCGTACACGCCCGGGTGGCGGGTCCGCAGCGAGCTCGCGTCGACGGGCACCCAGCCGGACGCGTCGGTGAGTCTGGCGGAGCGCACCGGTGCGGGTGCGCGGTGCGGCGGCACGCCGATGAGCAGATCGAACCTGGCGTCCTCGAGCTCGAAGCGCGCCACACGCGCCGCCGGATCGATCTTCATCACGATCTGCTCCGCATGGAACCCGATCCCGCGGTCGTCGAGCATGCGCACCAACTCCTTGCCCACCTCGGCGCCGGCGACCGGCATCGGCAGGTCTTCGGGCGTGTAGACCGAGATGTCGCATTGCGCGCGCACTCCGCGACGGCGCAGCATGGATTCGACGAGGAACGCCGCCTCGTAGGGCGCGGAGGGACAGGAAAACGGCGTGCGCGCGACGAGCACCACGACACGCCCGCCGGAGAAGGTCTCCACCGCCTCGCGAATCCGTACAGCGCCCTGCGGTGTGTACAGATCGAGCGCGGTTTCGGCAAATCCGGGTATGGCTTCGGCATGGCGGTCGGCGCCCAGCGCGATGATCAGATAGTCACCTTCGAGCACTCCGTCGCCGGTGCGCACCGTCCTGGCGATCGGGTCGATCGCTTCGATCTGCGCCTGCACCCATTCGATGCCGTGCTCGGCCAGGTGCGCGAGATCACGCTCGCCTTCAGCGGCTTGCCGGCGCTCGCCGGTCATGAGCCACAGGTTGGCCATATGCAGAGAGAATTTCGCGCGCCGCTCGATCACGACAACGCGGTGATCGGGCCCGCACAGACGGCGCAGCGCGCTCGCAGCCGTAATGCCGCCCAGCCCACCGCCGAGGACGAGAATGGTCTTGCCGGTCATGGAGTCCTCCGTGGCTGCTAACCGAACGTGAGAACGCGATCGGCCTCTTCGGTCAGGCGCGCGAGATCGTCCATCGTCGACATCGGGCAGACCGCGGCGGCGTCCATCTTGCGCAGGCGCAGACAGGTAGTGCAGCTCAGCACGACGCCGCCCAGTTCGTCGAAGCGCAGGAGCAGCCTGTGGACATCGAAGCGCGCGTTGTCCAGCTGTTCGATCTCGACCGCGGCGCCGAGCAGGAAAGCGGCCGCCTCGTGGCCGCGCGAGAGCACTGCCGAACCGAAGCGCAGCGCGTTCCAGATGGTTTCCGGATCGTTGCCGTTGATGACGAGCAGGTACTTCACTCCGGACTCCTCAAGCTGGAGGTTGCTCGCGTGACACGCATAGCCCCGCGGTCCGCCATTCGCTGACCCCGTCGAACATCTTGCGTGCATTGAAGCCACGCTTCCTCAGCAGCGCCACTGCCTCGTCGGACATCAGGCAGAACGGGCCGCGGCAGTAGGCGACGATCTGCACGTCGCGCGGCAGTTCGGCCAGCCGATGGGCCAGTTCCGTCAACGGCATCGAGCGTGCATACGGCAGGTGCGCGGTGTCGTACTCGTCCTGCGGACGCACGTCGATCACCACCACCTCGCCGCGCTTGGCCTGGGTGAGCAGATCCTTGCGACCGACCTGAGCCAGTCGTTCCGGCTCGGCCATCATCTGTTGCAGCGCCATGCGCAGCTCGAGCAGGTGCTCCGCAGCCACGTGGCGCAACGTGACGCCCAACTGCGCCACGTCGTGGCCGCTCAGGCGGTAGAGCATCCGCTTGCCGTCGCGCCGGCTCTGCACCAGGCGCGCCTCCTTCAGGGCCCTCAGGTGCGCGCTGGCGAGCTTGATGTCGACGGCGACCGTGTCGGCAAGCGATTCGACCGACTTCTCGCCCTGCGCCAGCATCTCGAGCATCTCCAGCCGCTTCGGGCTGGCCAGCGCTTTGCCGACGCGGGCGACCTGCTCGTACAGAAGGTTCTTGAGGTCTCGACCGTTCATGATCTTCATTCTAACGATCTTGCGAATAATGGCAACTCGCCCGAAACGGACGGCTGCCGGCTGCCCGGGGAACTCGTCATGGACCTCGAAAAGCTCGTCTTCGCCAACGAGCCGGCCATTCGGCTCGGATTCTTCCTCGTTGCCTTCGCCCTGATCGGCCTGTGGGAGGCCGTGGCGCCGCGCCGCGCGTTGACCGCATCCCCTCGGGGCGGAGCAGCGCCAGGTGCTCGACGAGGCCAAGGCGCTCGCCGGCAGGGGTCGACTTGGCCACCGGGCCCTGGCCGTCGAAGTGGAACACCGACTTGGCTTGGCGGAGCCGGCGCGCTGTTCGGTCACCCGACGCCAGCGGCTGTTGCCGGTGCGCGCAGCGCCGTTGCCGGCCACGCCGTCGCGAACGAAATCGACATGGGTGTGCTCGGCATCCGTGTTCGGGCGTCTCGGCTCCGGAATGGTCGATGCCGACGCAGCTGGAAAACGCGGTCATCGAGAACGGCGCCCGACTCAGGACACCTCGGCCAGCAGGCTTTCGCAGGGGATCTTCAGCCCTTCGTGCAGTCGCTTGACCATCCGCAGGCCGAGAACGTGTGAAGCAATCGGCCGCTCCCGTCCTGCACGCCGGGAAGCGCCCGGGCTTCGTTGCAAATGCCCGCCATATCGGCCGATATGGCTGCGCTTTGCGCCTCGCCCGCGCGCTTCCTGGCGTGCCTTCCGGGCGCGGCCGATTGCTTCACACGTTCCGAGCACTGCACTTCGATCACCAGCCGGTATGGGAGAATCCGCAAGCTGACGATGGTCTTGTGTCAATCCTCCGGCCAACCTTCTTGGCGCCAGGATGAGGACTCATTCGCTCGATCTTGCACCTCGCAGCGAATCTGCAATTGCGGAGAGTGCATCAGCCAATTGACGTGCTTGCTCCGGCGCCGGCAGCGGCAGGCGAAGGTTGCATGCGCCGGTTGCCGGGTCGCGCTCGAGCCAGGGATGTGAAGGTGCCTGGGTTTCGCCAGCGACGCGCAGCGCCGAAATCAACAGCGTGCCGGCCTGCACAAGCACGCTCCAAGGATCGGCGACCGGTTGCTGCAACGCCGTCGCGGCCGCTTTCGGCCGCGACGCGTGCGCTGCCGACGCGAGGTTGCCCGCCGCGGCGGCCACGTCGGCGTCGGCCACCTCGACCGGCGACTCCACCGCTGCGCTGGCCACACTCGCCGCTTCTTCCGCCGGCGCCATCGCTTCGCCCTCGCCCATGCGACCGGTGACCTTCTCGACGTCGTTCATGAAACGACTCAGGCGTGAGCCGCCGAGCGAAACCTCGCTCTGGCCGCCGTCGAGGATGCCCGCTGACAGCGAGCGCTTGAAGGCGAGCACGGACAGCATGCCTTCCTCTATGGTGCCCTTGGCGACAAAATTGACGATCTGCACCGGCCGCGTCTGGCCCATGCGGTGAATCCGTCCGATGCGCTGCTCCAGCAGCGCCGGATTCCACGGCAGGTCCATGTTCACCAGCGTCGAGGCATGCTGCAGGTTCAGTCCCGTCGCGCCCGCATCGGTGGATAGAAACACGCGGCAGTCCGGATCGGCGCGAAAACGTTCGACAAGCGCCGGGCGTTTCTCCGAAGGCACGCCGCCATGGAAGCTGACGTAGCCGATGCCGCGCTCTTCCAGCCTGCGGACGACGATGTCGTGGGTGCGCGTCCACTGGCTGAACACCACCGCCTTCGCATCCGGCTGCACGAAGACACCGTCGAGCAGCGCCGCCAGTTCGTCGGCTTTGACGCCGTGGTCAGTTTCCTGATCCAGCAAATAGGTGCTGTTGCAGGACATGCGCATGTTCTGCAGGGCGCAGGTCAGTCGTCGCTGATCCGTCTCCGACAGGAACTTGGTCCGCCGCCAGCGCTTGACGATCTTCGCGACGATGTCGGCATTCTCCCGGTGATGCACCATCTGCATCTCGGTCATAGGCACCAGCAGGTTCTGGTCGGTACGACTGGGCAGCTGTGTCAGTACTTCGGAACGTCGCCGGCGAATCAGGATCGGCGCCAGCGTCTGGCCGATCTTCTCCAGCCCCGTGTAGCCGGTGACGCGGCCGAACTCGTCCTTGACCTGATGCTCGTGCAGCAGCTTCCAGGTAGGCCCCAGCCGGTACTGGTCTACGAACTGCACGATCGAGATCAGCTCCTCGAGCCTGTTCTCCAGCGGCGTGCCGGTGAGCACCAGTGCGTATGGACTGTCGATGCGCTTGAGCGCCCGCGCGGCGATCGTGTTCCAGTTCTTGATGCGCTGCGCCTCGTCGACGATCACCAGTTCCGGCGCCCATGCGGCGATCAGATCGAGATCGGGCTTCAGTTTCTCGTAGTTGGTGATCTTGCAGAAATCGTCGTCGCCGAAATCCTTCTGCCGCTGCGCCCGGCCGCCGGCCATCACCCGCGCCACACGGCCGGAGAAGCGCTTGAATTCGCTTTGCCACTGGTACTTCAGCGAGGCCGGGCAAACTACAAGCACGCGCGAGACGCCGAAATGTCGCGCCAGGATCTCCGTTGCCGCAATGGCCTGGATGGTCTTGCCCAGGCCCATCTCGTCGCCAATCAGGGCGCGGCCGGCGCGTACCGCAAACAGCGCGCCCTCGGCCTGATACGGATACAGCGGCGCCTCGAGCAGCTTCGCCAGCTGCCGGTCGGACGCGCCGCGCGGGAACAGGCTGCCGAGCACCTGCGCCCGCCGCGCCGCATCGCGCCGGCCGGCGACCAAGTCGAGCGCGTCGTCATAGGCGCGCAGTTCGTGCCCGCTTTTCGCCGCCGTCGCGAGGAAGTGATCGAGTTCTCCGAAACGCTCCTCCGGCAGCACGCCGCCTTGCGAGGCGTCGAAGAGCTTCGCCGCCGCTTGCGCCACGGTCGGCGGGCAGTCGGCTCCGGCGCGGAAGTACACGGCGCGCGCGCCGTCGTTGCGCAGGTAGATCTCGGAAAACGGCGGACGCCATCCGCGTGCAAAGGCGGCCTTTGCCCCGCGCTTCTTCTCGAGCCGGGCGAGGACGAACTCGATGTGCTTGCAGGTGCCCAGTTCGTTGGTGGCGTAGTCGGGGCACGAGCAGTAGTTGTCGCCGGCATTCAGACCGCGTATCGCCACGCGGTAGGTGGCCTTCGACTGCGGGTTGCCGACGCGAAACTCCGAGAAGAACGGCTGTCCGCCGCGGTTTTCCAGCACGAACGCCTGTTCGCGCCCGAACTGACGCCGCAGCGCGCGTTGCCAGTCGGCGGGGGCAAGATCGCCCGGCCGATGGGCACGGGAGAGCTTCGGTTCCTTGACGGACCGACTGGAAGCAGGTTGCCGTTTCACTGTTGAACCATTGTCAGAAGTGCTCGACCGAGCGGGAGTTCGGCCCCGATGGCTCCTTCGACACTCGCGTCTGCGCGAATCGAGTAGCCGATCGCTCGGTAGCCGCGCTGGCGCTTGCCCACATTCGACGCAGGGCCGGGTGACCGATGTCGACGAAGTCGATGATCCGTACGTCAGTCTTGGGGGCGTGCTCCCGGATGTTGATCTCGACCTTCAGCCCGAGCGTCGCCTGCGCATCGATCTCGGGCCTGAACTCGAACACCAGGTGCATCGAGTGCCCGGCCTGCTCCCGGCTGCATTTCCCTAGCCACGACAGCTCGGCGCGAATCGCGTCGACCGTGCCACCGATGGGCTCGGGATGCACCTGGACCAGATAATTGCTGTTCAGTGAAAATCAGCGGCGCCCGGTTGCGAGGACAGGACTTCTCTCACCCCTCAATCGGCCGCAGTACCGAGCGCGGGCTGTCACGCGGCAACAGGCTGAAGGACGCGGATCCTCGGCGCGAGCTTCGCGCGCAGTTCTCGATCTGCGACCCGCATGTCGTACTCGGACTGCAGGTTCAGCCAGAACCTGGGCTCCATGCCGAAAAAGATTCCGAGCCGAAGCGCCGTGTCCGCCGTGATGGGGCGCTGGCCATTCACCAATTCGCTGATCCGGCTCGGCGAGACGTCGATGTCCGCCGCAAGCTGACGGGCACTGATGCCCATGGGCTTCATGAAATCCTCCAGCAGGATCTCGCCGGGATGAATCTCCTCGAGCAACTTGGGCATGTTTCGACTCCTGGTGGTAGTCCACGATCTCGACTCTGTGCGCTCCGTCCGACTTCCAGACGAAGCAGATCCGCCACTGGTCGTTGATGCGAATGCTGTGCTGGCCCTTGCGGTCGGCCCTCAGCGCCTCCAGCTGGTTGCCCGGCGGGATGCGCAGACTGGCCAGTTCGGTGGCGGCGTGGATCTGGAGCAACTTGCGCCGAGCGACGCGCTCGATGTTGCGGAAGCGGGATACCGGGCGGCTGTGAAACAAGGCCTCGGTATCGGCGCACGCGAACGAGCGAATCATGCGACATTGTGATCCGCGCTAGAGATTCCGTCAAGCGGAACCCCCGATCCGGAACCGGACCGCCGCACGGTGGTCTGGCCTCCTGGGGTAGTGTCCGGAGTTATGTGCAGAACTGCTTGAATGCGGGTCAGGGCCGCGCTGCGCGTTGGCTCGACGAGCGCAAGCAGACCAACTCAAGGCAATTCGGGCTTGTGGCAACTGCACCCCGTTTGATGCTATCATGCATCATACTTGATGACGAAGCTTAGCATGAGAACGACTGTCACCATTGACGACGAGCTCTATCAGAAGGCGTTGGACGTCGCCGATCCAGGTATGGACAAGGCCGATCTGTTTCGCGAAGCGATGAAGACCTTCGTGCGCGTGCAGGCAGGCAAGCGGCTTGCCGCCTTGGGCGGCAAAGCTCCGGCAATGAAGGAAATTCCTCGCCGGCGACCGGCGGCACAAATAGGGAGGTGAGTCTGGTCCTCGCCGATACGTCAGTCTGGGTTGCGCATTTCCGGCGTGCCAACCCCGCGCTTCAGTCATTGCTGGCGGACGGCCAGGTCTTGTACCACCCGCTCATCGTGATTGAACTCGCCTGCGGAACACCACCGGCCCCGCGCGAACGTACGATCGCCAATCTACAGAAGCTGCAGCAGGCAGTCGTCGCGACAACCGACGAGACACTTGCCCTGATCGACAAGGAGCAGTTCCAGGACTCCGGATGCGGCGCAATCGACATGGCGTTGCTCGCGTCCACACGACTTACGCCGGGCGCGTTACTGTGGACGCTAGACAAGAACCTTGACGCCCTGGCGTCGCGTTTAGGCGTTGCTTTCAGGACCGACACTCACCGGCGGCCAGCGTCATGAGACAGGGGGATTTCCCGATGGTCCCCGATGCCCCTCGATAGTCCTCGAAAGACCCCTCACACCCACTCAATCATCAACGGCTCCTGTAAGCCGTTGATTCGCTTGGCCAGCGCGTCGAACCGCGCTGGCTTTACCGTCAGATGTACCGCCACTTCGAGTGGGATCCCCTCGCGCAGCTGTCACCATCGATCGACATCTATCGAGAACAGTCGGCGCGTCCACGATGGCCAGCTTTCGACATCTATCGACATCTATCGAGTCCCAGGACCGTCGGTGATGGGGCATCGACGCGCGTTCATCTCGGTCAGGTACACACCAAAGAAAGGCCGGCATCTAACGTCATAGGCTAATGTCCCGACTCACTTTTCAGCCTGTTCTTTTCCCGTCAGGTGCATCAATCAAGGCGCGTTCGGATGTATCGATTGAGGCATGACCTGCATCACGGTCTGCGCTTCGGCGATCCGATAGCCCATCGTACGGTAGCCGCGCTGGCGCTTGTCCCACATTCGCAGTAGAGCCGGGTGCCCGGCGTCCACGAAGTCGATGATCCGAACGCTGGCCTTGTCGGCGTGCTCTCGATGCAACCGGCCAGCGTACTGCTGCAACGTTCCCTTCCACGAGATGGGCATCGCCAGGACCAGGGTGTCGAGGGGCGGATGGTCGAATCCTTCGCCGACGAGCTTGCCGGTGGCGATCAGAATACGCGGCGCATCGGGTGGCAGCGCATCGAGTTCTGCGATGAGCGTGGCGCGCTGTTTCCTGGACATTCGTCCGTGAAGAACGAAACGTGGCGGGGCCTCTGCACCCAACGCCGCTTGGATGGCGTCGAGGTGCTCGGTGCGCTCGGTCAGGACCAGCACCTTGCGGCCCTGATCGAATGCATTCCTGATTTCTGCGGCGATTACCGCGGTCCGCGCCTTATCGTTCGCGAGGTGCCGAAACACCTCCTGAATCCCGGAGTCCGACGACAGATCCATTCGAGCAAAGCAGGATCGAGGCAGCACCTCCAGGTCTTGGGGGACGTCGAGAGGTCTGGCCGCCGTGTGCCGGATCGGTCCACACTGCATGAAGATGATTGGCTGCTGACCATCACGCCGGATCGGCGTGGCGGTCAGGCCCAGCACGTACTTGGCCTTGCATCGCTTCAGGATGGCGTCGAAAGACACCGCGCCGACGTGATGGCACTCGTCCACGATGACGTGGCCGTAGTTCTCGACGAGGGCATTGACCTCGCTTTGGCGGGACAGCGACTGCATCACCGCGATGTCGATCTTGCCGGTGGGCTTTGCCTTGCCGCCGCCGATGGTGCCGACCACGTCCCCGCACACACCAAGAAAGGTCTGCAATCGCTCCTGCCACTGCTCGAGCAGTTCGGTTCGATGCACCAGTACCAGGGTGTTTACGCCACGGCGCGCGATCATCGCGGCAGCGGTGACGGTCTTGCCGAACGCGGTTGGGGCGCACAGCACGCCCACGTCGTAATGGAGCATCGCGGCAGAAGCCGCCTCCTGATCAGCGCGAAGCGTCCCCACGAAACGGGCATCAATCGGCTTGCCAGCGTTGCGTTCGTCCCTCAGATCACAGCGGATTGAGTTTTCGCGCAGCAACTCCTGCGCGGCATCGAGGCAGCCACGCGGCAGCGCAATGTGACGGGGATAGTTCTCGGCGCAACCGATCACCCGCGGCTTGTCCCACACCGACAGCCGCATGGCCTGTGCCCGGTAGAATTCGGGGTTCTGAAACGCAGCGAGGCGGATCAGGCGGTTTGCCAATGGCTGAGGGAGCTCGCCCTTCTCGAAGTAGACGAGGTTCGCCAGGGTCACGGTGAGTGACTTCGGCATCGCGCCCGGGATCCTCGCAGACGGTGGCGAAGTGCGCTTCCACGGCGTCGCCAGATCCTCACCGTCGATAAAGGTCACGTCGAGGGGATGCACGCCGCCTGTGGCCCGGACGATAGTCGGCTCGATGTCCTGCGGCGACATAGGCTGGATCGACGCCAGGAACGCCCACTGGTCTGGGTGTGGTCGCAGGTCGGAGTCGACAAACACAGTGAAGCCGTTCTCCCGCGGCTTCTTCTGCAGCGGCAAGGCGATCAGATTGCCGAAGCCGCCCTTGGGCATGGTGTCCTGATTAGGAAACATTCGGTCGTAAGACGAGAGTTCCAGTTGCCGCGTGCGCGCGCAGGTGTGACTGATGATGGCGGTACCCAACCGACGGGCGTCCCGGGCCGATACGCGATTTGCGAAGAAAATCCAGGCGTGCGCCCCGTTTCCCGAGCGGGAGGTCTCGACCGCAACCGGCACGCCGAGATCGGCGCACGAACCGGCGAAGGCTCGAACATCCTCTCTCCACTCGGTTTCGTCGAAATCGATCGCGAGGAAGTAGCAGCTGTCGTCCTCCAACAGCGGGTAGACACCGATCGTCTGGTCACCGGCCAGGTGGGCGTAGATGGCAGCATCCGAAAGCGGGATCAACGAGCGATTCGGGCAGTCGCCGCACTTGATTCGTGGCTTCTCGCAAACTCCGGCGCGCCACTCGTTCGCACAGGCAGGTGCGTAACCTGACCGGCCGGTCGTCCTGCTCTCCCAGCGCACAGGGTAGACGTCCGTGCGACCCCGAAACCGCCGGCGAAAGAGTGCCACTTTCGCCTCGGTGGAGAGTCGCGACGATTCAGGTTGCGGAGCAATCGTTGCGGGTTCAGACGCCAAACGCCACTCGATTCCGTTTGCCTCCAGGAGCGCAATCAGTCGCTCGTTCTCCGCCTGCAACACGGCCAAGGAGTCGGGCTCCGACGTCAAACCCTTGGTGGACAGTGGTCTCCCGGAAGCCGTCACTGCGACCGTTCCCGATCTCGGGGCATGAGCAACGCCGGATACCGCTTTGCACGCAATTCCGCGATGACCTCGCCGGAGAGCTTCCATCCGTCTCCGCTGATTTGCGCGATCAGCTCGGTCCAGACGTGCTCGAATGCCTCGATCGCATCCTCACTTGTCCAGCGCACGCCCGCCGGCAGCATCGGTGCGACGTCTTCGGTCAGGCTTCGGGTCAACTTCTCCAGCATGCGCTGCTCCGCCATCGCTCGCGTGATCGGCTTGCCCTCCAGGGCCAGGTAGTGGTCGAAGCAGGCGATGACTTTCTGCGGGTCCAGGTGCAGCTGTTCGAGCCCCTGGTGCAGATCGAACAGGTCACGGTTCCTGCGCCGCTGCAGCAGTGCGCGCAGCTTCGTGCCGAACAGTTCCTCGGGCTCGAAGGAGGCGATCTCCGCCGTTCCGCGGTACCAGTCGCTTTCCACGGCGAACGGATACCGTCGAACACCAAGCAAGCTCGCGTGCTCCCGAGTGTTGATCTCGACCTTCAGCTTGAGCGTCGCCTGCGCATCGATCTCGGGCCTGAACTTGAACACCAGGTGCATCGAGTGCCCGGCCTGCTCCCGGCTGCATTTCCCGAGCCACGGCAGCGCGGCGCGAATCGCGTCGACCGTGCCACCGATGGGCTCGGGATGCGTCTGGACCAGGTCGATGTCTTCCGAGTAGCGCAGCGGTTGCTCGAGGAGCAGCTTGTGGATCGCCGTACCGCCGCGGAATGCGATCTTCCCCGCCAACGCGGGCGCATTGAACAGGTCGCACAGGGCGCGACAGATGATCAGGTCCTGCTCGACCTGACGCAAGTCCGGCCACGGCGCTTTCGTACTCCACGCCTGCAGGAAGGCGGCGGGAATCACTCTGCGATCTCCACCGCTTCATTGATCAGGAGCCGCCACCGTGGATTTCGCTCGCCGGCCCCTGCCAAGGCCTTCACGAGCGGCCTGACGGCCGGATCGAGCGGCAGTGCCGTCCTGGCACGTTTCACGAACCGTTGCAACGCATCGGCCTGGCGCGCGTGTCCCGCCAGATCGAGCAGGTAGCCAAGCCGACGGACCGTCGAGTTCTCGTAGGCGCCGGCAGCCTTCTGCAGCAGGCGCGGGCTGGCCTTGGCGCCGATGTCCTTGACGATCTGCGCGACGCCGTTGATGCCCGCCGCCTTGTGGAAGTAGCGCACGCAGTCGAGCAGCGTCAGCTCGGCGCCGGCCACCGTGGCAAAGCCGGCGTCGCTCTTCATCTGGCCGACCAGCGCCGGCTGATTGACCTGGCTGAAGATCGTCGGAGCCTGATACAGAAACTGCAGGCGATGGCGGCCGAGGTCGAAGTCGCGCACCTGTCTGGGTACGACGACCTGGAAGACCATGCTGGCCTGGTGCGAGGCGCCGTGGAACGCCGCCGCTCGCAGCAGCGAAATGCGGTAGTCGATCCCCTGATGCTTCATCAGCGGGTCGATCCACTTCACCGGGTCGGGCGCGCCAGCAACCTGATCTTCAGGGCGCAGGATGAGATAGAAGCCGTGCCTGGGGTTCGCCAGGCGGCGCTTGTTGACCGAACGGGTGATCGCCGCGGCGAGCGCCGCGGGCTTCAGCCCGAGCGCCGCAACGGCCTCATCCCGGGAGAAGGAGGCTCGGCCGCGGGCGAGCAGATCGTCGAGGTAGGACTCGAGGGAAGCCATGCCAAAACATACGCAAATTTCGACAAAAAATCAAGAGTTTTGCATATGATTTGGGTTACTCCCACTCGATCGTCGCCGGCGGTTTTCCCGAGATGTCGTAGACCACGCGGTTGATGCCGCGCACCTCGTTGATGATGCGGGTCGACACGCGCCCGAGCAGCTCGTGCGGCAGGTGCGCCCAGTGCGCGGTCATGAAGTCCTGCGTCTGCACCGCACGCAGCGCAACGACGTAGTCGTAGGTGCGGCCGTCGCCCATCACGCCCACCGACTTCACCGGCAGGAACACCGCGAAGGCCTGCGAGGTCGCGTCGTACCAGTTGCGTCCGTCGGGGGCACGGGTGTTGCGCAGCTCCTCGATGAAGATCGCGTCGGCGCGGCGCAGGAGATCGGCATATTCGCGCCGCACTTCGCCCAGGATGCGCACGCCCAGCCCCGGCCCGGGAAACGGATGGCGGTAGACCATCTCGCGCGGCAGCCCGAGCGCCGCGCCGAGCTCGCGCACTTCGTCCTTGAAGAGATCGCGCAGCGGCTCGAGCAGCTTCAGGTGCAGCGTCTCGGGCAGCCCGCCGACGTTGTGGTGCGACTTGATCTTCGCGGCCTTGCCCGACTTGGCGCCGGCCGACTCGATCACGTCGGGGTAGATCGTGCCCTGCGCGAGCCACTTCGCGTTGGCGAGCTTCGACGCCTGTTCCTGGAACACGTGGACGAACTCGCGCCCGATGATCCGACGTTTCTCCTCGGGATCGGCCACGCCCGCAAGCTGCGTCATGAAGCGCTCGGCTGCGTCGACGTGCACGAGCTTCACGCCCATGTGCCGCTGGAACGTGTCGATCACCTGCGCACCCTCGTTCAGGCGCAGCAGGCCGGTGTCGACGAACACGCAGGTGAGCTGCTCGCCGATCGCGCGGTGGATCAGCGCCGCGGCCACGCTGGAGTCGACGCCGCCCGAGAGCCCGAGGATGACCTCCTCGGTGCCCACCTGCGCGCGGATCTGCTCGACCGCCTCGCCGATGTGATCGCCCATCACCCAGTCGGGACGGCACCCGCAGATGTCGAGCACGAAGCGCTGCAGGATCTTCGCGCCCTGCGGCGTGTGCGTGACTTCGGGGTGGAACTGCACCGCGTAGAAGCGACGTTCCTCGTCGGCCATGCCGGCGATCGGACACGAATCGGTAGAGGCCATCAGCCGGAACCCGGCGGGCATCTCGGCGACCTTGTCGCCGTGGCTCATCCAGACCTTCAGCAGTCCGTGGCCTTCGGCGTTGCGGGCGTCCTCGATGCCTTCGAGCAGCCGCGTGTGGCCGCGCGCACGCACTTCGGCGTAGCCGAACTCGCGTCGCGCGCCCGGCTCGACGCGCCCACCGAGCTGCTGGGCCATCGTCTGCATGCCGTAGCAGATGCCGAGCACCGGCACGCCGAGCGAGAACACCGCGTCGGGAGCGCGCGCGGTGGATTCCTCGTGCGCCGACATCGGGCTGCCGGAGAGGATCACCCCCCTGGGTGCGAAGCTGCGCACGAACGCCTCGTCGACGTCGCAGGGATGGATTTCGCAGTAGACGTGCGCCTCGCGCACGCGCCGCGCGATCAGCTGCGTGACCTGCGACCCGAAGTCGAGGATCAGGATCCTGTCGTGCATCGCCCGCTCATTCGGCGCGGTAGTTGGGGGCTTCCTTCACCATCTGCACGTCGTGCACGTGGGACTCGCGCATGCCGGCGAGCGTGACCTCGATGAACTGCGGGCGCGCGCGCATGTCGCCGATCGTGGGGCAGCCGCAGTAGCCCATGCTCGCGCGCAGGCCGCCGCACAACTGGTAGATGATCGCGACCACCGACCCCTTGTAGGCCACCCTGCCCTCGATGCCCTCGGGCACCAGCTTGTCGATGTTGCCGGTGGGATCCTGGAAGTAGCGGTCGGCCGCGCCCTGCTGCATCGCGCCCACCGAGCCCATCCCGCGGTAGGTCTTGTACGAGCGGCCCTGGTACAGGATGACCTCGCCGGGCGCCTCCTCGGTGCCGGCGAACATCGAGCCGAGCATCACCGCGTCGGCACCGGCGGCGATCGCCTTGGCGACGTCGCCCGAATAGCGGATGCCGCCATCGGCGATCAGCGGCACGTCGCTGCCTTCCAGCGCGGCGGCAACGTCGCTGATCGCGGTGATCTGCGGCACGCCCACACCGGCGACGATGCGCGTGGTACAGATCGAGCCGGGCCCGATGCCGACCTTGATCGCGTCGGCCCCCGCGTCGATCAGCGCGCGCGCCGCCTCGGCGGTGGCCACGTTGCCCGCCACCACCTCGACCGACGGGTACTGGCGCTCGAGCGCACGCACCCGCTCGATGACGCCACGGCTGTGCCCGTGCGCGGTGTCGACCACGATCACGTCGACGCCGGCGCGCGTGAGCAGTTCGGCACGCTCTTCGGAGTCGCCGCCCACGCCGATCGCGGCGCCCACGCGCAGCTTGCCCTGCTCGTCCTTGCAGGCCTCCGGGTGCTCGGTGGCCTTGAGGATGTCCTTGACGGTGATCAGGCCGCGCAATTCGAACGCGTCGTTGACCACCAGCACGCGCTCGAGCCGGTGGCGGTGCATCAGCGCCTTGGCCTCCTCGAGCGAAGCGCCTTCGCGCACCGTGACCAGCCGCTCGCGCGGCGTCATGATGCGGGCGACCGGCTCGTCGAGGCGCGTCTCGAAGCGCAGGTCGCGGTTGGTGACGATGCCGACCACCTTGCCGCCGTCGACCACCGGCAGCCCCGAGATGCGGTGCTGCTGCGTGAGGTTGACCACGTCGAGCACCTTCATCTGCGGGGCGATCGTGATCGGGTCGGCGACCATGCCGGCCTCGTGCCGCTTGACGCGTGCCACCTCGGCCGCCTGCTGTGCGGGTCCGAGGTTCTTGTGGACGATGCCGATGCCGCCTTCCTGGGCGATCGCGATCGCCAGGCGGGCTTCGGTGACGGTGTCCATCGCCGCCGACACCAGCGGAATGTTCAGCGCGATCCGCCGCGTGAGGCGGGTCTTCAGGGAGGCGTCGCGGGGAAGGATTTCGGAGAAGGCGGGAACCAGCAGGACGTCGTCGAACGTCAGCGCCTTTTTTGCCAGTCGCATGGGACCCTCGGGCACAAAAACCAATTATACAGGCGGCCCGGCGCCGGCCCGCCGGGCCGTGTGCACCTGCCTTTCGTCGGCCGGCCTCCGGCGTCGCCGCAGGCGGCAGGGACAATCGGATGCACCGCCGCTGCGTCGATCCACCGCCATGTGCATCTCCCGCCGCCCGAATCGTTCCGCCCGCCTGCTCTTCGCCGCGGCCGGCCTGCTGCTCGCGGTGCCGGCCCTCGCCGGCACCTGGCAGTGGCGCGACGCCGCCGGCCGGATGGTCTACTCCGACCAGCCTCCGCCGCCGAGCGTGCCGATTTCGCGAATCCTGCGTTCGCCCACGCCTGCCCAGGACGCCGGGCCGACGGCCACCGCGTCCGCGGCCGCCGCCGCAACCGCAACTGTCGCCCCGGCGTCACGCAGCTGGATCGAAAGGGAGCAGGCGTCGCGCAAGCGCGCGCTCGAACGCGCGGAGACCGAGCGCAGCCGGGACGCCGAGCGCGAACAGGCCGCTCGCAACGCACGTGCCTGCGAGGACGCGCAGACGACGTTGCGAACGCTCGAGAGCGGCCTGCGGGTGTCGTTCGTCGACGCAAACGGCGAGCAGCAGGTGCTCGACGATGCCGAGCGCGCACGCCGGACCGAGGCGGTGCGGCAGGAAATCGCACGCAACTGCAGCAAGGCCAGCTGAGCGAGGAGCCCGGGCGACACTAGGATTCGTTCGGACCGCGACCGGCGCGCCACTTGCCGTGCGGCTCGAGCGCGCGGCGCTTGTCCACGCGTCGGCGTCGCGCCACTTTCGGGTCGACGACCAGGCCCGCGAGCAGCTCGACGCGGTCGCCCGCGTGCAGCAGCGCCCCGGCGTCGCAACGCTCGCCGTAGATCGCCGGCTGCAACTCGCCCCGGGCCAGCCCTTCGACGACCCCGGCAGCGCTTTCGTCGGCGCGCAGCGCCATCAGCGCGTCCGCGACCCGCGAGCCTTTCGACAACCCGAGCACGCGGCGCCCGATCGTCTGGTCGGCCTCGACCCAGACGAGTTCGATCTCGATGTCCGCCGCCGCAGCGGCGGCGCCGACGCCGGCCCCGGGCTCAGCGACCATAGAGCTGCTCGGCACGGCGCACGAACGCCTCGACGAACGAGCGCGCGATCTGGTCGAACACCGGCGCCAGCGCGCGCCCGAGCAGGCCGCGGGCAAAGGCGTAATCGAGCGAGAAGTCGACCTTGCAGGCGTCGTCGCGCAGGCTGCGGAATCGCCATTCGCCCTCGAGCCGCGCGAACGGGCCGTCGCGCAGGCGCATCGAGATCGCCTCGTGCGGCCGGATCAGGTTGACCGTGGTGAAGCGCTGCCGCAGGCCGCGGTAGTCGATCACCACGGTGGCGAGCACGCCGGCGTCGTCCAGCCGCGCGACCTCGGTGCCGCCGCACCACGGCAGGAACCGCGGGTAGTCTTCGACGCGCTCGACGAGTTCGAACATCTGGCGGGCGCTGTAGGGCAGCAGGACTGACTTGCGGACGGCGTGCACGGGCGGCGTGGCCTGTGGTTGCGGGTTCCTCGGGGCATTCCGGGGCACAATGCGGCCTTGCCACCGCCCCGTGGCGGATTTTAGACAATGAGCATCGTCCAGAACAAAAAAGCCACGCACGACTTCTTCATCGAAGAACGGATCGAGGCCGGCATCGCGCTCGAGGGCTGGGAGGTCAAGGCGATCCGCGCCGGCCGCGTGCAACTGAAGGAAGGCTACGTGATCGTGCGCGACGGCGAGCTGTACCTGATCGGCGCGCACATCACGCCGCTGCCCGAGGCGTCGACGCACGTCAAGCCAGACCCGGTGCGCACGCGCAAGCTGCTGCTGCATGCGGCGCAGATCGCCAGGCTCATCGGCAAGGTCGAGCGCGCGGGCTACACCCTGGTGCCGCTCGACCTGCACTATTCGCGCGGCCGGATCAAGGCGGAGATCGGGCTGGCCAAGGGCAAGAAACAGCACGACAAGCGCGAGGTCGAGCGCGAGCGCGAATGGCAGCGCGAGCGCCAGCGTCTGCTCAAGCAGGGGCGCAAGGGCTGAGTAACGTGTGAAGCCCGGGCGGCGTGCGGCGGTTGCTCAGCGCGCCACCCAGCGCGCGTGCGCAGCGAGCCGCTGCAACTGACGCGGCCGCCGCTCGGCGGGCGGCACCGACGCGAGCAGGCGCAGGAACAGCATCGCGGTCGCGAAGGCGTCGCCGGCGGCATTGTGGCGCTGATCGACCGGAATGCCGAAGTGCGCCAGCCAGTCGTCGAGCGCACGCGCGCCCGTGCCCGGATGAAGCGCCGGGGCGAGGTCGGCCAGGTCGATCCAGGCGTTGCCGATCGGCACGCCGAGAAACGCCCGGGCCGCGCGCATCAGGAACGCGCGGTCGAACGCCGCGTGAAAGGCCACGAGCGGCGAGCGGCCGGCGTAGTCGAGGAACTGCCGGCAGGCCTCTTTCGGGTCCAGTCCCGACAACTGGGCCTCGGCGCCGATGCCGTGCACCAGGATGTTGTGGCGCTCGCTCGCGCTGGGCTGGCGGATCGTGACTTCGAGGCTGTCGGCGACCACGATGCGCCGGTCGTGCACCGCGACCGCGCCGATCGACATCAGCCGGTCGCTCGACTGGTCCAGGCCGCTGGTTTCGACGTCGAGCACCACCCAGCGCTGCGCACCCTGTCCATGCCCGGCGAGCGCCTCGGCCGGCTCGCGACCGAGCCAATGCTCGAGCCAGCGCAGCGCCCGGGAACCCATCACGAGCCCTACCCCGGATAGTCCAGCGCCAGCCGCTGCTGGAGCAGGCGCGCCTCGCGGAAGGCCTCCTTGAGGATGCGACGATCGAGTGTCGACAAGGTGCGGGTGTCGAGCACGTTCGGGTTGCCTTCCTGCCCCGCCTGATCGCTGTGCTGCGCACGCAACCGCAGGCTCTGCAGGAACTGGAATGAGTCGATCCAGTTGCGCACCTCGCGCGGCAGCGCCACCGCGGCCTCGGCGAGCGCCTCGAAGCGCTGCACGGTGCCGGTGGCACGAATGTCGTTGGCGAGCGCGAGCAGCCGCGCGGCATCGACGAACGGCACGGTGCCGTTCATCTTCAGGTCGACCGTCACGGCTTCGCGTCCGAACAGCGTCTCGAAGACGCCCGACGCCCAGGATTGCGGCGGCCCGTTGCGCAGCGCGTTGTCGCTCATCTGCTTGAGAAAGCGCGGGACCGCGGCCGCCAGCGGTGCGACGTGATCGCGAAGCGCGAGCGCCAGCGACGGATCGCCCGCCAGCGCCCGGAAGTCGAAGAAGATGTTGGCATTGAGCAGGCTCTGCGGGTCGCCGCGCTCGATCCAGCCCTCGAACAACGCCTTCCACTGCGACAGGGTCAGGCACCACTTCGGGTTGCCGGCCATGATCCCGCCCTTGCACAGCGGGTAGCCGCAGGCATCGAGCCCCTGGTTGACCGCCTGGGCGAACACGAGCAGCGCATCGATCGACTCCGCGAAGTCGTCGGCCACGATCAGCCCGTTGTCCTGGTCCGAGGCGATCGTCTGCTCCTCGCGCCCTTCGCTGCCCAGCGCGAGCCAGCAGACGCGCTCTAGCGGCACCCCGTGCTCGGCGGCCTTCAGTTCGATCAGCCGCACCGCGAGCTGGTCGTTCAGGCGGCTGATCAGCCGGGTGATGAAGGCGGCCGACACGCCTTGCGCGACCAGTGCGCGCGACCACTGGCGAATGTCGGAAGCCGGCAGCTTCAGCTCCTCGACGCTGGCCGCGCGGCCGATCGCGTCGCCGATCTGGTTCATGCTGCGCCGCTGCAGCACGAACAGGTCGCGCTCGGCGACCACCCCGGCCAGGCGCCCCGCGCGCATCACCGGGATGTGCCGGATCGTGCGGTCGGCCATCACCAGCATCGCCTCGCCGACGGTGTCGCCCACGTCCATCGTCACCACGGGCGCGCTCATCACGCCGCGCACCGGCTCGTCGAGCGAGCGTCGGGGCAGCACCACCCGCCCGAGCACGTCGTGACGGGTGAAGATGCCCGTCACCCTGTCGCGCTGCCCCGGATCGGGCTCCATCACGATGATCGCGCCGACGCGTTCGCGCTCCATGCGCTCGAACACCGCACGCAGGCTCTCGTCGGGCCCGCAGGTGACCGGCGCGCGGCCGAGCAGCGACTCGAGCGGGGCCTGGATCGAGCGCCAGTGGGTGGAGCCGGCGGCATAGCTCGCCTGCAGCGCCTGGTGCGAGAGGTCGAGCAGACTGCCCATGCGGCGCTTGCAGAAATCGAGGAAGACCGCACTGCGCTGCAGCAGCTGGTCGAAGCGAGCCTTGGGCAGGAGCCAGCAGAACACGTCGCCGGCCGCGCGGTAGGTGGACATCACCGGCCGCTGCGCCATCAGCGCGCTGACCGGCAGCAACTCGCCGGGCACGCGCTGCACCATCGGCTCGAGGTCGGCCCCGGTTCGGTCGGGGCGGCGGCGCAGGCCTTCGACCAGACCCTGCTTGACGATGAAGCAGGCGCCCGGCACGCCGTCTTCGGGCCCGATCAGCACTTCGCCGCGTGCGTAATAGGCAAGCTCGACGTTTGCGGCGACGAACTCGACGTCGGCGGCCTCCATCTGCGAGAACGGCGGATGTTCCTTCAGGAACTGCGCGATGCCGGCGGTGACGGTGCTCGATGCCATGTGCGGAACCCTGCGCCTGGAAACACGCTCAGCCGGCGGTGCGGGCGGCGCTGTTCGGGAGCACTGCCGGGCAGCGCGCCACGCCCGCGGCGCGCGCCGCCGGCGCCGATGCGCCGATGAAGCCTGCCGGCACGATCGTCACGTTGCTCCGCTTCGCCATCGCCCCCTGCTTCGCCATCGCCCCCTTCCTGTGCGGCATCCTAGCATCCGGCCAGTCCGGAATTGCACTCGCTTCGGCCTTCGCGGTCGCCAGCGCCCCCGTGGCCGCGCAGACGGTCGTCAGGATCGGCCACGTCGCGCCGATGACCGGCGGCATCGCCCGCCTGGGCAAGGACAACGATCTGGGCGCCAAGCTCGCCGTCGAGGAACCGAACGCGAAGAAGATCACGATCGGCGGCAAGCAGGTCAGCTTCGAATTGCTCTCCGAAGACGACGCGGCCGATCCGAAGCAGGGCACCGCGGCCGCGCAGAAGCTGGTCGACGCCGCAGTGGTGGGCGTCGTCGGACACCTGAACTCGGGCACTTCGATTCCCGCATCGCGCATCCACAGCGAGGCCGGCATCCCGCAGGTCTCGCCATCGTCGACCGCGCCCAAGTACACCCGGCAGGGCTTCAAGACCACCTTCCGCGTGGTGGCCAACGACGGACAGCTCGGCGGCACGCTCGGCCGCTACGCGGCCAGGGAGATGAAGGCGAAGGCCATCGCGGTCATCGACGACCGCACCGCGCATGGCCAGGGCGTGGCCGACGAGTTCCGGGAGTCGGCGAAGGCAGGGTCGTGTGCGCCGAAGCCGGAGGGGTCGCCGCGGACAGGGTCGCGGTCATGGAGGCGTTCAGGAAGCACTTCGAGGAGAAGCACGGCGTCGAGGTGCGACTGTATGCGCCCTACGTCTACGACGCGGTCAACGTGCTCGTCGCGGCGATGCAGAAGGCCGACTCGACCGACCCGAAGAAGTACCTGCCGGAGCTGGCGAAGATCCGGTACGACGGCGTGACGGGCACGATCGCGTTCGACCGGCGCGGCGACATCAAGGACGGCTCGCTGACGCTCTACACCTTCAGGGAAGGCAGGAAGACGCAGCTGATGGTCACCAGTTGAGCAGCGGCGCCCCGCGCGCGGGGTCCCGCTGCCGCCGCAGCTTCGCGGAGTACTGCGCGAAACTGCCAGGAGGGCTCCGGCGGGAGCCCTCTTCGTCCTCTTCGTTTCAGCGCGCCCCGCCGCCGGCCAGTTGCTGCCAGGTGGCGATCACCGTGTCGGGATTCAGCGAAATCGAGCCGATGCCCTGCTCCATCAGCCACTGGGCCAGGTCGGGATGGTCGGACGGCCCCTGCCCGCAGATTCCCACGTACTTGCCGGCCGAGCGGCAGGCGCCGATCGCGCGCTCGAGCAGCATCTTCACCGCCGGATCGCGCTCGTCGAAGCCCTCGGCGACCAGGCCGGAATCGCGGTCCAGGCCGAGCGTGAGCTGCGTGAGGTCGTTCGAGCCGATCGAGAAGCCGTCGAAGTACTGCAGGAACTCCTCGGCGAGCAGCGCGTTCGAGGGCAGTTCGCACATCATGATGAGCCGCAGGCCCGCCTCGCCGCGACGCAGCCCGTTGCTGGCGAGCAGGTCGACCACCCCGGCCGCCTCCTTCGTCGTGCGCACGAACGGCACCATCAACTCGACGTTGACGAGCCCCATCTGCTCGCGCACCCTGCGCATCGCCTGGCACTCGAGCTCGAAGCAGTCGCGGAAACTCTCGGCGATGTAGCGCGAAGCGCCGCGAAAACCGAGCATCGGGTTTTCCTCTTCGGGCTCGTAGCGCGAGCCGCCGATCAGCTTGCGGTACTCGTTCGACTTGAAGTCGGACAGGCGCACGATCACCGGCTTCGGCCAGAAGGCGGCGGCGATCGTCGCCACGCCCTCGGCCAGGCGCTCGACGTAGAAGGCGCGCGGCGTCGCGTGGCCGCGCGCCACGCTCTCGACCGCCTTCTTCAGTTCGGCATCGACGTTCGGATAGTCGAGGATCGCCTTGGGGTGAATGCCGATGTTGTTGTTGATGATGAATTCGAGCCGGGCCAGGCCGACGCCGTCGTTGGGCAACTGCGCGAACTCGAAGGCGAGCGTCGGATTGCCCACGTTGACCATGACCTTGACCGGCAGTTCGGGCATCGCGCCGGCGTCGAACTCGGTGACCTCGGTTTCGAGCAGGCCGTCGTAGATGTAGCCGGTGTCGCCTTCGGCGCACGACACCGTGACCAGCGACTCGTCGCGCAGCCTGCGGGTGGCGTCACCACAGCCGACCACCGCCGGAATGCCCAGTTCGCGCGCGATGATCGCCGCGTGGCAGGTGCGCCCGCCGCGGTCGGTGACGATCGCCGCCGCGCGCTTCATCACCGGCTCCCAGTTCGGGTCGGTCATGTCGGTGACCAGCACGTCGCCGGGGCGAACCCGCTCCATGTCGGCGGCGTCGGCCACCACGCGCACGCGGCCGGCGCCGACCTTCTGGCCGATTGCGCGCCCCGAGGCGAGCACGTCCGAGCTTCCCTTGAGCCGGTAGCGCTGCTGGCGCCGCTCGCCCTGCAGCGACTTCACCGTCTCCGGGCGCGCCTGCAGGATGTAGAGCTTGCCGTCGCGGCCGTCCTTGCCCCATTCGATGTCCATCGGCCGGCCATAGTGTTTCTCGATGATCACCGCGTAGCGCGCCAGCTCGATCACGTCGTCGTCGCCGAGCGAATAGCGGTTGCGCATGTCGGCCGGGGTGTCGACGGTGCGCACGGTGCGCCCGGCCGCGGCATCGCCGCCCTCGTCTCCGGCAAAGCCCATGCGGATCAGCTTCGAGCCCAGCTCGCGCCGGATGATCGGGAACTTGCCCGCCGCGAGCATCGGCTTGTGCACGAAGAACTCGTCGGGGTTCACCGCACCCTGTACGACCGTCTCGCCCAGCCCGTAAGAGCTGGTGATGAACACCGCGTCGGGGAACCCCGATTCGGTGTCGATCGTGAACATGACGCCCGAACTGGCGAGGTCGCTGCGCACCATGCGCTGGATGCCCGCCGACAGTGCCACTTCGCCGTGCGCGAAGCCCTTGTGCACCCGATAGGAGATCGCGCGGTCGTTGTACAGCGAAGCGAAGACGTGGCGGACCCGCTCGAGCACCGCATCGATGCCGTTGACGTTGAGGAAGGTCTCCTGCTGGCCGGCAAACGAGGCGTCGGGCAGGTCTTCGGCAGTGGCCGACGAGCGCACCGCCACCGAGATCGGGCCGCCCGACTCCTGGACCATCCGCTCGTAGTGGCGACGGATCTCGCGCTCGAGCGCCGCCGGCAGCGGCGCCGCGACGATCCAGCCGCGGATCTCGGCGCCGCACTCGGCCAGCGCCTTCACGTCTTCGGTGTTCAGCCCGCGCAGCCGCGCATCGATGCGCCCGGTGAGGTCGCTCTCGCGCAGGAACTCACGATACGCGTGTGCGGTGGTCGCGAAGCCGCCGGGCACGCGCACCCCGGAAGCGGCCAGCTGGCTGATCATCTCGCCCAGCGACGCGTTCTTGCCTCCGACCGAATCGACATCGGTCATGCGCAGTTCTTCGAAGGGGACGACGAGTCGTCCTTCGTGTTGGCTCATGGGACAGTCCTGACATGGTTGAAGATTGTTTCGCGAAGTTCGGGTAATTTTAGCGCTCGCGAGGCCTGCGCGCGGTTCGCAGGGCTCTCTCCAGCCGCCGCCCGGCGGTCGGCCATCCACCCGGGAACCTGCAGATGCCCGATTCAGGCAGCGAGAACTACGACCGGACCGTCTTCTACGTCTCCGACGGTACCGGCGTGACCGCCGAAACCTTCGGCCACTCGCTGCTCACGCAGTTCGAACAACTGCGCCTGCGCGAAGTGCGCCTGCCGTTCGTCGACTCGGTGGACAAGGCGCGCCAGGCGGTCGAGCGCATCAACCGGCAGGCGCTGCTCGATCGCCACCGCCCGATCGTGTTCAGCACGCTGGTCGACGCGTCGATCAACGACGTGGTGCGGCTGGCCAACTGCCGTTTCCTCGACCTGTTCGCCACTTTCGTCGAACCGCTCGAGAGCGAGTTCGGCGTGCGCTCGACGCACACCATCGGCCGCTCGCACGCGGCGATCGACACCGAGGCCTACCAGCGGCGCATCGCGGCGATCAATTACTCGCTCGCGCACGACGACGGGCAGCTGCACGCCGATCTCGCGAACGCCGAGGTGATCCTGATCGGCGTGTCGCGCAGCGGGAAGACGCCCACCAGCCTGTACCTGGCGATGCAGCACGGCGTGCGCGCCGCCAACTACCCGCTGATTCCCGACGACTTCGAGCGCCGCCGCCTGCCCGAGGTGCTGTATCGATACAAGTCCAGACTGTTCGGCCTGTCGATCGCGCCCGAGCGGCTGGCCGAGATCCGCAACGAGCGCCGCCCCGGCAGCCGCTATGCCTCGATCGAAAACTGTCGCTACGAGGTGGAAGAGGCCGAGGCGATGATGCGCCGGGAAGGCATCCGCTGGCTGTCCTCGACGACCAAGTCGATCGAGGAGATCGCGGTAACGATCCTGCAGGAACTCCAGCATCACTGAGAACGTGTGAAGCAGTCATCCGCACCCGTCTTGCACGCCAGGAAGCGCCCGTGCTTCGTTGCAAGTGCTCGCCATATCGGCCGATATGGCTGCGCTTTGCGCCTCGCCCGGGCGCTTCCCGGCGTGCCTTCCGGGCGCGGCCGATTGCTTCACACGTTCTGAGCCGCGGCGAGCCTCTGGCGCCGCTGTTCGTACAGGCAAAGCGCAGCGGCCACCCCGACGTTGAGCGATTCGACCACCGGACGCTGCGGGATCGCGATCGGGTTCACCGCAGGCCAGGTTCTCAGCCCCGCGTCCAGCCCCTGCCCCTCGTTGCCGAAGAGCCAGAGAGCGGGCGCGCTCAGGTCGGCGGCGTAGAGCGAGGTGGCCGCACCGGCATCGGCCGCGCGCACCGCGACCGCGACGTGCGCGGGCAGCCACCCGGCATCGACTCCTTCGTGGATGTCGAGGTGGAAATGGGCCCCCATCGCGGCGCGCAGCACTTTCGGGGACCAGCAGAATGCGGTTCCCGGCGACGCGAGGACGAGCCGCACGCCCACTGCCGCGCAGGTGCGCAGCATGCTGCCGACGTTGCCGGGATCCTGGATGCGATCGAGGTAGACCGCGTCTTCGGTCAGTCGAGGGGGCAGCGCCGGTCGTGGCGTCGGCACGATCGCCAGCAGGCCGCTGCCGTGCTCGAGCTGGCTGGCGCGCGCGTAGAGGCGGTCGTCGAGCACCGCCGGCGGCTCGGACAGGCGCGCCAGCAGCGCCCGCACCTCGCCGGCGGCCAGCGCTCGCCGCGCGACGAACACCTGCAGGCCGCGCTCCCGGGCGCCGAAGCGATCGAGCCACGCCTGGACGAGGTGTGCGCCCTCGATCACCGACAGCCCGTGACGCTTGCGTTCGCGGGCCGACGAGGCGAGCGCGAGCAGACGGCGAAAGCGCTCGTTCGCAGCCGAGACGATCTCGTCGCTCATCCGGCCCGCCCCCGGGCGAGCGCGCGCACCGGCGCGAAACTGCGGCGGTGCTCCTCGCACGGTCCGTGTTCGCGCAGCAACGCGAGGTGCTCGGCGGTGGGGTAGCCCTTGTGGCGGTCGAAGCGGTATTGGGGGAAGCGCTCGTGCAGCGCGAGCATCGCCTCGTCGCGCGCGCACTTGGCCAGGATCGATGCAGCCGAGATCGCCGGTTCGAACGCGTCGCCGCCCACCAGCGTCTGCACCAGGCAGCGCAGCCTGGGCGGACGGTTGCCGTCCACGCGCGCGAGCACCGGCTCGATTGCAAGTCCGGCCACTGCGCGCTGCATTGCGAGCAGCGTGGCCTGCAGGATGTTTGCCGCATCGATTTCCGCCACGCTGGCGCTGGCGACGGCCCAGGCGAGCGCGCGCTCGCGGATTTCGCCCGCCAGCGCCTCGCGGCGCGTTGCCGACAGCGTCTTGGAGTCGCGCAGCCCGACAACCGGCGCCCGGACATCGAGAATCACCGCGGCCGCGTACACCGGCCCGGCGAGCGGACCCCGCCCGGCTTCGTCGACGCCGCACATCGGTCCCGCGGGCGCCGGCAGCGCCAGCGCCAGTTGCGCGCTCGCAGCGCGGCCGCCGCGCGCGGCCCTGGCGACGCGCTCAGACACCTGCCACCTCGAGCACGACCGCTGCCGCGCGCTCGGCGCAGCCACGACGCAACGCTTCGTGCAGCGACGCGAACCGGGCGACGATGCCGCTGCGGTGCGCGTCGTCGTCGAGCTGGCGCAGCAGCGCCTCGCCCATTGCGGCGGGACGCACCGCGTCCTGCACGAACTCCGGCACGACGAAGCTCCCCGATAGGATGTTGGGCAGGCCGATCCAGGGCAGGTAGCCCATGCGGCGCATGATCCGGTAGCTCAGCCAGCTCATCCGGTACGCGATCACCATCGGCCTGCGGAACAGCGCGGTCTCCAGTGTCGCGGTGCCGCTGGCCACCAGCACCGCATCCGCAGCAGCGAGCGCCTCGTGCGAGCGCCCGCAGACCAGGGTGAGCGCCAGCCGCTCGGGCAAGCCCGCCGCGGCCGCGATCGCACCGAGCCGCTCGAAGAGCCTCGCCGAGGCTGCAGGCATCACGAAGTGCAACTCCGCGCACCGCTCGTGCAGCCAGGCCGCGGTGCGCAGGAACGGCAGCGCGAGATGCTCCACCTCGGCGCTGCGGCTTCCGGGCAGCAGAGCGACCACCGGCGCGTGCGCCGGCAGGCCGAGCGCACGCCGCGCCGCGCTCGCGTCGACCCGCGCAGGGATCGTGTCGGCCAGCGGGTGGCCGACGTAGGTGGCCGGGATGCCCGCCTCGCGATAGATCGCCTCCTCGAACGGAAACACCAGCAGCATGTGGTCGACGCTGCGGCGGATCCTGTCGATGCGCTCGCGCCTCCAGGCCCAGATGGACGGGCTGATGAAATGCGCGGTACGGATGCCCTGCGCGCGCAGCCGCGCTTCCAGCTCGAGGTTGAAATCGGGGGCGTCCACCCCGACGAACAACTGCGGCCGCCACGATGCCAGCCGCGCGGCGAGCGCGTTGCGCATGCGCCGCAGCCGCGGGTATTCACGCAACACCTCGAGGTAGCCGTTGACCGACAGCGCGTCGATCGTCCACCAGGCGTCGAAGCCGTGCCGCGTCATCGCCGGACCGCCGATGCCGGCCGACTCGAGCCAGCCCACGCGCGCAGCCAGCCCTTCGAGCACCGAGGCGGCAAGGAGGTCGCCGGAGGCCTCGCCGGCCACCATGCCCAGCGTCAGCGATCCGGCGGCTTTCGTCTGCGCCGACATCAGCGCACGATGCCGCGCGTGACGCCGTCGAGGAAATCGGCGAGCAGCGCCAGGTCGCCGTGCGCGTCTTCCTGCGCGATCCGGGCGCGCAACGCTTCGCGCGCCTGCTGCAGCGTCACGCCGCTCCTGTACAGCAGCCTGTAGGCGCTGCGGATCGCGCTGATCCGCGCGGCGTCGAAGCCGCGCCGCCGCAGCCCCTCGGAGTTGATGCCGTGCGCCGCCGCGCTGCTGCCCGAGGCCATCACGTACGGCGGCACATCGTGCAGCACCACGGTGCCCACGCCGGTCATCGCATGCGCGCCGATCTTGCAGAACTGGTGGACCTGCGTCGCGCCGCCGAGGATCACCCAGTCGCCGATCTCCACGTGACCGGCCAGGTTCGTGCTGTTGGCGATGATCACGTGATCGCCGAGCGCGCAGTCGTGGGCGATGTGCACGTAGGCCATGATCCACGCGTCGTTGCCGATGCGGGTGACGCCGCGATCCTGGGCGGTGCCGCGGTTGATCGTCACGCACTCGCGGATCGTGTTGCCGTCGCCGATCTCGAGCGCGGTAGGTTCGCCGCCGTATTTCTTGTCCTGCGGGGCAGCGCCGACCGACGCGAACTGGAAGATGCGGTTGTCGCGGCCGATCGTCGTGCGCCCCTCGACGACCACGTGCGGGCCGATGCAGGTGCCGGCGCCGATGCGCACCCCGGCGCCGATCGTGGAATACGCGCCCACCTCGACGCTGCTGTCGAGTTCGGCGCCCCGATCGACGATCGCGGTCGGATGGATGCCGCGCATCTGCTGGTTCAGGCCGCGCCCGGGCCGTTGCCGTTGCCGTTGGCCGGCCCGATCTCGCGCAGCGTGCACATCAGTTCGGCCTCGGCAGCGACCTGGCCGTCGACAGTGGCCTTGCCCGCGTATTTCCAGATCGAGCGCGAGATGCGCAGGATCTCGACTTCGAGCCGCAACTGGTCGCCGGGCACGACCGGTCGCTTGAAGCGCGCACTGTCGATGCCGACGAAGTAGTAGACGGTGCTCGCGTCGGAAACGCGACCCATCGTCTGGAACGAGAGGATTCCCGCGGCCTGCGCCAGTGCCTCGACCTGCAGCACCCCCGGCATCACCGGGAGGTAGGGAAAGTGCCCGGTGAAGAACGGCTCGTTGATCGAGACGTTCTTCACAGCGACGATGCGCTTGCCCTTGTCGAGCTCGAGCACCCGGTCGACCAGCAGCATCGGATAGCGATGCGGCAGATGTTCGAGAATCGCGCGGATGTCGAGCACGGTCATTGTTCGTCCCTGTCGGTTCGTTCGAGCCGGCGCAGGCGCTCCCGCCACTGCGGAAGGCGCCTGAGCAGCGCCGCCGACTTCTCCCAGTCGACATTGTCCATCAGCGGGAATACGCCCGAATAGAAGCCCGGCTTGCGGATCGAGCGGGTGACCAGGCTCATCGCCGAGATCGTCACATCGTCGCAGATCTCGAGATGCCCGAGGATTCCGGCCCCGCCGCCGATGCGGCAGCGCCGCCCGATCACCGCGCTGCCGGCGATGCCGACGCAACCCGCGATCGCGGTGTGCTCGCCCACGCGCACGTTGTGTGCGATCTGGATCAGGTTGTCGAGCTTGCAGCCGTCGCCGATCACCGTGTCTTCGAGTGCACCCCGGTCGATCGTGCAATTGGCCCCGATCTCGACCGAGTTGCCGATCACCACTGCGCCGAGCTGGGGGATCTTCTCCCAGCCCTGCGGTGTGCCGGCGAAGCCGAAGCCGTCGGCGCCGACCACGGTGCCGGCGAAGACGGTGCAGTCGTTGCCGATCGTGCAATCGTGCTCGATCGTGACCCGCGGATGCAGCCGGCAGCCCGTGCCGATCACGCTGCCCCGACCGACCGAGACACCGGCTTCGAGCACGGTGCCGTCGCCGATCCGCGCGCCATCTGCGACCACGACGAACGGTCCGATCGAAACCTCGCTGCCCAGGCTCGCGCCGGGCGCGACGATCGCGGCGGGGTGCACGCCGCGCGCGATCGGGTGCGCCAGCAGCGCGGCCATCTCGCGGGCAATCTGCCCGAACGCGCGGTGCGCGTCCTCGACTTCGATCAGCGCGCTGCCTGCCGCGACTTCGCCGGCCAGGGCCGCCGGCGCCAGCACCGCGCCGGCGCCCGTCTGCCGGGCCTGCGCGGCGTGGCGCGCCGAAGCGAGAAAACTGAGGTCGTCGGCGCCTGCCGCGCCCAGGCTCGCCAGCGCATGGACGCGCCTTTCGGGATCGCCTCGACGCAGCCTCGCCCCGAGCCGGCGCGCCACTTCGGCGATCGTCAGTCCCTGCGGGAGGCGGCGCATCGCGGGCGCCCGTTCAGGGTGTCGCCGCCGCCGGCCGCAGGCGCGTCGGCACTACTGCTTGCCGTTGCCGAGCGCGCGCAGCACCTTGTCGGTGATGTCGATGCGCGGGCTCGCGAACACCGCTTCCTGCAGGATCAGGTCGTACTTCTCCTGCTCGGCGATCTGCTTGATCACGCGGTTGGCCTTGTCGATGACCTGTGAGAGCTCCTCGTTGCGCCGCTGGTTCAGGTCTTCGCGGAACTCGCGCTGCTTGCGCTGGTATTCCTTCTCGACTTCGGCAATCTCGCGCTGGCGCCGCTGGCGCTCGGAGTCGGTGGTGATCGCCGCATCGCGGTCGAGCTTCTCGCCGAGCGACTTCAGGCGCGCAGCCAACTCCTGCAACTCCTTGTCGCGCCGGCTGAACTCCTGCTCGAGCTTCTGCTGCGCAGCTTTTGCCGGCGCGGCATCGCGCAGGATGCGCTCGGTGTTCACGAACCCGATCTTGCCCGCTTCCTGGGCGCTCGCCAGCGCACAGGCGGTCACGAGCCAGCACGCCGCGAAAGTCCTGACAAGCTTCATCCAGCCCTTCCTGGTGATCGCATCGATTCGAGGCGTGGATTGTCGCACAGTTGCAACGACGGGCAAGATGGGAAATCAGAACCCGGTGCCGATCTGGAACTGGAAGCGCTGCGTGCGGTCGCCGGCCTGCTTGCGGATCGGGTAGCCGACGCTCAGTTTCAGCGGGCCGATCGGAGACAACCAGGTGAGGCCGATGCCGGCCGAGTAGCGCAGGTCGCCCGCACTGAACGATTGGCCCTCGGCCAGCACGGTGCCGGCGTCGACGAATACGAACGAGCGGATCGTGCGGTCACGACCGGTGCCCGGCAGCGGGAACAGGAGTTCGGCGTTGCCGACGATGCGGGTCACGCCGCCCAGCGGCACTTCCTGCGTGCCGCCGCCGACGAGCGTCTCGACCTCGCGCGGGCCGATCGAGCTCGGATAGTAGCCGCGCACCGAACCGATGCCGCCGACATAGAAGTTCTTGAACAGCGGATAGGCCATGCCACCGAAGCCGCGCCCGAAGCCGAGGTCTCCGTTGAGCGCGAGCGTGAAGTCGCGCGTCATCGGGTAGTACCACTGGTGCGTGTAGGTGGCGCGCCAGTATCTCAGCTCGGCTGCCGGCAGCGTGACCTCCAGGCCGGCGTTCTGCAGCCGCCCGCGTGTGGGATTGATCGCGCTGTCGCGGCTGTCGCGGTTCCAGCCCAGCACCGCGAGCAGCGCAGTGCTCGAGGTGCCGAATTCATCGACGAACTCGGTGTAGCGTCGCGGCGCCAGCGCGCCGAGCTTCACGTCGTTGCGTTCGTAGGTCATGCCGAAGCTGACCCGGTCGTATTCGGTGTAAGGCACGCCGAAGCGCAGGCCCAGGCCGGTGGAGCGCGTGCGGTAGTCGCCGAGGCGCAACTCGTCCGCGTTGAAGCCGCGCATGTACAGGTCGAAGCTGCGACTCACGCCGTCGGGGGTGAAATAAGGATCGGTCTGCGAGATCACGACCGAGCGCGACAGCCGGCTGGTGTTCACCTGCAGCGCCACCGACTTGCCGGTGCCGAGGAAATTCGGCTGCACGATCGAGCCCGACAGGATCAGTTTCTCGGTGCTCGAAACCCCGATCCCGAGCGAGATGTTGCCGGTGGGACGCTCGGTGAGGATCACGTTCAGGTCGACCTGGTCGGGCGCGTCGGCCACCGGCCGGTTCTCGATCCGCACGTCGGTGAAATAGCCCAGCCGCTCGAGCCGCTCGCGCGACAGGCGGATCTTGTCGGCGTCGTACCAGGCGTCTTCGTACTGCCGGAACTCGCGGCGGATCACTTCGTCGCGGGTGCGCACGTTGCCGGCGATGTCGATGCGCCGCACGTAGACCCGCCGGCCCGGGTCGACCAGGATGTCGAAGGAAACCTCGCGCCTGCTCCGATCGATCTGCGGCACCGCATTGACGTTGGCGAACGCGTAGCCGAGCGTGCCGAGCCTGTCTGAGATGCGCTTGGTGGACTCGGTGAGCTTGCTGCCCGAGAACACGTCGCCGGGTTTCAGCTGCACCAGCGGCTCGAACTCCGCCTGCCGCCCGAGGAGTTCGCCGCCGAAGCGGACTTCCGAGACGCGGAACTGTTCGCCCTCGTTGACCCCGATGGTGATTTCCACGCCCTGCTTGTCGGGCGAAATCGACACCTGGGTCGACTCGACGTTGAACTCGAGGTAGCCCCGGTCGAGGTAGAACGAACGCAGCGTCTCGAGGTCGCCGGCGAGCTTCTCGCGGGCGTACTGGTCGGCCTTCGAGTACCAGGTGAACCAGGTGGGCGTGGACAGGCTCATCTCGCCGAGGAGGCGCTTCGTGTCGAACGCCTTGTTGCCGACGAAGCGGATCGCGGTGATCCTCGCGGTCTCGCCCTCCTCGATCGCGATCGCGATGCCGACCCGATTGCGCTCGAGCGGCGTGACGGTGGAGGTGACGCGCACCGCGTAGCGGCCGCGCGCGAGATACTGGCGCTTGAGTTCCTGCTCGGCGCGCTCCAGGATCGCGCGGTCGAAGATGCGCGATTCGCCAAGCCCCTGCTCGCGCAGCACTTTCTTCAGCGTGTCCTTGTCGAACTCCTTCGCGCCGCTGACGTCGACCGAAGCGATCGCGGGACGCTCCTCGATCTGGACCACCAGCACGTCGCCCTCGGCCTCGAGGCGCACGTCGCGGTAGAAACCGGTGGCGAACAGCGCCTTGACCGCCTCGCTCGCCTTCTCGTCGGTGATCCGGTCGCCGACGCGCACCGGCAGGTAGCTGAACACGGTGCCGGGTTCGGTGCGCTGCACCCCTTCGACGCGAATGTCGCGGATCACGAACGGCTCGAAGGCGAGAGCCGGGCCGCAGGCAGCACCGCACGCAAGCGCCGTGATGAATGCGGCCGACGCAAGGCGCGCCGATGCCGGCTTGCGCCCCGGTCGGCGTCGGTCGAATGCCATGCGTCAGGAACCGATCAGGCGGGTGATGTCGTTGAACAGGGCCAGCGCCATCATCATCATGATGATCGCCAGGCCGGCCTTTTGCGTGACCACCACGAAGCGCTCCGGCAGTGGCCTGCCGCGCGCCGCTTCGAGCGCGTAATATACCAAATGCCCTCCGTCGAGCACGGGGATCGGCAGCAGGTTGAGCACGCCCAGGCTGATGCTGATCAGCGCGAGAAAACTCGCGTAGGCAAGCCATCCCACGCGCACCGATTGCCCTGCAAGATCGGCGATCGTCACCGGCCCGCTCAGGTTGCGCAGCGACAACTCGCCCATCAGCATCTTGCCGAGCATGCGCAGCGAGAACAGCGACATGTCCCAGGTCTGGCGCGCGCCCTGCCCCAGCGATTCGAGCGCACCGTAGCGCACGGTCTGCATCAGCAGGCGGTCCTGCAGGCCCGCGCCGATGCGCCCGATCGGCGCGGCGCCCTCGCCGCCAGGCGCGGCGACCGCGTCGGGGGTGACCGCGATCGTGAGCTGGTCGCGCCCGCGCTGCACGGTGAACGACAGCGGCCTGCCGGCGCTGGCCTTGACCCGCTCGATCACGTCGGCCGCACGGCGCACCGCGGCGCCGCCCACCGACAGCAACTCGTCGCCCGCGAGCAGTCCGTCGCGTTCGGCCGCCCCGCCGCCGATGAGGTTGCCGATCACCACCTTGCCAGGCGCGAGCCGCAGCCCGAGCGTGGCGAGGAAGTCGCGCTCGGCCTCGTCGGGCGGCAGCCCGCGCGTGTCGATCTGTGCCTGGATCGCGCCGCCCTCCCGCTGCACGAGCAGCACGCCGTCGCGCCGGTCGATCACGGGCTCGAGCAGCCTGAGCCGGACCTCGTTCCAGGAACGCACCGCATCGCCGTCGACCGCAACGATGCGGTCGCCCTCGCGCAGTTGCGCGGCGGCAGCCGCGGTGCCGGCCGCCGGCTGGTCGATCACCGGGGCCGGCTCTTCGGTGCCGATCCAGCCCATCGCGGCGTACAGCACGATCGCGAGCAGGAAATTGGCGATCGGCCCGGCGACGACGATCGCCGAGCGCTGCGCAAGCGTCTTGCGGGTGAACGCCCGCGGCAATTCATGCGGGGCGATGGGTCCGGAAGCCGCGTCGCGCTCGTCGAGCATGCGAACGAATCCGCCCAGCGGCACGGCCGCGATCGTCCATTCGGTGCGATCGGGGCCGACGCGCCAGGTCAGAAGCGGCTTGCCGAAGCCGATCGAAAAGCGCAACACCCTGACGTCGCACCAGCGCGCGACGAGATAGTGGCCGAGCTCGTGCACGAAGATGAGCAGCGTGAGCGCCGCGAGGAACGCGACCAGCGTCTGCAGTCCGCTCATGCCGCGCACCTCGCCAGCTGGCCGCGCGCGAACGAGCGCGCCTCCCGATCGATTTCGAGCACCTCGTCGAGGTCGGAGCCTGCCGCGCGCGAGCCCGACGCAGCCAGCGCCGCCTCGGCGACCCCGGCAATGCCGGGAAAGCCGATCTCGCCGGCAAGGAAGGCCGCAACCGCGATCTCGTTGGCCGCGTTGAGCACGCATGGCGCGGCCCCGCCCGCGCGCAGCGCCTCGCGCGCCAGCCTCAGGCACGGAAAGCGCTGCGGGTCGGGTGCCTCGAAATCGAGACTGCCCACCATCGCCAGGCTGAGCGGCGCGACGCCGCTGTCGATGCGCTCCGGATGCGCGAGCGCGTGCGCGATCGGCGTGCGCATGTCGGGATTGCCGAGTTGCGCGAGCATCGAGCCGTCTTCGTATTCGACCATCGAGTGGACGATGCTCTGCGGGTGTACCAGCACGTCGAGCCGCGACTCCGGCAGGCCGAACAGGTACGAGGCTTCGATCAGCTCGAGCCCCTTGTTCATCATCGTCGCCGAGTCGACCGAGATCTTGCGACCCATCGACCAGTTCGGGTGGGCGCAGGCCTGTGCCGGGGTGGCCTGCGACATCTCGGCGGCGCTCGCGCGACGGAACGGCCCGCCCGAGGCGGTGAGCACGATGCGCCGCACACCGGGCGCCGCAGCGCCGGTGCGCTGGCCCGGGGGCAGGCACTGGAAGATCGCGTTGTGCTCGCTGTCGATCGGCAGCACGGTGGCGCCGCCCTCGCGGCAGGCGCGCAGGAACACTTCGCCCGCCATCACCAGCGACTCCTTGTTGGCGAGCAGGATCCGCTTGCCGGCGCGCGCCGCCGCGATCGCGGCAGTCAGGCCGGCCGCCCCGACGATCGCGGCCATCACCGTGTCGACCTGCGGATGCGCAGCAACCTCGGCCAGGGCGGCTTCGCCGCAGAGCGCTTCGGTCGGGCAGCCGGCGGCGGCCAGTTGCGCGCGGGCAGCCGCGGCGGCGGCGGCGTCGCCGAGCACCGCGAAGACCGGCCGGTGACGCAGGCACAATGCGACCAGCGCGTCGACCTGGCGGTGCGCCGACAGCGCGAACACGCGGTAGCGCCCCGGATGCCGCGCGACGACGTCGAGCGTGCTCAGGCCGATCGAGCCGGTGGCCCCGAGGATCGTGAGCGTGCGTGTGGCGGAATGCATCCCGGGATTATCCCAGCAGGCGATGCAGCAGCATCGCCGCGGGCATGGTCGGGATCATCGCGTCGATGCGATCGAGCACGCCACCGTGGCCCGGCAGCAGCGACCCGCTGTCCTTGACGCCCGCCTGGCGCTTGAGCAGCGACTCGTGCAGATCGCCCACGATCGACAGCGCGGCCAGGCACACCAGTGCGAGCAGCGCTGCCGGCACCGGCCAGTGAGCCACCAGTTGCGCCGGCAACGCCTGCGAGAGCAGCTGAACCGAAGCTGCCGCCCACCCGAGCAGCGCCACCGCGATGAAGCCGCCGAGCGCGCCTTCCCAGGTCTTGCCGGGGCTGATCGCCGGCGCGAGCTTGCGCCGCCCGAACGCACGGCCTGCGAAATAGGCCGCGATGTCGGCCACCCAGACGATCGCCATCGCCACCAGCAGCGCCAGCGGCCCGATGTCGCGCAGGGCCAGCAGCGCGACCCAGCAGGCGAGCAGCAGTGCAGCCGCCAACGGCCAGCCGCCGCCGCGTGCATCGCCGCGGCGCAGGCGCAGGGGCGCGAGCACTGCCCACAGCACGGTGGCCGCAGCGCAGGTTGCCGGGACGAGCCAGGGAGGCCAGCCGCCGCGCTCGTGCCAGGCGAGCAACGCGACGCCGATCGCTGCGAGCGCGGCCGCCGCAACGCCGGCCGCGCGGCGATACCCGAGCAGCCTGCTCCACTCGCACGCGGCCGCCGCAAGGAACGCGAGCGTGACCGCTCCCCAGACCCAGGCCGCCGACGCGAAGATCGCCGGCAGCAGCAGCGCCAGCAGGACCAGGGCAGTGACGACACGCTTGGCGAGCATCGTCACGATGCTCAGCCGGGGGTCGCGGCGGCGACCTGCGCGCTGGTTCGCCCGAAGCGCCGTTCGCGGGTCGCGTAGGACTCGATCGCACGATCGAGCGCGGCCGCGTCGAAGTCGGGCCACCAGGCATCGGTGAAATACAGCTCCGTGTAGGCGAGCTGCCACAGCAGGAAATTGCTGATGCGCTGCTCGCCGCCGGTACGGATGAACAGGTCGGGTTCGGGCGCGTAGGCCATCGCCAGGTGTTTCGCGAGCGCCTGCTCGCCGAACAGTTCCGGGTGGCGCGCGAGCTCGGGCTGCTCGCGCAACGCCGCCTGCACTGCCTGCATGATGTCCCAGCGCCCGCCGTAGTTGGCCGCGATCGTCAGCGTCATGCGCTGGTTGGCGGCGGTGCGCAGCTCGGCCTGGGCGATCAGCTCGCGCAGCCGCGGCTCGAACGCCGAGATCTCGCCCACCACGCGCAGCCGGATGCCGTTCTTCTGGAGCTGCGTCACCTCGCGCTCGAGCGCCGAGACGAACAGGCGCATCAGCACCGAGACTTCCTCGGCCGGGCGCCGCCAGTTCTCGGAGCTGAACGCAAACAGGGTCAGGAACTCGACGCCGCGGCGCGCGCAGGCCTCGACGGTGGCGCGCACGGCCTCCACGCCCTTCGCATGACCGGCGACGCGCGGCAGGCGGCGCGCGGTGGCCCAACGGCCGTTGCCGTCCATGATGATCGCGACGTGGCGCGGGATCGCGCGATACCCGGGAACCGCCACGGTGGAACTGGTGAAGGTGGACATCGGGGTGTGAGGATGGACGCCCGCGCGATGCGCGGTGCTAGACGGTCATGATCTCCTGTTCCTTGACCGCGAGCATTCTGTCGATCTCCGCCACGAAGCGGTCGGTGAGCTTCTGCACTTCCTCCTGGGCGCGCCGCTCGTCGTCCTCGGAGATTTCCTTGTCCTTGAGCAGCTTCTTCAGGTGCTCGTTGGCGTCGCGGCGCAGGTTGCGCACCGCCACCTTGGCCTGCTCGCCCTCGTGCCTGACCACCTTGGTGAGCTCGCGCCGGCGCTCCTCGGACAGCGGCGGCATCGGCACGCGGATCAGGTCGCCACTGGTGGACGGGTTCAGCCCCAGGTCGGACTCGCGGATGGCCTTGTCGACGACCTGCACCATCTTCTTCTCCCAGGGCTGAACCGCGATGGTCCGGGCGTCCTGGACGGTGACGTTGGCCACCTGGCCGATCGGCACCATGCTGCCGTAGTAGTCGACGTGGATGTGGTCGAGCAGCCCCGCGTGCGCGCGGCCGGTGCGGATCTTCGCCAGCCCCGCCCTGAGCGACTCGATCGACTTCTGCATCTTCTGCTCGGCCGACTTGCGTACCTCGGCGATGCTCATGCTGTCTCCCTAAACGTGGACGAGCGTGCCCTCGTCGTCGCTGCTCAGCGCCCGGCGCAGCGCCCCCTCTTCAAGGATCGAGAACACCTTGATCGGCAGCTTCTGGTCACGGCACAGCGCGAACGCGGTTGCGTCCATCACCTTCAGGTGGCGCGCGATCGCTTCGTCGAAGCTGATGCGCCGGTACCGCTTCGCATCGGGATCGGCCATCGGGTCGGAGCTGTACACGCCGTCGACCTTGGTGGCCTTGAGCACCAGCTCGACGCCCATTTCCGCCCCGCGCAACGCCGCCGCGGTGTCGGTGGTGAAGAACGGATTGCCGGTGCCTGCCGCGAAGATGACGACCTTGCCCTCTTCGAGGTAGCGCAGCGCCTTGGGGCGGATGTAGGACTCGACCACCTGCTCGATCTTGAGCGCCGACTGCACCCGGGCGACCACGCCGCGCTGGCGCAGCGCATCCTGCAGCGCGAGCGAGTTCATCACGGTGGCGAGCATGCCCATGTAGTCGGCGGTGGCGCGGTCCATGCCCGCTGCCCCGCCCGCGACCCCGCGAAAGATGTTGCCCCCGCCGATGACGATCGCCAGTTCGAGCCCCGAGGCGACGACGTCGGCGATCTCGCCGACCATGCGCTCGATCGTGGCGCGATCGATGCCGTAGGCTTCGTCGCCCATCAGCGCCTCGCCGGAGAGCTTCAGCAGCACGCGGCGATAGGCCAGCGCCGGAGCCGCAGGCGCCGCACTCGCGAGGGCCAGGCTGTCGTTCGAACTCACGCACCCTCCTGATCGACGCGGCTGCTCGGAACCTTGCCGGGGCCGCGCCGCCCGGAATTATGGGGCTTTTCCGGAACGAATGCCGTCACCGGGCCGCGGCGGCAGCCGCCTGCGCGGCAACCTCGGCAGCGAAGTCGGTCTGCTTGCGCTCGATGCCCTCGCCGACCACGTACAGCTCGAACCGGGCGACCCGGGCGCCACGCCGTGCGAGCAACTGCTCGACGGTGAGCTTGTCGTCCTTGACGAACGGCTGGCCGAGCAGCGTGACCTCCTTCAGGTACTTCTGGATCGCGCCCTCGACCATCTTCGCGACGATTTCGGCCGGCTTGCCCGACTCGGCGGCCTTCTGCTGCGCAATCGAGCGTTCGCGCTCGACGTCGTCGGCCGGCACCCCGGACTTCGACAGCGCCCTGGGCTTGCTCGCCGCAACGTGCATCGCGAGGTCTTTCGCCAGCGCCTCGTCGCCGCCGTCGACGTCGATCAGCACCCCGATCTTCGAGCCGCCGTGCACGTAGCTGGCCAGGCGACCCTCGGCGGCCACGCGCGCGAAGCGGCGGATGCTCATGTTCTCGCCGATGCGCCCGACCAGTTCGGTACGCGTGGCCTCGACGGTGCTTGCACCCATCGGCAGCGCCGAGAGCGCTGCCACGTCGGCCGGCGCGGCGCTGGCCACCAGCCCGGCGAGCTCGTCGACGAACGCGAGGAAGTCGTCGTTCCTGGCGACGAAGTCGGTCTCGCAGTTCACCTCGACGATGGCACCGAGCTTGCGGTCGTCGGCCACCCAGATGCCGACCACCCCTTCGGCCGTGACGCGCGTGGCCGCCTTGCCCGCCTTGGTGCCGAGCTTCACGCGCAGGATCTCCTCGGCGCGGGCCATGTCGCCGCCCGCCTCGGTGAGCGCCTTCTTGCACTCCATCATCGGCGCGTCGGTTTTCTCGCGCAGTTCCTTCACCATGCTCGCGGTGATTTCCGCCATCGCATTGCTCCTGTGTCGGCCCCTGGCGGGCCGCTCGTTCCCGTGACTGGCGCCGGATCGCGCTCGGCGCCGACCCTCAGGCGTCCTCGCCGTCGACCTCGACGAACTCCTCGTCGTCGGTGGCGGCCTTGATCGCTTCCTGCAGCGACGCGGCGCGCCCCTCGAGGATCGCGTCGGCCGCGCCTCGCGCGTACAGCCGGATCGCCTTGCCGGAGTCGTCGTTGCCGGGAATGACGTGGTCGATGCCCTCGGGCGTGTGGTTGCTGTCGACGACCGCCACCACCGGAATGCCCAGCTTGTTGGCCTCGGTGACCGCGATCTTGTGAAAGCCGACGTCGATCACGAACAGCGCGTCGGGCAGCCCGCCCATTTCCTTGATGCCGCCGAGGCTGGTGTGCAGCTTCTCGAGCTCGCGCTGGAACATCAGCGACTCCTTCTTCGACATGCGTTCCAGGCCACCCTCGGACTGCGTGGCCTCCATGTCCTTGAGCCGCTTGATCGACGACTTGACTGTCTTGAAGTTGGTGAGCATGCCGCCGAGCCAGCGCTGGTCGACGTAGGGCATGCCGGCGCGTGCCGCTTCCTCGGCGACGATCTCGCGCGCCTGGCGCTTGGTGCCGACGAACAGCACCGTGCCGCGATTGGCCGCGAGCTGGCGCAGGTACTTCATCGCGTCCTGGTACATGACCAGGGTCTTCTCGAGGTTGAAGATGTGGATACGGTTGCGGTGGCCGTAGATGTACGGGGCCATCCGCGGATTCCAGAAGCGCGTCTGGTGGCCGAAATGAACGCCGGCCTCGAGCATTTGCCGCATGGTGACGGACATGACAAACTCCGATCGGGTTGAGCCTGACGCACCGCCCGCGATGCCGCGCCGCGCTGACCGGCGCGAACCGGCCGGTTGCGGCGCGCCCTTTCGCCACCCCCGACCGCGACGGCTCGCGGGCATCGCCTGCGAAGTCTGCGCGATCGGCGGCACCCAACAGCGGCGGTGCGCGCATTTTCTTGGCCGGCTGCCTGCGGGTTGGGCCGCCGCGCGAAGCTCGCGAAGCACCGCCCGCATGGGCGTCCAGCCAAGCTTATAATCATAGCATGCCCATCATCCTGAAGTCCGCTTCCGAAATCGCGGCCATGCGCGTGGCAGGTCGCCTCGCCAGCGAAGTGCTCGACTACATCACCCCCTTCGTTCGCGCCGGCGTCACCACCGGCGAGATCGACCGCCTGTGCCACGAATACATGGTCGAGGTACAGAAGACCGTCCCGGCACCGTTGAACTACGCCCCGCCCGGCTACCGGCCGTATCCGCGCTCGATCTGCACCTCGGTGAACCACCAGGTCTGCCACGGCATCCCGGGCGAGCGGGTGCTGAAGAGCGGCGACATCATGAACATCGACATCACCGTCATCAAGGACGGCTTCCACGGCGACACCAGCCGCATGTTCATGATCGGCGAGCCGTCGGTCGCCGCGCGCCGCCTGTGCCAGGTCACCTTCGAGTGCATGTGGATCGGCATCGACCAGGTACGCCCGGGCGCGACGATCGGCGACATCGGCCACGCGATCCAGCGCCACGCCGAGGCCCACGGCTACTCGGTGGTGCGCGAGTTCTGCGGCCACGGCATCGGGCGGCGCTTCCACGAGGAGCCGCAGGTGCTGCACTACGGCCAGCCGGGCGTCGGCGAGCGCCTCGCGCCGGGGATGATCTTCACCATCGAGCCGATGATCAACGCCGGCAAGCGCGAGGTGCGCGAGATGGCCGACGGCTGGACGATCGTCACGAAGGATCACAGCCTGTCGGCCCAGTGGGAGCACACGGTGCTGGTGACCGACTCCGGCCACGAAGTGCTGACCGTCTCGGCCGGCACCCCGGCCCGCCCGGAGCCGCTGCCCGCGGTCGCGTGAAGCCGCTCGCCGATCCCGCCGGCCTGCGCGAGCACTTCCTGCAGGCGCGCGCGGCGGCGATCGAGCGATTCCGCCGCACACAGGACCCCGACGCGCTGTCGCGCGCGCTCTCGCGCGCGAGCGACCGCGCCCTGCGGGGCCTGTGGCGCGCGGCCCGCCCCGGGCGCCAGGCCGCGCTGCTGGCGGTCGGCGGCTACGGGCGCTGCGACCAGTTCCCTCACTCCGACGTCGACCTGCTGATCGTGCGCGCCGAGCATGCCGACGCCGCGCTGCTGCAGCGCCTCGAAGCCTTCGTCGGCGCATGCTGGGATTGCAGCCTGCCGATCGGCCACAGCGTGCGCACCGTCGCGCAGTGCCTGGAGGAGGCGCGCGCCGACCTCACGGTGCAGACCGCGATGCTCGAGATGCGCTGGCTGGCCGGCAACCGCGAGCTGGCCCATGAGTTGGCCGGCACGCTCGCCGCCGAACTGGACGTGCGCGCCTTCTTCGTGGCCAAGCTCCTCGAGATGCGCCAGCGCCACTCGAAGTACGACGACACGCCGTACAGCCTGGAGCCCAACACCAAGGAAAGCCCGGGCGGCCTGCGCGACCTGCACGTGATCCTCTGGATCGCGCGCGCGGCCGGCTTCGGCCGCAGCTGGCCCGAACTGCAGCACCGCGACCTGATCACCGCCAGCGAGGCCGCGCAACTGCGCCGCAACGACCGCCGGATCCGCCGCATCCGCGCCTGGCTGCACGTGCTGGCCGACCGGCACGAAGACCGGCTCGTGTTCGACCTGCAGGCGCCGGTGGCAGCGGCACTCGGGCTGGCCGGCGCCGACGCCCGGCGCTCCTCCGAAGAACTGATGCAGCGCTACTACTGGGCGGCCAAGGCGGTCACCCAGCTGAACACGATCGTGCTGCAGAACCTGCGCGCCGCGCTGTTTCCGGCGCCCGATGCGCAGCCCGTGCCGATCGACGCGCAGTTCCGCAACCTGCAGGGCATGCTCGACGCGATCGACCCCGCGTGTTTCGAACGCGACCCCCCATCGATGCTGCGCGCCTTCGTGGTCATGGTGCGCCACTCCGAACTGTCCGGCATGACCACGCGCACGCTGCGCGCGCTCTGGCACGCGCGCACGCGCATCGACGGCGCGTTCCGGCGCGATCCGGTCGCCCGCGAGCTGTTCATGCAGATCCTGCAGGCGCCGCGCGGAGTCACGCACGAATTGCGCCGGATGAACCAGTGGTCGATCCTCGGGCGCTACCTGCCGGCGTTCCGCCGCATCGTCGGACGCATGCAGCACGACCTGTTCCACGTCTACACGGTCGACCAGCACATCCTGATGGTGGTGCGCAACCTGCGCCGCTTCACGATCAGCGCGCACGCGCACGAGTATCCGTTCTGCTCGGAGCTGATGAGCGGCTTCGACCGGCCGTGGCGCCTGCTGGTCGCGGCGCTGTTTCACGACATCGCCAAGGGGCGCGGCGGCGATCACTCGAAGCTCGGGCGGCTCGACGCACGCCGCTTCTGTCGCCAGCACGGCGTCTCGCCGGCCGACGTCGCGCTGATCGAGTTCCTGGTCGAGCAGCACCTGACGATGTCCTCGGTGGCGCAGAAACAGGACCTGAGCGATCCGGACGTCATTGCCCGCTTCGCCGCGCTGGTGAAGACCGAGGAGCGGCTGAACGCGCTGTACCTGCTCACCGTCGCCGACATCCGCGGCACGAGCCCGAGGGTCTGGAACGCCTGGAAAGGCAAGCTGCTCGAGGATCTCTACCGGCTGACCCGGCGGGTGCTGGCGGGCGAGACACCCTCGGCGCAGGTGCGCCTGGACGCGCGGCGTGCGGAGGCGGTGCGGGTGCTGGGCCTGTATGCGATCGGCCCCGAGCGCTACGCACACTTCTGGCGCCAGCTCGATGCGCCCTACTTCCTGCGCAACGACCCGCAGGACGTTGCCTGGCACACGCGCGTGCTGCATGCGCACGCCGACACCGCAAGCCCGATCGTGCGGGCGCGCCTGGCGCCGATCGGCGAAGGCTTCCAGGTGGTCGTCTACCAGCCCGACCAGCCCGACCTGTTCGCGCGCATCTGCGGCTATTTCGACGGCCGTAACCTGTCGGTGCTCGATGCGAAGATCCACACCACCGAGCACGGCTACGCGCTCGACAGCTTCGTGCTGGTCGATCCGGCCGGCCCGGCCCACTATCGCGACATCCTGGTGCAGGTGGAAAACGAGCTCGCGCAGCGACTGGCGCGGCCGGGCGAGTTGCCGCCACCGGTGCGCGGGCGCGCGTCGCGGCGCTCGCGCTCGTTCCCGATCGAGCCGTCGGTCGACCTGCGTCCCGACGAGCGCGGCCGCCAGTTCCTGCTGTCGGTGGTGGCCAACGACCGCACCGGGCTGCTCTACGCCATCGCGCGGGTGCTCGGCCGATACCGGATCGACCTGCACACCGCGCGGATCACGACGCTGGGCGAGCGCGTCGAGGACGTCTTCCTGATCGACGGCGAGGCGCTGCGCAATCCGCGCGAGCAACTTCAGTTCGAGACCGCGCTGCTCGCCGAATTGCGCGCCTGAAGCGACGCCCCACCCGCGGGCCCGGCCCGAGGCCGGACGCGGACTCGGGCGCGCAGCGCCCGCGGCCTCAGGCGCGCGCCAATTCGGCGAGCACCGTCCTCACGTGGCCCATCGTCGCCTCGAGCACCGTGTGGATCTCGGGCATCGAGATGCCGGCGCGGCTGGCGCCGAGCCCGGCCGCCTGGTTCGCGACCACGCACAGCGACGCATAGGCGAGCCCGGCCTCGCGTGCCAGCGCGGCCTCCGGCATGCCGGTCATGCCGACCAGGTCGCAGCCGTCGCGCGCCAGGCGCGCGATCTCGGCGGCGGTCTCGAGGCGCGGTCCCTGCGTGCAGCCGTAGACGGCCCCGTCGATGACCGGCCTGCCGCAGCGTCGCGCCGCCTCCAGCAACTGGTTCCTGAGCGCTGCGTCGTAGGGCCAGGTGAAGTCGATGTGCGTGACCGGCTGCTCGACGCCCTCGAAATAGGTGTGCTTGCGCCCCCAGGTGTAGTCGACGATCTGGTCCGGCACCACCAGGCTTCCGGCGACGCAGTCGGCGCGGATGCCGCCCACCGTGGCCACCGCGACCACCTGGGTGACCTCGACCCGCCGCAGTGCCCAGACGTTGGCGCGATAGTTGATCTCGTGCGGGGCGATCGTGTGGCCGTAGCCGTGGCGCGCGAGGAACACGATCGGTCGACCGTCGAGTTCGCCGTGCGTGAGCGCGCAGGACGGATCGCCGTAGGGGGTGCGAACCACCTCGCGCCGCGCCTTGCCCAGCCCGGCGAGCTTCGCGAAACCGCTGCCGCCGATGATTGCCAGCATCTGCGGATTCCTCGCGTTCAGCCGCGCCCGCCGGGCGCGTGTTCGGCAAGTCGCGTGGCCATCCCGGCGAGATACTCCGCGAAGCGTTCGCCGACCTTGGGGTGTTCGAGCGCCAGTTCGACCGTGGCCTGCAGGTAGCCGAACTTCGAGCCGCAGTCGAAGCGCTTGCCCCGGTAGCGCCAGGCGAGCATCCGCTCGGCGGCGCACAGTTCGTTCAGCGCATCGGTGAGCTGCATCTCGCCGCTGGCGCCCGGCTGCAACGCGTCGAGGAACTCGAAGGCGCGCGCACTCAGCACGTAGCGGCCGACCACCGCCAGCGTCGAGGGCGCCCGCTCGGGCGCGGGCTTCTCGACGATGCCCACGATGCGCTCGCTGCCTTCGACCGGGCCGTGGCCGTCGGTGGAGACGATGCCGTACGAGGCGGTCTCTTCGCGCGGCACGTCCTGCACCGCGACCACGCTCGAACCGGTGAGTTCGTAGAGCTCGACCATCTGGGCGAGCACGCCGGGGCCTTCCGGCGGCGCGCGCATCAGGTCGTCGGCCAGCAGCACCGCAAAGGGTTCGTCGCCGATCAGGTCGCGCGCGCAGCCCACCGCGTGACCGAGCCCGAGCGGTGCGGGCTGGCGCACGTAGACGCAGTGGATGTCCTTCGGCGTGGTCGACCAGACCTGTTCGAGCAACTCGGTCTTGCCCTTGAGCGCGAGCTCGGATTCGAGCTCGTAGGCCTTGTCGAAGTGGTCCTCGATCGAGCGCTTGCCGCGTCCGGTGATGAAGATCATGTCGGTGATGCCGGCGGCGGCAGCCTCCTCGACCGCGTACTGGATCAGCGGCTTGTCGACCACGGGCAGCATTTCCTTCGGCTGCGCCTTGGTCGCGGGCAGGAACCTGGTGCCCAGGCCGGCGACCGGAAAGACGGCTTTCCTGACGCGGCGGCGGATCGGTGTGCTCATGCTGGATCGCTCCCTGATGAATGATGGTCCGGTTCGTCCGGAGATCGCCGCGAGCGGCCTTCGCCGGTCATGGTCAGTAACGCGGCCTCGTCGATCACCGCGATGCCGAGCTCGCGGGCGCGCCCGAGCTTGGAGCCGGCCGCTTCGCCGGCCACGACGAAGTCGGTCTTGCGCGAGACCGACGAGGCGACGGTGCCGCCGTGGCGGCGGATCAATTCGTGGGCCTGCTCGCGCGACAGCGTCGGCAGCGTGCCGGTGACCACGAAGCTGCGCCCGGCGAGCGCCTCGCCGGGCGCGGCGTCGCGCACGAACTCGATGCCCGAGGCCTGCAGCGCGGCGATCACCTCGCGGTTGTGCGGCTCTGCGAGAAAGCGCTGCAGGCTGGCCACGATTTCCGGCCCGATGCCCTCGAGCGGCACCGGCTCCGGCGCTTCGCCGCGCGCACGGCGCCTGGCGTTGTCTTTCTGGATGTTCGCCTTGGCCGCGGCGAGCGCCGGCCAGTCTTCGCGCATCAGCGCCGCGGTGTCGCGATAGTGCTCGGCCAGCACCCTGGCGACTTCCTCGCCGACGTGCCGGATGCCCAATCCGAACAGGAAGCGGGCGAAGCTGGTGCGGCGCGAGCGCCGGATCGCCTCGATCAGGTTGGCAGCCGACTTCTCGCCCATCCGCTCGAGCCCGGCCAGCGTCGCGACGTCGAGCCGGTAGAGATCCGCCGGAGTGCGAACCAGCCCGGTGTCGACCAACTGGTCGACCAGCTTCTCGCCCAGGCCTTCGATGTCCATCGCTCGGCGCTGAGCGAAATGCAGCAGTGCCTGCTTGCGCTGCGCCGCGCAGTACAGGCCGCCGACGCAGCGCCAGTCGGCTTCGCCCTCTTCGCGCACCGCCGACGAGCCGCAGACCGGGCAGGTCCGGGGCATCTCGAACGCACGCCGGGGCGGCGGCTCGCCGCGGCGCTCGGGCAGCGCACGCACCACTTCCGGGATCACGTCGCCGGCCCTGCGCACCACCACCGTGTCGCCGATCAGGAGGTCCTTGCGGGCGATCTCGTCCTCGTTGTGCAGCGTGGCGTTGGTGACGGTGACGCCGCCCACGAAGACCGGGCGCAGTCGCGCCACCGGAGTCAGCTTGCCGGTGCGCCCGACCTGCACCTCGATGTCGAGCAGCTCGGTGAGCGCCTCCTCGGCCGGGAACTTGTGGGCGAGCGCGAACCGCGGCGCGCGTGCCACGAAGCCGATCGCGTCGTACCAGTCGCGGCACTCGACCTTGTAGACCACGCCGTCGATGTCGTAGGCGAGCGTCGGGCGCAGCGACTGCATGCGCCGATGGAAGGCGAGCAGCTCCTGCGGCCCCTCGGCCACCGTGCGCTCGGGGCCGACCGGCAGTCCGATGCGGGCGAGCCAGTCGAGCAGTGCCGAGTGCGTGGCGGGCAGCGCCGCGCCCGCCGACTCGCCGAGGCCATACGCGAAGAAACGCAGCGGCCGCGACGCGGTGATCGCCGGGTCGAGCTGCCGCAGGCTGCCGGCCGCCGCGTTGCGCGGATTGACGAACTCGCGCTCGCCCGCCTCGCGCTGGCGCTCGTTGAGCCGCTCGAACTCGCGCCGGTACATCAGCACCTCGCCGCGCACCTCGAGCAGCGCCGGCGCGATGCCCGCCAGCCGAAGCGGAATCGCGCGCACCGTGCGGATGTTCGCGGTCACGTCCTCGCCCGTGGCGCCGTCGCCGCGCGTGGCTGCCTGCACGAGCACGCCGTGCTCGTAGCGCAGGCTCACCGCGACACCGTCGTACTTGAGCTCGGCGCTGTAGCGCAGCTCTTCGACCGGCAGCCCTTCCTCGGCCAGCCGCTCGCGCACGCGGTGGTCGAAGGCCAGCACTTCCTCGTCCGCGAACGCGTTGTTCAGCGACAGCATCGGCGAGGCGTGGCGCACCGCGGCGAACGCGCCGGAGACCGCGCCGCCGACACGCTGCGTGGGCGAACTCGCAACGACCAGCGAAGGGTGGGCGCGTTCGAGCTCCTGGAGTTCGCGGAACAGCCGGTCGTATTCGGCGTCGGGCACGCTCGGCGCGTCGAGCACGTAGTACTCGTAGTCGTAGCGGGCGAGCAGTTCGCGCAGCTTCGCGGCGCGCGCAGAGGCGGTGTCCACCTGGCTTGCCGGCCTCGGGCGGCCTAGTTGAACACCCTGAGCGCCAGCGCCGAGCCTGCCGGCAGGCCGATCGCCTCGAGCGACTCGTAGCGCTGCACCAGCTGGCGGCCGATCTGGGCGAGCGCGGCCTCGGCGAGTACACGCCCGCCGTCGTCGACCAGTTCTCCGCCCACCTGCTGCGCGCAGGCGCGCGCTGTCGCCAGCATCTGCGTCCACGGTTGCAGCTGCGGCGAAGACCGCGGCACGTCGAGCAGGAAAGTGAAGCGGTTGGGCAGGTCGGACAGCGCCACCGAGAAGACCAGTTCGCCCTGCGGGCCCAGCCGTGCGTAGCGGTTGCTGCCCCGTTCGGCGATCGAGAGCACGCCGGCCAGTGCCGCGAGTTGCGCCGGGGAGACCGCCTCGGGCGCGTCCACGTTCAGGCTGATCTGGGCGTCGAGTTGTGCGCAGGTGGCGTCGAGGTCGCGCGCGCGCGCGAGCACCGTGGACATGTCGGGCGTGTCGGCGAGCGCGGCCAGCGACTCGGCGATCGCCTGCAAACCGGTTGCGAATTCGGAGAATTCCATTGCGTTGAGCGGACCGTGGCGATTGGCCAGCAGGATGCCGACGCGAAGCGCCGCGTACTGGCGCGCCGCATCGGGCACGCTCCAGTCGCCAGGCGCAGCGTCCGCCGCCTGGCCTTCAACGATGATCGGCTTGCCGCCGGCGCGCCGGAAGCGCTGCGCGATCGCCGTCAGCCGCTCGCCGCCGAACGGTTCGGCGGGCGAGATCTCGACGATGCAGTCGCAGATCTCGGACAGCCGCGGCTGCGCGATGCCCGCGGGCGCTGCGGCAGCGACAGTCGTCGGGGCCGCGGACGCGCCTGGCGACGGGCTCGCCGCGGGCTGCGCAAACGGCGCCGTGGCTGCGCTCTCGGGGGCGCCCGCATCTTCGGGTGCGGCCGCCTTCGTGGCCGGCGCGATTGCGCCGTGGGTGCTCCGGATCGTGGGCCGCGCGGCCGTACGCGACGCCTGCAGCGCCTCGGGACTGCCCGGTGCAGGGCCGCCATCGTCGACGACCGGAGTAGCCCCGAGCCGCGGCTCGCCGCGCGCCGCGCCGGTGTCGTCGGGGGCGCTGCGCCCGGCCGCCGACGGCGTACGCCGGCTCTGGGGCGCGACACTGCCGGCCTGCGCGCCGGCACCCGGCCGCTCGCGACGCATCTTCAGCCAGCGCACTGCCTGCGGGTAGCGCCACCGCGGCCAGGCCTGGCGCAGGTTGTACGCCAGCGCGACGCCGACCGCGAGCGCCACCAGCAGCAACAGGCTCAGGCCGAGACTGCTCACGCCGCCTCCGCCATCCGGGCGGCGGCCTCGAGATCGACCGCGACGATGCGCGAGACGCCGCGCTCCTGCATCGTCACGCCCACCAGTTGCTGCGCGAGCTCCATCGCGATCTTGTTGTGGGTGATGAACAGGAACTGGGTCTGCCCGGACATGCGCCGCACCATGTCGCAATAGCGCTCGGTGTTGGCCTCGTCGAGCGGCGCGTCGACCTCGTCGAGCAGGCAGAACGGCGCCGGGTTGAGCTGGAACAGCGCGAACACCAGCGCGATCGCGGTGAGCGCCTTCTCGCCGCCCGAGAGCAGGTGGATCGAGGTGTTGCGCTTGCCAGGAGGCTGCGCCATCACCTGGACTCCGGCGTCGAGGATCTCGTCGCCGGTGAGGATCAGTCTCGCTTCGCCGCCCCCGAACAACTGCGGGAACAATTGGCCGAAGTGGCCGTTGACCGTGTCGTAGGTGTGCTGCAGCAGCTGGCGCGTCTCGCGGTCGATGCGCCGGATCGCGTCCTCGAGCGTCGCGATCGCCTCGTTCAGGTCGGCCGATTGCGCATCGAGGAAACCCCTGCGCTCGGCCGCCTGGGCGAGTTCGTCGAGCGCCGCCAGGTTCACCGGCCCGAGCGCGGCGATCGCGTTGGACAAGCGCGTCACTTCGCCCTGCAGCCACGACGGGCGCGGCGGATCGGCGAACGCCGCACGCAGCGCGGCGATGCCGTCTTCATCGACCTGCGCTTCGACGAGCTGCTGCGCGTACTGGCCGGCGTTCATCCGTGCGGCCTGCTCCTTCAACTGCAGTTCGACGAGCTGCTGGCGCAGCGGCTCCTGGGCGCGTTCGACCGCGAGGCGCTGCTCCTCGCGGCTGCGCAGCGCCTGCGTCAGCTCGTCGAGGCGCTGGCGCGCGGCGCCGAGCGCCTGCTCGGCGCCGCTGCGCGCCGCGAGCGCGTCCTGAAGCGCCTGGCGCGCCGCCGCATCGGAGAGCTGCTCGAGCTTGCCGAGAACCGTGGCGCGCTCGGCCGCCGCCTGCTCGGCCATCACCTGGCCCTGCGCGAGCAATGCCTCCAGGCGCTCGATCTCGGCCTCGATCGCGCGCACCGCGAACGCGGCTTCCTGCGCCTCGCGCTCCTGCTGGCGCAGCGCCTCGCGGCGTTGCGCGAGTTCGCGCTCGACCTGCTCGAACGCGAGCTGCAGGTCTTCGGCGTGTTGCTGGCGCTCGCCCAGTTCGGCGTCGAGCCGTTCGAAGCGCCCGGTCTCGCCGGCGATCGTGTCCTCGAATTCGGCGATCCGCGCCGCGAGCTCGCCGAGTTCGTCTTCGATGCGCTCGCGGCTCTCGGAGACCCGCGCCTGCTCCTGTTCGAGGCGCTGCGCCTCGAGTCGCAGCCTCGCGACCTCCTTGAGCCCGCGGTTGTGCTCGTCGCGTTGCGCCATCAGCGCGGCGAGTTGCTCCGACGCCCCCGCCTCGATGCGCGCCGCGTGGCTGCGCACGTCGTCGACCATCAGTTGCTGCGCGCGCTGCTCGCGCACCAGGTTGTCGAGCTCGTGGCGCCGCGCGAGCACGCCCTCCTGCTCGGAGTCGGCCGCGTACATCAGCACCGACTGGCGACCCACCAGGTGACCGGCGGCGACCACGAACTGCCCGCCCGGCGGCAGGCTCGCACGCTGCGCCATCGCGGCTTCGAGCGAATCGGCCACGTAGTAGCCGGCGAGCCAGTCGGAGAGCAGCGATTGCACGCCGGCATCGCCCACCTGCACCACCGACAGCAGCGGCCGCAGGCCGCCGACCCCGGCCGCACTGCCGCCGATCGGGGCCGGTGCGAAGAAGCCGACTTTCGACGGCGGCGCGTCGGCGGCCAGTCCGGCCACGTTCTCCAGCCGCCCGACCTCGAGTGCGTTGACCCGCTCGCGCAGCACCGACTCGATCGCGTTTTCCCAGCCGTCGTCGATGCGCAGCTTCTGGTAGAGCCTGGCGAGCCGGCCGAGCCCGTGACGCTCCAGCCACGGCTGCACCCTCGCCTGGCTCTCGACGCGCTCCTGCAACTGGCGCAGCGCGGCGATGCGTGCCTCGACCTGTGCGAGCTTCGCCTCGGCCTCGCGCAACGCCTGCTGCGACGGCTGCCGCTGCGCCTCGAGCTCGCTCCAGGTCGCCTCGATCGCCGCCAGCCGCTCGGTGGCCAGCCGCTCGGCCTCGTCGGCGGCAGCGAGGGCCTCGCGCGCCTGCGTGAGCTCCTCGGGGCGAAAAGTGCCCAGCTCGCCCGCCTGTGCCTGCAGCCGCTCGCGCCGGCGCGACGCGAGGTCGAGACCCTCGGCCGCCTTGCGCTCGTGCAGCGCACAGACCTCGATCGCCTGGCGCGTCTGCGCAACGCGCGCGCGTGCCTCGTCGACCCGCGCGCGCGCCTGGCGGGCACGCTCTTCGAGCTCGGGCACCTCGTCGGCATGCGCGGCGACCCGGGCGGCCAGTTCGTCGGCGAGCGCGCGCGAATCGGCCAGGCGCGCATCGGCGCCGCTGCGGCCGGTGTGCGCGTGCTCCTGCTGCGCCAGCGCCCGCTGCGCCTGCTGTTCGACGCTGTCGAGCCGTTCGCGCAGCTGGCCCTGCGTCTGCGCGACGATGCGGATCTCGGATTCGATCCGGCTCACGTCAGCGTTGCACTCGTAGTAGCGCGCCTGCGCCGCGTGCATCGCGTCGCCGGCCTCGTAATGCGCGCTGCGCACCGATTCGATGTCGGCTTCGATCGCCCGCTGCTCGGCGTGGCGCGCCTCGAGCGCGACCGTCGCATCGGCGGCGAGCCGTGCCAGCCGCTCCTCCTCGGCCCGCGCCTCGTCACGGCGCAGCAGCCAGAGCATGTGCTGCTTGCGTTCGCGCTCGGCTTCGAGGTCGCGGTAGCGGTGCGCCACCTCGGCCTGTCGCTCGAGCTTGTCGATCTGCGCCTCGAGCTCGCGCAGGATGTCCTCGACGCGGGTGAGGTTCTCGCGCGTGTCGGCGAGCCGGCTCTCGGTTTCGCGCCGCCGCTCCTTGTACTTCGACACGCCGGCGGCTTCCTCGAGGAACACGCGCAGTTCCTCGGGGCGCGCCTCGATGATCCGCGAGATCATGCCCTGGCCGATGATCGCGTAGGCGCGCGGCCCCAGTCCGGTGCCGAGGAACATGTCGTGCACGTCGCGGCGGCGCACCGGCTGGTTGTTGATGAAATAGGTCGACTGGCCGTCACGCGTGAGCACGCGCTTGACCGAGATCTCGGCGTACTGGCCCCAGCCGCCGCCGATGCGCCCGAGCGTGTTGTCGAACACCAGCTCGACCGATGCGCGCGCGGCCGGCTTGCGCTCGGACGAACCGCTGAAGATGACGTCCTGCATCGACTCGCCGCGCAGTTCGGACGCCTTCGATTCGCCGAGCACCCAGCGCACCGCGTCGATGATGTTCGACTTGCCGCAGCCGTTGGGGCCGACCACGCCGACCAGCTGGCCGGGTACGTCGAACGCGGTGGGGTCGACGAAGGACTTGAAGCCGGCGAGTTTGATCTGTTTCAGTCGCACCGAGGATTCCTGCTGCAGTCGCGGGCGTCGGCACGGAGCGCGACCGGCCGCCCGGCAAAACGCAAAAGCCGCTCTGGGCGGCTTTTGACGCTCCGTATAATAGCACCCGATCCTCCCACCTCCCGGGAGCATGAGCGGGTCGGTTCCCGGGGCCGTTCGCCTTCGATTCCGATCATGCCTTCAAGACCCTCCCGAACGCTCGAGACCTTCCCCAATCCGGCGCCCGGACGCGATTACCTGGTGCACATCGAGGTGCCGGAATTCACCTGCCTGTGCCCGCTCACCGGGCAGCCCGACTTCGCCAATCTGGCGATCGACTACGTGCCCGACCAGCGCAATCTCGAACTCAAGGCGCTCAAGCTCTACATGTGGAGCTTTCGCGACGAAGGCGCGTTCCACGAGGCGGTGACCAACCGCATTCTCGACGACCTGGTGGCTGCGGCCGCGCCGCGCTACCTGCGCCTGACTGCCCGCTGGTTCGTGCGCGGCGGAATCTTCACGACGGTGGTGGCCGAGCACCGCAAGAAGGGCTGGAAACCCGCTCCACGCATCGAGCTGGGTGACTTCCCGACCGAAACGAGCATCAGGGGCTGAAAACATAACCTATTCTATAACAGGTACTTGCGATCGTTCATTCAACTTGTTTATCATTATTTGCGACGAAGGGGCCCTCGGCCGAGTCCGGTGAAGCCGTTTGCGCGATGATCGCGAGGCTCACCGGGAAGCTCCGCGCCGTCCCGCCAGCCGTCGCGCGTGGCGGCTCCTTCGTCGGAAACAGGCCCGGCCCGATGCCCCGGTCCCCGAACATCGGCACGTACGTCGACGAAGGCACGGTGGTCGACGCCCGACCCCGCAGTCGGCCGGCGCACGCCGGTCGGCCGCAGCGCCCGCCTGCCGGGGGGCACCGATACCGGCGGCATGCCGGAGCCAATGCGCGGCGATCGCTCCAGTTCCCGCCCTGCCCGGACGGGCGTGGTGCGCGAAGCGAGTACATCGGGAGACCGCGATGATGATGGAGCGCTTGCTGCAGTTGATGTCGGAGAAGAACGCCTCCGATCTGTTCCTCGCCCCCGGTTCGCCGGTGCAACTCAAGGTGAACGGCACGATGGTGCCGGTGAACCAGCAGCGGCTCGCTGCCGAGAACGTGGTGGCGCTGGTGCGCGAGATCGTCGACGAGCGCCACTGGGAGACCTTCGAGCGCCAGCACGAACTGAACCTCGGTTACGGGGTGCGCAACGTCGGCAGCTTCCGCGTCAACGTCTTTCGCCAGCGCGGTTCGACCGCCTGCGTGATCCGCTTCATTCCTCACGACATCCCGGAGCTCGCCACGCTGCACCTGCCGCCGATCCTCGGCGACCTGGTGATGGACAAGCGCGGGCTGCTGCTGGTGGTCGGCGCCACCGGCTCCGGCAAGTCGACCACGCTGGCTTCGATGATCGATTACCGCAACGGGCAGAAGACCGGGCACATCCTCACGCTGGAAGATCCGATCGAGTTCACCTTCCGGAACAAGCGCTCGATCGTCAGCCAGCGGCAGATCGGCACCGACACGCAGTCGCTCGACGTCGCCCTGAAGAACGCGATGCGGCAGGCGCCCGACTGCATCCTGATCGGCGAGATCCGCGACACCGCCACGATGTCCAACGCGATCGCCTACGCGCAGTCGGGGCACCTGGTGCTCGCCACGCTGCACGCGAACAACGCCAACCACGCGCTGAACCGCATCGTGAGCTTCTACCCGCCGGACAACCGGCCGGTGCTGCTCGCCGACCTGGCGGCCACGCTGAAAGCCGTGGTCTCGCAACGCCTCGTGCGCGCCTTCGACGGAAGCCGCCTGCCGGCGGTCGAACTCCTGCTCAACACCCGGCACATCGCCGAACTCATCGAGCAGGGACGGCTCACCGAGATCAAGGACGCGATGAGCCAGAGCCTGGCTGCGGGTTCGCGCACCTTCGACCAGGCGCTGGCCGAGCTGGTTCGTGCGCGCCGCATCGCCAGGGAAGACGCAATGGCGCACGCCGACTCCCCGACCAACCTGCTCTGGATGCTCGAGAACGCGGCCGAGGAAGGCGCTGCACCGGCCCCCAAGGCCGCCGCGCAGCCCGGCAACCTGGTCAGCCCGGCGATGGCCTCGGCGGCACTCGGACAGCCGCCCAGGCCGGGCAGCGACGGCGACGCGCACGGACCGTCCTTCTCCGAATTCATGCTCAATATCTGACATGGGCGAGGTCGTCGTCTACGGCATCGAGACCTGCGACCAGGTTCGCAAGGCGCGCGCCTGGCTACGCGCGCACCACGTCGCCTTCCGTTTCCACGATTTCCGCAAGGAGGGGCTCGATGCGCAGCGCCTGTCGGGCTGGCTGGGCCGCGTGCCCTGGGATTCGCTGCTGAACCGCCGCGGCCTGGCCTGGCGCAAGCTCGACCCCGAGCGCCGCGCGACGATCACCGACCAGACGAGCGCGGCCGAACTGATGCTGGCCGACCCCACGCTGATCAGGCGGCCGGTGCTGCAGGTCGACGATCGCCTGCTCGTGGGCTTCTCCGAGGCGCTGTACGCGGCAGTGTTCGGTTCGGGAACCGACTGCGGCCCTGCGGCGCAATGAGCCGCGTGCTCGCGCTGGCCGAGGCGCTGATCCGGCAGCGATCGGTCACCCCCGACGACCACGGCTGCCAGGGCCTCGTCGCCGAGCGCCTCGCCCCGCTTGGCTTCGCCTGCGAGACGATCGAGGGCAACGGGGTGACCAACTTCTGGGCTGTTCGCGAAGGCAACGCCAGCGGACCCACGCTGGCATTCGCCGGGCACACCGACGTGGTGCCTGCGGGCCCGCCCGGGCAGTGGACCAGCGATCCCTTCGTGCCCACGGTGCGCGACGGCCGCCTCTACGGACGCGGCGCGGCCGACATGAAGAGCTCGATCGCCGCGTTCGTGGTGGCGATCGAGGAATTCCTCGCGGCCGGTGGCGGCAGCCACGCCGGGCGCATCGCGCTGCTGCTCACCTCCGACGAGGAAGGCCCCGCCACCGACGGGACGGTGCGCGTGGTCGAGACGCTCGCAGCGCGCGGCGAGCACATCGACTGCTGCATCGTCGGCGAACCCACCTCGGTCGCGCGCCTCGGGGACACGGTGAAGAACGGCCGCCGCGGCTCGCTGTCGGGCCGGCTCACGGTCATCGGCGTACAGGGCCACATCGCGTATCCGCACCTGGCGCGCAACCCGATCCACCAGTTCGCACCGGCGCTCGCCGAACTGGTCGCCGTCGAATGGGATCGCGGCAACGGGCATTTCCCGCCCACCGGCTGGCAGGTGTCGGGCATTCGGGCCGGCGCGGGTGCGGCCAACCTGATCCCCGGCTGTCTCACGCTCGACTTCAACTTCCGCTTCTCGACCGCCAGCACGGTCGACGGGTTGAAGCAGCGCTTCGCCGCAGTGCTCGATGCGCACGGGCTCGACTACACGCTCGAATGGTCGCCGCCGGCCTCGCCGTTCCTCACCGCGCGCGGTACGCTGTGCGACGCGCTCTCGGCGGCGATCCTCGCCGAAACCGGCATCTCGGCCGAATTCTCGACCACCGGCGGCACCTCGGACGGCCGCTTCATCGCGCGCATCTGCCCGCAGGTGGTCGAGTTCGGCCCGGTCAACGCGAGCATCCACCAGGTCGACGAACACGTGGGGCTGGACGAACTCGAACCGCTGAAGAACATCTACCGGCGCACGATCTCCGCGCTGCTGCAGCCATGAGCCGTGCGGTCGAACGTCGCCTGGCCGACGCCGACGCCGCGGCGCGCGAACTGCGCACGCTGCGCGACCTGATGCGCTGGGCGGTCTCGCGCTTCGAAGCCGCCGGCATCGCCTATGGCCACGGCACCGGCAACGCTTTCGACGAGGCCGCGGCGCTGCTGCTGTGGGCGCTGCACCTGCCTCCCGACCCGCTCGAGCCCTGGCTCGACGCCAGGCTCGCCGGCAGCGAACGGCGCACCGCGACAGAGCTCGTCGAGCGGCGCATCGCGACGCGCCGGCCAGCGGCCTACCTCACCGGCGAAGCCTGGCTGCGCGGGCTGCGATTCGCCTGCGACGAGCGCGCACTGGTGCCGCGCTCGCTGATCGCCGAGGCGCTCGACGAGGCGTTGCCGCAATGGCTCGAGCTGCATCCGCGGGCGCCTTCGTGGCCGGCCTCGGTTCTCGACCTGTGCACCGGCGGGGCAAGCCTGGCGATCCTCGCTGCCGACCGCTTTCCCGATGCGCGGGTGGTCGGCGCCGATCTCTCGGCCGATGCGCTCGCGCTGGCCGAATCCAACCGCGCGGCCCACGGGTTGCAGCAGCGCCTCGAACTGGTGCGAGGCGACCTGTTCGCGCCGGTGCGAGGACGGCGCTTCGATCTCGTGCTGTGCAACCCGCCCTACGTCAACGAAGCGTCGATGCAGGTGCTGCCGCCGGAATTCCGCGCCGAGCCGCGCACCGCGCTGGCCGGCGGAGCCGACGGCATGGATCTGGTGCGCCGGATCGTCGCCGACGCACCGGCCCACTTGGCGGACGATGGGCTGCTGCTGCTCGAAATCGGTCACGAGGCAGCGCATTTCGAAGCGGCGTTTCCCGGGCTCGAATTCCATTACCTGCCGGTGAGCGCCGGAGAGCGCATGCTGGTTCTGCTGGAGGCGGCGCAATTGGCCGCGGCAGCGCGCCGGCCCGCCGGCCCGGCACGCAAGGTCGGCGCACCATCTGCGCGCAGCGTGCGCACCCGCGCGCAGGGCGGCCCGCGCCCGTGATCCGCCTGCAGCAACTCACGCTGTCGCGCGGCGGCAGGGTGCTGCTCGATCGCGCCGACGCGAGCATCGGTCCGGGCGAGCGCATCGCCCTGATCGGCCAGAACGGCAGCGGCAAGACCACGCTGCTGGCGGCACTGGCCGGCGAGCTGCCGCCCGACGCCGGCGAGATCGTGCAGCCCTGGCGCCAGGTGATTCGGCTCGAGCAGGGCCTGCCCGCCAGCCCGCTGCCTGCCTGGCGCTTCATCGTCGCCGGTGACGCGCGCCTGTCCGAAGCGCGACGCGCGCTCGAGCAGGCCGAGCGCGAGGGCGACGGCATGGCGCTCGCGCACGCGCACGATCACTGGCAGGAGGCCGGCGGGCTCACTGCCGAGGCGCGCAGTCGCAGCCTGCTCGCCGGGCTCGGCTTCGACGCCGCGCAGGCCGGGCAGCCGGTCGATGCGTTGTCGGGCGGCTGGCGGATGCGGCTGAACCTCGCGCGCGCGCTCTTCGCGCCGGGCGATTTGCTGCTGCTCGACGAGCCCACCAACCACCTCGACCTCGACGCGATCCTGTGGCTCGAGCGCTGGCTGCTGCGCTTTGCCGGCACCGCGCTGATCGTCTCGCACGACCGCGATTTCCTCGACCGCGTCGCCACCGCCACCCTGCACGTCGACGGCGCGAAGCTGGTGCGCTACGCGGGCGGCTACAGCGAGTTCGAACGGCTGCGCGCCCAGCGCCGGCTGCAGGCCGAGCGCGAACGCGCCGCCTGGGAAGCGCGCGTGGCGCAGCTGAACGCGTTCGTCACGCGCTTTCGCGCGCAGGCGAGCAAGGCGCGCCAGGCCCAGAGCCGGGTGAAGGCGCTCGAGCGGATGACCGAGGTCGCGCCGATCCGTGCGCTGCGCGGCGTCGAGTTCACGCTGCATGAAGTCGGCGACTGTCCCGATCCGCTGTTGCAGGCGCAGCAGCTCGACGCCGGGTATCCCGGCCACCCGCCGGTGCTGCGCGGCGTCGAGCTGTCGGTGCGCCGCGGCTCGCGCATCGGCATTCTCGGGCGCAATGGCGCCGGCAAGAGCACGCTGGTGCGCACGCTGGTGGGCGAGCTCGCGCCACGGGCGGGCGAACTGCGCGTGTCGCGCCCGGTGCGCATCGGCTACTTCGCGCAACAGGGCATCGACCGGCTGCGCGGCGACGAGTCGGCACTGGCCCAGTTGCAGCGCCTCGCGCCCGCCGAGCGCGAGCAGGCGCTGCGCGACTACCTCGGACGCTTCGGCTTCTCGGGCGACGCTGCGACGCGGCCGGTCGGGCCGATGTCGGGCGGCGAGAAAGCGCGGCTGTCGCTCGCGCTGATGCTGCACGACCGGCCGCAGTTGCTGGTGCTCGACGAGCCGACCAACCACCTCGACGCGCAGGCGCGCGATGCGCTGGCCGACGCGCTCGCCGGCTTCGACGGCGCGGTCCTGCTCGTCTCGCACGACCGCTACCTGCTGCGCGCCACCGCCGACACGCTGATGCTGGTGGCCGACGGCGGCGTGTGCGAATTCGACGGCGACCTCGACGACTATGCCGAGTGGCTGCTGCAACGCTCGGCGACCGCAGCGACCGCGGCCGCCGGTGCGCAGGCGGACGAAGCCACGCAGCTCGATGCCCGCCACGTCTCCCGCGCCGGGCCGGGCACGCGCGAGGACGCCGCCGGCGCGAGCCGGCGCGACGATCGCCGGCTCGCGGCCCGGCGACGCGCGCGCCTGGCCGAGCGACTGCAGCCGCTCGATCGCGAAATCGGCGCGCTCGAACAACGGCTCGCCGCGATCGACGCACGCCTGGCGCAGATCGAGCACTGCCTGGCCGACCCGGCGGCCTACCGTGACGGTGCCGGCGCGGCGGCGCTCGGGCGCGAACGCTCGGCGCTCGGCCGCGAGAAGGACGAGCTGGAGGAGCGCTGGCTCGAGTGCAGCACCACGCGCGACGCCGAGCGCGAGGCCTTCGCCCGCGACGCGGGGTGAACAGGCCCTCTACTTCGCGCGCGTCTTCGCCAGCAGCTCGGTGTTGGCCTTGCGATCGGCGTTCACCTTCTGCACCGTCGGCCGTTCGCCCAGGCGCTTCACGTAATCGCGCACCGGCAGCGCGGCCAGCGGATCCTCGCCCCAGATCGCCTTGCCGGCCATCGAGATCACCGGCAGGTGCACGACCGCCACGCAGTCGGCCATCGTGAAGCGGTCTCCGGCGAGAAACGGCGCGAATCTGGCGAGCCGCGCGAAGGCGGCCACGCCGCGCTCGAGGTCGCGGCGCGTCGCGTCGATGGTGCCCTGCGAGACAGTGCCGCCGAAGAACGCCTGCGCATAGACGCGGCGCGCGACCAGCTCGAGATGCAGCTCGGTGAACGCGACCAGTTCGCGCACCTTGGCGCGCTCGAACGGGTCGACGGGCAGCAGCGGCACCTGGGGATACGCGTCCTCCAGGTATTCGAGGATCACCTGCGACTCGCACAGCGTGCCCTGCGGCGTGCGCAGGAACGGTACCTTGCCGAGCGGGCTGGCCTCGAGCGTGGGCTCGTCCTTGCTCGCCCAGTTCAGTTCCTCGGTGAACGCGACGCCTTTTTCCAGCATCGCGAGCTTGACCTTGTTGTAGTAGTTGCTGACGGCGAAGCCGGCCAGTACCAGCATGACGATGTCCTCCCCGGATCGATGCGCCAGTGTATCGCGGCGCTCCAGTAGAATCCCCCGCATGAGCACCCCACCCTTCCAGCGGATCGGCGTCGTCGGCAGTGGCGCCATGGGCCGGGGCATCGCGCAGCTGTTCGTCCAGAGCGGCATCGCGGTGCGCCTGCATGACAGCAACGCGGCCGCGGTCGCTTCGGCGATCGCCGGCATTGCCGAGGTCTTTGCCCGGCAGGTCGAAAAAGGACGCATGAGCGCCGACGCCGCGGCGGCGGCACGCGCGCGGCTCGAACCGGCCGATGCGCTCACCGCGCTCGCCGACTGCGACCTGGTCGTCGAGGCGATCATCGAGCGGCTCGACGCGAAGCGCGAGCTGTTCGGGCAGCTCGAAGCGATCGTCGCCGACGACGCGGTGCTCGCCACCAATACCTCGTCGCTGTCGGTCACCGCGATCGCCGCGGCCTGCAGGCGGCCGCAGCGCGTCGCCGGCCTGCACTTCTTCAATCCCGTGCCGCTGATGAAAGTGGTCGAGGTGATCGACGGCGCGCGCACCGATCCGGCAGTGCTCGGGCGCCTGGCCGCGCTCGTGCGGCTCACCGGGCACCTGGCGGTGGTGGCGCAGGACACGCCCGGCTTCATCGTCAACCACGCGGGGCGCGGCTTCGGCACCGAGGCGCTGAAGGCGCTCGGCGAGGGCGTGGCCGACATCGCGACGATCGACCGGATCCTGCGCGAGCAGGTCGACTTCGACGGACAGGGGTTCAGGCTCGGGCCGTTCGAGTTGTTCGACCTCACCGGCCTGGACGTCTCGCAGCCGGTGATGGAGTCGATCTACCGCCAGTTCTACGACGAGCCGCGCTTTCGCCCCTCGGTGATCGCCGCGCAGCGCCTGGCCGCCGGCCTCACCGGCCGCAAGGCGGGCGAAGGCTTCTATCGCTACGCCGAAGGGCGCCAGCAGCTTGCGCACGAAGCGGCGGCGCCGACGGTGGCGGTCAGGCCGCCGGTCTGGGTTGCGCCCGGGCCGCACGCCGCGATGCTGCGCGAAGCGGTCGCCGCGCTGCAGGGCGTGGTGCACGACACCGCCGAGCCGGGCGAGCACGCGCTGGTGCTGGTCGCGCCGCTCGGGCTCGACGCCAGTGCGGCGGCGGCGGCGGCCGGCCTGCCGGCCGCGCGCACGGTCGCGATCGACACGCTGTTTCCGATCGCACCGGGCCGCTGCAGGCGTCGCGTGCTGATGCCCACGCCCGCCACGCGCGCCGACTATCGGGATGCCGCGCACGCGCTGTTCGCCACCGACGGCACGCCGGTCTCGATGCTGCGCGACAGCCCCGGCTTCGTCGCGCAACGCGTGCTCGCGATGATCGTCTCGATCGCGACCGAGATCGCGCAGCAGCGCATTGCCTCGCCGGCCGGCATCGACAGCGCAGTGCGCACCGGGCTGGGCTATCCGCTCGGGCCGCTCGCGATGGGCGACGCGCTGGGCGCGACGACGGTGCTCGAGATCCTCGGGAACCTGCACCGGCTCACCGGCGATCCGCGTTACCGCCCGGGCGGCTGGCTGCGCCGGCGTGCCGAACTGGGCCTGTCGCTGCTGCACGAGGATTGACGCGATGGCGGCGCGCCTGCTGTCCGAGCGCCGCGGTGCAGTGCTGCTGTTGCGCATCTCCAACCCCGAAGCGCGCAACGCACTGCACCCCGACGTCTACCGCGACGGCGCGGCCGCGCTGCGCGCGGCCGGCGCAGACCACGGCGTGCGCGCCGTCGTCATCGCCGGCGAAGGCGAGCACTTCAGCGCCGGCGGCAACCTGCATCGCCTGCGCGAGAACCGCTCGGCCGAACCAGCGGTGCAGGCCGCCTCGATCGACCTGCTCGGCGCGTGGATCACGGCGATCCGCGACTGCCCGAAGCCGGTCATCGCATCGGTCGAGGGCGTGGCCGCCGGCGCAGGCTTCTCGCTGGCGCTCGCCTGCGACCTGCTCTTCGCCGCCGAAGACGCGCGCTTCGTCATGTCGTACGTGAAGGTCGGGCTCACCTGCGACGGCGGGGCCAGCCACTTCCTCGCGGCCCGCCTGCCCTACCCGCTCGCCTACGAACTGCTGGCCGGCGGCCAGCCGGTGGGTGCGCCACGCCTGCACGCGCTCGGGCTGGTGAACGCGCTGGCGCCGCGCGGCGAAGCGCTGGCGGCGGCGCTGGCGCGCGCATCCGAACTCGCCGAAGGGCCGGGGTTCGCGCTGGGCCGCATCAAGTCGCTGCTCGCGGCGCGCGAGCGCGAGGCGCTGCTCCATCAACTCGCGCGCGAGCGCGACGACTTCGTCGCGGCGCTGCATCACGACGACGGCGGCGAAGGCATCGAGGCCTTCCTCGCCAGGCGCCCGCCCCGCTTCAACCGCGAGGCGGGCGAGCGCTGAGCGCGCCGTCCGGACGCACGGAGGACACGTGGCAGATCGATCCACCGCCGACAGCGACACCGTCCACAGCGGCACCGTCGCGGTCCCCGAACGTCATCGCGTCGACGCCGATGCGCTGTCGCGCTGGCTGCGCGAGCACCTGCCCGGTTTCGCCGGGCCGCTCGCGATCGAGCTTCTCGAGGGCGGCCAGTCCAACCCGACCTACCGGCTGTCCACCCCGGGCACTGCGTACGTGATGCGCGCCAAACCCGGTCCGATCGCGAAGCTGCTGCCCTCCGCACACGCGATCGAGCGCGAATACCGGGTGCTCGCGGCGCTCGCCGGAACCGGCATCCCGGTGCCGCGCGTGCACGCGCTGTGCGAAGACGAATCGGTGATCGGGCGCGCCTTCTACATCATGGAGTACGTCGAAGGCCGCGTGCTCTGGGAGCAGTCGCTGCCGGGCCTGCCGAACGCCGAGCGCAGCGCGATCTACGACGAAATGAACCGGGTGATCGCCGCCCTGCACACGGTCGACTACGCGGCGATCGGGCTGGGCGACTTCGGCAAGCCCGGCAACTACTTCGCGCGCCAGATCGGCCGCTGGAGCCGGCAGTACCAGGCCTCGGAGACCGAGCCGATCGACGCGATGAACCGGCTGATCGACTGGCTGCCGCAGCACGTTCCGCCGGGCGACGAGACCTCGATCGTGCACGGCGACTTCCGGCTCGACAACCTGATCTTCGATCGCCGCGAGCCGCGCATCCGCGCGATCCTCGACTGGGAGCTGTCCACGCTCGGCCACCCGCTCGCCGATTTCTCGTACCACTGCATGGCCTGGCACATCGCACCGGGGCAGTTCCGCGGCATCGCCGGGCTCGACCACGCGGCGCTCGGCATTCCGGCCGAGCGCGACTACGTGCAGGCGTATTGCCGGCGCACCGGACGCGACGCACAGGCCACGCTGGCCCACTGGGATTTCTACCTCGCCTACAACATGTTCCGGCTCGCGGCGATCCTCCAGGGAATCATGAAGCGCGCGGTCGACGGCACGGCCTCGAGCGCGCAGGCAATCGAGGCGGGGCGCCGCGCGCGCCCGCTGGCCGAAATGGGATGGGAAATCGCGCAGCGCGTGCGCTGACACGGGAGGACACGCAATGGACTTCGAATACTCGCCACGATGCCTCGAACTGCGCCAGCGCCTGCTCGCCTTCATGGACGAGCACGTCTACCCGAACGAGCGCAGCTTCTACCAGGAGGTGTCGGCGAACCGGCGCGCCGGCAACGCGTGGATCCCGACGAAGCTCGTCGAGGAGCTCAAGCCGAAGGCGCGTGCCGCCGGCCTGTGGAACCTGTTCCTGCCGAAGTCCGCGCGGGTGCCCGAGGGGCTCTCCAACCTCGACTACGCGCCGCTGTGCGAGATCATGGGCCGCGTCACCTGGGCGCCGGAAGTCTTCAACTGCAACGCGCCCGACACCGGCAACATGGAGACGCTCGAGCGCTACGCCAGCGAGCCGATCAAGCGCGCCTGGCTCGATCCGCTGCTCGCCGGCGAGATCCGCTCCGCCTTCGCGATGACCGAGCCGGCGGTCGCGTCCTCCGACGCCACCAACATCCAGGCGCGCATCGAGCGCCAGGGCGACCACTACCTGATCAACGGGCGCAAGTGGTGGACCTCCGGAGCGGGCGACCCGCGCTGCAAGGTCTACATCTTCATGGGCAAGACCAACCCCGACGCGGGTCGCCACGAGCAGCAGTCGATGATCGTCGTGCCGGCCGACACCCCCGGGATCACCGTCGTGCGGCCGCTGAACGTGTTCGGCTACGACGAGGCCCCGCACGGACACTGCGAGGTCGCGTTCGAGAACGTGCGCGTGCCGGTGGAAAACATCCTGCTCGGCGAGGGGCGCGGCTTCGAGATCGCGCAAGGCCGGCTCGGCCCGGGGCGCATCCACCACTGCATGCGCTCGATCGGCGTGGCCGAGCGCGCACTCGAGTTCATGTGCAGGCGGCTGTCGTCGCGCACCGCGTTCGGCAAGCCGATCTCGGCGCACAACGTCTGGCACGAACGCATCGCCGAGGCGCGCTGCATGATCGACCAGGCGCGGCTGCTCACGCTGAAGGCGGCGTACATGATGGACACGGTCGGCAACAAGGTCGCCCGCACCGAGATCGCGATGATCAAGGTGGTCGCGCCGAACATCGCCTGCCAGGTCCTCGACTGGGCGATCCAGGCGCACGGCGGCGCCGGCGTCAGCGACGACTTCCCGCTCGCTTCGCTCTATGCGCACCAGCGCACGCTGCGCCTGGCCGACGGGCCCGACGAGGTGCACCGCAACGCGATCGCCAGGCTCGAACTCGCGAAACACCTGCCGGTGCCCGGCGCCGCGCAGCCCCAGCCCGGGCGCAACGCCTGAGGGCCGCGGCATGATCGACCTCTACACCTGGCCGACGCCCAACGGCCACAAGGTCCACATCATGCTCGAGGAGTGCCGCCTGCCCTACGCGGTGCATCCGGTGGACATCCGCGCGGGCGAGCAGTTCTCGCCGCGGTTCCTCGAGATCAGCCCGAACAACAAGATCCCGGCGATCGTCGACAGCGACGGTCCCGACGGCCGGCCGATGTCGCTGTTCGAATCCGGTGCGATCCTCGTCTACCTCGCCGGCAAGACCGGCCGCCTCCTGCCACGCAGCACGCGCGGCAGGTACGAGGTGCTGCAGTGGCTGATGTTCCAGATGGGCGGCATCGGCCCGATGCTCGGGCAGGCGCACCACTTCCGCAAATACGCACCCGAACCGATTCCGTACGCGATCGGGCGCTATACGAACGAGGCCAGGCGCCTGTACCGCGTGCTCGACCGGCGGCTCGAAGCGACCGGCGCCTTCCTCGGCGGACGTCATTACTCGATCGCCGACATCGCGACCTGGCCGTGGGTGCGCTCGCACGCCAGCCAGGGCATCGACCTGGCAGACTTTCCGGGCGTGAAGCGGTGGTACGAGGCGATCGGCGTACGCGCTGCAGTGGTGCGCGCACTCGCGGTGCTGGCAGACCAGCGCCAGCCGATCGACGACAAGGCACGCGAGAACCTGTTCGGAGCCACTCAATACGCACGGCGCTGAACGTCCGGGCGCGACGGCGCGCTGGAGAGGCGCTACTGAAGCGTTTCCCTGGCGGCCGCGGGCAGCGGGAACGAAAACACGTCGATGCCCTCCTCCTCGAGCGCGGCACGCTGCTCGCGGGTGGCCACGCCGCGGATGCCGCGCTCCGGGGCTTCCTCGTAGTGGATACGCCGGGCCTCGTCGGCGAAGCGCTCGCCGACGTCTTCGGTGTTCTCGGCAAGATGGCGCGCCATTTTCATCCACAGCGCCTGCAACTGCTGCGGCGTGGGCATCGCCGCGGCGACCGTGCCGGGCGCGGGCTGCACCGTTTCGGGCCGCGGCCCGGCAGCCGAGGACAGGTTCAGGCGCGGCGCGCTCGGCATCCGGCGCACCGTGCGGCTGGCGCAGACCGGGCATTCGACGAGTCCGCGCGCGAGCTGCTCGTCGAACGCCTGCGTCGACGCGAACCAGCCCTCGAAACGGTGGTCGTGCTCGCAGGCGAGATCGAAGACTTTCATGTCGAGGTCCCTCGATCGGTATTGTACGTGCCGAACGGGCCGTCTGCGCGTGCGCTGCCCGGACCGCCCGCGCCCGATCGCGTGGGCCGGGCGCTGATAGAATCGGCCGCACCTGCTGCACCTGCCGCGCCTGCTGCACCTGCCGCCCGCGACCGACGCCCGGCGCGGGCGCCCGCGTTGCCCCGATGAGAGACCCGCTGCTGCTCCCGATCGACGAGGTCGTCGTTCGGCTCGACGGCTTCGACGCGATCGTCGACGCGCGCAGCCCGTCCGAGTTCGCCGAAGACCACCTGCCCGGTGCGCTCAACGCGCCGGTGCTCGACGACGCGCAGCGCGCGCAGGTCGGCACGATCCACAAGCAGCACTCGGCATTCGAAGCGCGCCGCGCCGGCGCCGCGATCGTCGCGCGCAACATCGGTTCGCTGATCGAGCGCCTGTTCGCCGATCGTCCGCACGACTGGCGCCCGTTGGTGTACTGCTGGCGCGGCGGCAACCGTTCCGGCGCGCTGGCCACCGTGTTCGCGCGCATCGGCTGGCGCACCTCGGTGATCGACGGGGGCTATCGCGCGTTCCGGCGCCGGGTGCTCGACGACCTCGCCCGCTGGCCTGCCGGGCTCAGCCTGCGCGTGCTGGCCGGTCGCACGGGCACCGGCAAGAGCCTGGTGCTGCAGCGCCTGGCCGCGGCCGGCGCGCAGGTGCTCGACCTCGAGGCGATCGCGCGTCACCGCGGCTCGGTGCTCGGCCCGATGCCCGATGCGCCCCAACCGTCGCAAAAGGGCTTCGAGACCGGCCTGTGGGACGCGATCCGCCGCTTCGACCCTGCGCGCCCGGTGTTCGTCGAATCCGAGAGCCGCCGCGTGGGCCACTGCCACGTGCCCGACGCGCTGATCGCCGCGATGCGCTCGGCGCACTGCATCCGGCTCGATGCGCGCCTGCCGGTGCGTGCCGCGCTGCTGCTGCGCGAGTACCGCCATTTCGTCGACGACCCTGCGCTGCTCTTCGAGCGCCTCGGGCGGCTCGCGCCGCTGCACGGCAGCCGCCAGATCGAAGCGTGGAAGACGATGGCCGAGGCGGGCCGCTGGGAAGACTTCGTCGAGTCGATGCTCGCGCAGCACTACGACCCGGCCTACGACCGTTCGATGAGGCGCAACTACCTTCGGATCGACGAGGCGCAGTCGGTCGACGTGGCCGGCGCCGACGAGGCTGCGCTGGACCGGGCGGCGCGGCGCATCCTGGAGCTCGGCGAGCCTGCGATCGCGCTCAGCGCCCCTCGGCGCGCGCCAGGCGCTCCGGATGGCTGACGACCTTCGAGCGCGCCTTCACCGATTCGAGATAATCGCCCAGCGCCTGCTGCGCGTAGACCTGCTGCAACTGCTGCCGATAGGTGTCGCGCCGCTGGGCCACCTGCGCCGCATCGGGCAGGTTCACCCTCGTGAGCTGGTAGATCGCGTAGCCGCGTTCGCCCAGATCGGCGCCGACGAACGCGGGCAGGGGTTCGGCAGGCGCACCGAACACCGCGTCGATCGCGGCCGCCGGCATCGCCTCGCTCGGCGCGCGCGTGACCGTGCGCGAGGCCGACAGGCCGGCGGGCGCCTCACCCGCGCGCAGCGCCTTCAACCGCGCCTCGCCGGCCTGCACCGCCAGCTTGTGCGCCTCCTCGTTCACCACCCGCTCGCGCACCTGCGCCTTGACCGTCTCGAACGGCTCGCGCCGCGCCGGCCGATGCTCGACGACGCGCGCCGAAACCAGGGTGTTGCCGCCCACGTCGACTGCCTCGGTATTGCGCCTGGTCGCGATCGAGTCGGCGCTGAACAGCGCGGCGAGCAGGCGCGGGTTGTTCAGCGGATGCTCGCGAGGCAGCTTCGGGTTGCCCGAGCGGGTCACCTCGTCGGCGCTCTGCACCTGCAGCCCGAAGCGCTGCGCGGCCGGCGTGAGCGAGTCGGCCTGCTCGTAGACCAGGTTGCTGAAAGTCTCGGCCGCGTCTGCGAAGCGCGCAGCTGCCTTCTGCGCGCGGATCTCGCCCTCGATCGAGGCGCGCACCGATTCGAAGTCGCGCTGCGCGGCCGGCTTCACCTGCGTGAGCCTGATGATGTGGAAGCCGAACTCCGATTCCACCACGCCGCTGGTCTCGCCCTCCTTCAGCGCGAAGGCCGCGTCGGCGAAGGGCTTGACCATGGTGTCGCGGGTGAACAAACCAAGATCGCCGCCCGAGGCCGCCGAACCGGGATCCTGTGATTCGGCCTTCGCCAGCGTCGCGAAATCGGCGCCCGCCTTCAGTTTCGCGAGCAGTTCCTCGGCCCGGGTGCGCGCCGCGTTCTTCTGTTCCTCGCTCGCCCCCGCTTCGACCTTGACCAGGATGTGGCTCGCACGACGCTCTTCCGGCGTGCCGTAGCGTGCCTTGTTCTGCTCGTAGTAGGCGCGCGCATCCGCCTCCGGCACCTCGATCTGCCTGGCCACCGCGTCGCCCGAAAGCACCAGGTATTCGACGCGCGCGTTCTCGGGCACCTCGAATGCCCGGGCGTTGCGCTCGTACCAGGCGAGCAGCTGCTCGTCGCCAGGATTCACTTTCGACGCGTAGTCGGCGGTGCGAAACAGCAGCTCGCGCACCTCGCGCGTCTGCTCGCCCAGCGCGATCATGCGATCGACCAGCGAAGCCGGTACGAAGGCCGTCTGCGAGATCGCCTCGGGCAGCGCCTGCAGCGCCAGGTCGCTGCGCATTTCGCTCTCGAACATCTGTTCGCTCTTGCCCTGCGAACGCAGCAGTTGCCGGTAGCGGTCGATGTCGAACTTGCCGTCGCTGCCGACGAGGCCGGGAATCGCGCCGATCGCACGGCGCAACTGCTCATCGGACACCGCGATGCGCTTGTCGATCGCCTCGGCGAGCAGCACGCGCTGTGCGATCAGCCCGTCGAGGATCCGCGCGCGCGCGGCGTCGTTGTCGAGCATCGACGAATCGAAGCGTTCGCCCAGCATCTGGCGCAACTGCTCGATCTGGCGGCGGTGGGCGAGCTCGTATTCCTGCCTGCTGATCCTGCTCGAGCCGACGCTGGCCACCGTGTCGTCGTCGGCGAAGAACTTCTCGTAGCCCTGGATGCCGAAGAACGCGAATGCCGGAAAGATCAGCACGAGCAACAGGAACTGCATCAGCCGTTGGTGTTTCCTGACCGAGTCGAACATGCGCGCCTGCCAGATGGAAGCCGGATTGAAAAAAAAGGGCGAACTCTCGTTCGCCCTTCGGGTGTTGGCGGAGTGGACGGGACTCGAACCCGCGACCCCCGGCGTGACAGGCCGGTATTCTAACCGACTGAACTACCACTCCTGATGCATCGGTCGCACTGCCTCTTCGCTCGTCTTCGTCACGTCGCCCGGCGGCTGGTGGGTGCTGAGAGGTTCGAACTCCCGACCTACGCCTTGTAAGGGCGCCGCTCTGCCAGCTGAGCTAAGCACCCCCGATCAGGGCACCGTTCGCGGGCCGGTTGCGCCCCGGCACGTCGCTGGAGCCTGCCTCCACGCGTCGATCGATGCGCAGCGAAGTCTTTGATTATATACGAGCTGCGGACTGCGGATCAACCGGCCGCATCCGCGGCGCCGCTCAATTGATTGCGTCTTTCAGCGCCTTGCCCGGGCGGAACTTCGGCACCTTCGCCGCCTTGATGCGGATCGTCGCGCCGGTGCGCGGGTTGCGGCCGCTGCGCGCGGCGCGCTTGCCCACCGCAAAGGTGCCGAACCCGACCAGCGTCACGGTGCCGCCCTTGCGCAGCGTCGTGCGCACTGCGCCGACCAGTGCATCGAGCGCGCGACCCGCGGCGGCCTTGGAGATGTCGGCCTGCTTCGCGATGTGGTCGATCAGTTCGGTCTTGTTCACGGAAAGCCCCCTCACTGCGGATTTGTGCTGGACGCGCGCGGCACTGCGCGCTTCGGGTCTTGCTGGATGTTGCGGCCGCTGGCGCGGCAAGGCGGAGCCGTATTAAATCGCCGGGCCCGGCGAGTGTCAAGCCGAGCCGCGGCGATGAGAACGGCCGTTTTTCCTCTGTACGAGCGTCGTGTTCCCTGTCAGTGCGTCACCACGTCGCTGCCGCCTGGCGGCACCGGCGCGGCGACTGCCGCGGCCGCAGTCTCTTCGGGAAGAGGCTGCGGCTGGCGTTCGAGCGCGATCTCGAGCACGCGGTCGATCCACTTGACCGGCATGATCTCGAGCCTGTTCTTCACGTTGTCGGGAATCTCGGCGAGATCCTTCACGTTCTCTTCCGGGATCAGCACGGTGCGGATGCCGCCGCGGTGCGCGGCGAGCAGCTTCTCCTTGAGCCCGCCGATCGCCAGCACCTCGCCGCGCAACGTGATCTCGCCGGTCATCGCGACGTCGGCGCGCACCGGGATGCCGCTCAACACCGACACGAGTGCGGTCGTCATCGCAATGCCGGCGCTCGGACCGTCCTTCGGCGTGGCGCCCTCGGGAACGTGGATGTGGATGTCGCTCTTCTCGTAGAAGTCGCCCTTGATGCCGAGCCGCTGCGCGCGACGGCGCACCACGGTCATCGCCGCCTTGATCGACTCCTGCATCACGTCGCCGAGCTTGCCGGTGAAGGTGGTCTTGCCCTTGCCGGGAATCGCCACCGCCTCGATCGTGAGCAGTTCGCCGCCGACCTCGGTCCAGGCCAGGCCGGTGACCTGCCCGACCTGGTTCTCCTTCTCGGCGATGCCGAAGCTGTAGCGGCGCACGCCCAGGAACCTGTCGAGGTTCTTGTTCGTGACGACGACCCGTTTCTCCTGCTTCTTCAGCAGCAGCATCTTCACGACCTTGCGGCAGATCTTGCTGATCTCGCGTTCGAGCGAGCGCACGCCCGCCTCGCGCGTGTAGTAGCGCACGATGTCGCGCAACGCGCCCTCGGCGATCGAGATCTCGGTCGGCTTCAGGCCGGTGTTCTTCATCTGCTTCGGCAGCAGGTAGCGCTGGGCGATGCCTACCTTCTCGTCCTCGGTGTAGCCCGAGAGGCGGATCACCTCCATCCGGTCGAGCAGCGCCGGCGGGATGTTCAGCGTATTGGCGGTGGCCACGAACATCACGTCGGACAGGTCGTACTCGACCTCCACGTAGTGGTCGACGAAAGTCGAGTTCTGCTCCGGATCGAGCACCTCGAGCAGCGCCGACGACGGGTCGCCGCGGAAATCCATCCCCATCTTGTCGACTTCGTCGAGCAGGTAGAGCGGATTGCGCACGCCGACCTTGGCGAGGTTCTGCAGGATCTTGCCCGGCATCGAGCCGATGTAGGTGCGGCGATGGCCGCGGATCTCGGCCTCGTCGCGCACGCCGCCCAGCGCCATGCGCACGAACCTGCGGTTCGTGGCGCGCGCGATCGACTGCCCGAGCGAGGTCTTGCCGACCCCCGGAGGCCCGACCAGGCACAGGATCGGCGCCTTCACTTTCTCGACGCGCTGCTGCACGGCCAGGTACTCGAGGATGCGGTCCTTGACCCGCTCGAGGCCCCAGTGGTCCTCGTTGAGCACCTTCTCGGCGTTGGCCAGGTCGTTGTTGATCCTGCTCTTCTTGCGCCAGGGCAGGCCGACCAGCGTGTCGATGTAGTTGCGCACGACAGTCGCCTCGGCCGACATCGGCGACATCAGCTTGAGCTTCTTGAGCTCGGCCTCGGCCTTCTTCAGCGCCTCCTTGGGCATGCGCGCGGCCTTGATCTTCTTCTCGAGCTCGTCCATGTCGGCGCCTTCCTCGCCCTCGCCGAGCTCCTTCTGGATCGCCTTGACCTGCTCGTTCAGGTAGTACTCGCGCTGGCTCTTCTCCATCTGGCGCTTCACGCGCCCGCGGATGCGCTTCTCCACCTGCAGGATGTCGAGCTCGGTCTCGATCTGCGTGAGCAGCTTCTCCAGCCGCTCGGACACCTCGCTGGTCTCGAGAATGTTCTGCTTCTGTTCGATCTTGATCGGCAGGTGCGAGGCGATCGTGTCGGCCAGGCGGCCGGCGTCGTCGATCCCGGCCAGCGAGGCCAGGATCTCGGGCGGCACCTTCTTGTTGAGCTTCACGTACTGGTCGAACTGCGCGAGGATCGCGCGGCGCAACGCCTCGGTCTCGGGGCTCTCGACCGGCGACGGCTCGACCAGCGCCAGCTCGCAGCTGAAGTGCGCCCCGCTGTCGTCGACGCTCAGGATGCGCGCACGACGCACCCCCTCGACCAGCACCTTCACCGTGCCGTCGGGCAGCTTGAGCATCTGCAGGATGTTCGAGACGCAGCCGATCTCGTAGATGTCTTCGGCAACCGGCTCGTCTTTCGAGGCGTTGCGCTGCGCGACCAGCATGATGCTCTTGCCCACCTCCATCGCGGCCTCGAGGGCCTTGATCGACTTCGGCCGGCCGACGAACAGCGGAATCACCATGTGGGGAAACACCACCACGTCGCGCAAGGGCAGCAACGGCAGCGACTGGATGGCGGGGACCTGCTCTTCGGACATTCGGTTCTCCATGTGCACCTCCCGGCCGATGTTGCGCCTCCAGCGGGGATTTCAAGCTTCTGCGGCCGAGGATACGACGTTTCGGGCTGCGAGCCCGTGCAGCGGCGTTCCGGCGTGGGGCGAATCGGCAACGCACGCGGCCGGCGGCGCCTGCGCGCGCCCGCCGGCGCCGCGCGCAATGCCGGCGATCTTCGGCGAACGGGGGCCGATCGGGTCGCGATCGGCTGCGATGCGTCAGTTCGAGCCCGAGACCCGCGGCGCTTCGGCGTAGATGACCAGGGGCTTGCCCTCGCCCTCGATCGCGTTCTCGTCGACCACCACTTTCTGCACGTTCTGCAGGCTGGGCAGGTCGAACATGATGTCGAGCAGCGTCTGCTCGAGGATCGAGCGCAGCCCGCGCGCCCCGGTCTTGCGCTTGAGCGCCTTGCGGGCGACCGCCTGCAGCGCCGCCGGACGCAATTCGAGGTCGACGCCTTCCATTGCGAACAGCCGCTGGTACTGCTTGACCAGCGCGTTCTTCGGTTCGACCAGGATCTGCACCAGCGCGTCGGCATCGAGTTCGTCGAGCGTGGCCACGACCGGCAGCCGTCCGACCAGTTCGGGGATGAGGCCGAACTTGACCAGGTCTTCGGGTTCGACTTCGCGCAGCACTTCCCCGACCGCGCGCTCGCTGGCGCTGCGCACCTCGGCGGCAAAACCGATGCCCGAGCGCTCGGAGCGGTTGCGGATGACCTTCTCGAGACCGTCGAACGCGCCGCCGCAGATGAACAGGATGTTGGTCGTGTCGAGCTGGACGAAGTCCTGGTTCGGATGCTTGCGCCCGCCCTGCGGCGGCACCGACGCGACCGTGCCCTCGATCAGCTTGAGCAGCGCCTGCTGCACGCCCTCGCCGGATACGTCGCGGGTGATCGACGGGTTGTCGGACTTGCGCGAGATCTTGTCGATCTCGTCGATGTAGACGATGCCGCTCTGCGCCTTCTCGACCTCGTAGTTGCAGTTCTGCAGCAGCTTCTGGATGATGTTCTCGACGTCTTCGCCGACGTAGCCCGCCTCGGTGAGCGTGGTGGCGTCGGCGATCACGAACGGCACGTTGAGCAGGCGCGCCAGCGTCTGCGCGAGCAGCGTCTTTCCCGAGCCGGTGGGGCCCACCAGCAGGATGTTGCTCTTGGCGAGCTCGACGTCGTCTTTCTTGCCCTTGTGGCGCAGCCGCTTGTAGTGGTTGTAGACCGCCACCGAGAGGATCTTCTTGGCGCTCTCCTGGCCGATCACGTACTGGTCGAGGATGCCGCAGATCTCGGCCGGGGTCGGCAGGCCGCCCTTCTGGCTGCCCGCGGCGCCGTCGGCCTGGGTTTCGTCACGGATGATGTCGTTGCACAGTTCTATGCATTCGTCGCAGATGAACACCGAGGGACCGGCGATCAGCTTGCGCACCTCATGCTGGCTCTTGCCGCAGAACGAGCAGTACAGCAGTTTCTCGGTGGAACCCTTCTTGTCGGTCATGTTCGCTCCGGCCTGCCGGACTGCCGGGCGCGCCGCGGCCGGCGCTGCCCGGTCGGGTGGCGCCGATCAGGCACCTTCGCCCCGCCTTGACAGAACCCTGTCGATCAGTCCGTAGCTTACCGCATCTTCCGAGGACATGAAGTTGTCGCGATCGGTGTCGGCCGCAATGCGCTCGAGCGGCTGCCCGGTCTTCTCGGCGAGGATCCGGTTCAGCCGCTCGCGCGTGTACAGGATCTCGCGCGCGTGGATCTCGATGTCCGAGGCCTGGCCGTGCGCGCCGCCCGAGGGCTGGTGGATCATGATGCGCGCGTTGGGCAGCGCGAAGCGCTTGCCCTTGCTGCCCGCGGCGAGCAGGAACGCACCCATGCTCGCGGCGATGCCCAGGCACAGCGTGCTGACCTCCGGCTTGATGAACTGCATCGTGTCGTAGATCGCGAGTCCCGCCGACACCGACCCGCCGGGCGAGTTGATGTAGAAGGAGATGTCCTTGTCGGGGTTCTCGGATTCGAGGAACAGCAGCTGCGCCACGATCAGGTTTGCCGACTGATCCATGACCGGGCCGACGAGGAAGATCACGTGCTCGCGCAGCAGCCGCGAATAGATGTCGTAGGCGCGCTCGCCACGCCCGCTCTGCTCGATGACGATCGGGACCATGCCCAGTCCCTGCGTCTCCTGGTGCTGCGCCAGGTGGGCGCTGACCAGGTCTTCCACCAAGCTGTTGAAGCTCATGCCTGTCTCCGTTGAATGCGGTTCGCGCGCTCTCAGCTGGCCGCCATCAGTTCTTCGAAGGCGAGCTCGCGGTCGGTCACGCGCGCTTTCGACTGCACCCAGTCGACCACGTTCTGCTCGACGACGATCGCCTCGATCTCGGCCAGCCGGTTGCGGTCGCTGAAGTAGTAGCGCACCACCTCGGCCGGGTTCTCGTAGGCCTGCGCGAATTCCTCGATCTGCCTGCGGATCTGGTCGGGCTTGGCCTGCAGGCCGTGCGCGCGCACGATCTCGGCCACGATCAGGCCCAGGCGCACGCGCCGCTCGGCCTGGTCGCGGAAGGTGTCGGGCGGAATCGCCGGCAGGTTCTTCGGGTCCATGCCGCGCCGCCTGAGGTCTTCGATCGCGCGTTCGCCCAGGGCGTTGCTCTCGGCCTCGACCAGCGCCCTGGGCAGTTCGATGTTCGCGAGTCCGGCGATGGCCTCCATCGCGGCGACCTTGTTGCGCGCGCGCACCCGCTGCGCGACCTCGCGCTCGAGATTGGCACGGATGTCGGCGCGCATTCTGGCCAGATCGCCGTCGGGCACGCCGAGCTGGCGCGCGAACGCCTCGTCGACCTCCGGCAGCTGCGGCGCCTCGACCTTCTTCACGCTGACCTCGAACTGCGCGGTCTTGCCGGCGAGCTCGGCCGACCCGTAGTCGGCCGGAAAGGCGACCGGGAAGGTCTTCGTCTCGCCGCTGCCCGCGCCGCGCACACCCGCCTCGAAATCGGGCAGCATCCGTCCTTCGCCCAGCACGAACGGGAAATCGGTGGCCGATCCGCCCTGGAACGCCACCCCGTCGATCGTACCGGTGAAGTCGATCGTGACGCGGTCGCCGTCCTGCGCCGCACGCTCGGCCTGCGACCAGGCGACACGCTGCTTGCGCAGCACCCCGATCGTCCTGTCGACGTCGGCCTCGCCCACCGGGCACGACACCCGCTCGAGCTCGAGCACGGACGGATCGCCCAGCACGATCTCGGGATAGACCTCGAAAGTCGCGGTGAAGCCGAGTTCGTGCTCGGGCGTGCCTTCGCGCGACTCGATCCGCGGCTGGCCGGCCACGCGCAGCTTGTGCTCGTCGACGGCCTCGCTGAACGCCTTCGAGACCGCGTCGCCCAGCACCTCGGCGTGTACCTGCGAGCCGTAGGAGCGCTCGATCATCTTCATCGGCACCTTGCCCGGCCGGAAGCCGGGCATCTTCACGTTGCGCGAAAGCTTGCGCAGGCGCTCGCCCACCTGGCGGTTGATCTCGGCCACCGGCACGGCCATGGCCAGCTTGCGCTCGAGCGCGCCGGTCGTTTCAAGTTGCGTTGCCATCTCGGGTCATCCAGGATCTCGAACAGGGAGGCGATCCGCGTGGATCGCGAGGTGCCGTGGTGCGGCCGAAAGGACTCGAACCTTCACGCCTCGCGGCGCCAGGACCTAAACCTGGTGCGTCTACCAATTCCGCCACGGCCGCGAAACCGCCCATTCTAAACGATGCGGCAGCGAGCCCCGGCACCGCGCATCCGGCCCGGCCTACAATCGCGGCCATGTCATTCACCCTGCTCGGCCCGCTCGACCACTACGAGAACTTCCCGGTGGGTTCGCTGCTCGTTCCGGCGCGGCTGCGCCCGGCGGTCGTGGCGATCTACCGGTTCGCACGCCACGCCGACGATCTCGCCGACGAGGGCGACGCCTCGCCGACCGAGCGGCTGGCGGCGCTCGGCGAGCTCGATCGCGCACTGCGCGGCGAGACCGGCGATCCGCCGGTGCTCGCCCGGCTGCGCCCTCACCTGCAGGCGCACGCGCTGCCGGTGGAGCCGCTGCGCGCACTGCTGTCGGCGTTCGCGCAGGACGTCGACGCGGTGCGCCACCCCGACTGGGCCAGCGTCACCGACTACTGCAGCCGTTCGGCCAACCCGGTCGGCGAACTGATGCTGCGACTGTTCGGCGCCTGGAACCCGCGCACGCGCGTTCACTCCGACCAGATCTGCACCGCGCTGCAGCTGCTGAATTTCCTGCAGGACCTCGCCCCCGACTGGCGCCGCGACCGGCTCTACCTGCCGCTGGACGAACTTCACCTGGCCGGACTGTCCGAGGACGATGTCGCCCGATCGGTGAACGCCGGCCACGCGAGCCCGGCGCTCGCGCACTTCGTCGCCGGCCAGCTGGGCCGCGCGCGCGCGCTGCTCGAATCGGGCGCCGTACTGGCGCGGCAGGTGCCCTGGCGCCTGTCGCTCGAGCTGCGCGCGATCGTCGCCGGCGGGCTGCGCGTGGCCGAGCAGCTGCGCGCCGCGGGCCACGACCCGATCGCGCATCGCCCCTTGCTCGGCTGGCGCGACGCGCCGGCTCTGGCGCGGCTCTGGTGGCGAGCCGCGAAATGACGCCGGACGAATACTGCGCGGACAAGGCCGCGCGCAGCGGCTCGAGCTTCTACTACAGCTTCCTGTTCCTGCCGCCCGAGCGCAGGCGGGCGATCACGGCGCTGTACGCATTCTGCCGCGAAGTCGACGACACGGTCGACGAGGCCGGCGATCCGCAGGTGGCGCGTGCGCGCCTGGACTGGTGGCGCGGCGAGGTCGACCGCATGTTCGCCGGCGATGCGCAGCATCCGGTCGCACTGGCGCTGGCGCCGCACCTGCAGAGCTGCTCGATTACCCGGGCGCGACTCGCGACGATCATCGACGGCATGCAGATGGATCTCGAGCAGGACCGCTACCTCGACTTCGAGGCACTGCGGCTGTACTGCCATCGCGTGGCCGGCGTGGTGGGCGTGCTCGCGGCGGGCGTTTTCGGCGCGCGCAGCCCCGCCACCCTCGAATATGCCGAGCGGCTCGGACTGGCCTTCCAGCTCACCAACATCATCCGCGACGTGGGCGAGGACGCGCGCAAGGGCCGCGTCTACCTGCCGATCGAGGACCTCCAGCGCTTCGGGGTCGCGGCGCACGAGATCCTCGCTTCGCGCCCGAGCGAGCGCTTCGTCGAGCTGATGCGCTTTCAGGCGGCGCGCGCACGCGAACAGTACCGGCAGGCGTTCGCACTGCTCGAGCCGTCCGAGCGGCGCGCGCAGCGCCCCGGCCTCATGATGGCGGCGATCTACGCGCGGCTGCTCGACGAGATCGAGCGCGACGGCTTCAGGGTGCTCACGCACCGCACCTCGCTCACCCCGTTGCGCAAGTTCTGGCTGGCGTGGAAGACCTGGATCACCGGCCGCCTGCCGCGCGTATGAGGCCGCGGTCGCTGGCGCCCGCAGTGGCGGTGGTGGGCGCCGGCTGGGCCGGTCTGGCGGGGGCGCTGGCGCTGGCCGAGGCGGGGCTGCGGGTGACGCTGTTCGAGACGGCGCCGCAGGCCGGCGGGCGCGCACGCAGCGTGACGCTCGCCACGCCGCTCGGCCCGATCGCGATCGACAACGGCCAGCACCTGATCGTCGGCGCCTATCGCCAGACGCTCGGGCTGCTCGCGCGGCTCGGCGCCGGGCCGCTGCTGCGGCGCCACCGCTTGCACCTCGTGTCGGATCGCGGCCTGTCGCTGCGCGCCGCGCCGCTGCCGGCGCCGCTGCATCTGGGCTGGGGATTGCTGCGCGCCGGCGGGCTCGACTGGAGCGAACGCATGGCGATGCTGCGGATGATGCGCGCGCTGCGACGTGCGCGCTGGCAGGTTCGGCCGAACGAGACCGTCGCGGCGCTGCTCGAGCGTCTTGCCCAGCCGTCGGGACCGGTCTCGAAGCTGTGGGCACCGCTGTGCGTGGGCGCGCTGAACACGCTGCCGGCGCACGCCTGCGCGCGCAGTTTCGCTGCAGTGCTGCGCGACACGCTGGGCGCGGCCAGACACGACTGCGACTTCGTCGCGCCCGACGCGCCGCTGGGCGCTCTGCTGCCGGATCGGGGCCTCGCGCGGCTGCGTGCGCTCGGCGCGACGATCCGGCTGCGCAGCACGTTGCGCGAGCTTCGGCGCTCGCCGTCGGGCTGGCGGCTCGATGCGGCCGAAGAGCCGTTCGCCGCGCTGCTGCTGACGCTGCCGCCATGGTCGGCAGCGGCGCCGCTGGGCCGTCTCGGCGTGGACACTTCCGTGCTGCAGCGCTTCGTGCCCGAACCGATCGCCACCGCCTGGGCGCTGTGGCCGGCCGGCGAAGCTCCCCGGCTCGCGCGCTGGTCGATGCTCGAGGAAGATCCGCAGCGCGCACGCTTCGGGCAATGGGTATTCGATCGCGGGATCATCGGCCCGGCGCGCGTGGCCGGCGTCGTGGTGAGCGTGGCGAGCCGCATCGCCGACCAGCCGGCGCAGGCACTCGCCGACGGCATCGCGGCGCAGCTGCGCGACGCGTTCGGTGGCCCGGCACCGTCGGCGATCCGCATCGTCACCGAGCGCCGCGCGACTTTCCGCTGCACGCCCGGCCTGCAGCGCCCGGCCTGCGACCACTTCGGGCGCGAAGCGCCCGGCCTGTGGCTGGCCGGCGACTGGACCTGGCCCGACTATCCGGCGACGATCGAAGCGGCGGTGCGCAGCGGCCAGCGCGCCGCCGCCGGCATGCTCGCGAGTCTCGCTCCCGCGCCGCAACCGCAGCACGGGCACGCGACCGACGTTCCTGCCTGAACACGCCTGCCTGAGCGCGGCCGCGACGGCCGGGCGGCGCCGTGCGGTGCGCGTGGCGCAGATCCGTGCGCGCCGCACCGCCGCTTGCTCAGCCCCAGGCGGCGTCCAGCGCCTGATCGATGCGCTCGAGCCCGACCGCCTCCAGCCCCTCGAAAGCACGCTTCGGCGCGTTCGCGCGCGGGATCAGCACCCGCGAGAAACCCAGCTTGGCCGCCTCGCGCAGCCGCTCCTGGCCGCGCGGCGCGGGCCGGATCTCGCCGGCCAGCCCGACCTCGCCGAACACGGCGAAGCCGCGCGGCAGCGCGCGGTTCTTCAGCGACGAGACGATCGCGAGCAGCACCGCCAGGTCGGCCGCCGGCTCGCCGATGCGCACCCCGCCCACCGCGTTGACGAAGACGTCCTGGTCGTAGCAGGCAATGCCCGCGTGCCGGTGCAGCACCGCCAGCAGCATCGCCAGCCGGTTGTGCTCCAGCCCGACCGAAAGGCGCCGCGGGTTGGGCACGTGCGCGGTGTCGACCAGCGCCTGGATCTCCACCATCAGCGGACGAGTGCCCTCCTGCGTGACCAGCACGCACGCGCCGGGCACCCGCTCCGCGTGCTGCGACAGGAACAGCGCCGACGGGTTGGCCACGCCGCGCAGCCCGCGATCGGTCATCGCGAACACGCCCAGTTCGTTGACCGCGCCGAAGCGGTTCTTGAACGCGCGCACCAGCCGGTACGACGAGTGCGTGTCGCCCTCGAAGTAGAGCACCGTGTCGACCATGTGCTCGAGCACCCGCGGGCCGGCGAGCGTGCCCTCCTTCGTCACGTGGCCGATCATCACCATCGCCACGCCGAACTGCTTGGACAGCCGGGTGAGCTGCGCGGCGCACTCGCGCACCTGCGCCACCGAGCCGGGCGCCGACTGCAGCTGCGACGAATACAGGGTCTGGATCGAGTCGATCACCACCACCGCCGGCCGGCGCTGCTGCACCACGGTGCAGATGCGCTCGAGCTCGATCTCGGGCAGCAGCGGCAGGCGCGCGTCGCCCGCACCCAGCCGCCGCGCGCGCAGCGCGACCTGCGAGGCCGACTCCTCGCCGGTGACGTAGAGCACCTCGAGCGAGGCCGACAGGTGCGCCAGCGCCTGCAACAGCAGCGTAGACTTGCCGATGCCCGGATCGCCGCCGATCAGCACCACCGAACCCTCGACCAGCCCGCCACCGAGCACGCGATCGAATTCACCGATGCCGGTGCCGACGCGCCCGCTCTCCTGCGCGGGCACCGCATCGAGCATCACCACCTCGTGTGTGGGCGCGAGTGACTGGTAGCGGTGAGCCTCTGCGCGGCCCGCCACCGCTGCCTCGCCGAGCGTGTTCCAGGCGCCACAGTGCGGGCACTGGCCTTGCCACTTCGGGGTGGCGCCGCCGCATTCGCCGCAGACGTACTGCGTCTTCGCCCTGGCCATCGCCGGCGCCGCGATCAGCAGGCCGCGTCGTCTTCGACGCGCAGCGGCACGCGCTGGGCGAGCGCGCACATCAGTTCGTAGCCGATGGTGCCGCTCGCGCGCGCCACCGCGTCGATCGGGACGATCTCGCCCCACAGTTCGACCGCCGAGCCTGCGCGCGCGCCCGGCACCGGGCCGAGGTCGACCATCAGCATGTCCATCGCGACCCGTCCGACGGTGACCGTGCGCACGCCGTCGACCGCGACCGGAGTGCCGCTGGGCGCGTGCCGCGGATAACCGTCGGCGTAGCCGCAGGCCACAACGCCGATGCGCATCGGCCCGGCCGCGCGAAAGATCGAACCGTAGCCGACCGCATCGCCGGCGGCCAGCTCCTGCACCGCGATCAGCCGCGATTCGAGCCGCATCGTCGGACGCAGGCCGAGCGAGCGCGCATCGCCCTCGCCGAACGGCGTGGCACCGTAGAGCATCACGCCGGGCCGGATCGCATCGCCGCGCGCATCGGGCACCTGCAGCGTGGCCGCCGAATTCGCCAGCGAACGCGGCGCCTGCAGCCCTTCGGCAGCCGCTTCGAAGCGGCGCAGCGCCTCGTCGGTGCCGCCGTCGAGGTCGGCGTTGGCAAAATGCGTCATCAGCGACAATCGGCTCACCCGGGGCAGCCGCGCGAGCCGCGCGAACGCCTCGCGAAACGCGTCGTGACCGAAGCCCAGGCGATTCATCCCGCTGTTGAACTTCAGGAACACCTCGATCGACGCCGGCGTGCGCAGCGCCTCCAGCCATTCGATCTGGCGCGCCTCGTGCACCACCAGCGACAGCCGCTCGCGCGCCGCCTGGTCGACGTCGTCGGGATCGAACGCGCCCTCGAGCATCAGCACCGGGCCGCTCCAGCCCTCGCGGCGCAACTGCGCAGCGCCGTCGAACTCGATCAGCGCCAGTCCGTCGGCCGCGGCGAAGCCGCGCGCCGCGGTGGAAAGTCCGTGGCCGTAGCCATTGGCCTTGACCACCGCCCAGAGAAAGCGGCCCGGCGCCCGCTCGCGCGCAAGCGCCAGGTTGTGGCGCATCGCGGGGATCGAGACGGTGGCGCAGATCGGGCGGGGCATCGGGACGGGCGGGCCGGATGCGTCAACTTAACACACGGTGGTGCAGGGGGATCATGGTATAACCCGACCCGCGCTCAGCGGCGGGACCATCGGTCGCACGGCACGGCGCGCCGGCAGACCGGCCAGGCCGCCCATGAGAGCGGGAAGCCGGCGCTCGAACGGAGACACGAGAGCCCTTTGCGGATGAAACGCGGCTTCTACACGATCATGGCGGCGCAGTTCTTCTCGTCGCTGGCGGACAACGCGCTGCTGATCGCCGCGATCGCGCTGCTCATCGAGATGCACGCGCCGGAATGGATGAAGCCGCTGCTCAAGCTGTTCTTCACCGTCTCCTACGTGATGCTCGCCCCGTTCGTCGGCGCGCTGGCCGACTCGATGCCCAAGGGCAGGGTGATGTTCGTGACCAACCTGGTGAAGATCGTCGGCTGCGCGCTGATGTTCTTCACGGTGCATCCGCTGCTCGCCTATGCGGTGGTCGGCTTCGGGGCGGCGGCCTACTCGCCCGCCAAGTACGGGATCCTCACCGAGTTGCTGCCGCCCGAGAAACTGGTCGCGGCCAACGGCTGGATCGAGGGCACCACCGTCACCTCGATCGTCCTCGGCACGGTACTGGGCGGCGCACTGATCAGCCCGACGGTGGCCGAAACGCTGCTCGCCGTCGACCTGCCGGTGATCGACACCGGGGTCGATACGCCGGCCGAAGCGGCGATCGTGGCGATCGCGGTGTTCTACGCGATCGCGGCGGCGATCAACCTGGGCATTCCCGACACCGGCGCCCGCTATCCGCAGCAGGCGCGCAACCCGCTCAGGCTGATGCGCGAGTTCCTCGGCTGCTGCAACGTGCTCTGGAAGGACAAGCTCGGCCAGATCTCGCTCGCGGTGACCACGCTGTTCTGGGGCGCCGGAGCGACGCTGCAGTTCATCGTCCTCGACTGGGCGCACCACGCGCTCGGCATGCCGCTCAGCCGCGCCGCGATCCTGCAGGGCGTGGTCGCGCTGGGCATTGCGGTGGGCGCGGTGTTCGCCGCGCGCGTGGTGCGGCTGCGCGATTCGCTGCGGGTGCTGCCGGTGGGCGTGGTGATGGGCCTGGTCGTGCCGACGATGACGCTCGTGTCCTCCGAATGGGTGGCGTTTCCGCTGCTGGTGCTGGTCGGCGCGATGGCCGGCTTCTTCGTCGTGCCGATGAATGCGCTGCTGCAACACCGCGGACACGTGCTGATGAGCGCCGGTCACTCGATCGCGGTGCAGAACTTCAACGAGAATCTGAACATCCTGCTGATGCTCGGGCTGTACGCACTGCTGCTGCGCCTGGAGTTCGGCGTGAACCTGGTGATCGTGATCTTCGGTGCGTTCGTCGCGCTGACGATGATCGCGGTGATCCGGTTGCACCACGCCAACCAGCGCGTCTTCGATTCGGTCGCGCTCATCGGCCAGAGCAAGCACTGAGCTTCGTGCGCAGGCCCCGCAGCCTGCCCCCGCCACCGGCGGGGAGCGCCTCGTCAGTCCCCCCGGGTGCGGAGCGCCCTGGCCCCCGGCGCGGAGCACCTTCGAGCCGGGTGCCGAGCGGCTCAGCCCCCGGCCTCGTCGTGCGCCGCGCGCGCCAGGCACAGATCGGCCCAGGCGCGCGCCTTGTCGGCCGGGCTGCGCAGCAGGTAGGCCGGATGGTAGGTGACCACCAACGGGATCGTCCGTGCGCCGATCGTGTAGCGGTGCACGCGCCCGCGCAGACTGGCGACCGAGGCTTCGGTACGCAGCAGCGCCTGCGCGGCGATGCGCCCGACGACCACGATCACCCGTGGCGAGAGCAGTTCGATCTGGCGCGCCAGGTACGGCTCGCAGTGGCGGATTTCGTCCGGCGACGGATCGCGGTTGTTCGGCGGCCGGCACTTGAGCACGTTGGCAATGAACACGTCGCGCTCGCGGCCCAGACCGAGCGCAGCCAGCATCTGGTCGAGCAGGCGGCCGGCGTTGCCCACGAAGGGCTCGCCGCGGCGATCTTCTTCCGCGCCGGGCGCCTCGCCGATCACCATCCAGCTCGCGTGCTCGGGGCCGACCCCGAACACCGCCCGGGTGCGCGTCTCGCACAATGCGCAGGCGCGGCACCCGGCCACTGCGGCACGCAGTTGCGCCCAGTCCATCGCCGCCACCGCGACCGCCTGCGCCGCGATCGGCACCTCGCGCGGCAGCGCAGCCTCCACCGGCACCTGCACCGGCGCCACCGGGCCGCCCGCCCGCTCGCGCAGCCGCCAGACCGGCCCCAGCCCGAGCGCCTCCCAGGCGCGGCGCTGCGACTCATTCATCGTCGAGCTTCCTGGACATCACCCACGCATCCTCGCGGGCACCGCGCGGTGCCGGGTAATAGCGCCTGCGCACGCCGATCTGCTCGAAGCCGGTGCTTCGGTACAGCGCAATCGCCACCGGGTTCGACGGCCTGACCTCGAGCATCATGGCGCGCGCGCCGCGGCGCCGCACGTCGCGCATCAGCCACTCGAGCATCGCCCGACCGATGCCGCGGCGCTGCCTCGCGGCGGCCACGCTCAGATTGAGCAGGTGCACCTCGTCGGGAATCCACATCACGACCGCATAACCCAGCAGCGCCGGCGGGCTTGCGTCGGCAGCCTCGAACACCCAGGCGTCGTAGCCGGCCGCCAGCGAATCGGCGAAGTTGCCGCGCGACCACGGAAACGGATAGACGGCGTTCTCGATCGCGACGACGGCGTCGAGGTCGTCGACGCCCATCGCCCGAACCCGAAGTGCCGGACGCGGCACCGCGGGCACCGCCTCGGGGGGCGTCGGCAGCGCGCTCACTGGCGGGCCCCGCCTCACGCGTCCGCGCGCTGCGCACGCCGCAGGCGCAGCGCGCGCTGCTCGTCGCGGTCGAGCGCAACCTTGTCACGCACATAGCGCGGCGCGGCCGCCGCGGCGTCGATCGCCCGCCCCGCACGCCAGTCGCGCAGCGCGATCTCCGCGAGCGCGTCCGCGCGCACGTACGCGTGCTCGCTCGCCGGGGCGAGCGGTGCCGGCGCCAGCCGATGCTGCGCGCTCCACTCGTCGAGCAGACCGAGCGCGCGCCAGGCGTTGCCGCCGGGCAGGACCTGCGCCGGCAGCGGCGCGGCCTCGCCCGGGCGCGGGCCCGCTGCCGGCCAGCACGCGGCCAGCGCCGGGACGAAGTCGGCGCGGGCGACGACCCGCGGCTCGATCAGCGCCTCGCCCCACCGGGCATGCGCGTCGAGCCGCAGGCGGTACAGCGCGACGTAGAGCTCGTCCATGCGCGCGTCGGTCGCCACGAGCACGTCGGCCGCGACCTGCGCGGTGGCGCGCAGCCGCTGCCAGCCGAGCGCGGCCAGCGCATCGACCGGAAGCACCGGGCGGCCCAGCGCGAAGCCGAGCCCCTGCGCGACCGAGCACCCGACGCGCAGGCCGGTGAACGAACCCGGCCCCGCATCGAACGCGATCGCGTCGATTTCGCCGAGCGCGACGCCGGCGCCGCCACAGGTCTCGCGGACCATTGCGAGAATGCGCTCGGACTGGCCGGCGCCGAGCCGCTCCGACAGGCATGCGCTCTCGTCGACGCCCGCCTCGTGACGGTGCAGCGCCACCGAACACCAGTCGCCCGACGTGGCGAGCGCGAGCAGCCGCACGCTCTCCTCGGGCGCGCCGGTGTCGCGCGCCGGGGTCGAAGCGGAAGGCAGCGGAGTCACGCGACGAATTCTACGGGCCTGCCGGCGCCCCTGTCGCGGCGCGGGGCCGGGCGCGGCGCCGCCCTCGTCGGCCGCATCGGGGCCGAAGCCGGGCAGCGCGCGTCAGTCGCGCCGGCGCCCCCGCCTGCGACGATCGTCGCCGGGCCTGGCCTCGCGCAGCTGCTGGCGCAACTGCTCGCGCTCGATCGGCGACATCCGCTCCCGGCGCGGGCCGGGATCGGCACCGTAGCGGCCCTGCTCCGGCCACTGCTGCTGGCGCAACTCGCGGCGCAGGCGCTCGCGCTCGTCCGGGCTCATGCGCCCGGCGAAGAACGGCTGCGCCAGCGCCACACCGGCGCCCAGCGCGAACGCCGCCGCGAGCAGGACCCGGCCGAGGCACCGGCGCGCCGCCGATTGCGCGCACATCGCAACCGGATCCGCCGCTGCGCCCTGCGCACGCGGATCGCCGATCGGGGGAGACTGTCTGACCATGCAGACATTCTAGAGAGTGCGCGCACCGGGTGCAGCGCCGCCGACGGTAAACCGTGTAACAGCGGGTAACGGATCGCACGCGAGGACTGCCGGCGATGTTGCGGCGCGCACCCGCGCGGCACGCTGCACCGGCCGCCGCGGCTATCATTGCCGTCATGAGCCACGCCCCCCGCAAGCTGCTGGTCGTCGACGACGATCCGAGACTGCGCGAACTGCTGCGCCGCTACCTGAGCGAGAACCAGTTCGAGGTGAGCCTCGCGCAGGACGCGCAGTCGATGAATCGGCTGCTGCTGCGCGAGCACTTCGACCTGATCGTGCTCGACCTGATGCTGCCCGGCGAGGACGGCCTGTCGATCGTGCGCCGGCTGCGCGGCGCGAGCGACCGCACGCCGATCGTGATGCTCACCGCGCGCGGCGATGACGTGGACCGCATCATCGGCCTGGAGGTCGGCGCCGACGACTACCTGCCCAAGCCGTTCAACCCGCGCGAACTGCTCGCGCGCATCCACGCGGTGCTGCGCCGCCAGCCGCCCGCCGAACTGCCGGGCGCGCCATCGGCCGAACCGATCGAGGTGCGCTTCGGGCCGTTCCGGCTCGACCTGTCCACGCGTGCGTTCTCGCGCGACGGCCAGCCGGTGCCGCTCACCACCGGCGAATTCTCGGTGCTGAAGGTGCTGGTGCAGCATCCGCGCACTCCGCTGTCGCGCGAGAAGCTGATGACGCTGGCGCGCGGGCGCGAATACGGGGCCTACGATCGCAGCCTCGACGTGCAGGTCTCGCGGCTGCGCAAGCTGATCGAGGCCGATCCCCAGCAACCACGCTACATCCAGACCGTCTGGGGCGTCGGCTACGTGTTCGTCCCGGACGGCGCATGAGGCGGCGGGCGGCCGACGCGGCGCACACGCCTGCCGCGGCGCCGCGCATCAGCCTGTTCTGGCGCACCTTCCTGCTGCTCGCGGCGCTGATCGGCGCCAGCCTGGGAGCGACGCTCGGCATTGCCGGGCTGCTCGATCGCACGCCGCCCGAGCAGCGCCTCGCCTGGGAAGTGGCATCGGTGGTGAATCTGACGCGCTCGGCGCTGGTGAGCGCCGAGCCCGACCGCCGTCTCGACCTGCTCGACCAGTTGGCCCACGAAGAGGGGGTGCGGGTCCTGCCGAAGGAACCCGAAGATCGGGTCGACGACGCCGCGACCGGCACGCGGCTTCGCGCGCTGCAGCCGCGGCTTCGGCAGCTGCTGGGCGCCGGCACGCAAGTGGCCGGGCGGGTGAACGGGATCGATGCAGTGTGGATCAGCTTCGAGATCGACGGCGACGATTACTGGCTGATCCTGCCGCGCGCCCGGGTCGAGCGCCAGTTCGGACCGGGAATCGGCCTGCTCGGGCTGATCGCGGCCGCGCTGTCCCTGCTCGGAGCGCTGCTGATCTCGCGGCTCGTCAACCGGCCGCTCGCCGACCTGAGCCGCGCGATCGCACTGCTGAGCCGCGGCAAGCCGCCGCCGCCGCTGGCCGACGGAGGCCCGACCGAGATCGCCGCGCTGAACCGCCGCTTCAACCGGCTGGCACGCGACCTGGCCCGGCTCGACGCCGATCGCTCGCTCGCGCTGGCAGGCATCTCGCACGACATCCGCAACCCGCTCGCGCGGCTGCGCATGGAGATCGAGCTGGCGCCGCTCGACGCCGCGCAGCGCGACTCGATGGCCGAGGACATCGCGCGCATCGACCGCATCGTCGGGCAGTTCGTGCACTACGCCCGGATCGCCGAGCCGCCGCGCGCCGAGCGCGTGGACGTCGCCGCACTGCTGGCGGACCTCGCGCATGGGTACCGGGCGGCGGCCGGGGCGGGCGAACTGGCGCTGGAGATCGAGGCGGGCGAAGCACCGCACTGGATCGGCGACCCCACCGACCTGCACCGCGCGGTGGGCAACCTGATCGACAACTCGATGCGCTACGGGCGCACCTCGCCTGCCACGCCGGCGCGTGTGCAGGTGCGCGTGCGCCGCTCGGGCGGCGGCCTGTCGATCGAGGTGCGCGACGACGGCCCCGGCGTGCCGGCAGAGGACCTGAGCCGGCTGCTCGAGCCGTTTGCGCGCCTCGACGACGCACGCAGCGAGAGCGGCGGCTCGGGCCTCGGACTGGCGATCGTCGAGCGCCTGGCGCGTCGCTACGGCGGCGGTTTGCGCCTGGTCAACCTGCCCGCCGGCGGCCTGTGCGCGAGCTTGACCCTGCCCGATTACCACGGCATGGTTGAGGTCGGACCCGACCCCGTCCGATAGCTGAAGGCAATCAATCGCATTTGGATATCCAATTGGAGTTTCCAATCGAACGTTGATACATTCGATCGGGCCGGCCGCCGTGCTGCGTGCGGCCGAGAGCATCCTCCGACCCACCCTTTCGAAAAAGGAGACTTCCATGCCCAGCCTCAAAGGCACGAAGACCCACCAGAACCTGAAGGATGCATTCGCCGGCGAGAGCCAGGCGAACCGCCGCTACCTGTACTTCGCCAACAAGGCCGACGTCGAGGGCCAGCCGGAAATCGCCGCGCTGTTCCGTTCGACCGCCGAGGGCGAGACCGGCCACGCGCACGGCCACCTCGACTACCTGGCCGAAGTGGGCGATCCGGCCACCGACATGCCGATCGGCACCTCGCAGGCCAACCTGAAGTCGGCAGTCGCGGGCGAGACGCACGAGTACACCGACATGTACCCGGGCATGGCCAAGGCCGCGCGCGAGGAAGGCTTCGACGAGATCGCCGACTGGTTCGAGACGCTCGCCAAGGCCGAGCGCTCCCACGCGAACAAGTTCGCGAAGGCCCTCGAGACGCTGGGCTGACACCGGCGGGCCGGGCGCCCTGGTGCGCCTGCGGCCTGCGAAGACGCGAGGGGAGCTCCGGAACCTGGAGCTCCCCTTTTCATTCACGCTGCCCCGCCCGCGCGCCGGGCATCTGCCGGGAACCATGATGACTGCACGCGAAGGTTCGCTCGAAGCCCCCACCCGCCATCCGCTCGACTGGAAGAATCCGGAGTTCTACGAGGAGGCGAAGGCGCTCGACGAGATGGAGCGCGTCTTCGACATCTGCCACGGCTGCCGGCGCTGCCTGAGCCTGTGCAACGCCTTCCCGACGCTGTTCGACCTGGTCGACGAGTCGGCGAGCGGCGAGGTCGACGGCGTCGACCGCAAGGACTACTGGAAAGTGGTCGACCAGTGCTACCTGTGCGACCTGTGCTTCATGACGAAGTGCCCGTACGTGCCGCCGCACACCTGGAACGTCGATTTCCCGCACCTGATGCTGCGCGGCAAGGCCATCCAGTTCCGCGCAGGCACGCCGACGCGTTTTCGCGACGTGCAGCTCTCGTCGACCGACCGCAACGGCACGCTGGCCGGCATTCCGGTGGTGGTGCAGGCGGTCAACGCACTGAGCCGCAACAAGACCGCGCGCAAGCTCGGCGAGCGCGCGATCGGCGTGCACCGCGACGCCTGGCTGCCGGCGTTCACCAGCGACAAGTTCCGCGCCTACGCCGCCCCGTCGAAGCCGCACCCGGTGCGCGACGGCGAGCGCACGCCCGGCAAGGTGGCGATCTACGCCACCTGCTACGTCAACTACAACGAGCCCGGCATCGGCCACGACCTGGCCGCGGTCCTCGACCACAACGCGATTCCGTACGTGCTGGCCGAGAAGGAAGCCTGCTGCGGGATGCCCAAGCTCGAGCTCGGCGACCTCGAGTCGGTCGCCGCGCTGAAGGAGAAGAACATCCCGGCGCTGGCGAAGCTCGCACGCGCCGGCTACGCGATCCTCGCCCCGATCCCGTCGTGCGCGCTGATGTTCAAGCAGGAACTGCCGATGCTGTATCCGGAAGACGCCGACGTCCGGGCGGTGCAGGAAGCGATGTTCGACCCGTTCGAATACCTGGTGCTTCGCGCGAAGGACGGGCTGCTGAAGACCGACTTCCCCACCCCGCTCGGCAGGGTCTCCTGGCACGTGGCCTGCCACCAGCGGGTGCAGAACGTCGGCCAGAAGACGCGCGAACTGTTGCAGATGGTGCCCGGCACGAAACTGAACACCGTAGAACGCTGCTCGGGGCACGCCGGCACCTGGGGCGTGAAGAAGGAGTTCCACGAGATCGCGATGAAGATCGGCAAGCCGGTGTTCCGCCAGATGGCCGAACACCCGGAAGGCGAGCCCGACTGGATCGCGTCCGACTGCCAGCTCGCCGGGCACCACATCGAGCAGGGCATGACCGCGGCCGGGCGTGCGATCGCGGGCAAGCTCGCGCATCCGCTCACGCTGCTGCGGATCGCGTACGGATTGAATCGTTGAAGGAAACCACGATCATGGCAAAGGTGACCCGCGAATCGCTGATGACGCTCGAGGCCTACGCGAAGGCGCGGCCCGAGTTCCGGCGCAAGGTGATGGAGCACAAGAAGAACCGCAAGGTGGCGCTGGGCGAGCACGTCACGCTCCTCTTCGAGGACGAACTCACGGTGCGCTACCAGATCCAGGAGATGCTGCGCATCGAGAGAATCTTCGAGGAGGAGGCCATCGGGCACGAACTCGAAACCTATAATCCGCTGATCCCCGACGGCCGCAACTTCAAGGCGACGATGCTGATCGAGTACGAGGACGTCGAGGTGCGGCGCCGCGAACTGGCGCGCCTGCGCAACGTCGAAGATCGCCTCTGGGTGCAGGTCGAGGGCGCGCCGCGCGTCTACGCGATCGCCGACGAGGATCTCGACCGCGAGGACGAGGAAAAGACTTCGGCGGTACACTTCGTCCGGTTCGAGCTCACCGACGCAATGGCCGCCGCGCTGCGTGGCGGGGCTGCGCTGTCGGTCGGCGTCGATCACGAGAACTACCGCGCCGAGGCGAACCCGCTGCCGGCTGCGGTGCGCGACGCGCTGGTGGCCGGCCTCGACTGAGGCGCGGCCCGCGGCGCGATCACCAGCCCCTTCGACGGAACCCCGAGATGCCCGGCCTGCGCCCCGAAGTCGATCCCGACGGACTGCTCGAATACTCGGTGGTCTACACCGACCGCACCCTGAACCACATGTCGCAGCGCTTCCAGGGCGTGATGCGCGACATCTCCGCGGTGCTCCGCGAAGCCTACCGGGCCGGCACGGCGATCGTGGTCCCGGGCAGCGGCACCTTCGGCATGGAGGCGGTGGCCCGGCAGTTCGCCACCGGACGCAAGGTGCTCGTGATCCGCAACGGCTGGTTCAGTTATCGCTGGACGCAGATGTTCGAGATGGGTGCAATCCCGTCGGGCTCCACCGTGCTCGCTGCGCGGCCTTCGCAACCGGGCAGGCAGGCGCCGTTCGCGCCCGCCCCGCTCGACGAAGTGCTTGCGGCGATCGAGCGCGAGCGCCCCGACCTGGTCTTCGCGCCTCACGTCGAGACCGCGTCGGGCCTGATCCTTCCCGAGCCCTACCTGCGTGCAGTGGGCGACGCGACGCGCGCAGTCGGCGGGTTGTTCGTGCTCGACTGCATCGCCTCGGGCGCGATCTGGGTCGACATGGCCGCCACCGGCATCGACGTGCTGATCAGCGCACCGCAGAAAGGCTGGAGCGGCCCCTCGTGCTGCGCACTGGTGATGCTGGGCGAGCGCGCGCGCGAGCGCATCGAGCACACCCGCTCCACCAGCTTCGCCTGCGACCTGCGCAAGTGGCTGCAGATCATGCAAACCTACGAAAGCGGCGGCCACGGCTACCACGCGACCCTGCCCACCGAGTCGCTCGTGCGGGTGCGCGACGCGATGCTGGAGACGCAGCGTTTCGGCTTCGACCAGGCCCGCAGCGCGCAGCAGGAACTCGGCGACCGGGTGCGCGCAGTGCTCGCGGCGCGGGGTTTCCCCAGCGTCGCGGCGGCCGGGTTCGAGGCGCCCGGAGTGGTGGTCGCCTACACCGACGACCCGGAGATCCATTCAGGCCGCAAGCTGGCCGAGCAGGGCCTGCAGATCGCCGCGGGCGTGCCCTTGCAGTGCGGCGAGCCGGACGATTTCCGCACCTTCCGGATCGGCCTGTTCGGACTGGACAAACTGCAGAACGTCGAGCGCACCGTGCAGGTGCTCGACGAGGCGTTCGCGCGCACGCTCTGACGCCGGCGGGCGGGCGGCGGCCGCTTCGCTCGTGCGGCATCGCGCCGGCGTACCCGAGTCGCGCCGGCGTACCCGAGTCGTGCCGGCGTGCCGGCGTCAGCCCAGGGCGATCCGCAGCGCGCGGTCGATCCGCGCGGCCCACTCCAGGGCATCGATTCCCGAAGCGCCGGGTGCCTCGTCGCAGGCTGCGGTCATTCGTTCGAGCCGCGCTGCGTCGGCCGGGGCGCCCAGCGCTTCACACAGCACTCGCCAGTCGGGCCGCGAAACCAGCGTGCCGGCCGAGAAGGCGACGCCGCCGCGGCGGCGCTGCTGTGCCAGGCCGGTGAGCTTGCGGCCCGCAGCATCGGTCACTTCCCAGGGCGACAGGGAGCCGAAGCAGGCCCAGCGAACCGGATCGGCCGCGGCCTGACTGCCTGCCGGCTGCGGGACCACTTCGCGCGCATCGACGCCGGCCTCCTGCATCAGTTGCGCGTGCAGTTCGCCCAGCCAGCGATAACTGGCGACCAGCCCGCCGGCGAGCAGCCGATGCCCGGGCGGCAGCACGACGCTCGCACCGACCATCCAGGGCCCTGCCAGCACCGCGCCACCACCGGACGGCCGCACGCTGACCGGTACACCGGGCGGCGCGCGCCGCGCGACCTCTTCGTGCAATGCGCGCTGCGAACAACCCAGCACGATCTCGGCCGCCGGATAGAGCCAGACGCGCCACTGTGCCGCCGCGACCGGCGCACCGAGCACGCCCGAAACCCAGGCATGCTCGTCGGCGATCGTCGCGGCCACCCGCATTCAGCGCGACTCGCGCAGCGTGCCGATCGGCGCGCCGCGCGCGAAAGTCTCTCCTGCAGCCACCAGGATGCGCTCGAGCACGCCGTCGGCGGGCGCCGTGACTTCGAACGTGGTCTTGACCAGCACGACCGAGACCAACGGCTGCCCGGCGCGCACCGGCTCGCCCTCCGCGACCAGCCAGCGATCGACCAGCGCCTCGGTGCCCTCCTCGACGTCCTTCCAGACAGCGTCGTCGAGCGTGATCGCGGTCATGCGGGCATCGCCTGCACGGACCTGGCGCGACACAACTCCCGGGCGGCCTCCACGATCGACTCGACCTGCGGAATCACGAAGCGCTCGAGCGGCCGGCTGTAGGGAATCGGCACGTCGGGCACCGCCAGCCGCCTGACCGGCGCACGCAGCTGCACCGTGTCGAGATTCTCGGCGACGATCGCCGCGATTTCGCCGGTGAGGCCGAAGCTCAGGTAGTCCTCGTCGACCACCAGCAGGCGACCGGTCTTCGCGACCGACTCGAGCACCGCCTGGCGATCGAGCGGCACCAGCGTGCGCAGGTCGATCACTTCGGCTTCGATGCCCTCGCGCCCGAGCTCGGCGGCGGCCAGCGCCGCCTTGTGCACCATCTGGCTGAGCGTGACGATCGTCAGGTCGGCGCCCTGACGCACCACGCGCGCCTGCCCGAAGGGAATCGTGTAGGGCTCCTGCGGCACCTCGGTGGTGCTTCCCTCGAAATAGGCCATCCAGGGCAACCCCATGATCCCCTTGTGGAACATGAACATCACCGGGTTGTCGTCGCGGATCGACTCGATCATCAGCCCCTTCGCATCGTGGGCGTTCGACGGTACGACCACCTTCAGCCCGGGCAGGTGCGCGAAGGTGCCGAACAGGCACTGCGAGTGCTGCGCGGCATCGTTGTAGCCGCCGCCGACCGCGGTCATCAGCACCACCGGCAGCCGGATGTTGCCGCCCGCCATGTAGGTGTTCTTCGCCAGGTGGTTGTAGATCTGGTCCATGCAGACGCCGAAGAAGTCGACGAACATCAGTTCGGCGATCGGACGCATGCCGGTGGCGGCCGCGCCGGTCGCCGCGCCGATGAACGCGGTCTCGGAAATCGGCGTGTCCATGATGCGCTCGGGGCCGAAGCGGTCGAGCAGGCCGGCGGTCGCGCCGAAGATTCCTCCGTAGCGGCCGATGTCCTCGCCCATCACGAAGACGCTCGGATCGCGTTCCATCTCCTGTGCGATCGCTTCGGAGATCGCCTGGGCCATCGTCAGTGTGCGTGATTCGCTCATGATCGCTGTCTCCCTGCCAGTCTCAGACGAACACGTCGGCCAGCGCGTCGGCGGCCGCCGGGTATGCGGCGCTGCGCGCGAACGCGTAGGCTTCGTCGACGCGTGCACGGGCGCGCGCCTCGACGGCGGTGCGCTGCGCGTCGTCGAGCAGCTTCTGTGCCTGCAGTTGCGCGGCGAGCCGCGGAATCGGGTCGTTGGCGCGCAGCTTCGCCACCTCGTCTTTCGGCCGGTAGACCTCGGCATCACCCTGGAAGTGGCCGAGGTAGCGATCGGTGCGCACCTCGATCAGCGTCGGTCCGCCGCCGCCGCGGGCGCGCTCGACGGCCGCACCGGCCGCTTCCCAGACCTCGACCGCGTCGTTGTTCGGCACGTGCACGCCGGGCATCCCGTAGGCGCTCGCCCGATCGGAGATCTTCTCGATCGATGCGGCCGCGGGCTTGGGCACCGAAATCGCCCAGTAGTTGTCCTCGCAGACGAACACCACCGGCAGCTTCCACAGCGCCGCGAGGTTCAGCGACTCGTGGAACGAACCCTGGTTCGCCGCACCCTCGCCGAAGAACGCCACGGCAACCCAGTCGCGCCCGAGCTTCTTCGCCGCCAGCGCCGCGCCGCAGGCCGGCGGCAGGCTCGCGCCGATGATGCCGCTGCAACTGAAGCGGTGCTCCGGGTCGAACAGGTGCATGTGCCCGCCCTTGCCCTTGCCCAGGCCAGCCGCCTTGCCGAACATCTCGGCGGTCATCCGGTCGAGCGGCACGCCCTTGGCGATCGCGAAGTGGTGCGGCCGGTGGGTGCCGACCACCGTGTCTTCCTTCTTCAGGTGCGCGCAGACGCCCACCGCCACCGGTTCCTGGCCGGCCGCGAGGTGCATCTCGCCGGGCACCGGTCCGGAGCCGATGTCGAAGGCCAGCCCCTTCTGGATCTTCGGCGGCAGCTTGCCTTCGAGGTAGACGTTGACCATCGTCTCCTCGTAGTAGCGGATCTCCACCATCTTCTCGTACATCCAGAGCAGCGATTCATTGCGCTCACGCATGATCTCCTCCTTCGCGGGCACGACACTCTTTGCCTGAACGATACCAATACGCCACCTGCGCATCGACCGGTTGACCCGGGTCAATGCGTCTGGCGATCGGCAGGGCGGGGAAATCGATGCCGCCGGGGCGCGCAGGCACCCCGGCGGGAGGCAAACCCGTTCAGGCGGGCTCGGGAACGCTCGGCAGCCCGGCCAGCGCCATCGCGAGTTCCTTCTCGTCGTACGACTGGTCGGTCAGCGTGCCGGCGCTGTAGGCCATGTAGGCAGCCATGTCGAAGTGGCCGTGGCCCGAGAGGTTGAAGAGGATCGTCTCCGCACGGCCCTCGTGCTTGCAGCGCAGCGCTTCGTCGATCGCACCCTTCACCGCGTGGTTGGCTTCGGGCGCGGGAACGATGCCCTCGGCGCGCGCGAACTGCACGCCGGCCGCGAAGCACTCGGTCTGGTGGTAGGCCACCGCTTCGATCAGCTTCAGGTCGAGCAGGTGCGAGATGAGCGGCCCCATGCCGTGATAGCGCAGCCCGCCCGCGTGGAAGCCCGGCGGCGTGAAGGTGGAGCCCAGTGTGTGCATTTTCACCAGCGGCGTCATGTGCCCGGTGTCGCCGAAGTCGTACGCGAGCTTGCCGCGCGTGAGCGTGGGACACGCAGCGGGCTCGACCGCGACGACGCGCGACTTCTTGCCGCCGCGCAGGCCCTGGCCGATGAACGGGAGCACGAGCCCGGCGAAGTTCGAGCCGCCGCCGGTGCAGCCGATGATGACGTCCGGCCACGCATCGGCCATCTGCATCTGCTCGATCGCTTCCTGGCCGACGACGGTCTGGTGCAGCATCACGTGGTTGAGCACCGAGCCGAGCGCGTACTTGGTGTCGTCGTTCTTCGCCGCGACTTCGACCGCTTCGGAGATCGCGATGCCGAGGCTGCCCGGGTGATCGGGCCGCTCCTTGAGCACCGCGCGTCCGTAATCGGTTTCGTTCGACGGCGAGGCCACGCAGCGCGCCCCGTAGGTTTCCATCAACGCGCGCCGGTACGGCTTCTGGTCGTAGGAGACGCGCACCTGATACACCGTGACGTCGATGCCGAACAGTGCACCGGCAAACGCGAGCGACGAGCCCCACTGTCCGGCCCCGGTTTCCGTGGTGAGTCGGGTGATGCCGGCTTCACGGTTGTAGAACGCCTGCGCGACCGCGGTGTTCGGCTTGTGGCTGCCGGCGGGGCTGACGCCCTCGTACTTGTAGAAGATCTTCGCCGGCGTGCCCAGCACTTTTTCCAGCCGGCGTGCACGGAACAGCGGACTCGGGCGCCACAGACGGTAGATGTCGCGCACCGGCTCGGGAATGTCGATCTCGCGCTCCGTGGTGACCTCCTGCATGATCAGCGCCATCGGGAACAGCGGCGCGAGGTCGTCGGGCCCGATCGGCTTCATCGTGCCCGGATGCAGCACCGGAGCCAGCGGCTTCGGCAGGTCGGCCTGGATGTTGTACCAGCGCTTCGGAATGCGGCTTTCGTCGAGCAGGTACTTCGTCTGTTCGCCCATCGTCGTCTCCCCGTTGTGGTTGGTGCGGGCCGAAACGACGCCCCGAGGCCTGCACGGGGTGACACGGCTCGCGAAGTGCTCAGAACGTGTGAAGCAATCGGCCGCGCCCGGAAGGCGCGCCAGGAAGCGCCCGGGCGAGGCGCAAAGCGCAGCCATATCGGCCGATATGGCGAGCATTTGCAACGAAGCACGGGCGCTTCCTCGCGTGCAAGACGGGCGCGGCCGATTGCTTCACACGTTCTCAGTGTACCGAAACCCGGCGTGCGTGCCGCAACGTCGTCACGGCGCGCTGGCGCTGCCCGGGCTGCCTCCGGCGTCCACCGGCCGCGCCAGCAGCAGCGCCACTGCCTGCGCTGCGATGCCCTCGCCGCGCCCCGCGAAGCCGAGCCGCTCGGCGGTCTTGGCCTTGACCCCGACCTGTCCGACTCCGATCGACAGCACCAGCGCGATCCGCTCGGCCATCCGCGGCAGGTACGCCGCGAGCTTCGGCGCCTGCGCGATCACCGTCGCGTCGACGTTGCCGATCTCCCACCCGGCCGCGCGCACCCGTTGCGCGGCTTGCGCGAGCAGTTCCGCGCTGTCGACACCGCGCCAGCGCTCGTCGGTGTCGGGGAAGTGCCGGCCGATGTCGCCGAGCGCAGCCGCGCCGAGCAACGCATCGGTGATCGCGTGCAGCAGCACGTCGGCGTCGGAGTGCCCGAGCAGCCCGTGGTTGTGCGGCACCTCGATTCCGCCGATCACCAGCCTGCGCCCCGGCACCAGCGCGTGCACGTCGTAGCCCTGACCGATCCGCACGTTCATCTTCCCTCCAGCAGCACGCGCATCAGTTCGAGATCCTCGGCAGTGGTCACCTTGAAGTTCGCGCGTGCGCCTTCGACGAGCAGCGGCGCATGGCCCGCGCACTCGACCGCCGCGGCCTCGTCGGTGACCAGGGGGTGCGCGGCCAGCGCGTCGAGCAGCAACCCGAACCGGAACATCTGCGGCGTCTGCGCCAGCCAGAGCCGCTCGCGCTCGACCGTGGCGGCGACCGAGCGGCCATCACCGCCCGCGCGCTTCACCGTGTCGCTCACCGGCAGCGCGAGCAACCCGCCGACGGTCGATTCCGCGAGGCCGCCGCGCAGGCGCTCGAGCAGCGGCAGCGTCAGCGCGGGCCGCGCCGCATCGTGCACCAGCACCCAGTCGTCGAGGTGCGCGCCCGAACCGGCCAGTGCGCGCAGTCCGGCGAGCACCGAGTCGCGCCGCGCGGCACCGCCGGCACCGAGCACCTCGACGCGCGCGAGCCCGGCCAGCAGCGCGGCCGCGCGCCGATCGTCGGGCGCGACCACCACCACGACCCGCTCGATCCACGCCGCGGCGAGCAGCGCATCGACGCTCCAGCGCAGCATCGGCCGCCCGCCCAGCGTCAGGTACTGCTTCGGCCGGGCCGCACCCAGCCGGGTGCCGGTGCCCGCGGCGGGGATCACTGCGAAGAATCGGGCGGCGGATCGGGACACGGCCTGAGCGTCTGCCGACGCCGAAGTCGGCGAAAAGCTAGAATTGTAGTCTTGCCCGCGTTCTTCATTCCCTTGAGCACCCACGCCCTGCCGTCCGCGCAGACCGCCGCCGCAGCGACCGGCGTCGCGCCGCGCGACGCGCGCTCGCGCGCGCCTGCGGCGCTGCACGCCCTGCTCGATGCGCACCCCGCGCCCGCAGCGGGGCAGGCGCGCACGCTGCCGCGCTGCCACGGATCGGCCGACGCGCTGCTGCTGGCTGCTCTGGCCGGGCGCGAGGCCGGCGCCGGGCGCACGCTCGCGATCGTCGTGGCCGCCGCGCCCGATGCGCAGCGGCTCGCCGAGGAAATCCGCTGGTTCGCGCCGCAGCTGCGCGTGCAGTGGCTCCCCGACTGGGAAACGCTTCCGTACGACGTCTTCTCGCCGCACCAGGACCTGGTCTCCGAGCGCCTGTCCACTCTCTACGCGCTGCAAGGCGGCGACTGCGACGTGCTGCTGGCGCCCGCGGGCACCGCGCTGCACCGGCTCGCGCCGCCATCGTTCCTCGCCTCGCACACCTTCTTCTTCCACAAGGGGCAGCGGCTCGACGAGGCCCGGCTGCGCAGCCAGCTGACGCTCGCCGGCTACGAGCACGTCTCGCAGGTGGTGCACCCGGGCGAGTACTGCGTGCGCGGCGGCCTGATCGATCTGTTCCCGACCGGCTCCACGCTGCCCTACCGCCTCGACCTGTTCGGCGACGAGATCGAGTCGATCCGCACCTTCGATCCGGACACCCAGCGCAGCCTCTACCCGATCGAGCGGGTGCGCCTGCTGCCGGGGCGCGAGTTCCCGATGGACGAGGCCGCGCGTACCGCGTTCCGCAGCCGCTGGCGCGAGCGTTTCGAAGGCGATCCGTCGCGCAGCACGGTCTATCGCGACGTCGGCAACGGCATCGCGCCGGCCGGGATCGAGTACTGGCTGCCGCTGTTTCACGATCGCACCGCGACGCTGTTCGACTACCTGCCCGCAAGCGCGCTCGTGGTCACCCACGGCGACGTCGACGACGCGGCACGCCGCTTCGCCGAGGAAGCCGGTCAGCGCTTCCGCTTCCTGTCGCACGACCCGCAGCGGCCGCTGCTGCGCCCCGACGAATTGTTCATCGACGCCGGCCGGTTCTTCGCCGAGGCGCGCCGCTTCGGGCGCTGGGCGATCGCCCGCACCGCGGCCGCCGAAGGCGACGCGCCTGCATCGCCGGGCACCGCCGCGTCGTTCGGGTCGGCGCTGCCCGATGTCTCGGTGAACCGCCGGGCCGCGAATCCGGTCGAGCGCCTGGCCTCGTTCGTCGAATCGGCCGCGCTGCGCAAGCTGGTGGTGGCCGAGTCGGCCGGGCGCCGCGAAACGCTCGCCCAGCTGTTCGCGGAGCACGGGCTGACGCTGCCGGCCATCGACGACTGGAACGGCTTCGCCGACGGCGCGGCGCCGGCAGCGCTCGTCGTCGGCCCGCTGCAGGACGGCTTCGCGCTGCCCGAGGCCGGCCTCGCGGTGCTCACCGAATCCGAGCTCTTCGCCGGCAGCGCGCGTCGCACGCGCCGCGGCCGGCGCGAAGCGCAGACCGACGTCGACGCGATCATCCGCGACCTCTCCGAACTGAAGATCGGCGACCCGGTCGTGCACGCCCAGCACGGCATCGGCCGCTACGAGGGCCTGACGACGATGGACCTCGGCGACGGGCCGACCGAGTTCCTGCACCTGAGCTACGCGAACCAGGCAACGCTTTACGTACCGGTGTCGCAACTGCACGTGATCGGCCGCTACAGCGGCGCGAGCCCGGAGGACGCGCCGCTGCACCAGCTCGGCTCCGACCAGTGGGAGAAGGCACGTGCGCGCGCCGCACGCCGCGCGCACGACGCGGCCGCCGAGTTGCTGAACCTCTACGCACGGCGCGCGGCGCGCACCGGCCACGCGTTCGGCTTCACGGCCCGCGACTACGAGGCGTTCGCCGACGGTTTTCCTTTCGAGGAGACTCCCGACCAGCACGCGGCGATCCACGCGGTGATCCAGGACATGGTGTCGGGCAAGCCGATGGATCGGCTGGTCTGCGGCGACGTCGGCTTCGGCAAGACCGAGGTGGCGCTGCGCGCCGCGTTCGTCGCAGTGGCCGACGGCAAGCAGGTCGCGATCCTGGCGCCCACCACGCTGCTGGCCGAGCAGCATTTCCAGACCTTTTCCGACCGCTTCGCCGAGTTGCCGGTGAAGCTGGTCGAGCTGTCGCGCTTCCGCTCCGCCAGGGAGACCCGCAACGCGATCGCCGACATCAATGCGGGGCACGTCGACATCGTGATCGGCACCCACAAGCTGTTGTCGGCCGAGGTGAAGTTTCCCCGGCTCGGGCTGGTGATCATCGACGAGGAGCACCGCTTCGGCGTGCGCCAGAAAGAGGCCCTGAAGGCGCTGCGCGCCGAAGTCGACGTGCTCACGCTCACGGCCACCCCGATCCCGCGCACGCTGGCAATGAGCCTCGAGGGCATCCGCGACTTCTCGGTGATCGCCACTGCGCCGCAGAAGCGGCTCGCGATCAAGACCTTCGTGCGCCGCGAGTCCGACGGCACGATCCGCGAGGCGCTGCTGCGCGAGCTCAAGCGCGGCGGCCAGGCCTATTTCCTGCACAACGAAGTCGAGACGATCGAGAACCGCCGCGCACGACTCGCCGCGCTGGTGCCCGAGGCGCGCATCGCGGTCGCCCACGGCCAGATGCCCGAGCGCGAACTCGAACGCGTGATGCGCGACTTCCACCAGCAGCGCTTCAACGTGCTGCTGTGCACGACGATCATCGAGACCGGCATCGACGTGCCCACTGCGAACACGATCGTGATCCACCGCGCCGACCGCTTCGGGCTCGCCCAGCTGCACCAGTTGCGCGGGCGGGTCGGACGCTCGCACCACCAGGCCTACGCGTACCTGCTGATTCCCGACGAGGCTGCGATCACGCGCGACGCCGGCAAGCGGCTCGACGCGATCCAGGCGATGGAGGAACTCGGATCGGGTTTCTACCTGGCGATGCACGACCTCGAGATCCGCGGCGCCGGCGAAGTGCTGGGCGAATCGCAGTCGGGCGACATGCAGGAAGTGGGTTTCGCGCTCTACGTCGACATGCTGAACGAGGCGGTGCGGGCCCTGAAGTCGGGCCGCGAGCCCGACCTGTCGGCGCCGCTCGCCGCCACGGTCGAGATCAAGCTGCACGTGCCCGCGCTGCTGCCGGCCGATTACTGCGGCGACGTGCACGAGCGCCTCACGCTGTACAAGCGCATGGCCAACTGCGACACCGCCGACGCACTCGACGCGCTGCGCGAGGAACTGGTCGACCGCTTCGGCAAGCTGCCCGAAGCGGCCCGGGCGCTGGTCGAGACACACCGGCTGCGCATCGCCTCGCAGCCGCTGGGCATCGCGCGCATCGACGCGGCAGCCGAAGCGATCGTGGTGCAGTTCGTCCCCGAGCCGCCGATCGAACCCGGCGCGATCATCCGCTTCATCCAGTCGCGGCGCGACGTGAAGCTCGCCGGCCCCGACCGGCTGCGCTTCACGCTGCCGACTCCCGACCTCGACACACGGCTGCAGCGCATCCGCGAAATTCTCGCCGGCCTGCGCGACAAGGCGGCCACGAAGTGAGCCGCCGCGAAATGAGCGGCCGTGCGGCCGCCGCTACACGGAACCCGCCAGGATGAGCCGGCTCGTGGTCCAGCACCCGCAGCTCTCCGAGGCTGCCGTCGACGCGTTTCGCGCCGTGCTCGGACGCGCGCCCACGCTGCACCTGCCCCAGCTCGCCACCTGGGAGCCGGTGACGATCGACGGCGAAGAGGTCGGCGAGATCGCCGATCGCATCGGCGTCGACGCCGAGATCGTGCCGCTGTCGGCGCGCCTGTCCGACTACCGGCTGATCGCCTTCGACATGGATTCGACGCTGATCACGGTCGAGTGCATCGACGAGATCGCCGACTTCGCAGGCAGGAAGGCCGAGGTCGCCGCAATCACCGAAGCGGCGATGCGCGGCGAAATCGCCGACTACAACGAGAGCCTGCGCCGCCGCGTCGCGTTGCTCGCCGGCCTGCCCGAGTCGGCGCTGCAGCACGTCTACGACGAGCGCGTGCGGCTGTCTCCCGGCGCCGAGGCGGTGATCGTCGCGGCGCGCGCCGCGGGACTGAAGATCCTGCTGGTCTCCGGCGGCTTCAGGTTCTTCACCGAGCGGCTGGCGCAGCGCCTGCACCTCGACTTCACCCGCTCGAACACCCTCGAGATCGTCGACGGACGCCTCACCGGCCGCGTGCTCGGCGAAATCGTCAACGCCGACGTCAAGCGCCGCACGGTCGAGGAGACCTGCGCCGCGATCGGCTGCACGCCGGCGCAGGCGATCGTGGTGGGCGACGGGGCCAACGACCTGAAGATGATGTCGATCGCCGGGGTCTCGGTGGCCTACCGCGCCAAGCCGATCGTGCGTTCGGAAACCACGCACGCGATCAACCACTGCGGGCTCGACGCGATCCTGAACTGGTTCGTCGACCAGTTGCCCACCGCGCCGTGAACCGCGGCGCGGCAGGCAGCGCAGACAGCGCACCGGCCACGGCGGTGGCCGGCCTCGCCGCGGCGAGTGCCGGAGCCTGCGCGCTCGCCATGGCGATGGGCATCGGCCGCTTCGCCTACACGCCGATGCTGCCGCCGATGCTCGACGAGTCGGGCATCGGCCTGTCGGCGGCGGGTCTGATCGCTTCGGCCAACTTCCTCGGTTACCTGCTCGGCGCACTGCTCGCCACGCGTGCGGCCTTCGCCCGGCGCCGGGTCGACTGGCTGCGCGCCGGCCTGGCGGCGAGCGTGCTCACCACCGCCGCAATGGCGCTCGACGTCGGAGCCGGCGGCTGGGCCGCGGTCCGGCTCGTTTCGGGCGTGGCCAGCGCGTTCGTGCTGGTGTTCACCTCGGCGGTGGTCTTCGAGATCGCCGCACGCGAAGGACGTCCGATGCTCGGCGGCCTGCTGTACGCCGGCGTCGGATTCGGGATCGCGGCCTCCGCGCTGCTCGTTTACGCCGGTCGCGAAGCCGGCTCGAGCGCAGCCTCGCTGTGGTGGGCGCTGGCCGGGCTGTCGGTGCTGCTCGCGATCGTCCCGTGGCGCCTGCTCGATCGGCCCGCGGGCGCCACGCCGGCGCCCCACACGGATCCCGGACGCTCGGCCGCCGACCGGCGTGCGCTGTCCCGGCTCGTCTGGTCATACGGATGCCTGGGCTTCGGCTACGTGATCACCGCCACGTTCCTCGTCGTGATGGTGCGCCGGCTGCCCGACGCCCGTGCGCTCGAATTCTGGACCTGGGCGGTCGTGGGGCTGGCCGGTGCGCCGTCGAACTGGTTGTGGGCAAAAGTGGCCGCGCGCACCGGCAGCTACGCGGCAATCGTCGCGGCGTTCGTGCTCGAGGCGATCGGCGTGGCGCTGGCCGCCGTGGGCCAGGGCCCGGCCGCGCTGCTGGTCGGCGCGGCGCTTCTGGGCGGCACTTTCCTGGCGATCACTGCGCTCGGCCTGGCCACCGCGCGCGAACTTGCACCGGATCGCCCCGACCAGACGATTGCACGGATGACGGTCGCCTTCAGCCTCGGACAGATCGTCGGACCCGCGGTAGGCGGCTGGCTCGCCGAGCGCGGCGGCTCGTTCGCCGCGCCGTCCTGGCTGGCCGCAGCGGTGCTGCTCGTGGGCGCCGTACTTGCCGCGAGCGCCGGCCGCAACGGGCAAACCCGGACCCACGCCGCGCCGGCAGATCCGCCCCGACCGTGACCGAGACGACGCGCGCGAACCACCCGGCCTAGTCCGCCACCGCGAACAGGTCGTGCTCGTCGACGTCGACGATGCGCACCACGAGCTCGCTGCCCGGCGGCAGCGTGCGCGCCTGCGCCTCGCCTTCGAGCGCGACGTAGACCAGCCCGTCGATCTCGGGCGCCTCGCCGGCCGAGCGTGCCGCCGCGCGCCAGACGCCGGCTTCGGCATCGCGTTCGATCGCGTCCACCAGCACGCTGCAGCGCGTGCCGACGCGGCGGCGCAGGCGGCGTGCGCTGATCTCCGACTGCACCTGCATGAACCGCGCGCGCCGCGCCTCGCGCACTTCATCGGGCAACTGGCCCGGCAGCGCGTTGGCCGCGGCGCCCTCCACCGGCGAATAGGCGAAGCAGCCCACGCGGTCGAGCTCGGCCTCGCGCAGGAACGCGAGCAGGTGCTCGAACTCGGCTTCCGTCTCGCCGGGGAAGCCGACGATGAAAGTGCTGCGGATCGTCAGCCCGGGGACGACCGCGCGCCACGCGCGGATCCGCTCGATGTTCTTCTCGCCGCTGGCCGGCCGTTTCATCAGCTTCAGGATGCGCGGATGCGAATGCTGGAACGGCACGTCGAGATACGGCAGCACCCTGCCTTCGGCCATCAGCGGCAGCACTTCGTCGACGTGCGGATACGGATAGACGTAATGCAGGCGCACCCTCGCCCCGAGTGCAGCGAGCTCGCGCACCAGTTCGGTCATCCGCGTGCGCACCGGCCGGCCGTCGACGAAGCCGGTTCGGTAACGGACGTCGACGCCGTAGGCGCTGGTGTCCTGCGAGACCACCAGCAGCTCCTTCACGCCCGCCCGCACCAGCGCCGCCGCCTCGCTCACCACCTCGCCGATCGGCCGGCTGACGAGGTCGCCGCGCAGCGACGGGATGATGCAGAAAGTGCAGCGATGGTTGCAGCCCTCCGAGATCTTCAGGTACGCATAGTGCCGCGGCGTGAGCTTCACGCCGCCCGGCGGCACCAGGTCGGCGAAGGGGTCGTGCGGCCGCGGCAGGTGAGCGTGGATGTGCTCCATCACCTCGTCGGCGGCGTGCGGGCCGGTGACCGCGAGCACCTTCGGATGCACCTCGCCCACCAGTGTGCCGCCACCGCTGCCGCGCCGCGCCCCCAGGCAGCCGGTGACGATCACCCTGCCGTTTTCGGCCAGTGCCTCGCCGATCGCGTCGAGCGACTCCTGCACCGCTTCGTCGATGAAGCCGCAGGTGTTCACCACGACCAGGTCCGAGCCGGCGTAGTTGCCCGCGATCTCGTAGCCCTCGGCGCGCAACTGCGTGAGGATGCGCTCGGAATCGACCATGGCCTTGGGACAGCCGAGCGAGACGAAGCCGACTCTCGGCAACGGCTTGCGGCGGCGCCGCGGTGCGGATTTCTCGGGGGTGCTCATCGGCGGTTCGTGCGGGCGAAGCGGAACGGGGGCAGCGCTGCTGCGCAGAAAAAAAACGCCGCGCGAGGCGGCGTGGGCATTCGTCGGGCGGAATTGTACCGTCCCGACCCGTCGGAGCCCGGCGCGGACCCGACGGTGGCACAGGCAGGCGCTATTTCTTCTCCGGGGCGGACGCGCCCGGCGCAGGCGCGCCGGGGAACGGGAAGTTCTGGAACATGTTGCGGGTCTGCGCCTGCATCTGCTCCTGCATCTGCACGAACAGGTTCTTGCTCTGCTCGATGTAGTTGCCCATCATCGTCTGCATCATCGGCGCCTGCACCGACATGAACTGCGCCCACATCTCGGGGTTCGGCATCCCCTTGGCGTCGTAGAAGCCCTTCGACTGCTCCTGCATCTTGTTCTGGATCTCTACGAAGGCCTGCATCGTCTTCTCGAGGTATGCACCCATCATCCCCTGCATCGCGTGTCCGTAGAAGCGGATGATCTGCGCGAGCATTCCCGACGAGAACAGCGGCGCGCCGCCGGCCTCCTCCTCCAGGATGATCTGCAGCAGGATGCTGCGGGTGAGGTCTTCGTTGCTCTTCGCATCGACGACCTTGAAGTCCTCGCTCTCCAGCACCAGCTGCTTCACGTCGGCGAGCGTGATGTAGGCACTCGTCTGCGTGTCGTACAGACGTCGGTTCGGATACTTCTTGATCAGCCGGGTGGCGTTCGCCATCGCGTGGTCTCCATCAGCCCATGTGCAGGCCACCGTTGCACGAGAACTCGGCGCCGGTGGTGAAGCCCGCGTCGTCGGTGGCGAGCCAGCCGACGATCGAGCCGATCTCCTCGGCCTTGCCGAGCCGCTTGACCGGAATCGACTGGATGATCTTCTCGCGCACGTCCTCGCGCACGGCCATCACCATGTCGGTGGCGATGTAGCCCGGCGCGACCGTGTTGACCGTCACGCCCTTGCTCGCTACTTCCTGCGCCAGCGACATCGTGAAGCCGTGCATGCCGGCCTTGGCGGCCGAGTAGTTCGTCTGCCCGAACTGCCCCTTCTCGCCGTTCACCGAGGAAATGTTGATGATGCGGCCCCAGCCCCGGTCGAGCATCCCGTCGATGACCTGCTTGGTCACGTTGAACAGCGAGTTCAGGTTGGTGTCGATCACCGAGCGCCAGTCGTCGAGCGACATCTTGCGGAACACGCCGTCGCGCGTGATGCCCGCATTGTTCACGAGGATGTCGACCTCGCCGATCTCGGCCTTCACCTTCGCGAAGGCCGCGCGCGTCGATTCCCAGTCGGCGACGTTGCCCACCGAAGCGTGGAAGGTGTACCCGGCCGCCTTCTGCTCGCCGATCCATTTCGCGTGATCGCGGGTCGGCCCGCAACCCGCGATCACGGTGAACCCCATGTCGTGGAACCGCCGGCAGATCGCGGTGCCGATTCCGCCCATGCCGCCGGTGACGTACGCAATTCTCGTGCTCATTTTCGGTCTTCCTCTGTTTCCTCTGGGATGCCGCGGATCCGGTCGCCGCCGGCCCGTCGGGTTCTCGCACGCTTGGCCGTGACTCCTGCTGCCGCCTCGCTAGTCTGCCTTCTCCTTCACATAGCTGCCGGGCGCCGGCTCGAGCGCCCGGAAACGCGCGTTGCCGGGCTGCTTCGGCGCCGGCACGCGCTCGCCGGCGAACTCCGCCAGCCACTTCGCCCAGTCGGGCCACCAGCTGCCGGGATGCTCGGTGGCTGCCGCGAGCCAGTCATCGGCCTTCTCCGGCAGCGATTCGCCGATCCAGTGACTGCGCTTGCCCTTCGAAGCCGGATTGATCACGCCGGCGATGTGCCCGCTCGCCCCGAGAACGAAACGCAGCGGCCCGGCCAGCAGCTTGGTCGATTCGTACGCACCGTGCCAGGGCACGATGTGGTCTTCGCGCGAACCGTAGATGTAGGTGGGCACGTCGATCTCGCCCAGGTCGACCGGCACGCCCGCGCAGATCAGCCGCCCGGGTTCGCGCAACTCGTTCTGCAGATAGGTGTGCCGCAGGTACCAGCAGTACATCGGGCCGGGCAGGTTGGTGCTGTCCGAGTTCCAGTAGAGCAGATCGAACGCCGGCGGCGCCTCGCCTTTCAGGTAGCTGCTGACGACGTAGTTCCAGACGAGATCGTTCGGGCGCAGGAAATTGAAGGTGACCGCCAGTTCGCGCCCGTGCACAAGCCCGCCGCGCCCGATCGTCGACTCGCGCCAGGCGACGAAGTCTTCGTCGATGAACACGCCGAGCACGCCGGGCTCGGAGAAGTCGAGGAAAGTGGTGAGCAGCGTCATCGACTCGATCCACTGCTCGCCGCGTGCCGCGAGCACCGCGGCCGTCGTGCCGAGCAGCGTGCCGCCCACGCAGAAACCGAGCACGTTGATGCGCGGCTGCCCCGAGATCTCGCGCACCACGCGCATCGCCTCGATCACGCCGGACTCGAGATAGTCGTCCCAGCCGAGATGCCCGAGGTCGGCCTTCACGTTCCTCCACGAGAGCATGAACACCGTGTGCCCCTGCGCCACCGCGTAGGCGACCAGGGAGTTCTCGGGCTGCAGGTCGAGGATGTAGAACTTGTTGATGCACGGCGGCACCATCAGCAGCGGCCGGCTGCCGACCACGGGAGTGGACGGGGCGTACTGGATGATCTGGATGAGTTCGTTCTGGAAGATCACCGAGCCCGGCGATGTCGCCACGTTGCGACCGACCTCGAAAGCGGTCTCGTCGGTCTGCGAGATGCGGCCCTTGTTGAGATCGCCGAGCAGATTGCGCATGCCGGCCCGCAGGCTCTCGCCGCGGGTCTCGAGGAGCCGGCGCTGCGCCTCGGGGTTGGTCACCAGGAAGTTGGCCGGCGACATCGCGTCGACCCACTGCTGCGTGGCGAAGCGGATGCGGTTGCGCGCCCGCCGGTCGCCCTCGACCGCATCGGCGAGCTTCTGCATGAACTCGGCGTTGAGCTGGTAGAGCCCGGCCGCCCACGCGAACGGGCCCTGCTTCCAGGCGTCGCCGGCAAAGCGCCGGTCACGCGTCTCGGGCATCGGCGCGCCGCTCATCAGCGCGCCCAGGCGCTGCATGTATTCGGCCTGGATCTGCCCGACCCGCTCGGTCGGCAGGCGCACCGGCGCGCTTGCCGAGCCCCTGGCTGCGGGGCTGGCGGCCGGCGCGCTCGCGCCGCGCGCGCCGGCCGGCCTCGGGCCCGCGCTGGCCGCGGACTTCGCCGCGCCCGCCGGGGCGCGCGAAGCTGCACTCCTTGGCGCACGCCTCGCACCGGCCTTGCCGGCGGTCGGGGATGGGGCTTTCGAGGATGCCGATGCCTTCGTGTTGCGATGCCGCGAGCCCGCAGCTACCTTCCTACGCGACGCATCCGGCATCCTTCTCTCCGCTTCGATTCGGGCAAGCTCCAGAGCCATTCTGCACCGCGAAAGGATTTTGTCAACGCGGTGCAGCGAAACGGGTCTTTGCGCCGCGCGCCAGCCTGCGAAGCGTGTCTGGCGCGCGATCTGCGAGCGCCGCGCCCGGCCTCGGGGCTCGGGTCAGCTCAGGACTCGATCCAGATCAGCGAGGCCATGCGCCCGCTGCGCCGGTCGCGTCGATGCGAATAGAAGCGCGCAGCTTCCTCGACGGTGCAGTGCCCGCCGCCGCCGACGCGGTGCACCTGTGCGCGCGCCAGCCGCATTCGCGCCAGCCGATACAGGTCGGCGAACCACTTGCCCTCGCGCAGGCCCGGCGCGAATGCGGCGGCGCAGTGCGGATCCTGGTCGCAGAATGCCTGCAGCACGTCCTCGCCCACCTCGAACGCGCGCGGGCCGATTGCGGGCCCGAGCCATGCGATCACTTCGGCATCGACGCCCGCGAGCGCGCGCAGCGCTTCGACGCTGCGCTCGAGCACGCCCAGCGCCAGCCCGCGCCATCCGGCGTGTGCGACTGCGACCGCCCTTCCCCGCGTGTCGGCCAGCAGCACCGGCAGGCAGTCGGCGGTGAGCACCGCGAGCACCACGCCTGGCGTGCAGGTCGCGGCGGCGTCCGCGCACGGTTCGGCCGCCGCAGCCGGCAACTCGGGGCCGGCGACGTGCACTGCCGTGCCGTGCACCTGTTCGAGCCAACGGGGCGTCGACGGCAGACACGCCTGCAGCCGCTCGCGATTGCGCGTGACGTCGCGCGGATCGTCGCCGCAGCGCGCCCCCAGGTTCAGGCCGCCGAAGCTGCCGTCGGCGAGTCCCCACGGGCCGCGGCTCGCGCCGCCGCGGCGGCCGGTGACGAAGGCCCTGATCCGTGGCGGAGCCTCCCAGTCGGGCAGCAACTCGGCCAGGCCGGCCCACGGCGGCACGCAGCGCTGCGTCATCGGGGCTCCTTCGGTTCGAACGGCGCCGCGGCCGCGCGCTGCGCGGCGCCGGCATCGATCCCGGCGGCTTCGCACAGCGCGACCATGTCGGCCGGCATCGCCGCGCTCCAACTGACCGCCCGCCCGTCGGCCGGATGACGCAACTGCAGCCGCCAGGCATGCAGCGCCTGGCGCGCGAAGCCGGCCAGCACCGGGCCGCCATACAACGTGTCGCCCACCAGGGGATGGCCGATGCTGTGCATGTGAACCCGGATCTGATGGGTGCGCCCGCTCTCCAGGCGGCACTCGACCAGGCTCACTTCGCGCTCGCCGATCCGGCCCCGCGCCAGCGTGCGAAACCAGGTGCGCGCGGGGCGGCCTCGCCCGGTCGGCACCGCCGCCATGCGCACCCGCGACACCTCGTCGCGCGCGATCGCGGCATCGATGCAGCCGCCTGCCGGGCAGCGGCCGGCGACCAGCGCGAGATAGCGCCGACCCATGCTGCGGTCGGCGAGTTGCGCGGCCAGCGAACTCATTGCCCGTTCGGTGCGCGCGACCACCAGCAGTCCGCTGGTCTCGCGGTCGAGCCGATGGACGATGCCCGCGCGCGGCAGGGCGGCGAGCGCAGGACGGTGGAACAGCAGCCCGTTCATCAGCGTGCCGTGCCAGTTGCCGGCACCCGGGTGCACCACCAGCCCCGCCGGCTTGCACAGCACGATCAACTGCTCGTCCTCGTGGAGCACGTCGATCGGCACCGGTTCCGCGGAGAACGCAGTGTCGGCCTCGAGCGGTTGCGGCTCGACGACGATGGTCTCGATGCCGAGAAGCCGTGTGCTGGCCGGCAACACGCGATCGTCGCATCGCACGGCCCCGAGCGCGATCCAGCGCTGCAGCCGCGTGCGCGAGACTCCCGGCAGGCGCGAGGCGACGAAGCGGTCGAGTCGCTCGCCTGCGCCCCCGGCCGCGTCGATCTCGATGGGCGGTGCCGGCGGCGCATCGGGCGCCCGGGGATCGTCGAAGGGCTTGGCTATAATCGGACGCATGAGAAGACTCGTGCCCTGGCTTCGCGCGCTCGCCGCGCTTGCGCTCGTGTCGCTGGCCGGCTGCAGCAGCACCGAACCGCCCGACGCGACCCTCGGCTGGACACCCGAACGATTATATGCAGAGGCTCGCGACGAACTGGCCTCCGGAAATCGCGAAGCCGCGATCAAGCTGCTCGAGAAGCTCGAGGCGCGCTATCCGTTCGGCCACTGGGCCGAACAGGCGCAACTCGACATCGCCTGGGCGCACTTCAAGGACAACGAACGCGCGCTCTCGCTGGCCGCGATCGATCGCTTCATGAAACTGCATCCGAATCATGCGGCACTCGACTACGCGCTCTACCTGAAGGGGCTGGTCAACTTCAACGAGCAACAGGGACTGATGGCCCGCTTCGGCGGCCAGGACCTCTCCGAGCGCGACCAGGCCGCGCTGCGCGAATCCTTCGACGCGTTCAAGGAGCTGGTCAACCGGTTTCCCGACAGCAAGTACGCGCCCGATGCCGAGGCACGGATGCGTTACCTCGTGAACTCGATGGCGCGCGGCAAGGTGCACATCGCGCGCTACTACTACAGCCGCGGCGCGTACGTGGCTGCGGCCAACCGCGCACAGGAAGTGATCCGCGACTACCAGGAAGCGCCCGCGCTCGAAGAGGCGCTCTACCTGCTGATCCGCTCCTACGAGAAACTGGGGCTCGACGACCTGCGCGCCGACGCCGAGCGCGTGATGCGGCGCAGCTTCCCCGACAGCCAACTGCTCAGGAGCGGCCTGCCGCAGGACGATCGCCGCTGGTGGCAGGTGTGGCGCTGAGCGGCTCGGCGCCCGCCAGGCAGAACGCCAGCGCCTCGTCTTCGTCGCGCGTGATCCGGAACGGCGGCAGGCTCGCCACCAGGCTGCGGCCGTAGGGCCTGGCGAGCAGCCGCTCGTCGCAGATCGCCAGCACGCCGCGATCGGTCTCCGAACGAATCAGGCGCCCCGCACCCTGCTTGAGCGCCATCGCGGCGGCGGGCAACTGGATCTCCCGGAACGGGTCGCCGCCGGCGCGGCGCATCGCGTCGATGCGTGCGCGCAGGATCGGGTCGTCGGGCGCGGCGAACGGCAGCTTGTCGATGATCACCAGCGACAGCTGCGCTCCGACGACGTCCACGCCCTCCCAGAAGCTGGCACTGCCCACGAGCACCGGGCCGGACAGCGCGCGAAAGCGCTCGATCAGCTCCGGCCGCGAGGCCTGGCCCTGGACCAGCAATTCGAGCCCCAGGCCGCACTGGCGGATGCGCTCGCCCAGCAGCGCGGCCTGCTGCTCGACCATCCGCAGACTGGTGCACAGCACGAATGCGCGGCCGCGGTTGGCCTCGATCAGCGGCCACGCTGCAGCGGCGACCTGTCGGGCGAAACCGGGAGAAGCCGGATCGCCACAATGGCGAGGCACGTAGAGCAGCGCCCTCTGGCCGAAATCGAACGGACTCTCCCAGCGCAGCGTGCGGGCCTGCTCCAACCCCATCGCCGAGGTGAAGTGCTCGAACCGCCCGGCCACCGCGAGCGTGGCCGAGGTGAAGATCCAGGCGCGCGCCGCCGATTCGCGATGCCGCCTGAAAGTGCCTGCCACCGACAGCGGCGTGCGGTGCAGCGTGACGCCCGACTGGTGCACTTCAGCCCACAGGATCGACGGTGAATCGGCTTCTTCGTCCGCCGTGCGCCGCTCGTCCTGCGCCGCGGGCGCATCGGGGTCGATGCCTTCGAGCCAGCTGCGCAGGCCCTGCGCGAGATCGGCCGCGCGCACGCGCAGCCGCGCGAGGTCGCGGCTGCGCTCGGCCGCGGCGGCCAGTTCCGGCAGCGCGAGCGCCGCGACGAGATCGCCCACCGCGCCGCGCAGCGCGGTGTGGCCGCGCAGTTGCTGCGCATCGAGCCGTGCGGGCCTGCCCGCCGCGAGCCTGAACACCCGCAGCCCCTGCTCGATCGTCGCGGCGAGCTGCGCCCAGTCGGCGGCGTCGCGGGCATCGGCCAGGCCGACGCGCAGCAGGTCGCGCGCGAAGTCCACGAGCTGACGCGACGAGACGCTGCGGCCGAAGAACTGGGTCGCGATCTCCGGCAACTGGTGCGCTTCGTCGAAGATCAGCGCGTGCGTGGTGGGCAGCAGCTCGGCAACGCCTTCGTCGCGCAGTGCCAGGTCGGCGCAGAACAGGTGGTGGTTCACCACCACGATGTCGGCCTGCTGCGCCGCCTGGCGTGCCTTGAACACGAAGCAGTCGCCGAAGTCGGGACAGTCCTGCCCGAGGCAGTTCTCGCGCGTCGAGGTCGCGCGCATCCATGCCGGAGCATCCTCGGCGATGCCGGGCGCCTCGCTGCGGTCGCCGCTCGCCGAAATCGCCGCGAAGCGCTCGATCCGGCGCAGCACCGCGATGTCCTCGCGGCGCTCGAAGCGGCCTTCGGCCAGGTTGCGCCGCAGGTGATGGCGGCAGACGTAGTTCGAGCGCCCTTTGAGCAGTGCGGCCGTGGCGCCCACGCCGAGCGCCGCGCGCACCCGTGGCAGGTCGCGGTGGAACAACTGGTCCTGCAGCGTCCGGGTTCCGGTGCTGAGCAGCACCCTGCCGCCGCACAGCAGCGCCGGCACCAGATAGGCGTAAGTCTTGCCGGTGCCGGTGCCGGCTTCGGCGACCAGCGTGGCCGGGACACCCTCTTCGCCCGCGCCGCCGGCCGCGGCGATGGCCGCCGCCACCGCCAGTGCCATTTCGCGCTGGCCGTCGCGACACACGAAGCCGGGCTGGCCCCGCGCCAGCGCACCATCGGGCAGGAAGGCCGCGGCGACGGCGGCCTCCAGCCGGGCAGCCGCCGCGGCGGCCGCGGAATCGCGCATCAGGCCGGCTCGTCCGGCACCAACTGCATCTGCAGCAGGGTGATTGCGTCCTTGATGCGCAGCTTGCGCTTCTTCAGTCGCCGCAGCTGCAGTTCGTCGAAGCGGGGCTGTTCCCCGATCGCGGAGATCATCGCATCCAGGCCGCGGTGCTCGAGCTGCAGTTCGGCAATGCGCTGTCGGATCGCATCGACGGCGAGCGCATCGGCGCCGGTCGACTCGGGGCCGAAATCTTCGTTCATGGCATGGGGGTCGTGGCCGGTCGGGATCGCTGCTGCATGATACGTCGCCGGGTCGGCGCAACTCAATCCTTCGGTGCTGCGGCCGGGGTCGGTGCCGATGCCGGCCCCGCCGCAGGCGCCGCCGCGGGATGACGCTCCGTGGCTGCCGCTGCCCGGGCCATGGCCTGCTCGCGCCGCCGGGCCGCGTTGCGCTCGCGTTGTGCATTGCGGCGCTCGACTTCACGCAGCTTGCGCTCGTGGCGCGCAGCCCGGGCGGACGCTGCCGCCTCGCGCTCGCCCGCCTGCGCGCGCCGGCGCGCGAGCTCGGCCTCGCGTTCGACCCGGCTGGCGCGCGCCGCTTCCGCCTCGCCCGCCCGGCGGGCCTCGCGCACCGCACGCTGCTCCTGCTGCTCGCGATGCCCGGCCAGCCGCCGCTGCTGGCGCGCCGCTGCGTCGTCGCGCCGGCGCTGCTCGTCACCGCGGTTCCCGGCGCGCGCTGCGGCCTCGGCCCGCGCGCGGTTGTCTTCCTGCGCAGCGTGCTCGCGCAGCAGCGCCCGCGCCGCCACCTCGCGATCCTTCAGCGCCCGCGCCTCGCGGCGCCCGCGTTCGCGCACACGCTGCAGGCAATCGTTGACCAGTACGCCCTGCCGGCACCGGGCCTCGTCGGCGCGCAGTCGCGCCGCCGCTTCGCCGCGTTCGCGTTCGATCGCAACCAGCGCCGCGCGTGCTTCGTCGGGGTCGGCCGGCGCCCGGCCCGACGCAGTGGCCCGATCCCCGGCCGACGCCGCCACCGCAGGCGATGCCTGGCCGGCGGGCAATTCCCCGGCAGCGGCTGGCGTGAGTCCGGCCAGCGCCGCCGCCAGCGCCAGCCCCGCTGCCAGTGCCCCGCGGTGCGGCCCCAGGTGCGGCCCGGGCGCGCGCGCTGCCGCGAACACGTGCCGAAGACGCCCGCCCCGCATCCGCATCGCCATGGCCTCAGCTTCCCGCCAGTTCCACGCCCGCCTCGCGGCGCGGCGTCTCGAGATACTCGCGCGACTGCATCTCGATGATGCGGCTCACCGTGCGGTGGAACTCGTTTGCCATCGCGCCCTCGGTGTACAACTCTGCCGGCGGGCATTCGGCAGACACGATCAGCTTCACCCGCCGGTCGTAGAGCACGTCGACCAGCCACACGAAGCGACGCGCCTCGGAGGCCATCGCGGCGCTCATTCTCGGCACGCCCGACAGAATCACCGTGTGGAACTGGCTGGCGATCTCGAGATAGTCGTTCTGCGAGCGCGGACCGCCGCACAGCGTACGGAAGTCGAACCAGACCACGCCACCGGCGCGCCGCAGTGCCCGGATCTCGCGATGCTCGATCATCAGCCGCGGCTCCTCGTCACGCGCCTCGGCGAGCGCCGCGAAGGTGTCGCGAAGCGCCCGATCGGCGCTCGCGCCGAGCGGCCAGTGATAGGCGCGCACCTCGGCCAGCGAGCGCCGCCGGTAGTCGGTGCCTGCATCGACCTCGATCACGTCGACGTTGGCCTTGATCAATTCGATCGCAGGCAGCACCCGCTCGCGGTGCAACCCGTCCGGATAGAGCAGGTCCGGATGGTAGTTCGAGGTCATCACGAAAGTGACGCCACGCGCGAACAGCGCGCGCATCAGGCGCTCGAGAATCATCGCGTCCGCGATGTCGGAAACGTGGAATTCGTCGAAGCAGATCAGCCGGTAGCGGCGCGCCACGCGCCCGGCCACCGCGTCGAGCGGATCGGCCTGCCCCTTGAGGTCCTGCAGCGAGCGATGCACGCCGCGCATGAATTCGTGGAAGTGCAGCCGCGTCTTGCGCACCACCGGAATCGCGGCGTAGAAGCTGTCCATCAGGAAACTCTTGCCGCGGCCCACACCGCCGTAGAGCCAGACGCCGCGCGGCACCGGCGGACGGTTGATCAGCTTCTTCAGCCGGTTCGAGCGCTGCGCCTTGTACTCGACGAACTCGTCGTGCATGCGCTGCAGCCGGGCGGCGGCCGCCATCTGGGCCGCGTCGGCCACGTAGCCGCGACGGGCAAGCGCCTCGCGGAAAACCTCGATCACGCTCACGACGAGGCAGGCGTCACATGTTCAGCGAGCGCTTGTCGGTGGCGGCGAGCGCCGCTTCGCGCAGGACTTCGGACATCGACGGATGCGGGTGGCAGACGCGGCCGATGTCTTCGGCCGAGGCCTTGAACTCCATCGCGAGCACCGCCTCGGCGATCAGGTCGGAGGCCGCGGCGGACACGACGTGCACGCCGAGCACCTCGTCGGTGGCCGCATCGGCGAGCACCTTCACGAAGCCTTCGGGCGCAGCGACCCCCAGCGCCCGTCCGTTGATCGAGAACGGGAACTGGCCGGCCTTGTAGGCGCGCCCTTCGGCCTGCAACTGCTCCTCGGTGCGCCCGACCCAGGCGATCTCCGGCGAGGTGTAGATGACCCAGGGAATGCAGTCGTAGTCGATGTGCGGCTTCTGGCCGGCGATCAGCTCGGCCACCATCACGCCCTCGTCCTCGGCCTTGTGCGCGAGCATCGGCCCGCGCACTACGTCGCCCACCGCCCAGACGTTGGGCACCGCGGTGCGGCAGCCCCGGTCCACCGGGATGAATCCGCGCTCGTCGACCGACAGGTCGATCGACTCCAGGCCCAGGCCGTCGGTATTCGGCATCCGGCCCACCGAGACGATCAGCCGGTCGCATTCGAGCACCTGCGCCGCACCCTGCTCGTCGGTCCAGTCGAGCTTCACGCCGCGCTTGCCGACCTGCACCGCGCCGATCTGCGCGCCGAGGTGGATCTTCAGCCCCTGCCGGGTGAACTGCTTCCAGGCTTCCTTGCGCACCCCCGCGTCGGCCGCGGCGAGGAAAGTCGGCATCGCCTCGAGGATCGTGACCTCGGCACCGAGCCGGCGCCAGACCGAGCCGAGTTCGAGTCCGATCACGCCGGCACCGATCACGCCCAGGCGCCGCGGCACCTCGGCGATCGACAACGCGCCCTCGCTGTCGCAGACCAGCCGGTTGTCCACCGGCACTCCGGGCAAGTGGCGCGCCCTGGAGCCGGTGGCGATGATCACGTTCACCGCGTCGACCAGCTGCGGGGCGGCCGCGGCGGCGCCCTCCGCCGCATCGCCGAGCACCTCGATGCGAAACGCACCGTCCTCGGCGCCGACGAACCGGCCGTGGCCCTTGAGCCAGGTGATCCTGTTCTTGCGGAACAGGAATTCGACCCCCTTGGTCATCTTCGAAACGATCGCGTCCTTGCGGGCCATCATCTTCGCAAGGTCGAGCTTCACGCCGTCGGCCGAAATGCCGTGTTCGCCGAGATGGTGGCGCGTCTTCTCGAACAGCTCGCTCGAGCCGAGCAACGCCTTCGACGGAATGCAGCCGACGTTCAGGCAGGTGCCGCCGAGCGCGAGCTCGCCCTTGGGGTTGCGCCACTTCTCGACGCAGGCGACCTTGAAGCCGAGCTGCGCGGCCCGCACCGCGGCGATGTAGCCGCCCGGGCCCGCGCCGATGACGACGACGTCGTATGTCTGGGCCATGTCGACGCGCTCCTCTCAGAGATCCAGCAGCAGGCGCGACGGATCCTCGAGCGCCTCCTTGATCGCCACCAGGAACAGCACCGCCTCGCGTCCGTCGATGATCCGGTGATCGTACGACACCGCCAGGTAGTTCATCGGCCGCACCACCACCTGGCCGTTCTCGACCACCGCGCGTTCCTTCGTGAGGTGCACGCCGAGAATCGCCGATTGCGGCGGGTTGATGATCGGCGTGGAGAGCATCGATCCGAACACGCCGCCGTTGCTGATCGAGAAGGTGCCGCCAGTGAGCTCCTCGATCCCGAGCTTGCCGTCCTGTGCGCGCCTGCCGTAGTCGGTGATCTGCTTCTCGATCTGCGCGAAACTCATCTGGTCGGCGTTGCGGATCACCGGCACCACCAGGCCGCGCGGCGAACTCACCGCCACGCCGATGTCGAAGTAGCCGTGATAGACGATGTCGTTGCCGTCGACCGAGGCGTTGACGATCGGGAACTTCTTCAGCCCGTGCACCGCCGCCTTCACGAAGAACGACATGAAGCCGAGCCGCACGCCGTGCTCCTTCTCGAAGCGCTCCTGGTAGCGCTTGCGCAGGTCCATCACCGGCTGCATGTTCACTTCGTTGAACGTGGTGAGGATCGCGTTGGTCGCCTGCGACTGCAGCAGCCGCTCGGCCACGCGCTGGCGCAGCCGCGACATCGGCACGCGCTGCTCGGACCGCCCCTCGAGCAGCTTCGAGAGATCGAGCGCGGGCCGCACCTCGGGCAGCGCCGTGGCCGGTGCACCGGTCGGAATCGCCGGCGCCGGCGCCGGCGCCGGCGCCGCTGCGGTCGCGGCGATCACGTCGCCCTTGGTGATGCGCCCGTCGCGGCCGGTGCCGGCAACCTGCGCAGGCGTGAGCTGCGCCTCGGCCATCAGCTTCGCCGCCGCCGGCATCGCCACGCCCGCCTTCGCGCCCGCGCCCGCGGTCGCAGTCGGCGCCGGTGCCGCGGGCGCCGGTGCCGCCGCGGGCGCAGCCGCGGGGGCTGCCGCCGGGGCCGCAGCGGCAGGCCCGGCAGGCGCAGCCGCCTCGGCCTTCGCCTCCGTGTCGATCATCGCGATCACCTCGCCCGCCACCACCGTGCTGCCGTCGCCCTTGATCACCTGCGCGAGCACGCCCGCCGCGGGCGCCGGCAGTTCGAGCACCACCTTGTCGGTTTCGACGTCGATCAGGTTTTCGTCGCGCGCCACCGCCTCGCCGGCCTTCTTGTGCCATTGCAGCAGGGTTGCCTCGGCCACCGATTCCGACAGTTGCGGAACCCTGACTTCGATGAGAGCCATTTGCCTGTTCTCCGGGGAGGAATTCGGTTCAGTTCGATTTCTTCGCGCGCGAGCGGGTCTCGCCGAGCGCCGCGGCGATCAGCTCCTTCTGCTGCGCATAGTGCTTGTCGTAGTAGCCCACGGCCGGCGAGGCCGAGGCGGCGCGCCCGGCATAGCCGAGCTTCTGGCCCTCCTTCAGCGCTTCGGAGATGTGGTGCTGCACGTAGAACCAGGCCCCCTGGTTCTGCGGCTCGTCCTGGCACCAGATCACCTGCGAGGCATTCGGGAACTTCTTCATCTCCGCCTCGAAGGCCTTGTGCGCGAACGGATAGAGCTGCTCGATGCGCAGCAGCGCCACGTCGTCGAGCGCACGCTCGCGGCGCGCAGCCAGCAGGTCGTAGTAGACCTTGCCGGTGCACACCACCACTCGCCTGACCTTCTTCGGGTCGACCGTCGAGGCCGTCTCGCCGATCACCGTGCGGAACTCCCCGCGCGCCAGGTCGTCGAGCGAGGACACCGCGTCCTTGTTCCGCAGCAGCGACTTCGGCGTCATGATGATCAGCGGCTTGCGGAACATCCGGATCATCTGCCTGCGCAGCAGGTGGAAGATCTGCGCGGGCGTGCTCGGCTGGCACACCTGCATGTTGTGCTCGGCGCAGAGCTGCAGGAAGCGCTCGAGCCGCGCCGACGAGTGCTCCGGCCCCTGCCCCTCGTAGCCGTGCGGCAGCATCAGCACCAGGCCGCAGGCGCGACCCCACTTCGTTTCGCCCGACGCGATGAACTGGTCGATGACCACCTGCGCGCCGTTGGCGAAGTCGCCGAACTGCGCCTCCCAGATGACCAGCGTGTTCGGATCCGACGACGCATAGCCGTATTCGAAGCCGAGCACCGCCTCCTCCGACAGCACCGAGTCGATGACGATGAACTGGCCCTGTTTTTCGGCAACGAACTGCAGCGGGATGTAGGCGCCCTGGTCCCACTTCTCGCGGTTCTGGTCGTGCAGCACCGCGTGGCGATGCGTGAACGTGCCGCGGCCCGAGTCCTGCCCCGACAGCCGCACGCCGAAGCCGGAGGCAACCAGCGACGCGAACGCCATGTGTTCGCCCATGCCCCAGTCGAGCGGCAGGTCGCCGTTGGCCATCGCGCGCCGGTCGTTGATCACCCGCGCGACCAGCGGATGCAGCCGGAAGTCGGCCGGCACGGTCGTGATCCGCTCGCCCAACCGGCGCAGTTCGCGGATCGGCACCGCGGTATCGGCGCTGTCGGTCCACTTGCGGTTCAGGAACGGCAGCCAGTCGACCGCGAACTTGCTCTTGAAGTTGGTGATCACCGGGTCGATCGTGTGCTTGCCCTCGTCCATGGCCTTGCGGTACGCGGCGGCCATCGCGTCGGCGTCCGACTCGCGGATCACCTCCTGCGCGATCAGCTTGTCGGCATAGAGCTTGCGCGTTCCGGGATGCACGCCGACCTGCTTGTACATCATCGGCTGCGTGACTGCCGGCGTGTCCTGCTCGTTGTGACCGAGCCGGCGGAAGCAGACGATGTCGACCACCACGTCCTTGCGGAAGCGCTGCCGGAATTCGAGCGCCAGCTGCGTCGCATAGACCACCGCCTCGGCGTCGTCGCCGTTCACGTGGAACACCGGCGCCTCGATCATCTTGACCACGTCGGTGCAGTAGATGGTCGAGCGCGTGTCGCGCGGATCGGACGTTGTGAAGCCGATCTGGTTGTTGATCACGATGTGCACCGTGCCGCGCGTGCCGTAGCCGCGGGTCTGCGCCAGGTTGAGCGTCTCCATCACGACGCCCTGCCCGGCGAAGGCGGCGTCGCCGTGCACCAGCACCGGCAGCACGTAGTCGCCGTTGCGGTCTCCGCGGCGCACCATCCGCGCCCGGCACGATCCCTCGACCACCGGGTTCACGATCTCCAGGTGCGAGGGGTTGAATGCGAGCGACAGGTGCACCGGCCCGCCGGCGGTCGAGATGTCGCTGGAGAAGCCCATGTGGTACTTGACGTCGCCGCTGGGCAGGTCGTCGGCGTGGCGGCCCTCGAACTCGGCGAACAGTTCGCCGGGCATCTTGCCCAGCGTGTTCACCAGCACGTTCAGGCGGCCGCGGTGGGCCATGCCGATCACCACCTCCTGGATGCCGGCCTCGCCGGCGCGGTGCACCAGTTCGTCCATCGCCGCGATGAAGCTCTCGCCGCCTTCGAGCGAGAAGCGCTTCTGGCCGACGTAGCGGGTGTGCAGATAGCGCTCGAGGCCCTCCGCGGCGGTCAACCGGTCGAGAATGCGCTTCTTCTTGTCGGTGCTGTAGCTCGGACGCGCGCGCGTCGACTCGAGGCGCTCCTGGATCCAGCGCTTCTGCGCCTGGTCGCTGATGTACATGAACTCGGCACCGATCGACCCGCAATAGGTGTCGCGCAGCGCCTTGACGATGTCGCGCAGCGGCGCATTGTCGAAGCCGAAATAGGTGTTGGCCGCCGAATAGATGTTGGCGTGCTCACCCTCGGTGAAGTCGTAGAACGCCGGTTCGAGCTCCGGGATCGCGGGCCGCTCCTGGCGCTTGAGCGGATCGAGGTCGGCCCAGCGCGAGCCGAGGTTGCGATAGGCGGCCACCAGCGACTGGACGAACACCTGCTTGCGCGCGGTGGCGGCATCGCCGCCCATCATCCGCGGCTGCAGCGTGCCTTCCCGGGCGCGTTCGGCGAACGACTGGATGATCGGCGCGTGCGCGATGTCGCGCGTCTGCGTGCTGCCGTCGGCCGCGGGCACCGCCTGCATGCTGTCGAACCAGGCACGCCAGGTCTCGGGGACCGAGCCGGGATTGTTCAGGTAGCTCTCGTAGAGCTCCTCGACGTAGGGGGCATTGCCGCCGAACAGGTACGAGTTCGACTGGAACGCTTTCATCATGGTTCTTCACCTTTCGGAACGAGTTTCTCGTCAAAGATGCTCGGACGGCCGCGTTGCGACGGCGCCGACGAATCGCGCCCGGCTTCCGGATCGGCGATTCGAGACATAGCGGTGGTGACGACGGGGATTTACGTCATGGCGGCAGGCTTTGGCGAACCCCGTCATGTTACCACCGGCGTGCTGGCAACCGTCGTCACGGGCCGGGCGCCCGGCCCGTGACGACTTACCGCAAGCGCGCCGCGGTTTCCAGGTAGACGCCGAGCCCCGGGCCGCCGATCGAGACGGCACGCTGCGCGGCCTCGCGCGCGGCCTCGAGCTCGCCGGCGCCGGCCAGTGCCTCGGCGAGGTTGTTCCAGCCGTCGGCGAAGTCCGGGTGCCGCTGCAGCAGTTCGCGATAGGTCCGCACCGCCTCGCGCGCCTGCCCACCGGCCAGTTGCGCATTGCCCAGTGCGAACGCGGTCAGCCGGTCGTCGGGGGCGCGCTCGTGCAGCGTCCGGTAGGCCGCGAGCGCGGCCGTGCGGTCGCTGCGCTCGAGCGACACGGCCGCACGCAGTGCGTCGCGCTGCGCGGCCGCCAGCGGAATCCGCTGCGGCGTGGCGACCACCATTGCCCAGTAGCCGGCGCGCGCCCAGGTGCGCTCGAAAGTCGACATCGACATCGACATCGCCTCGGTCTGGCCCGAATGCAGCACGATGCGCCCGGCGTCCAGGTCGTAGCCGACGATCACCGCGTAGTGCCAGAGCGGCATGATCGACAGCCCGAGGTTCTGGAACACGACGACCGCGTGGCCGTCGGCGACCGCCTGCAGCAGCGCGGCGAGCTCGCGCGGCATCGGAATCGCCAGCAGGCCTTCGCGCCGCGGCAGCGCCAGCATCTCGGCCTGCAGCGTGCCGCGACGAGCCGGCAGGTAGACCTCGTCGCGCAGCGACTCGGGCGTGCGCAGGTGCCCGACTGCGCCCAGCGCCATCGCCAGCGCGGCCGGGCCGCACTGGTAGTCATCCTGGCCGTGAAACGGCACGCCCGCCAGGCCGGCCCGCCGCGGCAGCGCCTGCGCCTCGGCCTGGGCCGCTGCTGCCGGTTCGCCGACCGGCGCGATCAGCGCCGCGGTTTGCGGCGCCGCGCAGCCGCCGAGCGCAAGCGCGCCCGCCAGCGCCGCGGCGCCGGCGGCCTGCCGCGCGCGTTCCGCGCTCAACGAATCGAGCGGGTGAACGAAAAGACCTTGGTGAAGCCGAGAATGTCGGTGATCAGCAGCACGACGAAGATCGTGACGATCGCGCCCAGCACTCCGGCCCCGGCCGGCAACTCGTCGATCTGCGCCGCCAGTTCATGCGCCTGCTGGTCGTCGAGCGCCTGCACGCGTTCGAGCGCCTCGCGCGGATCGACACCGAGCGCCTCGAGTCGCGCGCGGACGTCGTCACGGGCGAGCAGCGCCTCGAGTGTCGCCCGGTCGGATGCGGGCCTCGCGGCCAGCGCCTCCTCGGTGCTCACGACGCGAGCCTGGGCCGGCACCGGCATCGTCGATGCCAGAAGGCCGGCAACCACTGCACCGGCAACCATGCGAACGATACGGCCATGGATCATTGGGTTCCCCTCTTCGTCGAAATCGGTCGGTCTCGCCGACGCCGCAGGCACGGTAGCACCGCAGTCGCGAGTCGGGCAAACCGCGGCCTGCCCCGGGGTTGCAGGATTCCGACACGATGCCGCCGGGAACCGCCCGGCGGAGCTTTCGGCGCCCTGCAGCACGCGGTAGACTGCATCGAAATGCGCCGCGCAGGTACGCGGCCGATCCCTGCGCTGCACACAGGAGGAGACGTTGCAGGCGACCGACATCGGCGACCCCGATTACTTCCATCGGGTGGTCGACTGCCAGTGGGCGTGCCCGGCCCACACGCCCGTCCCCGAGTACATCCGGTTGATCGCCGCAGGCCGGTACTCCGACGCCTACCTGGTCAACTGGCGCGCCAACGTGTTTCCGGGCGTGCTCGGGCGCACCTGCGACCGACCCTGCGAGCCCGCGTGCCGGCGCGGTCGCGTCGAGGCGCACCAGGCACAGGCGCCCGAACCGGTGGCCATTTGCCGCCTCAAGCGCGTCGCCGCCGACTTCAAGGACGACATCCGCGGACGCCTTCCGCGGCGCGCCGCGCGGCCCAACGGCAGGCGCGTGGCCTGCGTGGGCGCCGGGCCCGCGTCGCTCACCGTTGCACGCGATCTCGCGCCGCTCGGTTATGCGGTCACCGTCTTCGACCGCGATGCGCAGGCCGGCGGCATGATCCGCACGCAGATCCCGCGTTTCCGGCTGCCCGAGGAAGTCATCGACGAGGAAACCGGCTACGTGCTCGACCTCGGCGTCGAGTTCCGCGGCGGCGAGCCGGTCGATTCGCTGCGCGCGCTGCTCGCGCAGGGCTTCGACGCGGTATTCGTCGGCAGCGGCGCACCGCGCGGGCGCGACCTCGATCTTCCCGGGCGCGCGCAGGCCGCGGAGCAGATCCACGTGGGCATCGAGTGGCTGGCATCGGTATCGTTCGGCCACGTCGATCACATCGGCAAGCGGGTGATCGTGCTGGGCGGGGGCAACACCGCGATGGATTGCTGCCGCACCGCGCGCCGCCTGGGCGGCGAAGACGTCAAGGTGATCGTGCGCTCCGGATTCGACGAGATGAAGGCCTCGCCCTGGGAGAAGGAAGACGCGATGCACGAGGGCATCCCGATCCTGAACTTCCTCGTGCCCAGGGCGTTCCTGCACTCCGGCGGGCGCCTCACCGGCATGCGCTTCGGCAAGGTCGAGGCGCGCTTCGACGAGCGCGGACGGCGCAGCCTCGTGCCCACCGGCGAACCCGACCAGGTCTTCGACTGCGACGAGGTCCTGATCGCGGTCGGCCAGGAGAACGCGTTCCCCTGGATCGAGCGCGACCTCGGCATCGAGTTCGACCGATCCGGCATGCCGGTGCTCGACCCGGTGTCGATGCAGTCGACGCTGCCGCAGGTGTTCTTCGGCGGCGACGCCGCGTTCGGGCCGAAGAACATCATCTGGGCGGTGGCGCACGGCCACGAGGCCGCGGTGTCGATCGATCGCTTCCTCGAAGGCGAAGACGTCCGCGCGCGCCCGGCGCCGGCGGTCACGATCGTGTCGCAGAAGATGGGCATCCACGAGTGGAGCTACGACAACGAGGTCGTGCGCGATCCGCGGCACAAGGTGCCCTGGCGCGACGTGAACCAGGCGCTGCGCGACATCCGTGTCGAGGTCGAACTCGGTTTCGATGCACGCACTGCGCTGCGCGAGGCGCAGCGCTGCCTGAACTGCGACGTGCAGACCGTCTTCACCGCGAAGCAGTGCATCGAATGCGACGCCTGCGTCGACGTCTGCCCCACCGACTGCATCACTTTCACGATGCTGCCGGCCGACGGCGACGAGCGGACGCTGCGTGCGGGCCTGCGTGCGCCGGCGCTCGAGGAAAGCCAGCCGCTGTACCTCGCCACCGGCCTGAAGACCGGCCGGGCAATGATCAAGGACGAAGACGTCTGCCTGCACTGCGGGCTGTGCGCCGAGCGCTGCCCGACCGGCGCCTGGGACATGCGCAAGTACCTGATCGACATCGCCCACGCCGGGCCGGGTTGCCGCACCCCCGCCAGAAAGGCTGCCTGATGAAGCGCATCGAAGCCGTCAACGACTTCGTCGTCAAGTTCGCCAACGTCAACGGCTCGGGCTCGGCCTCGGCCAACGAGCTGTTCACCAGGAGCATCCTGCGCATGGGCGTGCCGGTGAGCCCGCGCAACATCTTCCCCTCGAACATCCAGGGGCTGCCCACCTGGTACGAGGTACGCGTCACCGAGAAAGGCCACCTGGGGCGCCGCGGCGGCGTCGACCTGCTGGTGGCGATGAACCCGCAGACCTGGGACCGCGACCTGGCCGAGATCGAGCCTGGCGGCTACCTGCTCCACGACAGCACGAAGCCGCTGCCCGCGTCGAAGTTGCGCGCCGACGTGCACACGATCGGCGTTCCGCTCACCGCGATCTGCAATGCCGCCTGGAGCGAGCCGCGCGAGCGCCAGTTGCTGAAGAACATCATGTACGTGGGCGTGCTCGCGGCGCTCATCGGCATCGACCCGGCCGTGATCGCGCAGCTCGTCGGCGAACAGTACCGGGGCAAGGAGAAGCTCCTCACGCCGAACCTCGACGCGTTCCGCAAGGGCTACCACTACGCCCGGGAGCACCTCGACGACGCGCTCGGGCTGCGCGTGCGGCGCGCGGCCAACATCGGCGAGCGCATCTTCGTCGACGGCAATTCGGCCGCCGCGCTGGGCTGCGTCTACGGCGGCGCCACCGTCTGCGCCTGGTATCCGCTCACGCCGTCGTCGTCGGTCGCCGAGGCGTTCCGGAAATACTGCGCGAAACTGCGCGTCGACCGCGACAGCGGCGAGAACCGCTTCGCGATCGTGCAGGCCGAGGACGAACTGGCCTCGATCGGCATGGTGGTGGGCGCCGGGTGGAACGGCGCACGCGCATTCACCGCCACTTCCGGGCCCGGCGTGTCGCTGATGACCGAATTCATCGGACTGGCCTATTTCGCCGAGATCCCGGCCACGATCATCAACGTGCAGCGCGGCGGCCCTTCCACCGGCATGCCCACCCGCACCCAGCAGGCCGACCTGCTGTCGTGCGCCTACGCCTCGCACGGCGACACGAAGCACGTGCTGCTGTTCCCCGAAGACCCGAACGAATGCTTCGAGTTCGCCGCGCAGGCGCTCGACCTCGCCGACCGGTTGCAGACGCCGGTGTTCCTGATGACCGACCTCGACATCGGCATGAACCAGCGCCTCACCGCACCGTTCAGGTGGGACGACAGCCGCCGCTACGACCGCGGCAAGGTGATGAGCGCGCGCATGCTCGAGGACGGGCGCGAATTCGGCCGCTACCTCGACGTCGACGGCGACGGGATTCCGTACCGCACCTGGCCGGGCACGCATCCGACGCGCGGCGCCTATTTCACCCGCGGCACCACGAAGGACGCCTGGGCCCGCTATTCCGAGGCCGGCGCCGACTACGTGGCCAACGTGCAGCGCCTGCTGCGCAAGTGGGAGACCGCGAAATCGCTGGTGCCGGCCGCGATCGAGCGGCGCGCGCCGCGGCCGGCCGGCGTCGGCGCCGTCTACTTCGGCTCGACGAGCCCGGCGATGAGCGAGGCGATCGAGGCGCTCGAAGCGCGCTCGATGCACCTCGACACGCTGCGCATCCGCGCCTTCCCGTTCGGCGCCGAGGTGGCGAAGTTCATCGCGGCGCATGCCACCGTGTTCGTCGTCGAGCAGAACCGCGACGCCCAGCTGCGCACGATGCTGGTCAACGAGCTCGGAGTCGATCCGGCGCGGCTGGTGCCGGTGCTGCACTACGACGGCACGCCGATCACTGCACGCTTCATCACCGAAGCGATCGCCGAGCGCCTGTCGGGCGCCAACGTCAAGCCGCTCGAGCGCGGCAAGGTTGCCTGAGGTTCGCGCCATGACCTGGCTGCCCAAGCCCGCCCTGCATCACCCGACGCTGCCGAAGAACCGCCTCGGGCTCACCCGCCGCGACTACGAAGGCAGGATCTCCACGCTGTGCGCCGGTTGCGGCCACGACTCGATCTCCGCCGCGATCGTCCAAGCGTGCTGGGCGCTCGAGATCGAGCCGCACCGCGTGGCGAAGCTCTCCGGAATCGGCTGCTCGTCGAAGACGCCCGACTACTTCCTCGCAAACGCGCACGGCTTCAACTCGGTGCATGGGCGCATGCCGTCGGTGCTCACCGGGGCGAGCCTCGCGAACCGCGAGCTGATCTATCTCGGCGTCTCGGGCGACGGCGACTCCGCGTCGATTGGGCTGGGCCAGTTCGCTCACGCGATGCGCCGCGGCGTCGACATGACCTACATCGTCGAGAACAACGGCGTCTACGGGCTGACCAAGGGGCAGTTCTCGGCCACTGCCGACCGCGGTTCGAAGTCGCGGCGGGGCGTGGTCAACAACGACTCGGCGATCGACCTCGTGCTGCTCGCGCTGCAGCTGGGCGCGACCTACGTGGCGCGCGGCTTCTCGGGCGACAAGGCACAGCTGGTGCCGCTCATCGAGGGCGCGCTCGCGCATCGCGGCGCGGCGTTCATCGACGTGGTGAGTCCCTGTGTCGCGTTCAACAACCACGCCGGGAGCACGAAGAGCTACGACTACGTGCGCGAACACAACGACGCGGTCAACCGGCTCGACTTCGTTCCCGCGCGCAGCGAGATCACCGCCGAGTGCCCGCCCGGCGAGGTCACCACGATCGTCCAGCACGACGGTTCGTCGCTCAGGCTGCACCGGCTCGCCGACGACTTCGACCCGACCGACCGGATCGCCGCGATGAACCGGGTGATGGCGCACCAGGCCAGGGGCGAGATCGTCACCGGCCTGCTCTTCGTCGACGCTGCCAGCGGCGACCTGCACGATCGCATCGGCACGCCGAAGACCGCGATGAACCGGCTCGACGAGGTCGCGCTGTGTCCGGGCTCGGCAATGCTCGAGCAGATCAACGCTTCGCTCAGGTGACGCGCGGCGCGCCGCGCGTACCGGCCACCGCGAGGCGCGAACCGCGCGCTGCCGCCGCCGCGCGCGCTACTTGCCGGCCTTCGCCGGCCGACCGACCTCGCGGCGCGGGTGTCCGGTGAACAGTTGCCGGGGCCTCCCGATCTTCTGGTCGGGATCGGCGATCATCTCGTTCCACTGCGAGATCCAGCCTACGGTGCGCGCCAGCGCGAAGACGCAGGTGAACATCTCGGTCGGGATGCCCAGTGCCTTCTGCACGATTCCGGAGTAGAAGTCGACGTTCGGGTACAGCTTGCGGCTGACGAAGTAGTCGTCTTCGAGCGCGATCTTCTCGAGCTTCATCGCCAGGGCGAACAGCGGGTCGTCGTGCAGGCCGAGCTCGGTGAGCACCTCGTGGCAGGTTTCGCGCATCAGCCGGGCGCGCGGGTCGTAGTTCTTGTAGACGCGGTGCCCGAAGCCCATCAGCTTCACGCCCGAGTTCCTGTCCTTCACCTGGTCGATGAACTCGCCGATCTTCTCGACGCCGCCCATTCTCTGGATGTCGTTGAGCATCACCAGGCAGGCCTCGTTCGCGCCGCCGTGCGCCGGGCCCCAGAGCGTGGCGATGCCCGCGGCGATGCAGGCGAACGGATTGGCGCCCGAGGAGCCGGCGAGCCGCACGGTGGAGGTGGAGGCGTTCTGTTCGTGGTCGGCGTGCAGGATCAGGATGCGGTCGAGCGCGCGCACCAGCACGTCGTTCGGCCTGTACTCCTCGCAGGGCGTCGCGAACATCATCCGCATGAAGTTCGCGGCGTACGACAGGTGGTTCTGCGGGTACATGAACGGCTGGCCGGTCGAATACTTGTATGCCATCCCGACCAGCGTCGGCATCTTCGCGATCAGGCGGATCGCCGAGATGAAGCGGTGCTCCGGATTGTTGATGTCGAGCGAGTCGTGATAGAAGGCCGACAGCGCGCCGACCATGCCCACCAGCACCGCCATCGGGTGCGCGTCGCGCCGAAACCCCTGCAGGAAGCGCGCCATCTGCTCGTGGACCATCGTGTGCCGGGTCACGCGCTGATCGAAGTCGCGGCGTTGCGCCTCGTCGGGCAGTTCGCCGTTGAGCAGCAGGTAGCAGGTCTGCAGGTAGTCGCAGTGCTCGGCGATCTGCTCGATCGGGTAGCCGCGGTACAGCAGTTCGCCCTTGTCGCCGTCGATGTAGGTGATCTTCGACTCGCAGGCCGCGGTGGACATGAAGCCCGGGTCGAAGGTGAACTTGCCGGTCTGCCCGTAGAGCTTGCGGATGTCGATCACGTCCGGGCCGACCGTGCCGTGGTAGATCGGGAACTCGATCGGCGGCGTGCCATCCGAGAAGGAGAGCGTGGCTTTGTGCTGGGCGGTCATTGGACTTTTCCTCGGTGTGGAGGGCCAGGGTCATCCCTGCCCCATGCGTTTCATCGTTGCCTTGCCGGTCAGACGCTTCTGAGCATCTCGAGCACCCGCTGCATCTGGGGGGTGGCCGACGCGGCATCGAGCTCGCACCGGCCGAGGATCAGTTCGAGCAGCTCGCCGTCACCCAGGTCGAGAAGCCGGTCGAGGCCTGCCACGTCGTCGTCGGTGAGGTCCGACTCGAAGCGCTCGAAGAACCTCGCCATGACGAGGTCGTTCTCGAGCAGCCCGCGGCGCGCACGCCAGCGCAATCGCCGCCGCCGCACCTCGTCGGCCTGGTGCCCGCCCCCGGACATCGGCCCGCGCTCCCGGTCGCGCCCGGCGCTCAGACGGAGCGCCGGACCAGCAGGTCCTTGATCTTGTTGATCGCCCGGTTCGGGTTCAACCCCTTCGGACAGACGTCGACGCAGTTCATGATCGAACGGCACCGGAACAGCCGATACGGATCCTCGAGGTCGTCGAGCCGCTCGCTCGTGGCCAGGTCGCGGCTGTCGGAGAGGAACCGGTAGGCCTGCAGCAGTCCGGCTGGGCCGACGTACTTGTCGGGGTTCCACCAGAACGACGGGCACGCGGTGGAGCAGCAGGCGCACAGGATGCACTCGTACAGGCCGTCGAGCCGCTCGCGCTCCTCGGGCGACTGCAGCCTCTCCTTCTCGGGCGCAGGCGTGTCGTTGATCACGTACGGCCTGATCGAGTGGTACTGGGCGAAGAACTGCGTCATGTCGACGATCAGGTCGCGGATGACCGGGATGCCGGGCAGCGGGCGCAGCACGATCGGCTGCTTCAGCTCGAGCAGGTTGGTGATGCAGGCCAGGCCGTTCTTGCCGTTGATGTTCATCGCGTCGGAGCCGCACACCCCTTCGCGGCACGAGCGCCGGAACGCGAGCGAGTCGTCTTTCGCCTGCTTGATGCGCATCAGCGCGTCGAGCAGCATCTTGTCGGTGGGCTCGAGCTCGACCTCGAGGTCCTGCATGTACGGCCGGACGTCCTTGTCCGGGTCGTAGCGATAGATCGAGAACTTCACGACCCGCCTGCCATGCGCGGCGGACGCCGCGCTCTCCGGGGATTCGACCACTGCGCTCATCAGGGCTCCTGCGCTTCGCGATAAGTCGGTTGTCTCAGAAGGTGCGCGCTTTCGGCGCGAACGTCTCGACGGTGAGCGGCCGGGTGTTCACCGGCTTGTATTCGAGGCGGCTGCCGTCGGAGTACCACAGCGTGTGCTTCAGCCAGTTCACGTCGTCGCGCTCGGGGTAGTCGCGGTGCGCGTGCGCGCCGCGGCTCTCCTTGCGCGCCTCGGCCGAGCAGATCGTGGCGCGCGCGACCTCGATCAGGTTGTGCAGTTCGAGCGCCTCGACGCGCGCGGTGTTGAACACCTGTGACTTGTCTTTCAGGTGCACCGCGTCGACGCGCGCCGCCATCGCGCCGATGACCTGCACGCCCTCGGCCAGCAGCTCTTTCGTGCGGAACACGCCGCAGTGCGACTGCATCGCGCGGCGGATGTCGCTGGCCACCTCCTGCGTGTTTTCGCCCGACGTCGAGCCGTCGAGCCTGGCGAGCCGCGCGAGCGCAGCGTCGCCCGCGTCGCGCGGCAGCAGCTTGTGGCTGGCGTCTTTCGCCTTCGAGGCGATGATGTGGTTGCCGGCCGCGCGCCCGAACACGACCAGGTCGAGCAGCGAGTTGGTGCCGAGCCGGTTGGCGCCGTGCACCGACACGCAGGCGCACTCGCCGATCGCGTACAGGCCGCCCACCACCGAGTTGGGGTTGCCGTCTTTCGGCACCACCACCTGGCCGTGGTAGTTGGTGGGGATGCCGCCCATCTGGTAGTGAAGCGTCGGCACCACCGGAATCGGGTCGGTGATCGGATCGACGTTGGCGAACTTGATCGCGATCTCGCGGATCGACGGCAGCCGCTTCATGATCGTCTCGGCGCCCAGGTGGTCGAGCTTGAGCAGCACGTAGTCGCCGTGCGGACCCGCGCCGCGGCCCTCCTTGATCTCCTGGTCCATCGAGCGCGAGACGAAGTCGCGCGGAGCCAGGTCTTTCAGCGTGGGCGCATAGCGCTCCATGAAGCGCTCGCCCTGCTTGTTCAGCAGGATGCCGCCCTCGCCGCGCACGCCCTCGGTGATCAGCACGCCGGCACCGGCCACGCCGGTCGGGTGGAACTGCCAGAACTCCATGTCCTCGAGCGGGATGCCGGCGCGCGCGGCCATGCCGAGGCCGTCGCCGGTATTGATGAACGCGTTGGTCGAGGCCGCGAAGATGCGCCCGGCCCCGCCGGTGGCGATCACGGTGACCTTCGACTCGAGCACCAGCAATTCGCCGGTTTCCATCTCGAGCGCGACCACGCCGACGCAGTCGCCGTCGGAGTCGCGCAGGATGTCGAGCGCCATCCACTCGACGAAGAACTGCGTGCGCGCCCTCACGTTGCGCTGGTACAGCGTGTGCAGCAGCGCATGGCCGGTGCGGTCGGCAGCGGCGCAGGCGCGCTGCACCGGTTTCTCGCCGAAGTTGGCGGTGTGCCCGCCGAACGGGCGCTGGTAGATGGTGCCGTCGGGATTGCGGTCGAACGGCATGCCGAAGTGCTCGAGCTCGTAGACCACCTTCGGCGCCTCGCGGCACATGAACTCGATCGCATCCTGGTCGCCGAGGTAGTCCGACCCCTTCACCGTGTCGAACATGTGCCAGTACCAGTTGTCCTCGCCCATGTTGCCCAGCGACGCGCCGATCCCGCCCTGCGCGGCGACCGTGTGCGAGCGCGTGGGGAAGACCTTCGAGAGCACCGCCACGTCGTAGCCGGCCTCGGCCAGTTGCAGCGAACAGCGCATGCCCGAGCCGCCGGCCCCGACGATCACCGCATCGAACTTGCGCCGGGGCAGGTTGTTCGCGAGCTGGTTCAGCACGTCGGCCATCTTCAGACGCTCCAGAGAATGATCACCGCCCAGCACGCGTAGGCGACCAGAAGCACGATCGTGGCGGCCTGCAGCGCCAGGCGCAGGCCGATCGGCTTGACGTAGTCCATGTAGATGTCGCGCACGCCGACCCAGGCGTGCCACGTGAGTGCGAGCAGCGCCACCAGCGTGAGCACCTTCATCCAGCGCGCGGCGAACAGCCCCGCCCAGGTGCCGTAGGTGAGTTCGGGCAGCGCCATCAGCGAGACGAGCAGCACCACCGTGTAGACGGCCATCACCACCGCGGTGATGCGCTGCGCGAGCCAGTCGCGCAGTCCGTAGTGCGCGCCGACGATGATCCGTTTGTCAGTAGTCATGGAGGCCACCGTGGTCAGAACAGCCCGAACAGCTTCGATCCGACGATCAGCGTGAGCGCAAGGCTCACCGCGAGCACGATCGCCGCCGAGGTGCGCCCGGCCGCCTTGCTCATCGCGATGTCCACGTCCATCAGCAGGTGGCGCACGCCGGCGCAGAAGTGATGCAGGTACGCCCAGATCAGCGCGAGCAGCACCAGCCTGGCGAACCAGTTCGAGACCACCGCACGGTAGGTGTCGAAGCTGAGCTCGGAAGTCAGGCTCTGCTGGAACAGGTAGAGCACGAACGGCAGGCCGACCAGGAACATCAGCGCGCCGCTGATCCGGTGCAGGATCGATACCAGGGCGGCGAGCGGCAGCCGGTAGCGGAAGACGATGTCGGTGATGTGCAGGTTGCGGAAGCGGGGCCTGGCTCCGCCTGGCGAATTGCGCATCGATTTGTTCACCGCGTCGGCCATGTCGCCCCCGTTGATCGCAAAACCTTCGTATTCTGAACCAATTTGGCGCAATGCACCAAACGCGCGTCCCGCACGCGCGCCGGGCGGCGCGCGCGTGCGGCTCAACCCAGCTCGTTGTAGTAGTGGTGGCGCTGCGTGACGCAGTAGCCGCGCCGCAACTCCACCGGCTGCTCGCCGTAGGTGTGCGAAACGCGCTCCACCAGCAGCAGCGGCGATCCTTCGGCCACCTGCAGCGTGCGTGCGCGACCGCGGTCGGCGGCGACCGCCTTGAGTCGCTCGGTCGCGCCGATCATGCGCACGCCGAACTCGGTCTCGAACATCAGGTAGAGCGGACCGTGCCAGGCGTCGAGCCGCTCGGCCGAGAGCCCGCGAAAGCGCGAGCCCGGCAGCCAGATCTCGTCGAGCACCGTCGGCTCGCCGTCGGCTTCGAGCAACCGGCGGATCAGCACCACCGCTTCGCCGGCGCGCAGCGCCAGCGCACGCGCCACCTCGCTGGGTGCGCGCAACCGGCGGCACTCGAGCACGCGGCTGGTCATCACCATGCCCGGCCCCGCTTCGCCGGCACCGGCCGGCGCGTGCGCCCCGGCGCCCGCGCCCGTGTCGTCGGGGCGCAGCCGCAGGAACCGGAACTGGGTGCGCACCTCGCGATGCGAGGCGACGAAAGTGCCCCTTCCCTGGCGACGCACGACCAGGTTGGCGGCGGCCAGTTCGTCGATCGCCTTGCGCACCGTTCCCTGGCTCACGCGATAACGTGCCGCCAGTTCGATTTCGCTGGGGATCGCCTCGCCGGGCTTCCACTCGCCCGACTGCAGGCCGCGCAACAGCAGTTCGCGAATCTGTCGATAGAGCGGCGCGAACGTCGGCCCGGCCCCCGCCCCGGAGGCGGTGCCGTCATCGTCGCGCCGCGCGCTGCGGGACGCCTCGTTCATGGCGGCGATTGAACCACGTGCAGCTGCCGGATGTCCAGTTACATATGTCTTATATAAGATATCTGTCACGCTTGACACTGGTGACGCCCGATCCTAGACTACCGGCCGTCCGCCGTTTCACCGTTTCACCCTCTCCCCCACGAAAGGTCGCCCCCATGTCCAAGCCCGCCAAGCGCGTCGCCGTCACCGGCGCTGCCGGCCAGATCGGCTACAGCCTGCTTTTCCGGATCGCCAACGGCGACATGCTCGGAAAAGACCAGCCCGTGATCCTGCAGTTGCTCGACATCACCCCGGCGCTGCCCGCGGTCAAGGGAGTGGTGATGGAGCTCGAAGACTGCGCGTTCCCGCTGCTGGCGGGCGTGGTCGTCACCGACGACCCGAAAGTGGCGTTCCGCGACGCCGACTACGCGCTGCTGGTGGGTGCGCGCCCGCGCACCAAGGGGATGGAGCGCAAGGACCTGCTCGAAGCCAACGGAGCGATCTTCACGGTGCAGGGCCGCGCGCTCGACGAGGCGGCAAGCCGCGACTGCCGCATCCTGGTCGTGGGCAACCCGGCCAACACCAACGCGTTCATCGCGATGCACTCGGCGCCGGGCCTGCCGAAGAAGAACTTCACCGCGATGCTGCGCCTGGACCACAACCGCGCGCTCTCGCAGGTGGCCGCGCGCATCGGCAAGCCGGTCGACGCGATCGACAGGATGATCGTCTGGGGCAACCACAGCCCGACGATGTACCCCGACTACCGCTTCGCCACGGTCGGCGGCAAGTCGGTCAGGGAAATGATCGGCGACGAGGCATGGAACCGCGACGTCTTCATTCCCACCGTGGGCAAGCGCGGCGCGGCGATCATCGAGGCCCGCGGCCTGTCGTCGGCGGCTTCGGCCGCGAACGCGGCGCTCGACCACATGCGCGACTGGGCGCTCGGCACCGGCGCGCGCTGGGTGACGATGGGCGTGCCCTCCGACGGCTCCTACGGCATCCCCGAAGACGTGATCTACGGCGTGCCGGTCACCTGCGCCAACGGCGAGTACACGCGCGTGAGCGGGCTGGAGATCGACGAGTTCAGCCGCGCGCGCATGGACCTGACGCTGAAGGAGCTGTTCGAGGAGCGCGACGGCGTCAGGCACCTGCTGGGCTGAGGTCGCCATGAGCACCCCAGGACGCAGGTTCCGCGAAGCGCTCGCCGCCGAACAGCCGCTGCAGATTCCGGGCGCGATCAACGCGAATCACGCGCTGCTGGCCAGGCGCGCCGGCTTTCGCGCGATCTACCTGTCGGGCGGCGGGGTTGCCGCCGGCTCGCTCGGCCTGCCCGACCTCGGCATCACCGGGCTCGAAGACGTGCTCGTCGACGTGCGCCGCATCACCGACGTCTGCGACCTTCCGCTGCTGGTCGACGTCGACACCGGCTTCGGTGCCTCGGCGTTCAACGTCGCGCGCACCACGAAGTCGCTGGCCAAGGCCGGCGCCGCCGCGATGCACATCGAGGACCAGGTCGGCGCGAAGCGCTGCGGCCACCGGCCCGGCAAGGAGATCGTCAGCCAGGACGAAATGGTCGACCGCATCAAGGCCGCGGCCGACGCCCGTACCGACCCCGATTTCTTCATCATGGCGCGCACCGACGCGCTGGCGGTCGAGGGGCTCGAGCGCGCGATCGAGCGCGCGGTCGCCTGCGTCGAGGCCGGCGCCGACGGCATCTTCCCCGAGGCGATGACCGAGCTGTCGATGTACCGGCGCTTCGCCGACGCGGTGAAGGTGCCGGTGCTGGCCAACATCACCGAATTCGGCCAGACGCCGTTGTTCACCGTCGACGAACTGCGCGGCGCCGGCGTGGCGATGGCGCTCTACCCGCTGTCGGCGTTTCGCGCGATGAACAAGGCGGCCGACAACGTCTACCACGCGCTGCGCCGCGACGGCACGCAGCAGGCAGTGGTGCCGACGATGCAGACGCGCCAGGAACTGTACGACTCGATCGGTTACTGGGACTACGAGCGCAAGCTCGACGCACTGTTCGCGCGCCCGAAGTGAGCGCGTCCCCAACGGAACGACCATGAGCAACGAGACCCAGAATCCCGGCTTCAGGCCGAAGAAGTCGGTGGCGCTTTCGGGCGTCACCGCCGGCAACACCGCCCTGTGCACCGTGGGCCGCACCGGCAACGACCTGCACTACCGCGGCTACGACATCCTCGACATCGCCGAGGCCGCCGAGTTCGAGGAGATCGCGCACCTGCTGGTGCACGGCAGGCTGCCCAACCGCGCCGAACTCGCCGGCTACAAGGCGAAGCTGCGCGCGCTGCGCGGGCTGCCGGCCAACGTGAAGGCGGCGCTCGAGTGGCTGCCGGCGTCGGCGCACCCGATGGACGTGATGCGCACCGGCGTCTCGGCGCTCGGTTGCAACCTGCCCGAGAAGGACGACCACAACCTCGCCGGGGCGCGCGACATCGCCGACCGGCTGATGGCCTCGCTCGGCCCGATGCTGCTCTACTGGTACCACTACTCCACCAACGGGCGGCGCATCGAGGTCGAGACCGACGACGATTCGATCGGCGGCCACTTCCTGCACCTGCTGCACGGGCGCGAACCCCCGGCGCTGTGGGTGCGCGCGATGCACACTTCGCTCATCCTGTACGCCGAGCACGAGTTCAACGCGTCCACGTTCACCGCCCGCGTGATCGCCGGCACCGGCTCCGACATGTATTCGTCGATCGCCGGCGCGATCGGCGCGCTGCGCGGCCCGAAGCACGGCGGCGCCAACGAGGTCGCCTTCGAGATCCAGAAGCGCTACGAAACGCCCGACGAGGCCGAGGCCGACATCCGCCGCCGCGTCGGGAACAAGGAGGTGGTGATCGGCTTCGGGCACCCCGTCTACACGGTCTCCGACCCGCGCAACAAGGTGATCAAGGAGGTCGCGCACCGGCTCTCGCACGACGCCGGGAACACGAAGATGTTCGACATCGCCGAGCGCCTCGAGACGGTCATGTGGGACGCGAAGAAGATGTTCCCGAACCTCGACTGGTTCAGCGCGGTGAGCTACCACATGATGGGCGTGCCCACCGCGATGTTCACGCCGCTGTTCGTGATCGCGCGCACCTCGGGCTGGTCGGCGCACGTGATCGAGCAGCGCATCGACAACAAGATCATCCGGCCGAGCGCGAACTACGTCGGACCCGAGAACCTGAAGTTCGTGCCGCTCGCCAAGCGCAGGTAAACGCCTCCCGGCTCCTCCCCACCAACCCCACGGACACACGCAACATGGGCGCCCACATCCCGACGAGCCGGCCGAAGCCGGACAAGGTCCTGGTCGACATCGTCGACTACACGCTGAAGTACAAGGTGCGCAGCAAGGAGGCGATCGAGACCGCGCGCGCATGCCTGATCGACACGCTGGGCTGCGGCCTGGAGGCGCTCTCGTACCCGGCCTGCACCAAGCTGCTCGGGCCGGTGGTGCCCGGAACCGTCGTGCCCAACGGCGCACGGGTGCCGGGCACCCAGTTCCAGCTCGACCCGGTGCAGGCCGCGTTCGATATCGGTGCGATGATCCGCTGGCTCGACTTCAACGACACCTGGCTCGCCGCCGAATGGGGCCACCCGTCCGACAACCTCGGCGGCATCCTCGCCACCGCCGACTGGCTCAGCCGCACCGCGATCGCGCAGGGCAAGGCGCCGCTCACGATGCGCCAGGTGCTCGAGGCGATGGTCAAGGCGCACGAGATCCAGGGCGTGATCGCGCTGGAGAATTCGTTCAACCGCGTCGGCCTCGACCACGTGGTGCTGGTCAAGGTGGCGTCCACCGCGGTCTGCGGGATGCTGCTGGGGCTCACGCGCGACGAGCTGATCAATGCGGTGTCGCTCGCCTGGGTCGACGGCCAGTCGCTTCGCACCTACCGGCACGCGCCGAACACCGGCAGCCGCAAGAGCTGGGCGGCGGGCGACGCCACCAGCCGCGCGGTGCGCCTCGCGCTGATCGCGCGCACCGGCGAGATGGGCTATCCGTCGGTGCTCACCGCGAAGACCTGGGGCTTCTACGACGTGCTGTTCAAGGGCAGGGAATTCACTTTCCAGCGCCCCTACGGCAGCTACGTGATGGAGAACGTGCTGTTCAAGATCTCGTTCCCTGCCGAGTTCCACGCGCAGACCGCGGTCGAGTGCGCGATGACGCTGCACGGCGAACTGAAGAAGGCCGGCCGTTCGGTCGACGAGATCCGCAGGATCACGATCCGCACGCACGAATCGGCGATCCGCATCATCGACAAGAAAGGGCCGCTCGACAACCCGGCCGATCGCGACCACTGCATCCAGTACATGGTGGCCGTGCCGCTGATCTTCGGCCGCCTCACCGCCGAAGACTATGAAGACCGGATCGCCGCCGACCCGCGCATCGACGCGCTGCGCGAGAAGATGACCTGCGTCGAGGACCGGCAGTTCAGCAAGGACTACCTCGACCCGGAGAAGCGCTCGATCGCCAACGGCATCACGATCGAGTTCGCCGACGGCAAGAAGCTGAAGGAAGTCGTCGTCGAGTACCCGATCGGGCACCGCCGGCGCCGCAAGGAAGGCATCCCGGTGCTGGTCGAGAAGTTCCGCACCAATCTGGCGCGGCGCTTCCCGGTGAAGCAGCAGCAACGCATTCTCGAGGTGTCGCTCGACCAGAAGGCGCTCGAGGCGATGCCGGTCAACGAATACGTCGACCTGTACGTCATCTGAGGAGAGATCAGACATGTCACGCAACGAGTTCGACACGCTGAAGGAATTCCGGCTGAAGTCGGGCAGGACCGGGCGCTTCCATTCGCTGCCGGCGCTCGCCCGGAAGTTCCCCAACGTGAACCGGCTGCCGGTGTCGATCCGCATCGTGCTCGAGTCGGTGCTGCGCAACATGGACGGGCGCAAGATCACCGAGGCGCACGTCGAGCAGCTGGCCAACTGGAAGCCCAACGACAAGCGCGTCGACGAGATTCCGTTCGTCGTCTCGCGCGTGGTGCTGCAGGACTTCACCGGCGTGCCGCTGCTGGCCGACCTCGCCGCGATGCGCGGCGTGGCCGCGAAAATGGGCAGGAACCCGAAAGTGATCGAGCCGCTGGTGCCGGTCGACCTGGTGGTCGACCACTCGGTGATGATCGACTACTTCCGCCGCCCCGACGCGCTCGCGCTGAACATGGAGCTCGAGTTCGAGCGCAATGCCGAGCGCTACCAGTTCATGAAGTGGGGCATGCAGGCGTTCGACACCTTCAAGGTCGTGCCTCCGGGCATCGGCATCGTGCACCAGGTCAACCTCGAGTACCTGGCGCGCGGCGTGCATCGCAAGGACGGGCTCTATTACCCCGACACGCTGGTCGGCACCGACAGCCACACCACGATGATCAACGGCATCGGCGTGGTGGGCTGGGGCGTGGGCGGCATCGAGGCCGAGGCGGGCATGCTCGGCCAGCCGGTCTACTTCCTCACGCCCGACGTGGTGGGAGTGCACCTGAAAGGCAAGCTGCGCGAAGGCTGCACCGCGACCGACCTGGTGCTGACCATCACCGAGATGATGCGCCGCGAGAAGGTGGTGGGCAAGTTCGTGGAGTTCTTCGGCGAAGGCACGCGCTCGCTGGCGGTGCCCGACCGCGCGACGATCGGCAACATGGCGCCCGAATACGGCGCGACGATGGGCTTCTTCCCGGTCGACGAGAAGACGATCGACTACTTCGAGGGCACCGGCCGCACGAAGGAGGAAATCGACGCGTTCGAGAGCTACTTCCGCGCGCAGAAGCTGTTCGGCGTGCCCGGGGCGGGCCAGATCGACTACTCCAAGGTGGTCGAACTCGACCTGGCCACCGTGGCCCCGTCGCTGGCCGGCCCGAAGCGGCCCCAGGACCGCATCGAGATCGGCGACGTGAAGTCCACCTTCGCCGACCTGTTCACCAAACCGGTGGCCGAGAACGGTTTCGCGAAGAAGGCCGACGATCTCGACCGCAGCTACCGCACCGCCGACGGACTGGAACTGAAGAACGGCGACGTGCTGATCGCCGCGATCACGTCGTGCACCAACACCTCGAACCCCGGGGTGCTGCTGGCCGCTGGCCTGCTCGCCAAGAAGGCGGTCGCGCGCGGGCTGCGGGTGAAGCCGCACATCAAGACCTCGCTCGCCCCGGGATCACGGGTGGTCACCGACTACCTCGAGCGCACGAAGCTGCTGCCGTACCTGTCGGAGCTGGGCTTCAGTGTCGCCGCCTATGGCTGCACCACCTGCATCGGCAACGCCGGCGACCTCACACCGGCGATCAACGAGGCGATCACCGCGAACGACCTGGTGTGCGCCGCGGTGCTCTCGGGCAACCGCAACTTCGAGGCGCGCATCCATCCGAACCTGCGCGCCAACTTCCTCGCGTCTCCGCCACTGGTGGTCGCCTACGCGATCGCGGGCAGCATTTCGGTCGACCTGATGACCGAACCGCTGGGCAAGGACCGCAAGGGCCGCGACGTCTACCTCGGCGACGTCTGGCCGAGTTCGGAGGAAGTCCAGGCGCTGATGAAGTACGCGATGAACCCGAAGACGTTCAGGCGTCTCTACAGCGACTTCACGAAAGACCACAAGCTGTGGAACGCGGTACCCAGCGCGTCGGGCCAGGTCTACGACTGGCCGAAGTCGACCTACATCGCCGAGCCGCCGTTCTTCGCCGGTTTCTCCATGGAGCCGCCCGCCAGCGTCAACGCGATCCATGGCGCACGTGCGCTCGGGCTCTTCGGCGACTCGATCACCACCGACCACATCTCGCCGGCCGGCTCGTTCAGGGAAGCGTCGCCCGCCGGTCAGTACCTGATCGGACACGGCGTGAAGCGGGCCGACTTCAACTCGTACGGGGCGCGCCGCGGCAACCACGAGGTGATGATGCGCGGCACCTTCGCCAACGTGCGGATCAAGAACCTGATGATCCCGCCGAGGCCCGATGGCACCCGTGAAGAAGGTGGCGTCACGCTGCACCAGCCCTCGGGCGAGAAGATGTACATCTACGACGCGGCGATGCGCTACCAGCGCGAGGGCACGCCCACCGTGGTGTTCGGCGGCGAGGAGTACGGCACCGGATCGTCGCGCGACTGGGCTGCCAAGGGCACCCAGCTGCTCGGCGTGAAGGCGGTCGTCGCCCGCAGCTTCGAGCGCATCCACCGCTCGAACCTGGTGGGCATGGGCGTGCTGCCGCTGCAGTTCCGCCCGGGCGAGAGCTGGGAGTCGCACGGCATCCGCGGCGACGAGACCTTCGACATCCTGGTGCCCGACAGGCTCGAACCGCAACAGACGATCCGCATGACGGTCACCGGCAAGGACGGTGCCACGCGCACGATCACCCTGCTCTCGCGCATCGACACCCCGATCGAGGTCGACTACTTCCGGCACGGCGGCATCCTTCCGTACGTGCTGCGCGAACTGCTCGCTGCCTGACCCCGGGCACGGACGGACCGGCCATCGGCCGGCCCGTCCGCCGGGCGACGGAGTCGATTACACTTCGGCAGGAACCGATTCGGCGACTCCGTGCTCCAGTCCGACCTCACTTCGCGCACCGATACCGGCGCCGACGGGCTGCCGCCGTTTCCGCGGCTGCTTCTCTCGGGCGGCATCGCTTTCGTCGCCTGCCTGGTCGCGAAGCTGATCTCGGTCGGCCCTGTCAGCCTCCCGCTGATCTGGCCCTGCGCTGGTGTCGCCTTCACCTTTGCCTGGCGCAACGGTCTGCGCTGGGCGGTGCCGCCCGCCGTGGGTGGCGCACTGTGGGCCTGGGTGGAGTTCGGTGCGATCGGGCCGATCCTCGTCATCTTCGCGGCCAGCGTGGCCGGGCCGGCGCTGGCCGTGGCGGCGCTGCGCCGGCTGAACAACTGGAAACCGGCCGAGTACCGCCTCGAGGCCGCGGTACGTTTCGTGGGCGTCGTGGTGCTGCTGGCCGCGCCGACCGACGCGCTGCTGGCCACGGTCGGCCTCGAGTGGAGCGGCTTGCTCGCCGCCGCCCATCCCGCGCACCGGTTCATGGTCTGGTGGCTGCTCGACGCGCTGGGCATCCTGCTGGTCGCCCCGGCGCTGCTCGCCTGGATGGGCGACTCGCTCGCCGAGGCCGAACCCGGCCTGTCGCAGCGGGCGCTGGTCGATGCGCCGGCGTTCTTCCTCACACTGCTGGTGATCGGCACCGGCGTGATGGTGTCGATGTTCGGCCAGCAGAGCTACGCCTACGCGCTTGCGTTCCTCTACTTCCCGATCGTCGCCTGGACCGCGATCCGGATGAGCGAGCGCGCCACCGCGCTGTCGCTTGCCGCCACCGCGATTCCGTTGCTGATCGCGCGCGCGCACCAGGTGGCCTCGGTCCACGACGACTTCTTCCGGGCACTCGAGGCCTCGGTGCTGGTGTTTTCCGCCGTCATCGTCGCGCAGATGCTGCAGGCAGTGGCCACCGACCGCCGTTTCGCGCTCGCGCGCGTCGCCCAGCAGGCGCGCCAGGACATGTCGACCGGACTGCTCAACGACCGCGGACTGATCGCCGAAATCGGCGAGCGCCTCGCCCTGCCCACCCGGCCCGACTACGGGCTGGTCGGCGTGCACCTGTCGAACTTCGACACGCTCAACGACCTCTGCGGGCCGATCCAGGCGCTGCAGCTCGAGCAGGACGTCGCGGCCCTGCTGATGCGCCAGCCCGGCGCCAAGGCGGCGGCGCGACTCTCGGCGGGGCGCTTCGCGCTGCTGGTCGAGGCCGAATCGGTCGCCGACGTGCGGGCTGTCGCACGCGAGCTCTATTCACAGCTCAATGGCCAGTTGTTCAAGACCGAGCACGGCAGCGTGCGCCTGCAACTGTGCGTGGGCGGCCTGCTGGTGGACCGGCACGCGCTGATCAACAGCGAAGACTGCCTGATGTCGCTGTCCGACGCGATGGCGATCGCGGCGAGCGTGCGCGATCCGCAGCTGTTCGTCGAGCCGCTGTCGCAGACGATGATCGACGCGCGGCGCGCCCACCAGGGCAAGATCGAGCACATCCGCGAGGCGATCCGCGACAAGCGTTTCGAGCTGCACGCGCAGCCGATGATCGATCCCGACGCGCCCGACGGGATGCTCTCCTACGAAGTGCTGATCCGCCTGCTCGATCGCGACGGCGGGCTGATCCGCCCGCCCGAGTTCCTGTCGCTCGCGGTGCAGGCACAGATGACGCCGACGATGGACCGCGGCGTGATCCGCCAGATCTTCTCCTGGCTCGCCGAGCATCCGGAAGCGCTGGCGCGCACCTGGAAGTGCTCGATCAACCTGTCGGGCCTCACGATGAGCGACGGCACGATCGCGGGGTTCATCCGCGAGCAGCGCGCGCTGTACTCGATTCCGGCCGGGAAGATCGTCTTCGAGATCACCGAGAGCGAAGCGATCCGCAACCCGGCTGCCGCCTCGCGGCTGGTCGACGACCTGAAGGCCGAGGGCTTCGGCATCGCGCTCGACGACTTCGGCACCGGGCTGGCCACGTTCGAGTACCTGAAGCGCTTCCCGCTCGACTACCTGAAGATCGACGGCTCGTTCATCCGCAACCTGGTGTCGAATCCGATCGACGAGGAGATCGTCCTGTCCACGGTGCGCGTGGCGCGGCGGCTGAACATCCGCACGGTGGCCGAGCACGTGCACAACCAGGACACGCTCGACCGGCTCACCGACATCGGCGTCGACCACATCCAGGGCGACTGGATCGGGCGCGCCGCCCCGCTCGAGCAGATCTTCGCAGCGCCCGCGCGACGCGTCACGCGCTCGCCGGCCTGAGCGGCCTGGGCGGGCCCGGTCAACCGCCCAGCCAGCGCCGCAGGTTCGACTCCTCGTCCACGTCCCACAGCGTGCGCAGCTGCGACCAGCGCACGCCGTTCTCCTGCAGCCGCCGCCGCGTGGCCGCCATCAGCGTGTCGCAGCCCCAGGGCATGTCGTCGAACAGCCGCGCGACGTGGCGGCTGAGCCCGACGAGCGCGTAGCCGCCGTCCTCCGTGGGCCCGAACACCGCATCGCGCTCGCGCAAGGCCTCGAACGCGTCGTGCAGGTCGCGCGTCGACAGCGAGACCACGTCGCTGCCGACCAGCACCGGCGCCCGTTGCTCGTCGAGCGCGCGCCCGAGCGCCGCTTCGATCCGCTCGCCCGGCGAGGCGCCGACCTGGGTGGCGAGCGCGAAGCCGTGCATCGCGGCCAGTCGCGCGCATTCGCCCTCGCGGTCTTCGCCGTCGATGCACAACTCGACTTCGAGTTGCGGCGACTGGACCTGCGCCGCGCGCGCCACCGCCAGCGTGTCGCGCAGCATGGTGCGGTAGTGCGCGAGCGCGGCGGGCTCGCCGATCGTGCGCGCCAGCCGCGTCTTGACCTCCCCGGCGCGCGGCACGCGGGCGAACACGATCACTCGTCCGGTCATCGGCGACCTCGGTATCGGGGTCATCCCTCGATCACTCCGCCACGCATGAGTCTCCCTGGTCCGGCCGCGGCCTGCGGCCGGCATTATGACGTAGCCCCGGTCAACCCGGTCCGTGCCCGTGCCAGACCTGCAGCGCCTTCGCCGGCGCCATCGGCGGCATGAACAGATACCCCTGCGCCTCGTGGCATCCCCAGCTCTGTAGTAACCGGTACTGCTCGGCGGTCTCGACGCCCACCGCGATCACCTTCAGTTCCATCGCCAGGGCGAGTGCCACCGAAGCGCGCACGATCCGGCCGGCCTCGGCGTCGGCCGGGGCGGCCAGCACCAGCGAGCGGTCGATCTTCAACGCCCGCACCGGACCCTGGCCGAGTCGATGCAGGCTCGACGCGGCAGTGCCGAACTGATCGACCTGCACGCCAAAGCCCATCGCGGCGAGCTCGCGCAGCGTCTGCGTAGCGCCGTCGCCGCACAGCGTCAGCGCCGCCTCCGCCAGTTCGAGTTCGAGGTGCGCAGGCAGTGCCGGATCCGAGGCGATCAGGTCGCCGAGCACCCGCAGGAAACCCGGGTCACAGAACTGGCTGGGCGAGATGTTGACCGCGATCGGCACGCTCACGCCCGACTGGCGCCAGGCGAGGCTTTGCCGTGCGGCGGTGCGCAGGATCCATTCGCCGAGCCTGGGTCCGAAGGCCGACTTCTCCGCCTGCTCCACGAGCGCTGCGGTACCTTCCGATCCTGCGTCGCGAATCCGCCGCAGCAGTGCCTCGAAGCCCGTCACCTCGCCGTCGGCCAGCCGCACCCTGGGCTGGTAATGCAGCGTGAACTCATCGCCTTCGAGCGCGCGCCGATAGGCGTCGAAGGTCGCGTGAATCGCGGTGACGCGATGCGCAGCCTCGGCAGGGGGCGCGGCCGCGGGCTTCGGTGTCTTCGCCCGCCTGGCCCGGGCGGTGTTCGATCCCGGCGGCGCGGTCGCAATGACTCGTCCGGGCGCATCACCCGACGTCTCCCGAAGCATTGCGTCGGGCGCCGCGCCAGGCTGCTCGCCTGAAAGCCTCTCGGGCCTTCGCGCCTTGCGCGCGCGGCGGCGCCGCCACTCCCAGCCGGCGGCCAGCGCCGCCGCCCCCCCGAGCAGGGTCGTGACGCCACCGGGCAGGTTGTCCTCGTACGCATTCGCAGTGTGCATCGAGGCAAGCAGGAGAACCGATACGACGAACAAGAGGGCGAGCGAAACGATCCCGAGGCGGGACATGACCGGCATCAGAAAGGAGGGAGAGAGCCCGACTGTGCATCAAGCCGCGGCATTGCGCGAGTCGCGAAGGCTGCTCGTGCATGCTGTTTCACCGGTGATGCGACGAGCGGCCCGGGCACACGGACCGGCGGAGCCGAGAGCGCGGTGCGCTCGCCTCCATGCGCAGCCGCGCTGTCTCCGAGGCGCGACGCGGCAGCGCCGACCCGCTGCGGGCCGGGACCGGTGGCCACCTCTCGCCATCGCGGCGATGCCGGACATTGCACGGTGCGCCACGTGCGCCTATAGTCCGACGAAATCGCAGAGAATCGGAATTTCAGGGTTCCAGGCTTCGACGCCGCCATCTCCGGCGATGTCATTCACTCCGCAAAGGAGGACCCATGAAGCTCAGCACCTTTCTGTCGATCTCGTCGATTGTCGGTCTCGTCTACGGTCTGCTGTTCCTGATCGTCCCGGGGGTGATGCTGACCCTGCACGGCGAGCCGGCCGAAGCCCACAACCTGATGCAGATACGCTTCTTCGGCTCGGCGCTGGTCGGCTGGGCGCTCATCGTCTGGCTCGGGCGGCACGTCCGCGACGACCGGGCGATTCGCGCCATGCTGGTCGGCTCGGCCACAGGCTTCGGCCTCGGCACACTGATCAGCCTTTGGGGCGTAGTGTCCGGCCTGATGAACGCGATGGGCTGGTCGTCGGTCATCGTGTATCTGCTGTTGCTGGCGGGCGCGGTGTATTTCCTCGCGCCGGCGCACCGGTTGCAGCCTGCGTAACCCGCAGCAGTACGCTCCTGCCGGGCGCACTAAGCACGAAGGGTCGGCCCCTTGCGGGAGCCGACCCTTCGATTCGACTGGTCGGGGCGGCGGGATTCGAACTCGCGACCCCTTGCACCCCATGCAAGTGCGCTACCAGGCTGCGCTACGCCCCGAAGCAGCGGATTATATCAGCAGCCGTTCCGCGCATGCCACGCTGCAGGGCGGCGGCGCAGCTGCGTTCAAACCCTACAGATACCAGCGCGGTCTTCGACGTGATCGGCGAGGGCGCGATCGAATGGGCCGACATGGGCGAGGTCTACGACCGCGTCGCCATCGGCGGCGACCGCTACGACTTCCCGAAGGGACGCGAGAACTTGCGCGCCGCGATGAAGGCGCACTTTCCCGGCGAGGAAGCGGCGATCCTGCGCCGCAACCTGCTGCCGGCGATCCGCCAGGGCGTGTTCACACTACG
>Ga0226835_1000096_pt1 | contig 175835 bp, 141 predicted proteins | sample LAC_MetaG_1_FD_163627 | JGI IMG/M metagenome (GOLD analysis project Ga0226835, IMG submission 163627) | Anaerobic ammonium oxidizing microbial communities from anammox membrane bioreactor (MBR) in UC Berkley, California, United States -... | ecosystem: Engineered > Bioreactor > Anaerobic >... | reverse complement strand
CCAAAGATCAATGGGATGAACAAAGGGAACCTGCCCGCTCTCGCCAAATGGCGGAAATCTAAGCAAGATCCTGTAAAGCGACATGCAGAACATGTTTGCATTGGGCATGATGGCAGAGTGAAATTCCATTGAAAACCATCTTTCAAGCATGTCGCTTTACAAACAGCCTCCTTGGGTCGGCTGTCTTGCAAGATTTCCTGCCGTTTGGCGATCACCCAGGCGCTGCTCCCGTTCATCCCAAGGCCTCCCCGCCCAGCCCGGTGGAAGTTTCATTTTTTCAGTGTTTCTATCTTATCGGGTTGATGGGCGGTTGAGCCAGTCGAAACCGCCCTTGAATAGAAGCAGATTTGAAGATGTTTTTCGGGAAAAACTATCGAAAAACTTTAAACCCTTGCCGGGTCGGGTGCGCGGGCAGGCGCGAACGGCGGGCAGCGCCGGCAATGAATGAAAAAACAACAGCAAATCCTTGAACCTGGCCTCTGCCAAGAGGCCATCTCGCCCAAAGGGCGACGGTTCATTGGATTTGCGTTGGTTTTTCAGAGCGGGGAGGCGCATCGTTCGCGTAAGGTTTTTTGGCGCTTTTGAACCGGCAAAAGCGCAAGAATAAATACTTTGACTATAACGATATTGGGCGGTTGAGCCAGTCGAAACCGCCACTCCAATTACGGTAAAGGGCGGTTGAGCCTGTCGAAACCGCCTCACCCTGTTTCACTAATCATTAACCATTACCATTAACCGCTCCCCCGAGGCTGACTCTAAATTGGAATGTTTCTAAATATTTCCTGTCTTATCCAAATATCTATATATGTAGTAATTTCGCCGCCACAAACTTCAACAGCTATGTTGTCAGAATTTGGAATTGTATTTCTCTATTTTGCGTTGGGAGTTGGCTTTGTAGGCATTGCCCTTGTAGCCGCCTGGCTCGTCCGCCCAAGCAAGCCCAACCCCATTAAAAACTCAACCTACGAATGTGGCGAAATCCCTATCGGCGACTCCTGGGTACGCTTCAACGTGCGTTTTTATGTGATTGCATTAGTGTTTCTGCTCTTCGATGTGGAGATCGTGTTCCTTCTGCCCTGGGCATTAGTTTTTAAGCAGTTGGGTTGGTTTGCCTTTGTGGAGATGATCCTTTTTGTGCTCATCTTAGCTGCCGGCTTCATCTATGTGTGGGGCAAAGGCGATTTAGACTGGGACAAGCCACGCCCGTATATTGCCAAACTCGAAGACCTCGTTGTAGGCCGCAAAAAACCATCAAAACTTTAGTCACACCTCATTATGGGATTACTCAATAAACTCGACGACCCTTACGAAGGCGGGGGTATTGTCCTCGGCAAGGTGGAGGAGCTGCTCAACTGGGGTCGAAGCAAGTCCGACTGGTATCTGCATTTCGGCTTAGCCTGCTGCGCCATCGAATTCATGGCCATGAACGCTTCCCACTTCGACTTTATGCGTTTCGGCACCATCCCCCGCACAAGTCCGCGCCAGGCCGACTTTATCATGATCACCGGAACCGTTACTTTCAAGATGGCCGACCGTATCAAGATTCTCTACGAACAGATGGCCGAGCCCAAATATGTCATCTCCGTTGGTTCCTGCTCCAACAGCGGCGGCCCTTATTGGGAACATGGCTACCATGTGCTCAAAGGCATTGACCAGATTATCCCCGTTGACGTCTATATCCCCGGCTGTCCGCCCCGCCCCGAAGCTTTTGAAGAAGGCATGATTCTGCTTCAGAAGAAAATCAGCCGGCAAGCCATCTTCAACAAACGCAAACGTCTCGGAACCGAATAACCTTTTCCCGACCATGACAGCACAGGAAATTTTCGAGAAACTCCGCACCGAAGCCGGCGATGCCGTCATTGAGTGCGTTGTTCAGCCATCTTACGACCCATTCATCCGCATTGCCCCTCAGGCTGTTTTCGACATCTGCCACAGCCTGCGCGATGACGAGCTGCTGGCTTTCGACTACCTGATGAGCCTCAGCGCCACCGACTTGGGCGACGATTTGGGTGTGGTGTATCACCTCTATTCGACAAAGTGGAAACATAAGCTTGTCGTCAAGACACAAGTACCCAAGGACAATCCTGTTGTTCCTTCGGTAGAGCGTATCTGGCGCTCGGCCGACTGGCACGAACGCGAAGCTTTCGACCTGCTGGGCGTGCGCTTCGACGGCCATCATAACCTCATCCGCATATTATTGCCTTACGACTGGGAAGGCCACCCTCTGCGGAAAGACTATCGGACTCCCGAAACCTATCATGGAATGAAAGTGTAGCAATACCCGTCCTTATGAGCGAAAAAAAGAAAATAGATATCGAATACAGTCAGCTCGACTCGGAGCGAATGCGTATCAACGTTGGTCCGCAGCATCCCTCCACCCACGGCGTATTGCGCTTGGAGGTGGAAGTGGATGGCGAAATCGTGACCGATGTCGTTCCTCATCTCGGCTATCTGCACCGCAGCTTCGAGAAGCACTGCGAATACATGACCTATCCGCAGATCATCCCCTATATTGACCGCATGGACTACATCTCGGCCATGAACAACGAGTGGCCTTATGTGATGGCCTTAGAGAAGATGCTCGATGTAAAAGTGCCGGAAAAGGTGGAATACCTCCGGGTGATCGTTGCTGAACTCAACCGCATTGCCAATCACCAGATTGCCGTGGCTACCTTTGGCCTCGATGCCGGTGCCTTCACCCCTTTCCTTTTCTATTTCCGCGACCGCGAATACATCATCTGGATTTTGGAAAAACTCTCCGGTGCCCGCTTGCTTTACAACTATTTCAGAGTTGGCGGCGTGGCCGGCGATGTATATCCTACCTTCAAGGAAGAATGCCACGACGTGATTGCCAAGGTACGCAAAACCAATGCCGAGGTGATGAACCTGCTCATCCACAACAACATCTTCATCAAACGTACGGCTGGTGTGGGTATCCTTACGCCTGATGTGGCCATCAACTATGGTTGCAGCGGTCCGGTGCTGCGCGGCAGCGGCATGGCCCACGACCTGAGGCGCGACGAGCCTTATTCGATTTACGACCGGTTCGACTTCGACATCCCCGTTGGGAAAGGCGAAGTGGGTGTGGTGGGCGACTGCTGGAACCGCAACATGGTGCGTATGCACGAGATGGAACAGTCGTGCCGCATCATCGAACAGGCATTGGAGCAAATGCCGATGGAAGGCGATGTGACTGCCGCCATCCCCAAACGCATCAAACTGCCCAAGGGCGAGATTTATTCCCGCGCCGAAAATCCCAAAGGTGAGCTCGGATTCTATATCGTCAGCAACGGAACCGACAAGCCCGAACGCCTCAAAGCACGCGGACCAAGCTTTGTCAACCTCTCGGTGATCCCCGAGATCTCCAAAGGGTATATGTTTGCCGACCTCATCCTCATCCTCGGAAGCATTGACATCGTGCTTGGTGAGGTGGATCGCTAAGTTTTTGTGAACAAAAGAACGACACATCCATGCAAAGTACAAACTTTATCTGGGATCTTTTTGGGGTGAACCTCTTGACGGTGGTGGCCGTAGTAGCCTTGCCGCTCGGTTTTGTGCTCATCTATGCCCTTGTGGCCATCTTGGCCGAGCTGAAAATATCGGCCTGGATTCAGGAGCGTTTAGGCCCCATGCGCACCGGCCCTTACGGCATTTTGCAGCCCGTGGCCGAAGTGATCAAGCTGCTTCAGAAAGAAGACATCACTCCCGACGCAAGCAGCAAGCTGCTCTACAACCTCGCACCCTTCATCATCTTCAGCGGAGCTTATGCCGCTTTTGCCGTCATCCCTTTCAGCTCCGCCTTCATGCCGGCCAACATCAACGTCGGCCTGTTTTATGTTTTCGCCATCGGCTCCATCAGCGCCATGGGCATTGTGATGGGCGGCTGGGCTTCGAGCAACAAATATTCGCTGATGGGTGCCATGCGTTCGGTGAGCCAGCTCATCAGCTACGAGATACCGGCAGCCATGGCCGTCCTCTCTATCGTGGTGCTCTCATCGAGCATGAATATGCAGGAAATCAGCCATGCACAGACAGGCTATTTCTGGGATTGGTATCTCTTTGGCGGACCGGGAAGCTGGACAAAGGTGTTTATCATCCCCTTCACCATCACTTTAGCCATTGCCTACTTCATCGCCTCTCTGGCCGAAACCAACCGCGTGCCGTTCGACATCCCTGAAGGCGAGTCGGAGTTGGTTGCCGGTTTCCATACCGAATATGGCGGGATCAAGTTTGCCATGTTCTATTTTGCCGAATACGCCAATATGTTTGTGGTATCGGCCATCTTCACCACCATCTTCCTTGGCGGATGGAACTCGCCCTTCGGCGAATTTCTGCAAGGTCCCGGATGGGGAGTGATGTGGTTCATCCTCAAATCGTTCAGCATCGTGTTCGTACAAATTTGGGTGAGGTGGACCTTGCCGCGTTTCCGCGTTGACCAGCTCATGTATCTGGGCTGGAAGGTGCTGTTGCCCGTCTCATTCATCTGCTTCTTTGCCATCAGTTTATTTGTCATGTTCAAATAAAACATTGCCATGCTTACATATTTCAAAAATATATGGATTGGTTTCTACTCGGCGCTTGTCGGGATGAAGATCACCTGGAAGCACATCTTTGCCAAAAAGGTTACCATTCAGTACCCTGACGAGCGTTTTCCGCTGCCGTCCAATGCCCGCAACCGCCTTCAGCTTATGCCTGCACGATGTACGGGCTGTACCCTGTGTGTGGCAGCCTGTCCGGTGAACTGCATCACCTTAGAGACTGTGCGTGTTGTTCCCGATGATCCTCATCAGGAGCTGTACGAAAACGGTACTCCGCGCAAGATGTGGGTCACGCGCTACGAGATGGACTTTGCCAAATGCTGTTTTTGCGGCCTCTGTGTGGCAGCCTGCCCAAGTGATGCCATCCATCACACCACCGACTTTGAGTATTCCTCGCTTGATCGTTCGCACCTTTATTATAAGTTCCAGACCCTGACGCCCGAACAGGCCGAAGAGAAAAAACGCCTCTTTGCCGAGTTCAAGGCCAGGGAAGCCCGTGAGAAAGAAGCCAAGGCACAGGCTGCCAAGCCCGATGCCCCACGTCCTGAAGCCGAAGTCTGACCGCAAAACGCACACACTATGAACCTTGTAACCCTTGCATTTTATTTCTTCGCGGTGCTCACGCTGGCTTTTGCCGCGGTGGTGGTATTTTCGCGCAACATCCTCCATGCCGCCTTTGCGCTCCTGTTCACCTTTTTCGGTGTTGCCAGTATGTATGTGCTGCTGCAGGCCGACTTTCTGGCCATCTCGCAAATCATGATCTATATCGGCGGCATCCTTATCCTGATCATCTTCGGGGTGATCCTCACCACCAACATCACGGGCGTAGAGGTGAAGTCGGACAAGACCGGCCGTTTGCAGCTCGTTTCTGCCGGCATTGCCACTTTGCTGCTGGCCGCCACTCTGATCGGAGTGATGACTACCACCCAATGGAACACGGCAGAGGTACCGGCTGTTGATGCCACCGCCGAGGCCATTGGCACAGGCATGCTCACCCGTTATCTGCTGGCCTTTGAAACTGCTTCGATGCTCCTGCTCATCGCCATTGTGGGAGCCGCATTTATCGCACGCAAAAAACCAGTCTAAGCCATGGAAATAGGACTCAACCATTATCTTGTCGTCAGCGCCCTGCTTTTCACGCTGGGGCTCTTCGGGGTCATCTCGCGCAAACATGCCATCATGGTGCTCATGGGCCTCGAGCTGATTCTCAATGCCGCCAACATCAACTTCGTGGCCTTTGCCAAATATGGCGGAATGAACATGGACGGACAGCTTGCCGCCGTGTTTGTTATCATCTTAGCTGCTGCCGAAGCCGCCGTTGCCTTAGCCATTTTGCTTAAAATATTCCACCACTTCCGCCATGTGAACATTGACGAAGTGAATCAAATGAAAGAATAACCCAAACCTGCAGATGAGCTTATGAACCACGATCTCATACTTCAACTCGGACTGATCATCCTGCTGGCGCCGCTCCTGAGTTTTGTCGTCAATGTGTTTTTTGGCCACCGGCTTCAAAGGCGAAGCGGATGGGTTGGAACGGCCATCCTCGGCATCGAGGTGGTGCTGGCCGCCATCGTCGCCTTTGGTAAGTTGGCCTTGAACGGCGACCTGCCCACCGTGCAAACCACTTATGAATGGTTTGTTGTGGGCCACTATCAGGTAAAAATCGGTTATGGCATTGACAATATCGCCGCTATTATGCTCCTTGTGGTAACGGTGATCAGCTTTTTGGTACACCTCTTTTCCACCATCTATATGGAAGGCGACCGCCGCTATCCGAAGTTTTATGCTTTTTTAGGGTTGTTCACCTTTTCGATGCTCGGCATTGTGCTGGCCAACAATTTCCTGATGATGTATGTGTTTTGGGAGTTGGTTGGCATAAGCTCCTATTCGCTCATTGGCTTCTGGTACGAGAAAGACTCGGCTTCCAATGCGGGGAAAAAAGCTTTCATTACCAACCGTATCGGCGATCTTGGATTCCTTACCGGCATCCTGATTCTCTTTGCCACCTACGGTTCTTTCATGTTCGATGATATATACGCAGGCATCGCCTCGGGTGCTTTACCCTTTGCCAGTCCGGCCATGCTCACCCTTGCCGGCGTCGGTGTTTTCATGGGTGCTATGGGCAAGTCGGCCCAGTGGCCGCTTCATGTATGGTTGCCCGACGCCATGGAAGGCCCCACGCCGGTATCGGCTCTGATCCATGCCGCCACGATGGTAGCCGCCGGGGTTTACCTCATCACAAAGGTATTTTTCATGTTCACGGCCGATGCCCTGACGGTGATTGCCTCCATCGGCACTATTACTGCTTTTGTGTCGGCCACCATTGCCATCACCCAGGTTGACTTCAAGAAGGTGCTGGCCTATTCCACTGTAAGTCAGTTGGGCTTTATGGTGATGGCCTTGGGCACGGGCGGCTACACCAACGGTTTCTTCCATTTAGTAACCCACGCCTGGTTCAAGGCCGCGCTGTTTCTCGCCGCCGGCTCGGTGATTCATGCCCTGCACCACGCCATGCACCAGCTTCACGACCACCACAGCGATCCACAAGACATCAACAATATGGGCGGTCTGCGCAAGACTATGCCCTGGACGTACCGCACTTTTCTTTTTGTTACTTTAGCTTTGGCCGGCATCCCGCTCACCTCGGGCTTTCTGAGTAAAGACGGCATCTTGGCCGGAACCCTCGCCTGGGCACATTTAGCCGGAGGGTGGCACTGGATTGTGCCGGTGATGGCATTCTCGGCTGCCGGCATGACGGCCTTTTATATGTTCCGTCTTACCATCATTGCTTTTCATGGCGAACCCAAAACCCCTATTGCCGCCCGCACCCACGAAAACAAGCTACCCATTGTGTTGCCGCTGGTAGTGCTCTCATTGCTCACTTTCTGGTTTGTTTACTCGCCCAATCCCATTGATGCCTCGTCAGGATGGTTTCATCAAAGGGTGGTGCAGCCCCAGACGGCTGTGCCGGCTGCCTATCAGTGGGATTTCCTGATTGCCGCCGATGGTCATGGCAGCAATGCCCTGCAGCACGCGACGCACCATTTCCACACCCTGGCCATGATCCTCTCGTTGCTCATCGCCGGGTCGGGCATTGCGCTGGCTTTTATCATCTACCAATACAAACTCGTGAGTGCCGACAAACTCGCACAACGTTTCCGCCGCCTGCACACCTTCTCCTATAACAAATGGTATTTCGACGAACTGTATCAGGCCACTGTCATCGCCTTTGTAATGGGGACGAGCAAGGCTATGGCCTGGTTCGACAATGTGGTGGTGGACGGCATCGTCAACCTGAGTGCTGCCTTCACCCGTTTGGCAGGAAAAATCACCGGCATCTTCGACCATGTGGTGATTGACGGCTTGGTCAACCTCATCGCAAGGCTCACAGGAATTTTTGGTGCTGGTCTTCGTAAGGTGCAAACGGGTCGTATTCAAAGTTATATCGTCTTTGTACTGCTCGGCCTGCTGGTGCTTTTCTATTTCTTTGTCTGACATTTTAATTAAGAAAATCAATAAACTTACACATACCCGGAACCATGAACTTCCCAATTTTAACCTGGATCACATTTCTCCCGCTCTTAGGGATGCTGATTATTTTGTTGATCCCTTCGGGGAAAGACGAAAAAGGGCAGGAGTTGTCGAAAACCATCATTCGCTGGATTGCAGCCGGCGTCACCTTTATCCAGCTCATCCTGGCTTTGGTGATTTTTTTCAATTACAACAAAGGGCTGACCGGCGTGAACGACCCCGCCAGCTTCCAGTTTGTTGAAAAGATAAGCTGGATCAATGCCGAGCTTCCGATGATCGGCAACATCAGGATAGAGTATTTCCTTGGTTTAGACGGCCTGAGTGTGCCGATGGTGTTGCTCACGGCCATCATCAGTTTTCTGGCCATCTTCCCGTCGTTTGGCATCAACAAAGCGGTGAAAGGATATTTTGCCATGTATCTGTTGCTCGACCTTGGGATGATGGGTGTGTTTCTGGCTCTCGACTTTTTCCTGTTCTACATCTTCTGGGAGCTGATGCTCTTGCCCATGTATTTCCTCATCGGAATCTGGGGCGGGCCGCGCAAAGAATATGCCGCCATCAAATTTTTCATCTATACGCTGGTTGGCAGCGTGGTCATGCTGTTGGTAATGATCGGGCTGTATCACAGCACGGGAACCTTCAACATCATTGAGATGATGGATCAGGGACGTTTCCTTCCGGATTCGATTTTCGGCGGCAGTGGCACCACCCTGCGCTATGTGGCGTTCATGGGACTGTTTATTGGTTTTGCCATCAAAGTGCCGGTATTTCCGTTCCACACCTGGTTGCCCGATGCCCACGTGGAGGCGCCTACGCCCATTTCGGTGATTCTGGCCGGTGTGTTGCTCAAGATGGGGGCATACGGTATGTTGCGCATTGCCTTCCCCATCTTTCCCGATGCTTTTGCCTATTTCCAGACCCTCATCGCATGGATAGGCATGGTGAGCATTGTTTATGGCGCTCTCTGTGCCCTTGGTCAGCATAAGGTGGGAAAACGCGACTTCAAGAAACTCATCGCCTATTCCTCGGTAAGCCACATGGGCTTAGTGATTCTGGGTCTGGCTTCGATGCGGCCCGAAGGCGTTACAGGAGCCATCTTTCAGATGTTTAACCACGGCATCATCACGGCCATGCTCTTTATGATTGTGGGTGTGATATACGACCGTGCCCACACCCGCGGCCTCGACGACTTTGGTGGTTTGGCTCGGAAGATGCCCGTTTATACCGGCATTATGACCATCGCTTTCTTTGCCGCCATCGGTTTGCCCGGCATGAGCGGCTTCATCTCGGAGGTACTCGTCTTCCTTGGCGCCTTCAAAGCCTATCCGGTGCTCACCGTCGTTTCCGGCCTGAGCATCATCTTAGGTGCAGGCTATATGCTCTGGGCACTGCAAAAGATTTTCTTCGGTCAGCTTCCCGAAAAATGGCAAGGCCCCTGGGATCCCACCGGCAAGCTCTATAAGACTGACGATGTGAACCTTCGCGAAATGGTGGCCCTCATCCCCCTTGGAATCTTGGTCATCTTCCTCGGCGTATATCCCAACCCTGTCCTTCACCTGATGACAGGCTCGGTGAACAGTTTTATCGAACTGATGAAACCAGTCCTCAATTAATCCCGTCCTCTGCGAAGGCAAACCCATAATAAACCAGAAAAAACATGATGAACGAGCTATCTAACTTTTCCGGCGAGCTGCTGCAAAGTCTGAGCCTCTTCTGGCCCGAGACCACGCTGGTGATCACATTCCTGATTACCCTGTTTGCCGACCTGCTCAGCCGCCACAAAAACCGTTTGGCAGGCTATATTACCTTAGCCGGACTCATCGTTACCGGACTGTTGCTTCTGAGTCAGCAAGGCGTTGCGCAGACCACCTTTTCGGGGCTGCTCACCGTTGACCCGTTCAGCTTCTTCATGCGGGTAACCATCCTGCTGAGCGCCATCCTCGTTGTACTGTTTTCATTTTCATCCAAAGAACTCGTTGAGGGACCTTTTCGTCTGGGCGAATATTATATGCTCATCACAGGCTTGGTGTTCGGCATGTTTCTGCTCTCCGGTGCTTCCAACCTGATCTTCATCTACCTCTCGATCGAGGTGATGAGCATCAGCTCCTACATCCTGAGCGGCTATACGAAACACTCCAAGCGTGCCTCCGAAGCCTCGATGAAATATGTGATTTACGGTGCCGTATCCTCGGGTATCATGGTGTATGGGATGACCATGATGTTTGGCCTTACCGGAACACTCAACCTGAACGAAATCGGCATGGCTCTTCAGACGAAGCCCGTTCAAACCATGCCGCTGCTGTTAGCCAACCTGATGATTTTGGTAGGTTTCAGCTATAAAATTTCGGCCGTACCTTTCCATTATTGGACACCCGATGTATATGAAGGTGCTCCTATCACTGTTACAGCTCTGCTTTCGGTGGCCAGCAAAGCGGCAGGTTTTGCCGTGATCTTGCGTTATTTCCACAGTGCCCTCACCAATGGTGGCGAGTTGTGGCAGGTCATCGGCCAGATTGACTGGCATTTTGTGATTTCGGTGCTGGCCGTACTCACCATGACCGTGGGCAACCTTGTGGCACTGTGGCAGAACAATATGAAACGCATGTTGGCCTATTCGAGCATTGCCCATGCAGGCTATCTGCTGATGGCCGTGGCCGTGCTGAACAACACAGGAATGGCCGCCGTGCTCATCTATTTCTTTATCTATATGCTGATGAACCTCGGCGCGTTTTATATCGTGCAGTTGGTAGCCGACAAAACCGGCTCGGAAGATATGGAAGATTATGTTGGTCTGGGTTATCGCAGCCCGCTCATTGGTGTGGCCCTCACCCTTTTCTTAGTCTCGCTCACCGGCTTGCCCCCAACGGCAGGATTCATCGGCAAGCTGTATGTGTTTACCGCTGTCGTCAAAGCTGGCTATGTGTGGTTAGCCATCATCGGTGTGCTCAATAGTGTGGTGTCACTTTATTACTATGTGCGGGTGGTGCGCAATATGTATCTGCGCGATGTGGAAAGCCAAGGCGAAAAAATCGTCTTCAGCCGTCCGGTGCTGACGCTTGTTCTGCTATTGGCCATCCCAACGCTTATCCTCGGCCTCTATTTCGGCCCACTGGCCGACTGGGCTTCGGCTTCGATGGCATTTGTGACCGGACATTGACCCTGAGCAGGAAAGCTGAAATAACGAATGGTGGTGGATATTCCGTTGATTGGAATGATGGCTTTGTTACTGTTATCGTGTGATGTGATCACGCGGCTTCGCCGATGACTTCAACTTCCATCAGCCATTGGCAGGATTACTGTAACACGATAGGTTTGAATTATTACTGTCATATTCAAAAAAAAACCCGAAAAAATAACCTTGGGATGTACCTTTAAGTTAGGCGAAATTAAAACCTTGATAATAAAAGCGAACAGATTGTTCGCTTTTTTTATTCAATAATTCTCCTGACTTCGACACGCGTCACCCGTCAAAACCTTATTTAATTGACATACAGTATAATATAAATTCAGATTTCTCGATTTGGGTGACGCAAGCTGAACTAAACTGTCTTTGTGTATGTTTGTGCGCAAAAAGAAAAATCGTTCCGGAACTACGAATATCGTAGTTGTTGACAAAAGCTGAGGAAAATTCAGAGAACTTGTCAGAATAGATTTTGCAAGGGATGAACAAGAGATTAACCAGCTTATAAAAAAGACGAGGAATGGATTTTTTCTTATACTGGTACACGAGATATTTTCAAAGAGTTTGAGCGAAACGAAGAAGAGAATAAGCTAATAGAATACTTTCTCTCAAATGTCGAGAATGTGCTGTTAAATGGCACACAAATCATACAAAATTAAAGTAAGATTACCCTCAAACGGATCAGTCTTGACCAAAACATTACTACTTACACCAAAACATAAATCAATAGAGAGGTTATTTGATAAAAATTTTTGGAAAGCATTTTAGGGTGACGCATTGTCGAAGTCAGGAATAAATTCTGGGATATATCGGGTGGAAAGTTTTTAAGGTAATTGAATAATCCGGACTAAAGCAGGCCACCCAATCCGGAATATTCACCCGAAATAGGGGGTCAATATCGTCCGGAATTTGCACTTTAATCAAAGCAGCCTTAATAGCTACTTGGTTTATACTCAATACATTTGCAATAAATATAAATATGTAAGCTGCTTGTTTTACTTAGACTATTGCGGATTTTTCGTCAGGTTTGTAAGTCAGTTGAGAATAAAGGATGAAGCCCCAGACCAGGATGCATGGAAAGGCTTTCATGACGTATGGTTTCACAAAAGCTTCGCGCAACTGGCGAGGGAAGATGTCGGTTGGCGACAAGGAAACGAAGACGAATGCAACTGCAAAGAGCAGAATATTGAAAGTGTTTTTTGGGCTTTGGACAAACCAGATAGCAAGACCCGTCATGGCGATGACAAAAGTGGGCGATTCGGCTTTGTGGTTAAAGATGACCATCCAGATGAGGGCAGAGGACAAAATGAGCATCCTGAAATCCAGGTGCTTGTAACTTTTTATTTTCGCGAAAGGCAACATAAAGGCGAGCGCACCACTTGCTACCACCATATTTTTGTCAATGTCAATTGAAAACCATGCCTTTAACCAACCCATAACCGAATAACCCATCGAAGCATCGTAATCTTCCGAAAGCATACGAAAATAACTAGCAATCAGTTTCAAATACTGCTCATTATCCACGAATATCAGAGGTAAAAGTGCGAAAACGACTGTCCAGAACAGCACATAAAGAGCAGATTTTGTCTTTTTTGGATAAAGCAGAAGAAGGGCAAGGGCCACGATGCCAAATAGTTTAATGAAAGCTGAGGCTATGATGCACAAGGTGGCCAAAAAAGGCTTGTCGCGCTCGAGCAAGCCAAAGGAGAGCAAAATCAAGCCGGCAATAAGGGCATTGGATTGGCCGTTTTGCATAGACGTCATCGTTTCGATAAGGACAATGAGCAAGATAAGCCCTTTCCGCAGATTATCAAGACCGGGCAGCAAATACACAGCGGCAACAAGCAAAAGTGCATTAAGCAGATTCCAAAGATTTACACCAAACCAATCCGGGAAAAAGCCAAAAAACCCAAAAAACACAGCAAAAGAAGGGGTGTATTTAAACAAATCCCAATGCTCTTGCGGATACAGTATATAAAGATCCTGATTGTTGACAAGGTGGTGGAACGAGTTGACGAAAATCGTGTAATTATTGTAGCCGTTATAGGTTATCCCTCCATCCTCGTATGTTTTGGTGCCAAGGAGCGACTGTATTCCGGCGGCCAGAGCCAGCAGCGCAAACAATGCAACAATAGCCTTTGGGTTAGAAACAAATTGTACGAGTTTTTCTTTCACCTCCTTCATTTTCGGACAAAATTACGGTAGATTATCCAAGCCACGAATCACACCACAAGATTTATTGGGCAAGATAGCTTTTTAGAATAGGTGCAGCCGGCTTCCCGCTGTTTAAAAGCTATTTAATTTTTTTCATAAATGAGGAGTAAAACCATCAATTTTTAGTCGTTGGCAACCCAACAGGTTCTGCAAAAAACACCTTCTTTTAAATTATTGTGAGGCAATAAATTCATTGATGGTAAAATGTTTTCGTGCGAAACAGAAAAATTTAACATAAGTTGTATTGGCTCAAATGTTTCGTTTTAACTTTGTGATGTTTCGAAAAACAAAGATGTGTGAAACATTAAACCAGAGCATGATATGAGTCGGTTTACGGGGTTTTTGTTTTTTTTCCTGCTGATACAGGCCACTGTCTTCGGGCAGCAATATGGCATCAGCGGCCGTGTCACCTCATCGGAAGATCAGTCGGCTATTCCCGGTGTTACGGTGAAAATCAAAGGCAAGCCGGTGGGCACAACCACCGACATTGACGGCCATTATTCATTGACGGCCAATCGGGGCGATGTTTTGGTTTTCAGTTATATCGGCTATGCTTCGCGGGAAGCTGTTGTCAGTAGTCCGGCGAAGATTGACATGATCCTTTCGCCTGCCGACCGTCAGTTGGACGAGGTCGTGGTGACAGCTTTAGGTCTCAGGCGACAGAAACGCGAGGTCGGCTACACCGTTGAGTCGGTACAAGCCAAAGAGATACAGCTTTCCAATGCCGACAATTTAGCCAGTGCCTTGAGCGGGCGTTCGGCAGGGGTTCAGGTCATCAATGCCAACGGCGTGGACGGTGGCACCACCCGTTTTGTCATTCGGGGCGTGCGCAACCTCAACGACCGCAACCACAACCAACCCCTGATTGTGGTTGACGGCATCCCCATGGAAAACGAGCCCGGCCTTACGGATATTGGCCGCGGTGTTGACTGGGGCTCGGCGCTCAACAACATCAACAGTTTCGATATCGAGAGTGTTGACATCCTGAAAGGACCTGCGGCCTCGGCACTCTACGGCTCGCGGGGCGCCAACGGTGTAGTGATGATTACCACCCGCCGCGGCAGCCGTCAGGGCGGCATTGGCATCACCTACAACCTGACACACAAGTTCACCCAGCCATACCGTTACCGCGAAGTGCAAAACATTTACGGCGCCGGCGGTCCCCTTAGCTTTCTTGAACCCGCCTTTCAGCTCAATGCTGAGGGCGAGCCGATGTATCCTGCCGACATCTATTCCGATTTCGGGCCGCTAGGAGAACATACCGCCACCACTTTTGGCTATTATGGCTCAGCGGTTTCGTGGGGACCCGAGATGAAAGGCCAGATGATACGCTGGTGGGACGGACAGATGCGACCTTACTCGCCTCAACCCGACAACCTCCGGCTCTTTTTTCGCGATGCCGTATCCACCACCCACAATATCGCCTTCAGCGGCGGCGGCGAGATGGGTTCCTTGCGCGTCTCGCTCACCAACACAAGCCACGATGCCAGCATCCCCAACAGCAACTTCAAACAAACAACCATCAACCTTGGTAGCAACCTCCGCATCTCGGAAAAAGTAACTTCCGACATCTCCATTTCGTATATGGACTATTACCGCCACAACAGCCCCACCATCGGCGAGTCGGAAAACTCCTTTGGCAAGGCCATGCTTTACAGCTGGCCTCGTAGCTACAAAGGCATTGAAAAAGAACATTATGCAAATGCCAACGGAAGCATGGTGGACTATCGCAGCAATTCACCTTTCTATTATATTGACAAAAATTTCTGGTGGGGTGTCTATAACAACAACACCAACCTGAGCCGTAAAAAACTCATGGGTACGGTAGCCCTCACCTACCAACTGACTCCCTGGCTGAGCGCCATGGGACGCTTTGGATTGGACAACACTTACAACGAATTTGAAACCCGCAACCGTCCGATTGACTCGCTGGGATTAGTCGGCGGTTATTATGGGCACAGCATGGGCCGCGATCAGGTGACCAATGGCGAATTTTTGTTTGTAGCCCAAAAAGAAAACTTCTTCAACAGTGGTATTGATTTCAAGTTTTCTGCAGGAGGCAATGCCTGGTCGCGAACGCAATACGGCCTTTCGGCCCATTCGGGCATCTGGACACAGGCCTGGGTTTATGCTTTGAACAACGCCGAACGTCCTGAGCAACGCGGCATCTCCGAAGGCCGTTACGAAAAGAAAATCAACTCCCTCTATGCGCTGATGAACCTTGGCTGGCGCAACTACCTTTTTATGGAGCTGACCGGCCGTCAGGATTGGTCGTCAACCCTGCCGCCATACAGCAACAGTTATTTTTATCCTTCGGTCTCATTTAGTTTCCTGCCATCGGAAGCCTTCCGGTTCAATCAACCGTGGCTCAGCCAGTGGCGTCTGCGCGGGGCTTATGCCCTGACAGCCATTGACACCGACCCCTATAAGCTCGATTTTGTCTATGGCGCCGGCAGCTTTGGCGGCGACAAAACCTCCTCTCTCCCCTACACCATCCCACCCTATTCGCTCGAACCACAGTTTTCGGCCTCGTGGGAGGCCGGAACCATTATCGGCCTTCTCGACGACCGCATTGACCTGAACTTCACCTATTATTTTATCCGCAGCTACAACCAGATCATGAACTCGCCTCTGCCCGTCTCGTCAGGAGCCGGACAAATCACCATCAATACCGGCGAGCTTCAAAACAAAGGGATGGAGTTGATTATCAATACTATTCCGATCCACAACAAAAAGCTGACGGTGGAGGCAGGCCTCAATTTCACACGCAACCGCAACAAGGTGGTGAGCCTTGGCGAAGCCGCCGAGATTTACGAAATTGCCAATATCTGGGGAGGCAACGGCCCGGCCATTGCCGTGAAACCCGGTCAGGATTTTGGTACTATCGTGGGTTGGGATTATGTGTACCATCCCGACAACGGCCAGCCTATCCTGAACGATGCCGGTACACATTACCTGATGACCGAAGGCCGTGTACCCATCGGCAATGCCTCGCCCGATTTTTTGGCCGGGTTCACTACCCGTTGGCGCTGGAAAGGATTCATGCTCAGTACGCTCATTGATTGCAAATGGGGTGGCGACATCTACAGCGGTTCGTACGTCACCGCCATGCACACCGGCCAAAGCCCTTCGACCCTCGTTGAACGCCAGGGCGGCGGTCTGCCCTATACCGACCCTGAAGGCAATGTGCGCAATGTGGGCGTGATTCTGCCCGGCGTTTATGCCGATGGCACTCCCAACGACAAGGTGGTGCACTATTATTTTAAATACATGCCCAATTTCGGTGGCTGGGGTAAGTTTCTCTCCAAGCCCGGCATCCTCGAAAACTCGTGGATAAAGATGCGCGAAGTGGCTCTGACCTATACCCTTCCGCCATCGCTGCTGAAAAAAGTAACTTTCGTGCGACAGCTCTCGCTCAACCTCGTGGGTCGCGACCTGTTTTATCTCTACACCACTCTTCCTGACAAAGTGAACCCCGAAGGAGCCAACGGAGCCGGTAATGCTCAAGGCCTCGAATGGGGCGCTTTCCCAAGTTTCAGATCGTTCACCTTTGGCGCCAATATCCAACTCTGATTCTCTGAGCCATGAAAAAGATCCTCTTTCCCCTGCTGCTGACCATCATCGCGCTGCTCCCCATAGCCTGCGACAAAGGTTTTGGCGAGCTCAACAAAAACCCTTTCGACTCCATTGAAACCGATATCGGACCTTTGTTCAACAAGGTAACCGCCTCCTTGGTGCAAGGCTGGAACGAACAGTTTTATATCAACAACGAAGTCCTTTACCGGCAAACCGAACTGGGAGCGCTTACCCAATATGCCTGGCCCAACGTCAATATCGGCGCCGAAGAAATCTGGTCGAACTATTATACCACTCTGGCGGTCATCCGCGACCTTGAAAAACGTTTTGAAGCCTATCAGGGAAGTCAGGATGAGTTGGTAAATGCCAAGGCCATGCTCTATATCCTGTTGGCCGTGAAGACTTTCAAGGTGACCGACCTGTTTGGCGACATTCCCTTTTTCAATGCCGGCCGTGGCTTCGAGTCACTGGAATACGCCCGTCCGGCCTTCGATTCACAGAAAGACATCTATCTTTATCTGCTCGACAAGCTTCAATGGGCCGATGAAAACATCAATGCCGTCTCAAGCCCGCAAACCCCGGCCGGTGTTCCGTTATACAGCCTGGCAGCCTACGACAACCTATTTAATGGCGACATGATGAAATGGCGGCGCTTTGCCAACTCGCTCCGGCTGCGCTATGCCTTGCGTATGTCGAACCGTTTGCCCGAAGAGGCCGGCCAGATCATCTCCGAAATTGTCAATGGCAACAAGCCCATCCTTACCGGAACGGGTAACGATGTGGTGATGTCGCCGTTGGCGCAAGGCTGGGAAAACAACGCCGTCAACTGGTCGTTTCGCGAGCACGGTAAGCTCCGCATGGGCGAGACCATCTGGCAATGGCTCAGCAACAATGATGCAACTGATGGTAGCGGTATCTTCGATCCAAGGGCATACATATTTTTCGAAACCAATAATGCCGACGAATGGAAGGCCTTCCCGCAAACACTGACGCCCGAAACCCCTACCGAAGGCGGTGTGCCATACAACCTCCATCGCGACAACAGTTACAACGTCAAAGGCTCGGCCTGCATCTATTCGCCGTTTAACTACTACCTGATCAGGGAAGAGAAGACCATCCCCGAAATCCTGATGACAGTGTCCGAGGTGAAATTCATCCTTTCCGAAGCCTATTTCAGGGGCATCGGCGTTGCGCCTGACCAGAGCATGGCACAGGGTCTTTATGCCGAAGGCATGGTAGCCTCGATGACGTATTGGCAAAATATCGTCAAAAATACCGCACGTTGGGTGAACCACCAGCCCTTTCTGGGTGAATGGGATTTTTATGCCGTGCTGGCCAATCCGAAAACTGACATTTTCAGTGCTTCGTCCGAACAGCAGTTGCGTATGATCTATGCCCAACGCTGGCTCGATGCGTTCAGGCAGCCTGCCGAAGCCTTTGCCCTTGCCCGCCGAACCTTAGCAACACCCCGCACTGGCACCCCGCTGAGCTATTTCAGATTGCCCTATCCCGATTCGGAATCGCTCAACAACCACGAAAACTGGGCCAGTCAGGTTGAGAAAATGGGCGGCGCCGATGAGTCGGGAGTAAAAATCTGGTGGATGGAACCTTAAACCATTTGTAAAATGCGATTGAACAACAAAAACATCAATAATTCTAAAAATAAAACATCATGAAAAAGATCCCTTTACATCTTTTATTTTTACTGGCGGCCTTTGTTGTGCAGGCTCAAACCGTTTCGGTTTACGACTTCAACACCTTACCCGACGGTAATTTAAACAACCAGGACGGCTGGAAGACCATCCAGCAGACCGCCTCCGGCTCGCCCGACTTCGTGATTGGCTATACGGCCGACGGAGTGGTGTCGCCCGATGGCAGCAAAGCAGTTTTCTATCCGTTTGGCGGGCCCGGTGTCGGACGTACAGCCACACACAAATCATCGCCCAACTTCGAGTTTAGTTTTGCCGACGGCCTTGTGGAAGTAGAGGTAGATATGCACAAAAATTGGTGGGGTGTGTTCTTTGGTGTAGGTTATGATGCTGATGGCGACGGCCATATTGCCCCCGGTCTTCCTACCGAGCCCAACGACGGCGGCATCCGGCTATTTTGCCGCGATGTGCCTCCGGCCTTGAACCAGGTTGTATTGCCCAACGGCACCGAAATCCCTTTCACGGCCAACAATGACGGATGGACACGCTATAAGCTTGTCATGGACTTCACAGCCAATGGCGGTGCCGGAACTCTCGCCCTGTTCTATAAGCCCGGCGCCGTTGGCGAATGGATGCCGGCCAGCGAGGTACAAGGCGTCAGCATGCAGCTCACCCCGGGTTCAGGCGATAAGAACGACAACACCAAATGGGATGGAATATTTTTCCATTCACAAGGCGGAACAGGCGCTTTCGACAATATCTTGGTGCGCCAGCCCGATCTTTCAGGTTTATACCAGTTTATCAATTTCCCGGCCATCTCCAACAAGTTGACCACCGCAAACCCATTTGAGCTGGAAGCTACGGCAAGTTCGGGTCTTCCTGTACAATACAGCATCGTGGAAGGTCCGGCCACAATCAGCGGCAACGTCCTGAGTCTTACCGGGCAAGCCGGCATAGTGAAGGTGAAGGCATCACAGCCCGGTAACGATGTGTATGCTCCGGCAAACGATATCATCAACGAGTTTGAAGTGGTGGATGCCTCGGCCTATTTTGCCAGCCTGAAAGTACGGCGACCCTCCAACCTCACCAAAGTCTATATGCAAAGCCTTGCCCCTGTGATGTTTTTAGCCGAAACCCATGTGGAACATCCCGAGGTGCTGAGTGTGAACACTGTGGAGTTTATCATCAATGGAGTCCATCTGCCATTGATTGACAACGGAAACGGCTTCTATTCCACAAAATGGACACCGCCAGCCTTTGGCAATTATTCCATGACCGTGAAAAGCACCATCACCGAAGGCAATGTCACAACCCAAACGGTTGATTTTGAGGTGACAAACATAGTGAGCAACCTTCAGGTACAGACTTTTGCCGGTGAAACCGTAACGCCCAACAATCAGATTGTTACAGGAACATTTATCTTCCCAACATATGTTGGCAGTTTCAACAACATTAATTCGGTGTTAACGGTGAGTTGTCCTCCGGGAGGCTGCGACCCCTATGACCGTGTTTCGCACGTTGAAGTGAAAGACCCCAATGGAAACTGGATCGAGATCTATCGCTATATCACTCCTTTCGGCGTGGGTTGCTCCGATCAGGTGGACGTCACCGACTACGCTTCATTACTTCAGGGCGAGGTGGATATGCGCTATCATTGTATTCTATGGGATAAAGGGTTGAATATCAATATTCTTTACGAATTCACCGCCGGGACGCCCGCCTATTCCTATTCGTCAGTGACACCTATCTGGCGCGATGAATACCCGTTTGGCAACATGAGCAATCTTCAGCCTGTACCGCCGGCCTTTTTTACTTTCCCTGAAAATGTGCAGGCCGCCCGCCTGAAAGTGATTACCACAGGACACAACTGGGGCGAAAACAACACAGGCAATGCCGCTGAGTTTTACCATGCTACCCACTACATCAGGGTGAACAATGTGCGCGTTCACACCCAGGATTTATGGTCGATATGCAATCCAAATCCGGCCGGGTGTCAGCCACAAAACGGCACCTGGGTCTATCCGCGTGCCGGATGGTGCCCGGGTTCCATCAGTAAAATTTTCGATTTCGACATGAGCCAGTACGTCAATGTACCCAATTTCAAAATGGAGTATGAATTTGACCCCAACTACAAAGACCTATGCAGCTCCGCCAATCCCGATTGCGTTTCGGGTGTAACCTGTCCGAACTGCGAAGATACCTTCAACCCCCTGCTCTTTGTAAGTGCCCATATCATCTCCTATAGCAACAACATCCTGGTTAACTCGCCCGAACGCCAGGCCTCCAACGTGCGCATTATCCCAAATCCGGCCAGTGGCTCGTTCCGTCTTCTGGCCGTCAATGTTCAGGGGGCTGAAGGCTCGGGAGTGGAGATTCTGAATCAGGCAGGGAAAGTGGTTGAAGCATGCCTATGGGACGGTCAGGAAAAAACTTTCGACATCCGCCATTTGAAAGCCGGACTGTATTTCGTGAAAATCGTAAGTCCTGCAGGTACTGAGCTGAAAAAACTATTGGTATATTAAGCCTAACGTTCAATTAACATCCGTTTTTCTTTTGCTAAACCATTGAAAAACTAAAAACCACAAGAAAATCCTCCGCAGAAAAATTTCACCCTGCGGGGGATTTTTTTGGTTTTATTGGCCGGGCCATCCTGATTAAAAATCAATGTCTTTACTATTTACTGCCAGCATTTTGATCAGGCCGCCAAGGCCGGTTTTTTGATTTTACATCAGCTTTTGGGCTGTCGTTTTGTTTAAAAACCCCTATTTTTGCCGGCTTTAAGACAAAAGATGCGAAGGTTTTCCAGATATTTCCTTGTTTTGTTTATTCTTTTTTGGGCCTACAACTGTGGCGGCGATCGCGACCGGCCCGATGTTTTCGATGAGATTGCACGCCTCAAGGTGATGCCCGCCTCGAAGATATATAAGTTAGTTCCCGAAAAAAATCTTATCCGCAAGGTGAATGCGATTGACAGCGTGTTTAACCGCTTGCAACAAGCCACCGGCTTCAATGGAACTGTGCTTTACGCCGAAAACGACCGGGTGGTTTATCAAAAAGCCTTCGGCTATGCCAACCCCGTCAAGCGTCAGGGTCCTCTAAGCCCCGACGGACAGTTTGAACTGGCATCGGTATCCAAGATGTTTACCGCCACCGCCATCCTCATCCTCAAGGAGAGGGGACAGCTTGCCATTGACGACGATTTACGCAGGTTTATCCCCGAATGGCCATATCAGGGTATCACTCTGCGACATCTGTTGACGCATCGCTCGGGCTTGCCACGCTACGAATATTTGGCCGATACCTATTGGCCCGACCAAAGCCGGCCAATGACCAATGAAGGCATGATACGGATGTTCGTGCAAAACAAGCCGGAAGTGTATTTTCAGCCCGACAAAGGATTCCACTACTGCAACACCAATTATGCCTTACTGGCTTCGGTGGTCGAAAAAGTGAGTAAAGTGCCGTTTTACCGATTCATGGACGAAAATATTTTCAAACCGGCCGGCATGAACAGGTCGTTTATCTATCATCTGCCTGCAGACAGTGTGGTGAGTGGTTACCGTCAGGTGGGTGTTCCGGGCTACGACCAGCATGGACGACGGTTGGTGAGGGTTCCCAACGACCGGCTTAACGGTGTGATGGGCGACAAAGGCATGTTTTCCACCGTACTCGATCTTTATCATTTCGACCTCGCCCTGAACCACGAAATCCTGCTCAAAAAAGAAACCCTGCGCGAGGCCTACTCGCCCGGAAGCCCGGTCAGAAAAATCCGAAAAGACAACTATGGCTTCGGCTGGCGCACCCATGCCGAAAGCGACAGCGCCGTTTACCATTACGGCTGGTGGAAAGGCTATCGCTCCTTCTTTCTGCGCGACCTTGGACAACATAAAACCCTGATTGTACTCACCAACAAATCGTCGGCACCCGGCTCGGAGCATTTCTGGGATATCATCAACGACAAACGCTATCCCATCGGAAAGGCATCAGCCTTTATGCCGGTTGAATTACGGCTGAAATAGACTGAATCCGGCCGTTCGGGGGAAAAGCATCTCCAATTCGTACATCTAAGAAGTTTGAGACTTCAGGTGTGCGACACATATATATGGCTCCCCTATTCGCCCATCGGCCCTATGAGGCATTTCAAAAAAAGCTATCCATCTTTATCATATCCAGCTTCTTTCATATATTTGTTTTTTTATCCTGACTCTTATGACACAGCAAGCCTCAACCATCTACAAACCCCTGCATCATTTGCGAATCGTAACAGCGGCATCGCTTTTCGACGGACACGATGCCTCCATCAATATTATGCGGCGCATCATCCAGTCGGGTGGAGCCGAAGTGATTCATCTCGGTCACAACCGCTCGGTTCACGAAATTGTGAACACGGCCATTCAGGAGGATGTACAGGCCATTGCCATCACCTCGTATCAGGGCGGCCATCTTGAATATTTCAAATACATGTACGATCTTTTGCAGGAGGCGGGTTGCGGACATATCCGCATTTTTGGCGGAGGCGGCGGCGTCATCCTTCCTGCCGAAGCTGAGGAGTTGCACGCCTACGGCATTGCCCGCATCTTTTCGCCCGATGATGGCCGCTCGATGGGGTTGCAAGGCATGATCAACGAATTACTGAAAAAATCTGATTTCCCCACCGGTGCATCCGTCACCGACGACCTTGACAAGCTCAGCCCGCGCAACCATCGCTTGATCGGCCAACTAATCTCGGCTGCCGAAAACTATCCCGAGACATCGGCTCCTTTGATGGAGAAGTTGCGCCAAAAAATCGTAAAAAAAGCTCCGGTGCTCGGCATCACCGGCACCGGCGGAGCCGGCAAGTCGAGTCTGGTGGATGAGATTGTGCGGCGTTTCCTACACGACCAGCCCGATAAGATGCTGGGCATCATCTCGGTTGACCCCTCCAAACGTCGTAGCGGAGGTGCGTTGCTGGGCGACCGCATCCGCATGAACGCCATTGATCATCCCCATGTGTATATGCGCTCACTGGCCACACGGCAGTCCAACTTAGCTATGTCGAAATATGTCCGCGATGCCGAAGCCATCCTGCAGGCCGCCGGCTTCGACCTTATCCTGCTCGAAACTTCCGGCATTGGCCAAAGCGACACCGAGATTATTGACCACAGCGATATCGCACTATATGTGATGACACCCGAATATGGAGCAGCCACCCAGCTCGAAAAAATTGACATGCTCGACTTTGCCGACCTCATTGCGCTGAACAAGTTCGACAAACGAGGTGCCGCCGATGCGTTGAGGGATGTGAAGAAGCAATATCAGCGCAACCACGGACGCTTTGCCGACGACCCTGCCACCATGCCTGTGTTTGGCACAGTAGCTTCGCAGTTCAACGACCCCGGCGTCAATGCCCTCTATCTGGCCATTCTGCAAATACTCAACGAAAAAGCCGGCGCAGCTTTCACCCCTCATACAAAATTATTGGGTGAGGCACCGGAAAAGATCTCTATCATCCCTTCAAAACGGGTGCGTTATCTGAGCGAGATAGCCGAAACTGTCCGTGCCTACAACGGCTGGGCACAGAAACAGAGTCGGGCAGCCCAGCGTCTGCAAAGCCTGAGGCAGAGTCGTCAGCTCCTCTTAGAAGAATCTGATCAGGCCGACACTCAAACGCTCGACGAGCTCATCCGGCGCGAAGAACGACGGCTCGATCCACAGGTGGCCGACCTCATCGAAGGCTGGGAAGAGAAGAAAAAACGCTATAGCGACCCATGGTATATTTACCAGGTGAGAGACAAAGAAATCAGGGTGGCCACCCATACCGAGAGTCTCTCGCGTCTTCAGATTCCAAAAGTAGCATTGCCGCCTTTCCGTGCCTGGGGCGAGATTGTCAGGTGGTCGTTGCTCGAGAATGTGCCGGGCGAGTTTCCTTTCGCGGCGGGCGTGTTCGACTTCAAACGTGAAGAAGAAGACCCGACCCGCATGTTTGCCGGTGAAGGAGGCCCCGAGCGTACCAATCGCCGCTTCCATTATGTCTCGCGCGGCTTGGCCGCCAAACGGCTTTCAACCGCCTTCGACTCGGTGACCCTTTATGGCGAAGACCCACACCGACGACCCGACATCTACGGCAAGATAGGCAATGCCGGCGTGTCAGTCGCCTGCCTCGACGATGCCAAAAAACTCTATTCCGGATTCAACCTCGCCGACAACAAAACCAGTGTCAGCATGACCATTAACGGGCCTGCACCAACCATGGTGGGCTATTTTATGAATGCCGCCATTGACCAGCAATGCGAGCTTTTTATCCGCAAAAACGGTCTCGAAAAGGAAACCCACGCCATCATTGACGAGATCTATCGCCAGAAAAGACTTCCCCGACCACGCTATCAAGGTCCATTACCTGAAGGGAACAACGGGCTGGGACTGATGCTCCTAGGTGTTACGGGCGACATGGTACTTCCAGCGGAGGTGTATGGCCGCATCAAAGCCGAAACCCTGCAAAAAGTGCGCGGTACCGTGCAGGCCGACATCCTGAAAGAAGATCAGGCGCAAAATACCTGTATCTTCTCGACCGACTTTGCCCTCAAACTCATGGGTGATGTCCAGGAATATTTTATCCGCCATCAGGTACGCAATTTTTATTCGGTTTCTATCTCGGGCTATCATATTGCAGAAGCCGGCGCCAACCCCATCAGTCAGCTTGCCTTTACGCTGGCCAATGGCTTCACCTATGTGGAGTATTATCTCTCGCGAGGGATGCACATTGACGACTTTGCCCCCAACCTGAGTTTCTTTTTCTCCAACGGCATTGACCCCGAATTTTCGGTCATTGGCCGTGTAGCCCGTCTGATATGGGCTAAAGCCATGAAGCTCAAATACAACGCCAACGAACGCTCACAGAAGCTCAAATACCATATCCAGACTTCCGGCCGCTCGTTGCACGCACAAGAGATTGATTTTAACGATATCCGCACCACTCTGCAAGCGCTTTATGCTATCTACGACAACTGCAACTCGCTGCACACCAATGCCTACGACGAAGCTATCACCACCCCGACGGAAGAAAGCGTTCGCAGGGCAATCGCCATCCAGATGATCATCAATCACGAACTGGGCTTGGCCAAAAACCAGAATCCGATGCAAGGCTCATTCATCATCGAAGAGCTTACCGCATTGGTTGAAGAAGCCGTGATGGCCGAGTTTGACCGCCTTACCGAGCGCGGGGGCGTGCTTGGTGCCATGGAAACCATGTATCAGCGCGGCAAAATACAGGAGGAGTCGCTCTATTACGAAACTTTGAAACACAGCGGAAAGCTTCCCATCATGGGCGTGAACACCTTTTTGAGCAGCAAAGGCTCGCCAACGATAATTCCAGGCGAAGTTATCCGGGCTACCCCCGAAGAAAAAGAATACCAAATTCAGATGCTGGAAAATCTGCATCAATGCTGGAAAGATGAAGCCGCCGACAAGCTCGCATCGCTGCGAAAAGCTGCTCTGAACAACGAAAATGTGTTCGAAGCCCTGATGGAAACATCAAAATACGCTTCCATAGGCCAAATCACACGATTGCTTTTTGAAGTTGGTGGGCAATACCGCCGCAATATGTAAGTTGTTCATTTATTGAGTTTTACCTTCTTTATCATTTTGCCTTTTTCAAGAAAAATAAGTAATTTAGATTCGTTCTAATTAAAAAAGGTTAATATTGCAGTTTAAACTACGGTATGAGGCAGGTTCTATTCCTTGTTTGTAAAGCCTCATCAAAAACAAACACATACTTCGATTGACTATGAGACAATTTCTATTCACCATCGTTTTGCTTTTATCAGTAATGCTGATACACGGGCAGACGGGTGAACCGGTAAAAGCCAGTTCCACCGGAAATCTTCCTGCCCCATTGAGTGTTCCATCCATCGCGCAGCAGTTGCGCGACGGCACTTTCAAAGGTGTTGATCCGAACGAGCCGGTTCGGATGGGGCATCCCAAGCGCAAAGGCGCCAACATGACCATTCCGGGCAAAGGCCTTCCGATTGACAAAGACCCTTTGGTCGAACATCAAAAATCGGCCCGGCGAACACCCGGCCGTGAACCAAAATTAGTTTTCGACGCCAATACTTCTAATTATACCCCCTCAGACCCAACAGGGGCAATTGGGCCAAATCATTATGTCGGCGGGTGGAACACTGGTTTCCGGATATTCGATAAGCAAGGAAATCCGTTGACCCCGACAGCCTCGCTCTCCACCCTTTTTCCGGGAAACAATTTAGGCGACCCCATTGTATTCTATGATGTGGCTGCTGACCGTTTTATTATCACCGAGTTTGACCAGAGCCCCAATGGCTTCAACGTAGCCATCTGCAAAGGCCCCGACCCGGTAAACGACGGTTGGTGGATTTACACCACAGGCTTCACCACCGGCCAGTTTCCTGATTATCCTAAATTCAGTGTTTGGTCTGATGGTTATTATGTCACGGCCAACATCAACACTAACAACAAGTTGTTTGTGATCGAAAGAGATTCTGCTTTGTTGGGTAGAACTGCACGTTTTGTGTCGTTTCCGCTCACCGGTATCAAAACCTCAGGGTTCTACAGTCCGCAGGCTTTCAACGTCACCAACGGCGACCTTCCGCCACGCGGTAATGCCTCTGTCGTTTATATGCAGGATGATGCCTGGAGCGGCATCACTTTTGACCATCTGAAAGTGTGGACGGCCAATGTCAACTGGGACAATCCATCGCAAAGCACCATCTCACAGCCACAGATTATCGAAACAGCACCATTTATTGCCGTTTTCGACGGGGGTTCGTTTTCCAATCGTCCGCAGCCTTCGGGCCCTCAGCAGGATGTGCTTCAGGCTACTATCATGAATCAGGCACAATATCGCCGCTTCCCGGATCACAACAGTGCAATCTTCAACTTTGTGGTGGACACTGACCCAACTGCCGGTGAGCTGGCCGGCGTGCGCTGGTACGAATTGCGGCAATCGGCCGATGGAGAGCCCTGGGAAATCTATCAGGAAGGCACTTACATCTCGCCCTATGGCAACAAAGACGCCTTTTCGGCCAGCATGGCCATGGACGGACAGGGAAATATCGGCATGGGCTACACCACCGTCAGCATCAACGAAAAGATTGCCATTTATTATACCGGACGTTTTGCATCCGATCCGCCAGGGCAGATGACAGTGGACGAAACCCTGATTGCCCAAAGCCAGGCCAATAATCCATCGAACCGTTTGGCCGACTATGTTCACCTGACCGTTGACCCAACGGATGATAAGACTTTCTGGCATATTGCCGAATATTTCAATAACAGCCGCAAAGACGTTGTTGGTGTTTTCCAGATTGCCGGTGAAAACCACAATGATGTTGGCGCCACTTCTATCCTGACTCCTAACGACGGCGTATTGAACCAGGAGGAACCCGTAACCATCCGACTGTTCAATTACGGAATCGCGGGGCAACGCGATATCCCTGTTTTTTACCGCGTTGACGATGGCCCAGCAGTTGTTGAAGTCTTTGCCGATAGTTTAGCTCCAGGAGCAACGGCAGATTATGTTTTCGACACCAAAGCCGACCTGAGCATTGCCGGAAAAACTTATGTCATTGTGGCCGGATCGGCGCTCGAAGGAGACGAAGGAGCTGCTAACGACAGCATCACCAAGACGGTGACGCATCTCAACGCGAATGACATAGGAGTATCGGCCATCACCTCACCACAGTCGGGAACCGGAGTCAACATGCCCGAACCCGTGACGGTAACCATCAAAAATTTCGGTGTCGCTCCCATTGCCGATTTTAGTGCAGGCTATCTGTTTGGATCACAAACAGTGATTGAACCTGTAACCCAGTCTGTAGAGCCGGGCCAGCAAATCAGTTTTACTTTCCAGGAGCCCGTTGTTTTTCCGGCCTTGGGCAATTACACCCTGAAGGCATTTACCAACGCACCTCAGGATGCCAATGCTGCCAACGACACCACCACAGTAGTCATTACAAAGCACAACTGTATGCCCACCTCCGATTGCTCGTATGGCGACGGGTTATCGCTCTTCAGGCTCAACAACCTGAGCAACGCCACTTCATGCAGCGAGGGAGGCTATGCCGATTATACCAATATGGTAGCCTTCATCGAACAGTCGGAAACCTATGAATTAGAAGTAGAAACCCATTATGGCGATCAATATGTAAAAGTTTGGATTGATTACAACGATAACTTTCTTTTTGAGGATAACGAAGTGATTATCAACAATATCGTCCTTGGAAGCGGGCAAGCCTCCGGCACTTTCAATGCCGTTGTTCCGATAACGATTCCCGACACAGTGGCTCTTGGTGAACATCTGTTGCGGGCTCGTACTTCGTGGGATGTGCCTGTGGAAGATGCGTGCGGTGATGTGGAATATGGCGAAACGGAAGACTATAAAGTGAATATCGGTATGTACACAAGCCTTACCACGCGCGCACTCAACGATGCAAAACTTCAGATCAAAACCTTAGGTCAAAACCGTTTTGAAGTGGTACTTGATACGCCTGATGTGAATGAGATTCTGGTTCTCAATCTTCATAACGCTCTTGGGCAAAAACTCATTGAAAACCGGGTGGCCAAGGTAAATGGAAAATACACCTATCCGTTAGACCTCTCTTATGCCGAAGCCGGAGTTTATATCCTGCGCATCGGCACTTACACATACGGAAAAGTGGAAAAGATACGGGTAGAAAAATAAAACCTCCCCGAAACCTGCCGTTTTGGGCGGCAGGTTTTTTTCTTAAAAAAAGCCATATTTACACTAACTTTCAAACGTCCATAGCCACCAATACCTCATCATTTTTTAGCTTTTCATGGCTCACGATCACTGAGCTACACTGAACAATAAACGCTACCTTTGTGTTGTTTTTCCGAACTTTAAAAAACAGGTTCGGTTGCCAGATACAACACATGAAAAAACTTCAGATTTATCTACCTTTACTTCTTTCGATCGTCCTTTCGGCTGGTCTTTATTTTGGTTATCGCATCGGGGTGAAAGCCGGCAGCGGTGGCTCTGTTTTTTATCTCCCCATCGGTTCCGGCGGCAAACTCGATACCATTCTAAAATTCATTGAACAGGATTATGTGGATACGGTGAACAGCCAAAAACTCGAAAATAACGCCATCAACAGTATGCTCGAGAAACTCGATCCGCACAGTCAGTACATCACTGCCGAAGAATTTCACGAGATGAACGACCCGCTCCTTGGCAGCTTTGAAGGTATCGGGGTTTCGTTCCGCATCGAGAAAGATACCATCATGGTAATCAATCCGGTAAAAGGCGGGCCTTCGGAAAAAGTAGGCATCATGGCCGGCGACCGCATTGTGCGCATTGACGATTCATTGGTGGCCGGGGTTAAGATCAACAACCGCGATGCCATGCGCAAGCTCAAAGGCAAGAAAGGTACAAAAGTGATGGTAGAGGTGTATCGTCGCGGCGTTGCCGGGCTGCTCCCTTTCACCATCACGCGCGACGTGATTCCCACCTACAGCCTCGATGTGGCCTATATGGTCAACAAAACTACCGGATATATCCGCCTGAATAAGTTTGCCGCCACCACCTATGACGAGTTTCTCGATGCAGCTTATTCATTGAGAGACCAGGGGATGCGTTGCCTGATCCTCGACCTTCGGGGCAATTCGGGTGGATACCTCAAAGCCGCCACTGACCTGGCCGATGAGTTTTTGCCTAACGGCAAGCTCATCGTTTATACCCAGGGTAAGAACAGACCTAAATCCTTCACCTTTGCCAACCGTTCCAGCGTATTTGAAAACGATGAGCTGATTGTACTCATTGACGAAGGTTCAGCCTCGGCCAGCGAGATTGTCGCCGGCGCCATTCAGGACAACGACCGCGGTACCATTGTCGGCCGTCGCTCGTTTGGCAAAGGTTTAGTACAGGAACAGATGCCCCTGCGCGATGGCTCAGCGCTAAGGCTCACCGTGGCCCGATATTATACGCCCACCGGACGTTCGATACAGAAGCCCTACGATGGCGATTTTGAAAAGTATCATCACGAGTCGTGGAATCGTTTTGAAAATGGTGAGATGACAAATGCCGATTCAATCCCTCATCCAGACAGTCTGAAATATGTGACGCCAAAAGGCAAGATCGTCTATGGCGGAGGCGGTATCACCCCTGATGTGTTTGTACCGCTTGAAACCGACAGCAGTCTTTATTTCTATAACCGGCTGGCCAATAGCGGCCTGATTTTCCAGTTTGCCTTCGATTATGCCGACAGTCATCGCACCCAACTTGCAAAATTCAAAGATGTTGCAGCTTTCAAACAACACTTTGTCATGGACGAGGGGCTCTTCAACGAGCTGCTTGCCTTGGCAGCCGAAAAAGGGATTACAAAGCCGACACGCATCAGTCAGCAAAGTCGCCGCCACATCAAAACGCTGTTCAAAGCCTATGTGGGTCGAAACATTTTGGATGATGCCGGTTTTTACCCTATTTATCAGGAGATTGATCCTGTTCTGCTCAAAGCCATCGAGTTGGCCAGTGGCAAACCATAGACTTATATGATAGCTATTCCGGTAATCATCGGCTCAATGTTACTGCGCATCGCCACTTTTGTGGTGGTGATGAACTACTACAAAGTATCGCGTCACCGCACAGCCTGGCTATTGATTGCGGCGGCCATGATTCTGCTGGCCCTCGAAAGTCTATTTCAATTGTTTGCATTGACGGGCTTTTCGTCCTTAGTCAACACCCATTTTGTGCCTCCTGTCGCCGGCTTCGCCGTATCGGTACTCATGCTGATCGGTACGGTGAAAGTGCGCACCATTTTACGTCGTTTGGCTGCCACCGAACAGAAAAGCCGAATGATGGAACACCGCTTTCAACTGCTTTTCAACAGCAGCTCCGACCAGATATTTGTGCTGACTCTCGAGGGGCGTATCGTGGAGGTGAACCAAGCCGCCTGCGATTGGCTGGCCATGAGCCGCGAGGAGCTGTTGACCTATTATTTCAGAGAGATCAAAATAGGAAACGCTGTCGAAGGCGTGATGGATCATATCCATACCATCCTTAAAAACAAGAAACATATCTTTGAGACCGAACTCCGAAGCAAAACCGGGAAAAGCTTGCCTGTTGAAATCAATTGCCGCATAGTAGATATTGACACTCAACAACATATTATCTGTGTGGCTCGCAACATTACCGAACGACGCGAGTTAGAGAAAAAAATCCGTATCGCCATCATCGAAACAGAAGAAACCGAGCGGCGACGTTTTGCCAAGGAGATTCATGATGGGCTTGGCCCATTGCTTTCGACCATCAAGCTATATGTGAACGAGTTGGAGTGTATGGCCGAGCCATCAGACGAGAAGAACGAGTTTGCCGGACATATCAACCGGCTTATCAACGAAGCCGTGGACTCAGCACGCAATATTGCCAACAACATCACTCCAAAGGTGCTGACCGACTTTGGTCTGTCGCAAGCGCTGATCACTTTTTGCGATACCATCAACGCCACCAATCTTCTGCATATCCACACTCATTTTAAGGGCATTGACCAGAGCATCGGCCCTACCTTCGAACTCATTTTTTATCGCATCGTCACCGAATTGATTAACAACACCATCAAACACGCCAACGCATCGGAAGTAGAAGTACAGTTAGAAGCCTCCAATCAGAAACTACGGCTCACTTATCGTGACAACGGCCGTGGCTTCGACCTCCAGCAGGCCATTGACAAAGATGACGGTCACATGGGCGTGAAGAACATCATCAGCAGGGTACGCACCATGGGCGGCATCTTCAACTTCCGGAACACCTCGCCCGGTATTCTGATCACCATCAGCGTTGACCTGAGCGCACAACCTCCGACAGGTTAAGGCTATCCCTTCTTTTTCTATGCTAAGGCTACCTTTAACTTTTTTGTCAGAAAATAAAAAAACAGAAAAACTATTTTTGAACTGTGGGAACAAAACCCCCTACAACTTTGTATTATCTATATTAAACTAAAGAGATGAAAAAGAAACTCATACGCATTACGGGTATTTTGGCCACTATAGCATTGCTTGCGTTGATTATTTTCAGCAAGAAAGGCTTGCTCAGTAGCGAAAATGACCGTTCGGGTTTTGTAAGTGGCCGCAATGCCACCGTCCTTCCGGTGAAAGCCATGCGTGTTGTTCCGGCTCCGCTCAACGATGTTTTGGTAGCAGCCGGAACAGTGCTTGCCGACGAAGAAGTAGAGATAGCTGCCGAAGCTTCGGGACGTATCACCAAGATTTATTTTACGGAAGGTCGTCCGGTAAAGGCCGGCGAACTTCTGGCCACCATTAACAATGCTGAGTTGTTGGCACAAGCCGAACGCAACAGCTTTCAGCTACAGCTTGCTCAAACGCGTGAAGAGCGCCAGCGGCAACTACTTGAAAAACAAGGCATCAGCCAGCAAACCTACGATCAGGTGCTTACAGAGCTCAACGCGCTTCGTGCCGAAGCTGCCCTGCTGCAGGCGCAGCTTGACAAAACGATGATCAGAGCGCCTTTCGACGGTTTACTTGGATTGCGCTACCTGAGCGAAGGAAGTTATGTGAGCCCAGGCGGAAAAATCGTCCGATTGGCACGAATCAACCCGGTAAAACTCGAGTTTGCCATTCCCGAACGTTATGCCCAATATGTGAAACCGGGTGTTCAGGTTGATTTTAAGGTTGACAACAGCGCTGAGACTTATACAGCCCGGATTTATGCCATTGAGCCGGTTATTGATAAGGAGTCGCGCAGTATCACCGCCCGTGCACAATATCAAAATACCGATGGCGCCGTGCTGCCGGGTTCGTTTGCCAAGGTTGAGCTGCCATTACTCAACCTTGCCGAAGTATTGCAGGTGAAAGCTGAATCTTTGATTCCTGAGATGGGAAAAAACAAAGTATTTCTCTATAAAAACGGCAAGGCTGAGGCCCGTACGGTGGCCACCGGAATACGCACCGAGCGCATGGTGCAGATCACCGAGGGACTGAGCGAAGGCGACACGGTGATCACCAGCGGGCTGCTGCAGCTTCGTTCGGGGATGGAGGTTGAACTTCAGAATGTTGACCAGCCATGAGTTTAGCATCAACCAGTATTCACCGGCCCGTTTTGGCCACGGTGATGTCCATCCTTATACTGTTGTTCGGTCTCATTGGTTTATATTCCTTAGGTGTGCGCGAATACCCCAGTGTTGACACACCCATTGTCACCGTTACGACCAATTATGTGGGGGCCAATGCCGATGTCATTGAGTCGCAAATTACCGAGCCTCTTGAGGAATCTATCAATGGTATTGCCGGTATTCGTACCCTTACATCAGTAAGTCGCGACGGTAAAAGCACCATCATCGTGGAGTTTGATTTATCTATTGACCTTGAGGCTGCTGCCAACGATGTGCGCGACCGGGTTTCGCGGGCGCTCTGGCTACTCCCTCCCGACACCGACCCGCCCATTGTGGCCAAGGCCGATGCCGACTCCAACCCCATCCTTTTCCTGAACATCCGAAGCGAGCAGCGTTCGCTCCTTGAGCTCACCGAGATTGCCCAGCGCACCTTTAAAGAAAGTCTGCAAACCATTCCCGGCGTGAGTTCCATTGCCATCTGGGGTGCCAAGGAATACTCCATGCGTTTATGGATTGATCCTTCGCGCCTGTCGGCCTATAACCTCAGCCCGCTCGATGTGCGCAACGCCTTGTTAAAAGAAAATCTTGAGCTGCCTTCCGGCCGAATCGAGGGCAATACAGTGGAGCTTCCTGTGCGCACACTCAGCCGACTTGAGACTCCGCAAGACTTCAACAACCTCATCCTGAAAGAGACTCCTGCAGGCATCATTCGTTTCAGCGATGTAGGTTACGCCGAACTGGCCCCTCTTAACGACCAGAGTATCCTGCGCCGCGACGGTATCCCGATGGTAGGCAACGCCATCATCCCGCAGCCCGGATCGAACCATGTAGAGATTGCCGATGAGTTCTACCGCCGTATCGAAAAGATCAAAAAAGACCTGCCCGCCGATATAGAGCTGGGCATTGGTTTCGACAACACCGACTATATCCGCCATGCCATCACCGAGGTGGAACAAACCATCTATCTGGCTTTTGCCTTGGTGGTGTTGGTCATCTTTTTCTTCCTTCGCGACTGGCGTACTTCGCTTATTCCGGTTGTGGTGATTCCCATCTCGCTGGTGGGATCATTTTTCATCATGTATTTAGCCGGCTTCTCGGTGAATGTGCTCACGCTGCTCGGACTCGTATTGGCCATTGGTCTGGTGGTGGACGACGCCATTGTGGTGATCGAAAACATCTACACCAAGATTGAAAAAGGCATGGATCCCATGCAGGCAGGACTTCAGGGATCGGCCGAGATTTTCTTTGCAGTGGTAGCAACCACGGTAGCCCTTGCAACAGTCTTTCTGCCGGTGATTTTTCTGGAAGGCCTCACCGGTAGGCTGTTTCGCGAGTTTGGCATCGTGCTTTCGGGCTCGGTCATCATCAGTGCGTTTGTGGCACTCACACTGACGCCCATGCTCTCGACGCGTCTGCTCAAAAAACGCGAAAAACACAATGCCTTTTATGAATGGAGCGAACCGTTTTTCGTCTGGCTTACCGAGGCATATTCCAAAAGTCTGGCAATATTCCTTAAACGCAAATGGTGGTCGTTTGTCATCATTGTCATTTCGGCAGCCATCATATTTGGCATTGGCCGCACTTTGTCGTCGGAGTTGGCGCCCATGGAAGACCGTTCGGGAATTTCCATCATCTCCACCGCTCCCGAAGGAACCACCTTTGAATATATGGACCTCTATGTTCACGAGCTTATTGACATGATTCAGAAAGAGGTTCCTGAAACCTATTCGCTGCTCACCATTACCTCGCCCGGTTTTGGGGCTTCGGGCGGGATGAACACAGCCACAGCAAGGTTAAGACTTGTTGATCCAGACAAGCGTAAACGCTCACAGCAAGATATTGCCGATGCATTGGCCATCAGCATGTCAAAACTTACACAGGTGCGAAGCTACATTACCCAGGAAATGTCCATCAGCACCCAACGCGGCGGCATGCCCGTGCAATATGTGGTACAGGCACGCAACCTCAACAAACTGAAAGAAGTGATGCCGCGTTTTATGGAAGAGGTGAACAAAAGCCCTGTTTTTCAGTTTGCCGACCTCAACTTAAAGTTCAACAAACCTGAGCTGCAGATTAAAATCAACCGCGAGAAAGCCCGTTCAATGGGCGTTTCGGCACAGGACATCGCACAAACCCTACAACTCTCCCTCAGCGGACAACGTTTCGGTTATTTCATCATGAACGGCAAACAATATCAGGTTGTCGGGCAGCTTGAGCGGGCTTATCGCTCGGCGCCTTTGGATCTGAGTACAATCTTTGTGAAAAACAATGCCGGACAGATGATTCAACTCTCGAATCTGATCGAGATGCACGAACAAACCAATCCGCCCTCGCTATTCCGCTATAACCGCTATGTGTCGGCTACCGTTTCGGCCAGTCCGGTGAAAGGAAAAACCATTGGCGATGGTATTGCAGAGATGGACCGTATTGCCAAACTCGTGCTCGACGATACCTTCAGCACTTCGCTGGCAGGCGCCTCGAAAGACTTTCAGGAAAGCTCCTCGAGCCTTGTGTTTGCGTTTGTGCTCGCGTTAGTGCTGATTTATCTGGTGCTTTCAGCCCAGTTTGAGAGCTTCCGCGACCCTTTCATCATCATGTTCACGGTACCTTTGGCTTTAGCTGGCGCTGTACTCACTTTGTGGTATTTCGGTAAGACCCTGAATATCTTCAGCGAAATCGGCATCATCATGCTCATCGGATTGGTATCGAAAAACGGTATTCTTATTGTTGAATTTGCCAATCAGCGCAAAGCTGCCGGTTTGAGCAAAGCCGAAGCCATCCATGACGCCTCCGTGTCGCGTTTCAGGCCCATCCTGATGACCAGCCTCTCCACCATCCTTGGCGCAGTGCCCATTGCTTTGGCTCTGGGCGCAGGCTCGGAAAGCCGTGTTTCGATGGGAACAGCCATCATCGGAGGGCTGACTTTTGCCACCATACTTACTTTATATGTTATTCCCGGAATCTACAGTTATATCTCTGAAAGCCAGAAGGCAGTCTCCAATGTAACCTCCGAAACAAATCCGGAACCTTCATTAACAGAAAAATAACCATGAAAATAAAACTCATCGGCCTGCTGATGCTGTTGTCGGCGGGTTTGCTCCACTCACAGAACCATCTAAGCATTGACGAAGCCATCCGTACAGGGCTCGAAAGCAATTTTGGCATCCGTTTGGAGAAAAAACAGGTGGACATAGCCAAAAACAACAACAGCATTGGCAATGCGGGTATGCTTCCAAAGCTCGGACTCACTGCGTCTCAAAGTAACAGTGTCAACGATTCGCGTCAGGTGTTTCTCACCGGACAGGTAAACGATAAGAGTGGTGCCACCAGCAATCTCCTGAGTGGCGGAGTTCAGCTCAACTGGACGATTTTCGACGGAATGAAGATGTTTGTTCGCCGAAACCAGCTTCAGAACATAGAAGATGTTGCCAATATGGAGTTGTTGCTTACGGTTGAAAATACCATCAGTCAGATTCACCAGCAATACTACACCCTTGTTCAGCGGCTGAATCAGCAAAAAGTGATCGAAAAAACCCTTGCTCTGGGCAATGAACGCCTTCAGCTTGCCAATGATAAGCTCACTTTTGGCTCAGGATCGCGGCTCGAAGTACTCCAGGCTTTGGTTGATCTTCATAGCGACAGTGCAGCCTATCTAAACCTGTTGGATCAAATCAACCAGGGAATCATTGGCCTGAACACCCTGCTCGGGCGACCCGTTTCGACTGTATTCACCGTGGATGACCAAATAAGCCTGACTAACGGATTACGGTTAGACAGTCTTGAAAGCCTGATGCTCCAACGCAATACCCAGCTTCGCTTAGGCCAGAAAAATGAAGATCTGGCTCGTCTTGCCCTACGGGAGATTCGTTCGACGATGTTTCCAGAAGTTGGGCTCAACTTAGGCTTCAACGCATTAAACCAGCAAAGCCAGTCAGGATTTTTAGCCGAAAACCGTACAAAGGGTATTAGTTATGGCGTCACGGCCACGATGAATCTGTTTAACGGCTTCAACACCAGGCGCGAACAACGCAATATGCAGTTGCAAATTGAAAGCAGCCATCTTCGTACCGATGAGTTGAAAAACGAGTTGACAGCTGCGCTCCACGCTGCTTTCAGAAGCTACGAATTCAAAAGTCAGCTCCGGGTAATGGAAAACCAAAATCTGTTGTCGGCCAGCGAAAACCTGCGTATCGCCACTGAACGTTATACCATTGGCGATCTTTCAGGCATTGAATTCCGTGAAGCCCAACGCAATTATTTGGAAGCTGAAACACGCCTGCTTACCGTTGTGCTCGAACTCAAAATCCTTGAAACCCAATTGTTGCAATTGGCCGGAAGCCTTACTAATTCATAAGTCGGCCGTCATCTTAAAGACAGATGAATGCCCTTTTTTGAAAGACAAATATCGGAATTGCAAAAATTTATGTGAGTTTGTGTGTATAACCAATTGATTTTGCTTAATTTTACATTCGGCAAAACTGCTGTTTTGGAATAGTTAAATCAATTTCATATTCGCCCGGGTGATGTCGGAACAAAATCAACACCTCAATTTACCCACTTTGCTGCAAGTGATGGATTCATTGAACCACAAAGTGTTCGTGGTAGATCCGGAAGCTCGCATCGTTTATGCCAATGCTGCTTTTCGTACCATGCTGGGCGACGGATTTACTTTGTCGGAAGGTGATGTGATTCCACTCAGCAATGATCTGCCTGACTTCATAAAACGACTCGCTAAAAATGATTTCGGAGATGAATTGCCTCTTTCGTTTCAAACATCTTCAGGAACCATCACACTGATGATGCACTTGAGCCCGCTTTCTGGCGAGAAACCTCTCTGGCTTTTTCAGGAACAAACACTGTTAAATAATTCATTGATACAGGAAGCCCTCACCCAGCGTGAAGTGCTTTTCAGGAGTTTCATCGAACAGAGCAACGACGGGATGGCCATCATTGATCCCGAAGGGAGACTGATTCTCTGGAATCACCGTCTGACTGAGTTTACCGGAATCAGTGCAGATGAAGCTCAGGGTCGGTTTGTTTGGGATGTTTATTTTCAGGTGCTACCCCGCAACCGTCAGGCAATGTATCACTCGGCTGATGGGATTAAACTCCGCATTTTCAGCTTGTTACAAAACCACAACTCCCATCAGTTGGGAAATGCTGTCGAAATGGAAATCCTACGCAAGGATGGAGTAGTCCGGCTTATTTCGAGTATGATGTTCCCTATTGAACTCGATGGACGACAATCGTTAGGTCTGATTCTGCGCGACATTACCGACATCAAGAAGTCAGAACTCGAATTACTTGAAAATCAGGAATATATCCGCACCCTTTACAATGATTCCCCCATTCCGGTGCTTGTGATTGAGGAAAAAAGCCTTCAAATTTACACCCTGAATAAAGCCGCTCTGAGGGCTTTCCGCTATACCGAACCAGATGAGATCATCGGTATGAACATCAAAGAACTGTTGCCATTACCCGATGAAGACAATTTGTATTTCAACCGTCAGCAAATTATCGAAAAGCTTGAACTTATCTCTAAGCCCGGATATCAAACCTTCGATTGTCATTTCCGCACCAGAGAAGGCAATATCTGGGATGCGAAAGTTTATCCTTTCAGGCTGCCCATCCACGACAACGACCTTATTCAGCTTACCCTGATTGACACTACGGCTCAAAACCAAGCCATGAAAGCTCTTTTCGAGAGTGAATCGCGTTATAGGGCGGTGGCCGAAAATGCCAATGCCGGAATCGTTATCGTTGACCTGGACGAACGCATCCTTTTCTCGAACGAAACTTTTGCCGGTATGTTGGATTATTCCAAAGACGAAATAATCGGGCAGCTGATCAGTCGTTATGTACCGGAAGACACCTATCATCTGATGGTCGAAAAAACACTCCGTCGTTTCAGTGGTGTGGTGGATCAATATGAAGCCGAGTTTTTTCATCGCAACGGGGATATCCTTACGTTTTCCATATCAGCATCCCCGCTCTATTCCTCCGAAAAACAAATGGTGGGCACCGTTGGCGTGCTGATTGATATTACCGAGAAAAAATTAGCCACTCAAAAACTCCTCGAAACCACTGAGAAACTGCAAGCCATTCTTGCTTCTATGCCCGATATGATTTTTATCCACGATCGGGAAGGCAGATATCTCGACCTTTATATCAACCAAAAAATCTATACCGATATTGACCATCAACCCAAGCCCGGACAAACGCTTAGCGATGTTTTTGGAGCTGAGCAGGCGAGCCGGATGAAAAAACATATCGAGAAATCCCTTGAAAAGTCGGAAACAGTCGTCGCACCATTTGATTTGTTGGTAAATGACAAAGTACGGTATTTCGAAGCCCGTATCAGCCCGATGGGCGAAGACAAGGTGATTTCGGTGGTGCGCGACATCACCACCCTCATCCAGCTCGAAAACGAAGTGATGAGCAGCAACGACCTTCTGCGTGTGCTCAACGCCTTAGCCACACGTTTTATCAATCTTCCGCTCGACCAGATTGAACCCGAAATCAATCGGGCAATTGCCGAGATAGGCAATTTCACCGGCGTTGATCGTGTGTATATCTTTGACTATGACTGGGAAGAAGACAGCATGTCAAACACTTATGAATGGTGTAGCGAGTATGCAGAGCCCGCCATAAACGAGCTTCAGCACCTACCCAATAGCCTTGTTCCGGAATGGGTTAAATCACACCAATCAGGCGAGATGACCCATGTGCCGAGCGTTGACGACCTACCCAAAGATGAGAACCTCTATCACATCCTCAAACCGCAGGGAATTCGCTCGCTCATCACCATCCCCCTTATGGAAGGAGACAAGTGTTTAGCCTACATCGGGTTCGACACCGTAAGAAAACACCATCAGTTTTCGGACAATGAGATTTCGCTATTGCGCATTTTTGCCGAGCTGCTCACCAATCTGAAAATCAAGCAACGCACCGAAGGAATGTTAGTGCAAACAAAAGAAATCCTGCAAAAGCAAAACGACCAGTTGCTGAGCCTGAACAACCTGCTTCGTCGTCAAAACGAAGAGATTATCCAAAAAAACAGCGAGCTCGACATACAGCGCGAAAGAGCCCAAGCCAGCGACAAGCTGAAAACTGCCTTCCTGAACAATGTGAGCCACGAACTCCGAACACCACTCAACGGCATTGTAGGTTTTGCCCAGTTTCTGGCCGACGACAACCTTTCGGCTGAAGACAAGATGGAATTTGTGTCGGCCATGAACATCAGTGTGTCGCGCCTCACCGACACGGTGAACGACATCATGGATATGTCGCTCCTCATGTCGGGCAATATGATCGTTCGTGATGAGGTGGTTGATATGCAAAAAATGGTTGCCGAGTTATATCGGAAATTTGATCCCGAAGCAAAATCCAAAAATCTCAGCCTTGAACTATCAGAAAAACCATTACCTGATACTGCTCAGTTTCATTCAGATTCCGGATTACTGAAAAAAGTATTCAACGAATTGATTGACAATGCAATAAAATATACACAAAAAGGATTTGTACGCTTTGGTTATGAGTTTTTGGGCAACGAACTGCGACTCTTTGTTGAAGACAGCGGAATCGGCATCTCGAGTGAGGCCAAACTCAAAGTGTTTGAGCCTTTCATGCAGGAAGACAACTCGAGTACCCGCAAATACGAAGGCAGTGGCTTAGGCTTAGCTATCGTGAGCGGCATCACACAATTGCTTAACGGACAAATCAATCTCGAAAGCACATATCCACACGGAACCCTTTTTTCGATCAATATACCATCTATGCTCCAATCACAACCAGAAACAAATCCCGCTACGCTTACTGAAGAAGCTACCGGCCCTTCGATTCTTATTGCCGAAGACGAAGTGCTTAATGTTCTGTATCTCAAGCGAATACTAAAAAATTCCGGCTTTAACTTAGTTTACGCTCAAAATGGCGAAGAAGCCGTTCGGATTGTTGATGAAGACCCCAATATCAAAATGGTTCTCATGGACATCAAGATGCCAGTAATGGATGGACTCGAAGCCACACGCATTATCCGTGCCAGCCACAGCAAACTGCCGATCATTGCAGTTACAGCCTATGCGGCCAACGACGACCGTTATACCTGCATTGCTGCCGGATGTAACGATTATATATCAAAACCATTCACCGCCGACGATCTGAAACATTTAGTCAAAAAATATTCGAATCTTTCCGAAAGCTAATTTCTTCTGCATAAAATGATGCCATATGCTGGCCCTCATACCAAGGCTGGTTGTATGAAAAGAGCTTTTTCGAACAAAATGCGGGTTACCGGAAACAGGACATTGGATTTTTTTGTAGCCTTGCAACTTTTATCCACCAAAAGCCTGACAAGATGAGTCGTCCCGGTATTCTGTACCGTTTCCTTAAACTTTATGTTCCTTTCGGTTATCGGATGTATTATCATCGGTTTCGCGTACACCATGCAGAGCTTGTTCCGCAACATGGACCACTTATCTTGGCCATCAACCACCAAAATGCGTTCATGGATGCGCTTGCGGTAGCCATTGCCACAAAACGTAACCCCTGGTTTATTACACGTGCCGGAGTTTTCACGCATCCGGTGGCACGATATTGGCTTGGCCTGCTCCAGATGCTCCCCATCTATCGTTTCCGCGATGGGCATGCCCAAATGAAAAAAAATGATGAAGCCATGACTGCCTTCAGGCAACTTTTGGATCGGAACGAAGCCATTCTGATTTTCCCCGAAGGCAACCACAATCGCAACTGGAGTCTTCGTCCCCTTCAAAAAGGCATTGCCCGCTTAGCCTTTGGCTTCGAAACAGAAAATGACTGGAACTCTGGGCTGAAAATCGTTCCCATTGGCTTGCAGTACGAAGAGCATCTGCACAGTTATAGTGATTTATTGGTAAGCTTTGGCCAACCCATCGCCACGGCTGACTATCGCAGTATCTACGAACAAAATCCTGCAATTGCCATCAACCGCCTGCTCAACGAGCTTTCCGGACGGATGAAAAAGCTCATCATTCACCTTGAACCCGGGCCCGATTACCAGATCATGGCCACGAAGCTCAAACAGCGCCCTGGCCGTGAAACAGACCTCGTACAACGTCTGATTTCTGACCAGAAGATCATTTCCGAAATGGAGGCCGGGGTTTTTTCTGAGATGGCAGCCAAAACTGAAAGCAAAACCTCGCATTGTCTGCTTCTTTGGCCGTTGTTTGCTTCCCTCGTACTGCCACATCTGCCGCTTTTAGCGCTGTCAAAATTCATCGTAAAAAAGACGGTACGTGACGACCATTGGACTTCTTCCATCACTTTTGGCACTATGATTTTAGTAGGGCCATTGATTTATTTAGCAGAAATCTTGTTGGTGGGCTGTTTGACGTCGGGATGGCTTTGGGCGTTGTTATTTGCAGCATGGCTCTGGCCTAGCGGCAGACTAAGTCTGATTTTTCGAAAATATTGCCTTTCAGAAAATGAAACTTTAGTTCAATGAGTTGGATTATCCTTATCATCGCCGGTTTTTTTGAAGTTGGTTTTGCCGCCTGCCTGAGCAAAGCCCGCACAACTGCCTATCCCGTTGCTTTTTGGTGGTTTCTTGGTTTCTTAGTAAGCCTTACGGTAAGCATGTATTTGCTTTACAAAGCCACCCAGCATCTGCCAATGGGCACAGCCTATGCCGTGTGGACGGGCATTGGTGCTGTAGGTACGGCAATTGTCGGAATCCTTTTGTTTGATGAACCAACCCATTTCTGGAGGTTGTTTTTTATTTTCACCCTTATTGCCTCCATCATTGGGCTTAAAGTAGTATCAGGCTGATTTCCAACCATACATCATACACAGTATGGCACGGGAATTGCAATTTTATCCAATAAAACACATGAGGCATGAAAACGATTCTTCTTTTTTTCGTCTTGCTTGCTTTGACTGTTTCGTGTCAGAGCACGAAAAAGACTACTACGATTCCAACACCGGCCTCAACCGAAATCAGTGTAGAAGCCGATAGCCTTCACCACGAAATTCTCATCCTCGATCCGGAATTCGACCGCTGGTATCTCAGCCGTTTTTCGCCTGCTGCTGATCGTTCCAACGAGTTCTATCTTTCGATGAACCGATTGGGAATTTCCAACTGGAATCATTATTACAATACCGGCCGGTATCAAAGGGTAATCAGCAATTATATTGATTATCAGCCGTTTACTGATTATGGAATTGAGGTCAACCGCAAATTGTATTGGTATTTCAGTTATATTGAAGAAAAATTCCGGATTCCTTTGTTAAGGTGAACCAAAAAAGATTATCGCTGGCTTACAACGTATTCAGCCGGTTGGCATCGAGTTTCAAAAAAGTAAACAGCATGATGGTAAAAGCCCAAAGGCTCGATCCACCATAACTGATAAACGGCAGCGGAATACCGATCACCGGAGCGAGGCCGATGGTCATAGCTATATTGATAGCAAAATGGAAAAACAATACGGAAACGACTGAATAGCCATACACCCTTGCAAAGGTCGTTCGTTGGCGCTCCGCCATGCGTATCAGACGCATAAAAAGCAGCACATAAAGTCCGATGACAACGGTGGTTCCTACGAATCCCCACTCCTCGCCAATTGTACAAAAAATGAAGTCGGTACTCTGTTCGGGTACAAAATTGAATTTGGTTTGTGTGCCTTGCAGGAATCCTTTTCCAAAAAACCCACCCGAGCCGATGGCTATCTTCGATTGATGGACATTGTATCCGGCGCCCCGAAGATCGTCGTCAAGCCCCAACAAAACATTGATACGCGACTGCTGGTGTGCTTCGAGGATGTTGTCGAATACAAAATCAACACTCAACACAAAAACTGAAGCAATCGCCAAAACGCCAATCAACCGAGTGATATTTTTGAGATTGCGTTTTCTGAAAAACATAAATACTGTGAGAAGAATCGCCACACCAAGGATGACATAAGTCGGGCCAAAATAGAGGGTCAACACAAACAACAACACAGCCACAAATGCAAGAACTAATGGCAGGCCCGACATACCTTCGCGGTAAAGTACCAGGATAAAAGAACTGAAAACTAAGGCAGAACCGGTATCGTGTTGAAGCAGGATGAGAAATGCCGGCAACAGGATAATACCAAAGCTGATCACTTTGGTACGCAGTTGACCGATATTGGTGTCGAGGCGACTCAGAAAGAAAGCCAAGGCTAAGCCGGCACTATACTTGGCAAATTCGGCAGGCTGACCGCCAATCCCTCCCACCTGAAACCATGATTTACTCCCTGAAACCGTGGCACCGATAAGCAAAACCGCTACCAACATCGCTATGGTGAGCACATAGATGGCCATCGCAAAGCTTTCGAAAAAACGGCTATCGGTGAGTAACACAAACAGCCCCAGTACCAGCGACATGCCGATCCACAGCAGTTGCTTCCCATAACGTTGTGAGAGGTCGAAAACGCTTTGATGTTCTTCGTCAAACACTGCCGAATAAATGTTCATCCACCCGATGAGCATCAGTGCAAAATAAAGAAGCACCACCGAAACCTCCAGATGCCTCCAGATACTGTTTCTTTCACTTTTGATCATGGCGATGGGCTTGTTTCGAGTAAAAACTTCTCCAGTTCGGGACGTTTGATTTCTCCGGTGATATAAAGCTCCATCATCAGGCTGGCGATAGGTGCAGCCCATGTTGCGCCGAAACCGGCATTCTCAACCACAACGGCAATGGCAATGGTAGGTTTGTCGTATGGGGCAAAAGCCATAAACAATGAGTGATCCTTGCCGTGGGGGTTTTCGGCTGTTCCGGTTTTTCCGGCAGCCTGAAAATCTTTCACCTTATATCGCCTGGCTGTACCACTTCCTCCTTCAAACACATCGAGCATGGCGCTTTTTACTAAGCGAAAATAACGGGCTTCGATACCCGTTTCACGTCTTTGGGTGAAATGAGCCGGCAGCGTATCGCCTTCATCACCCAATCTTCGGGCCAAATGTGGCGGATAATAATACCCCTCATTTCCGACAAGAGCAGCAAGATTGGCCAATTGCAGAGGCGTCACCAAAATCTCACCTTGCCCAATGCTCAGCGATCGAATAGTCATGGCATTCCAGCGGCCGTTATATACTTTGTCAAAATAATTGCCCGAAGGTATATTACCTGACACTTCGAAAGGAATATCGGTTTTAAAACGCTGACCAAGTCCAAAATCGAGCATCTTGTGATACCAAAGATCGAAAGCTTTTTTCTGACCGTGCAACGACGGGTTGCTCAGAATACTGCGGAAAGTATTCCAGAAAAAGGGGTTACATGAGTTTTCGATGGCAGCATGAACCGCAAGCGGGGTGACATGGCTGTGCGTACAACGAATGGGTGAGCTATTTTTACCCTGACAGGTGAAGCGTGTTTCTTCGGTAATGGAGCCGGTTTGCAATGCTATCAAGGCATTAAACATTTTAAATGTTGAACCGGGCGGGTAGGTACCTCCAATGGCCCTGTTGATGAGCGGTTTTTTCTCGTTTTGAAGCAGCTCGTTGAAATTTTTGCCGCGAGCGCGGCCTACTAATAGATTGGGATCGTAATTAGGGCTGCTTACCAAAGCCAGAATCTCGCCCGTGGCAGGATCAATGGCCACGATGCTGCCCGTTTTGTTAACCATTAGTTTTTCGCCATACTCCTGAAGGCAGGCATCCATGCCCAGATAAATATTTTTTCCGGTAACAGGCAAGGTGTCGAAAACGCCATTTTGAAAACTGCCTTTTTCGCGGTTATGCACATCTACCATCATGATTTTCATCCCCTTGCGCCCGCGTAATGCTTTCTCGTAGAACTTCTCAAGTCCCGATTTCCCGATATAATCGCCCATCTTATAGACAGGGTCGCGTTCCATTTCGGCAGCGTTTACCTCCCCCACATCGCCCAGCACATGCGCAGCGATAGGGCGGGGATATTTACGCAATGTACGTGCCTGAAAAAAGAAACCGGGATAATGATACAGTTTTTCGATGATATAGCCGTAATCCTCTTTCGAGATCTGTTCCAAAAACACTGTCGGCCGATACATCGAATATTTTCGGGCAGCTCGCAGACGATGGCGAAAATCCTCTAAATCAATCTTCAACAAACGACAAAAGGCTAAGGTGTCTTCAATTTTTGCCTGCCGAGGAATCACTAAGAGGTCATAAGCAGCCTCGTTATAAACCAAAAGCTCGCCGTTGCGATCGAAAATGGTGCCACGAGCCGGATATTGTGTCACAAATCGCAGCACATTGTTCTGCGATGATAACTTATAGGACTGATTGATGACCTGGAGATAGAAAAGTCTTACCACAAACACCCCCGCAATAACAAGGATGATGAGGGTAATAACCTGCCGCTGCGTGTTATATTTGTAGCTTTCCATGGCCATTTTTAGCGTTGCAAAGTTACGGCTATCCTTGAAAGCGAGAAGACAAAAGCTGCTTTTTGCCAAAATTGACTGACAGATCAAATCCCGGCCTGAAACCCAGCTCTGCAAACGGCTTTTAATCCATTCTTTTCAATGATATTCTGAAAGCGGAACATTTCTTTTTATTTTTGTCTCAACAATAAATCTTTTGTTTTCAAATCAAAATTCAACCGCTATGAATATGAAATGGAGTTCCACATTACGATACTTCACCTTGTTGCTGATGGTATCATTTTTCCTCATTCTCTCGTGCAGCCGGGTTCCTATCACCGGTCGGCGGCAAATCAACCTTCTGCCATCATCGCAGATGCTCAGCATGAGCTTTCAGCAATATAGCGAGTTTTTAAAAACCAATAAAGTTTCTACAAATGCAGAGCAGACAGCTTTGGTAAAAAAAGTCGGGCAGAACATTCAGCATGCTGTTGAAAAATATTTTGCTTCCAAAGGGATGTCGGGTGAGCTGAAAGGCTACAACTGGGAATTCAATTTGGTTGACAACAACGAGGCTAACGCCTGGTGTATGCCCGGCGGGAAAGTGGTTTTCTACACCGGTATTCTTCCCATCACTAAAGACGAAGTGGGCATGGCCGTAGTGATGGGGCACGAAGTGGCTCATGCCGTAGCCGAACATGGCAACGAACGGATGAGCCAGGGACTGCTCACCGAGCTCGGCGGAGTGGCGTTGTCGGTGGCTCTTAAAGATAAACCACAACAAACTCAGGCTTTATGGTTGACAGCTTATGGGCTCGGTAGTCAGGTGGGAGTTTTGCTTCCTTACAGCCGCCTTCACGAAAGCGAAGCCGACAAACTTGGTTTGATTTTTATGGCTATGGCCGGATATAACCCACAGGAAGCCGTGGCTTTCTGGCAACGGATGGCTTCGATGAAAGGAGGACAGGCTGTCCCGGAATTCCTTAGCACACACCCTTCGGATGCCACCCGCATCGCTCAAATTAAGAAATGGCTTCCCGAAGCAATGACCTATTACAAAAGGTAAGCGAAAAACAACGCAAAAATCCTTATCTTTGTAAAAATCAATAATTAAGAAGGAAAATTCATGAAAAAATTTGCAGTAGTACTGGCAGGATGTGGTGTTTACGATGGGGCAGAAATCCATGAAGCCACCCTTGCCATGTTAGCCATTAAAGAAGCCGGTGCAGACTATCAATGTTTTGCTCCCGACATGGAACAATACCATGTGATCAATCATCTGACAGGCGAAGTGATGAACGAAAAGCGTAATGTGCTGGTTGAGGCTGCACGTATTGCCAGAGGAAAAATCCTGCCTTTGTCGCAATTCAAGGCCGGCGATTTCGATGTCCTTCTTTTCCCGGGAGGTTTTGGAGCCGCCAAAAATCTGTCAACTGTAGCTTTCGATGGCCCTAAGGCCAAGGTTCAGCCCGATGTAGAAGCGGCCATCAAAGCCATTTCGAAGGCAGGTAAGCCCATCGGCGCCATGTGCATCTCGCCTACCTTTGTTGCCAAAGTACTTGGCGATGTGAATGTGACCATAGGCAATGATGATGGAACCATCAAAGTTGTCGAGTCTTTTGGCTCCAAACATGTGAAAACACAACATGGCGAGGTTGTTTCCGATCCGCAACGACGGGTGTTTACTACTCCCTGCTATATGCTGGATGCCACCATCAGCGACATCTGGCATGGAGCAGTGAACCTCGTTAAGGCCATTATGGATTCATTCGGCGAAAAGAAATAACCAGCGGAGACTTTCTTCCGGTCATTCAGTCCATCCCATAATCTGCATGATTCGCAAAAATTCCGGCTGATACGGCGCCTCGATGGTGCATAGTTGGTTGGTGACGGGATGTACAAAACAGAGCGACACCGCATGCAACAAAAGCGTGCTGTGCTGAAAGTGTTGCAGAAACAAACGATTCTGTTTGTTGCATCCATGCGGGCGATCGCCAATAACCGGATGAAAAATATGTGCCAGATGCCGTCGTATTTGGTGCATACGACCCGTTTCCGGCATCACTTCTAGCAACGAGAAGCGGGATGTGGCAAAACCTGCAGAAGGGATATCAAGCTCGGCCGTTTTGAGCCGACGATAATGGGTGACGGCTTGCTGATATTGTCCGGTTTCGTTGCGCAATGGTGCGTCCACTCTACCCTGTTCTTCGGTGTATCCCCTGACAATTGCATGATAGGTTTTTTGAGGCTGACGCAGCATAAACTGTTGCTGCATCATCCTGTTGGTTGTGTGATCAAGCGCAAAAAGCAATACTCCCGCCGTCTTCCGATCAAGGCGATGCACGGGATAAACATGCCGGCCTATCCTATCTCGAACCCATTGCACAGCAAAATCAGATGCATCGGCAGCAATCGGACTTTTGTGAACCAACAATCCATGCGGCTTGTTGATGGCTACGAGATATTCATCTTGAAGAAGAATCTGAGGCAACAATTCCATTTTGAGGGATGGGGAAAAAATGACCACAAAAGTAAAGCTCTTTTTATGGTGAGAAGTTAAAACCGCATCAAAAGTGGCTGTTAAACCTTAACAACAAGACCAATGAAATAACATGCTACCAGTCAATCGTCACACACTCCTGAGGCCGAAGGTCGAACCAAAAAATGATTTCGTCACCAGAAACTTTTCGGTTTTTCGTTTCCCGACCATTGATCTGCACGCTGTTTCCTTTCATCGCCATACTCATCCCCTTGATTGTGATCCTGGAAGGGTTGAACAATTCCAAAGAATGATCAGAAATTTTTTCCACGCGAATCTGCCGCAAACCCTCGTAGTGGCTCACTATCTGTTGCACGGTTGACGGCAAAACAAGACGTTTTTCCCGAAGTTGTTGGAGTGTTTTCAGTGCCCTGTTGAAACCGTCCATTGCCACCAGATTGCCATCAACATCACTTTTCCAATAACCTTTGCCTTCTTTCACCCAGGCCGGATAGATATGGGCAAAATAAACCGACCGGTTTTGGATAAGCTTCTCCATTCGTTTTGGTTGGAAAAGATAATCCCACACCTCATCGGTGGGAGCTTCGAGGGTTCCGGTGGTGCCCCAGAGCATTGCTTCGGGAAATGACGGATGGCGGCAAACCATCGGAACAGGGAAAGCGTCGCCGAAACCAGGGTAGGGAATCATAAAATGTCCATCAAAAGCAAAGTCGTTCCATGGGCTGACCTCTTCGTACCAAGCATTCCACAGGTAACGGATTCCGTGTTTTTTCCACAACCGACGAACTGCTACCGGCGATTGGGGATCAAGACCATCACAGCAAAGATTTTCGCGATTATTTTCGGCCTTATTGTTATAGCCATGATCAATCCAGCTTACCGATCCAAATCGCAACTGCATATCCTTTAGTGCTCTGCGAAGCATGGCAGGTGTCGAAGTAAACTGTTCAGGGGTATGCAGGCAAAGTTCGTGACCTTTGTCATGAAGTTGCTGCATCAGGTTAGCAAATGCAGTATCGGTGGTAAGTGTAGCATGAAAACCCATAAAATGCCCGTTGCTGGCCTGGCTGTTGCGAATACCATCAGGATTGGCATAAAAGATACTCCGCGTCACCGGAATGTCATATCCGACAAAACCTCCTACCGCATCCGCAGGTCGAACAAGATTGCTTCTGCCGAAATTCACCGCCAGCTGAGTAGCAATATCAGTCCAGTCGGCATGTTCTGTCCACACAAAAGCAGCATCATAGCCATCGGGAATCCAAAGGATACGTGGAATATCATAGGATTCGAGACCAAAAAAGAACGAAAATGAGCCGCGGAAACATTGCTTTTTCTGAATGGTGGCTGCCGAAAGATCAACAAAATAGTCCGATGTGTCGGGAATCAGCGGATAATGCAACAAAGGATGGTCAGTGGCCAAATCGAGGTTCAGGAAAAGCTGACCTTTTTGGGTGTTGAGCTGGCTCGACGAAAGTTGTAAGCTGTTGTGCATCATCACACTGCGCTTATTTTCCCCGAAAACCACGCCTCCATTACGCAAATAATATTCAGGCTGGAAAGAATTGGTGTCCAACAATCCGCTTTGACGGATGACGGCATGAACCGAATCCAAAAAGCTTGTCACAAGGCTGTTTCGCCAAAGGATAACAGGCCTTTTCGCAGTAGTTCTCACCTCACAACGAAGCTGATGATTGTTTGGTGAAATGACAATTTCCATCATGGCTGTCATTTCATCTATCCGGGCCTCAAAATGAAGTCGGGTTTGATGTCGGTGGCCAGACTTTTTTTTCAGCCTCCAGGCCTGAGTTTGCCGCCAAAGTGTACTATCCTCCTTCCTGCCCAATTCAACAATCCATGCTATTGGCCGACTGATGGGTGCGCCTGAACTGTCGGCTAACCTGAGCCATTGGTTTTCGGCTTGCCATTGCAGCTGAAAATTTTTTCCATAGGCTAATGTGTGATATCTGCTGCTGTCATCGTCAATGGCGTCAAAGTCGGGCAAAAAGGATAGAGGCGAACTATGATGAACCGTTATTTCAACGGAATCCACAAGGAATTCTGCAGCTTCCCTGTTCCAGATATATGCTTTGATCCGGATATCATGACTGAGATCGGCTGGCAGCTTAAAAGTATAGTGAAGCTTGTTCCATTGAGTCCGATGCCGTAGAAAATCATCGCATCGTACCCCTTGATACAAAACAAGTGTATCGGCACGCATTACGGTGATGACAAACAACGCACCTGTGGAAAGTTTCTCGCTTTTTATGAAAGCTGTGAGCTGCCAGTTTTGATTTATCCCCGCAAGTTCTTCTGGCACAGGGGCATTGATGTTCAGTGCAAATGTTTGATCGGCACGGATAAGTCCGGCATATTTTCCTTGTGGCGAACTGCTATCGGCCACAGGGGTAAAATCCGTCCAAAACGTCTGAGCTTCATCCGGTTCAAATCCGATAAAATATCGCTGGGCATTTCCGGCTGACGAAAAAACCAAAAAGAAGAAAGCCAGCCAGAATAGCCTTTTTTTACTCATATTCAAGTACTTCCACCTCGCCACGCAGCACAGCCAATCCGTGAGCAGCATGAGCGTCAAGGTCATTCACCGAAGGAAACAGAGCCATGGGAGCCAGCTTACCAACGCGTTTTTTCACATTTTCCAGAAACAACTCGCTATTAAAAATCTGTCCCGAAAGGATGATGGCATCCAACTCGCCTTCAAGGGTAGCATAATGGCTGGCAATCTCTTTGCTCACCTGATAGGCACAAGCTTCGGAGATGAACAGCGCCTTGGGGTCTTTGTTGGCAATCATCTGATTGATCTGTTGGATGTTATCGGTTCCCAGATAAGCAGCATATCCGCCTTTGATACTCACCATTTCGCGAATTTCCTGTTCGGAATATTTACCACTGAAGCACAGGTCAATAAGTTGACCTACAGGTAATGTTCCAGTTCGTGCAATTGAGAAAGGTCCGCCCCCGTCGTAAGCCTGATTCACATCAATCACACGGCCTTTGCAATGAGCGCCTACACTGATTCCCCCTAAACCCACGTGACACACAATCAGATTGAGTTCATTGTAGTTGCGGTTAATACTTTTGGCATATTTCTGCGCAAAAAACTTATGGCTCAGGGCATGGAAGATCGAACGTCTGACAAAAAGCGGATGGCCCGTGATGCGTGCCAGATCAGACAGCTCGTCCACAACCACCGGATCGGCCATATAGGCATTCACCCCAATCATGGCTGCTAAGTCGAACGAAATCAGCCCACCGAGATTGGTTTCACGCATCCCTTGTATCCCTTTCATCAGGTCTTCCACCATTCGGGTATTGACTTTATAGATTCCCGACTTCAACGGTTTCACCAATCCACTGCGCGACATGATGATGTTCACCTTTTGGATATCGAAATCGTTGCGTTTGAGCTCTGCCAGAATGGCATCGCGGCGATATTCGCGCTGATCGGTAACTAAGCTGAAACGTTTTAGGTCCTCTTCGGGATGTTTGATGGCTTTCAGGAACATGGGTTCGGTATTGCGATATATGGCAATCCGTGTTGACCATTTCTCGGGATAAACGACTAAGATCTTTTTTTGGAGCGACATGCTGTAAATTTCTTGAGATTTCTGGCTAGAATATTTGTTGCGGGATCAGATAAACTGTTCCCCTTTTTCCACTTTAATATCATTCACAAATTGCCGGATCTGCTGCTCGTCCTGTTTGCGGCAAATCAGCAGAGAATTATCTTCTTCCACCACAATATAATCATCAAGGCCCTGAATGACAACAAGTTTGTCCTTTGGCATATGAATCACACAGTTTGAGGTATTGTAGGTTAACACATTGTTTCCGATGATGGAATTGGCATTTTTATCTTTGGGTCTGATTTCATAGAGCGATCCCCAAGCGCCTAAATCGCTCCAGCCAAAGTCAACCGACATCACATACACATTGTCAGCTTTTTCCATGACGCCATAATCAATGGAGATGTTACGGCACACGGCATAGGTTTGCCGGATGAATTCGGTTTCGAGCGGGGTTCCATATTTTCCGGCGCCTTCGCGGAAAAGGTCTTCCACTTCAGGCAGGAAATATTCAAAGGCAGTGGTGATGGTGTTGAGAGACCAGATGAAGATACCGGCATTCCAGAGAAAATCACCGCTTTCTAAGAAGGAAATGGCAATGTCTAAGCTTGGTTTTTCGGTAAAAGTTTTCACTTTTTTTAATTCGGGAACTGACCCCAATACCTGTCCATCCAGATACTGGATATAGCCATATCCGGTGTCGGGGCGGCTGGGCACAATGCCTAAGGTGAGGAGCCAGGGGTTTTCGCCGGCTACTTTCAAGGCATCGAGTACATTCCGGGTAAAGACTTCTTCTTTCAGGATGATATGGTCGCTTGGTGCCACCACAATCACGGCATTGGGGTCTCGCTGACGGATCACATGGTTGGCATAAGCAATACATGGGGCAGTGTTGCGTCGGGCAGGCTCGGTGAGTATTTGCGAGGGGCTGATAGCAGGAAGTTGTTCGAGGACTTGTTTACGGTAAAGTTCGTTTGTGACGATATAGATATTTTCAGGCGGACAAATACGGGTCATCCGGTCGAAAGTCATCTGAATCAGTGTTTTGCCAACGCCCATAATATCAATGAACTGTTTTGGACGGTTTGTGGTGCTCATGGGCCAAAAACGCGCTCCAACGCCGCCTGCCATAATCACGCAAAAGTAGTTTTTATTGATTGGCATCATCTGAATATTTTTAACTGGATTTTTTTGTCAAATATAAGGAGAGAATTGGATTTTCGTTTCCAATAGGTTCAACAACTGCAAGCTGGCTAAAGAGATAAAACCGTTTATCGTTCATACACAGGCATTTAAACCTTTTGCGAAGAAGTTGACCTTTTTGAAAGATACGTCCGTCATGCACTTTGAAATAGCTGCCTTCTGTCAGAGTTTCTATCGTTGTTTTGTGTTCATCAAGCGGTTTATCGTAAGCTTTGAGCAGCCGCTTCAGATGCAGGTCGCTCCCATTAGCCGCTTTTGATATCAACACATGATATTTGATGGCTTCTTCGATCTCATCGGGGAAGATGCCACGGTGCAAAAAGGACACCATCAATCGGGCGAAGTTTTGTTTCCACTCTATGCCATGGGGCTGGTGTTGACGGCCATGCTTTTCGAAAGTGATCAGATGGGCCAGTTCGTGAACCCAGGTAATAAGCATCTCATAGGGATTCAGGTTGTGATTGAGCGAGATGCGGTGTGGTTTGCCGGCATGTGCCGGCCTGAAATCGCCCAGCTTGCTATTTCGTGCCCGGGTGAAATGCAGTGAAACCTTGTGATCCAGCACACTCTTGTAAACCTCATCTACAACGGATTCAGGCAGATAGGATTTCAATATTTGTCGGGGATCGCTTTTCATTTCAAACATTGAAAAGACAGGTTGATGGCTTGGGGCGATTCACCCAACGCGGGCAGTCGCAATCGCGTTGCCGTTTTCGTGCCCGGCCGGGATGGCTCACTCGCGGGCTGCATGAAGCACAGTGCACCACAAGCAATAAAAAGATCACAACTTGGCTAACTCTTTTTCCAAAAACGTAAGATAGCGGCTGTTTTATCACGAGTGCCCGAATTTTTGACAAAGGTAACAAGAATTTCGCGCCTGCCGGCTGATTATTCAGTGAACATTTTCATCTGCCAAATGGAGTTTTGAACAGATTTTATAAACAAAAAAGTGTCTTTTTCAGTCTGTTTTGTTGAATCCGACAGATTATTCGCAATCGATATCAGTGGAATACACGGGATTATTGTAATTTTATCGGCTCAACTCATTGCGCAGTCTATGATCAAATTGCTTGGAGAATATCTCATATTGCTTTATGAGATTTTCAAAAGACCAGATAAAGGGCCGGTTTTCAGGCGGCAGCTTTTGGTTGAATTCATTGGTCTCGGAGTGGATTCCATTGGTATAGTAGCTATTATTTCAGTTTTTACGGGCGCTATTGTCGCCATCCAAACGGCCACCAATATTGATTCGCCGCTCATCCCACTGATGATGGTGGGTTTCACCACACGGCAGATGATGGTGCTTGAGTTTTCACCCACGATGATCAGTCTTATATTAGCCGGAAAGGTTGGCTCGCGGATAGCTTCTGAAATTGGAACAATGCGCGTCACCGAACAGATTGATGCCCTTCGGGTGATGGGCGTAAATCCGGCCAACTATCTCATTCTTCCAAAAATCACCGTGAGTATGCTGTTCAACCCCGTTCTGATCGTCTTCAGCATTGTGCTCGGTCTTTGGGGTGGCTTGATCGCATGCGTCGTCACCGGATTGGTGGCCACACCCGACTATATTGCCGGGCTTCGCGGGTGGTTCGACCCGTTCACCATCACCTATGCCATGATTAAAACAGTGGTTTTTGCCTTTATCATTGCCTCCGTTTCAGGCTTTCTGGGCTTCACTGTCGAAGGTGGTTCGGTCGAAGTGGGTCGCGCCAGCACCAAAGCCGTGGTGGCAAGCAGTATTTTGATTATCTTTTTCGACCTTATTCTGACTCAACTGTTGCTCGTATGATACTCGTCGAGAATATCTGTAAAACGTTTGGCGAAAATCAGGTGCTCGAAAATGTGAGTACGCGTTTCGAAAAAGGTAAAACCAATCTCATCATCGGACAGAGTGGATCGGGTAAAACAGTGTTGATGAAATGCTGTATCGGCCTCATCGAACCCAACCAGGGGGTCATCAGCTTCGACAACCGTCCGTTTTCATCAGTATCCGAACGTTCAAAACGGAGTATCCGCAAGGAAATGGGTGTGCTTTTTCAGGGTGGCGCACTCTTCGACTCGATGAATGTGGAACAAAACGTGATGTTTCCGCTCAATATGTTTACCGAGATGTCACTCGACGAAAAACTCGACCGGGTGAACTTTTGCCTTAAAAGGGTAAATCTCATCAATGTAAACCATCTTTATCCTTCCGAAATCAGCGGCGGGATGATGAAACGTGTTGCCATTGCACGTGCCATTTCCAACAGCCCGAAATATCTGTTTTGCGATGAGCCAAACTCGGGCCTCGACCCCAAAACAGCCGAGGTGATTGACCAACTCATCAGCGAAATCACCGAAGAATACAATATGACAACCGTGGTAAATACACATGACATGAACTCGGTGCTACAAATCGGGCAAAGCATCAACTTTTTATATAAAGGTAAGTTATGGTGGACAGGCGACAAGCACTCTATCCTAAACACCGACAATCAGGAGCTGAAAGATTTTGTGTTTTCAACTGAACTCACCCGACGTTTACGAAAATAGATGCAACATGAACACCGTTGATATCATTCTGGTTATCCTGCTCGCTTTAAGTGTGATCTCAGGTTTTCGAAATGGACTGATCAAAGAGCTGGCTTCATTGGCCGGTTTAATTCTTGGCATTTATACCGCCATTCATTTTTCGGATGTGACAGCCGATTTTATCGGTGAATTTTTCAAAATCACTGGAAAATATCAATACATCATTGCCTTCATAATCACCCTGATCGTGGTGGTAGTGATTATTGCCGCAATTGCCAAAATCGTTGATCGTTTCCTCAAAGCCCTCATGCTCTCCTTCCTGAATCGTCTGGCCGGAGCCGTTTTCGGATTTTTCAAAGGAATGTTGGCTATCAGTCTGTTCATTATGCTGCTCAGTTTCCTGAAAATTGAAGACCGCCTCATCAGCCCAAATCGGCAGGAGGGATCGCGTTTTTATGGAGATGTCAAAGGCGTTGCCCCCTGGGTTTTTCGCTTTTTCGACCTCGACCAGAAAATCGAAAACCTCAAAAAATGGGGAGAAGACGAAACAAAAGACAACAACTCAAAGATCTGATCTACTCGGGTAAAACGATATTGCTTATAATCCCAGCGCCATGCTGACCAATTCTGCAATGTCGTAGTTTTTCACACGTTCTTCGCTGTTTTTGTATTTGATGCCATCGGTCATCATCACCATACAAAACGGGCAGGCAGTGGCAATGATATCGGCGCCGGTGGCCAATGCCTCCTCGGTACGCTCGATAAAGATTTCCTTATTCCCTTTTTCAGCTTCTTTGAACATTTGTCCGCCACCAGCGCCGCAACAGAGCGCAAAACTTTTATTGCGCGGCATCTCCACCTTTGACGATTTGATGGAGTTGAGCACTGTGCGTGGAGCTTCGTAAATATTGTTGGCGCGGCCCAAATAGCAAGGATCGTGGAAAACGATGGTGTTGTTGCTAAAAATATCTGAGTCTATTTTGATACCTCTCTGTGCCAATATCATCTGCAGAAACGAGCTATGATGCCACACTTCATATTTCCCGCCTAAATCGGGATATTCGTTTTTCAAGGTATTGAAGTCGTGCGGGCAGCAGGTCACAATCTTTTTTACTCCGTACATTTCAAAGATTTGAATATTTGTCAGAGCTTGCATCTGAAACAGCATTTCGTTTCCGGCCCGGCGAGCCACATCGCCACTATCCGATTCTTCGGATCCCAACACAGCATAATCCACGCCGAGAAATGTCAGGATTTTCGCAAACTCGCGGGTTACTTTTTTGTAGCGATCATCGAAAGCGCCTGCCGAGCCCACCCAGAAGAGCCACTCGGGTTGTTTTCCCTGGGCCGCCAGATCGGCCATGACGGGTACCTGAATTTTTATCTTGTTTTCCATGTTTTCGAAAGTTAATGTGTTTCGTTCATATAAAGTTCTTCGGCCCATTTCATACGGTCGTGAGGCGAGAACTGCCAGGGTGCTCCATTGTTTTCGATATTGGCAAACACGGTATTGAGGCCGGCTGGGGCTGCCGATTTCTCAAGCACCAGATAGCGACGCATATCCAAAATCAACGAAGGCTGATGGATGTTTACCGGGCACTCCTGTGCACAAGCATTACACATGGTACATGCCCACAACTCTTCTTCGGTGATATAGCTGCCATTGAGCGATTTACCATCCGAAAAATCCACTCCTTTTTTTATCATACCCGGGCCTTTTTCTTTCATTCGTGCGCGGGTATCCATCATAATCTTACGCGGCGAGAGCAGCTTTCCGGTGATGTTAGCCGGACAAACAGAAGTGCAACGACCACATTCTGTGCAAGATAACGCATTCATGTAGTTCACCCAGTGAATATCCTCAACATCTGCAACACCAAATCGCGACGGAGGTGCGGCATCACCATCAAAAACAGCCTGGGGATCAAGCATCAGCTTCACCTCATGGGTAATAGAATCCATATTTTCAACATAGCCCAACGGACTCACCCGGCTCACAAACACATTGGGAACCGACATGAACACATGGAAATGTTTGGAATAGGGCAACACGTTGGCAAAAGCAAATATGAGTAGAATATGGAACCACCAGTTGAACTCGTGCCAAAAATGAATGCTGGCGGGGCTCATGCCTTCAAACAGTCCGTAAAGCAATCGGCTGACAGGGAAAACGCCTTCTGGCTTATTTCCGCTAAAGGCACATTCGAGCAAATAAAAAGTGTTCATCCCCAAAAGGCTGACCATTAACAAGAGAATGAATGTCAAGGCTAAGTTGGCATCGGCTTTTGAAACCGGCTTCATCTCGGTTCCATAAAACCGGTTGATATGCATAAAAAGCCTACGGAATAAAAATATCACAATGGCAACCAAAATGATGGCAGCAAAAATATCGCCCGTTGCCATTAGGAAATCATAAACCGGGCCCAACACTGATAGCGCGCGTTCGCTACCTGCCAGACCATCAATCACCATCTCGATACTGCCAAACAAAATGACAAGGAAACCCCAGAAAACCAAGGCATGAAGCAGACCCATAAGCGGAAACCGGAAAATTTTCGACTGCCCTATGGCCACTTTTAGGGTCATGCGAATGCGCTCGGGAATCTGTTTTAAAGGCAGCTTTTTGGTAAAAGAAAAATACTTGAAGATGTTGCGCATTGTCCAGGCAAACACCGCCAAAGTGATCACCAATGCAAAGGCAAAAAGAATTTGCTTTAACATAAGCTATGAGTTTGTGGTTCGATGACTGCAATATTACAACTTTTTTACCCTGTAGGCTCAATGGGTCTGTCTTCCCAATGCCTTTGAAGCAGGTTTTAAGAGTGATGCTGCGGTTTAATCAACCTTCCAACAGGTTGATAATGTAGCGTTTATCAAGTTAAATAGGCATAATTTAGTCCTTTTCCAAATTAGCGGCCTTGTTATATAACGGAACCGGTTAGCACAAAAAAAGGCCGGGAAAACCCGGCCCTTTCTAACCAACACAAAACATATTAACTATGAGAAATTTCTTTGGTCATGGTTTCACAATTGAATCAAAAATTGCTTTCGTATCGAAGGGTATATCTATGATTTCAGACTCTTCTGTCATTTTAGGCAGATTTTCGTCCATTTTTATCACATTCAGCTTTTCAACGACTTTCTCCGTATCGAACGGAATATCATTGATATAGGCTTCATCGGCCACTTTGAAAGAATATTCAGCCGCCCGTTCTGGATCGGTAAAGGGATTCTGGAAAGTGTTTCGTTGTGTGTGGTGTTTTTCGGTTTGGTGGTCTTCGTGGCGGATAAATGTCATTGCTCCGGCCTGCAACCCAAAAGAAGCAACCAGAAAAAAGAACATAACCATCAGTGTTTTTAAGGTATTCATAAGACTAAATATTTACAAAATTGTTTGTACACTTAACGAAAACAAACATCATGCCAGTTTAAAAAACGACGTCTTAAAAAACCTAAATTTCTTTAGGAGTCTCCAAAAATTAGTCTTGAATTGAAAGTTTATGGAAGTGTCTAACACTCTGTGTAAGCACAAACTCTGAGGGTTAAATCCCTGAGCTTTAATCCTCAGAGCCTAATAATTTTTTAATTCAATAACCACTAACAGTCCATTAAAACAAACTGAGCCCGCCGTTGTTTCGGGTGAATGACCAAAAAGTAAAGCTATTTGTCTGTTATTCCACAGTTACCGATTTGGCTAAGTTTCGCGGCTGATCCACGTTACACCCGCGCATCACTGCAATATGATAGGCAAGTTTTTGAAGGGGAATAGTGGCTAAAAGGGGTGCAAAAATTTCTTCCGTTTCCGGAATTTCAATCACATAATCGGCTAGGCGTTTCACTTCCACATCGCCCTCGGTAACAATTGCAATGATTTGTCCTTTTCTGGCTTTCACTTCCTGGATATTGCTGATCACCTTATCGTATATTCCTTTGTTGGTAGCCACAAATACCACGGGCATATTGGCATCAATCAGGGCAATAGGGCCGTGTTTCATCTCGGCTGCCGGATAACCTTCGGCATGGATGTATGAAATTTCTTTCAGTTTGAGTGCGCCTTCTAAGGCAACCGGAAACAAATAGCCTCTTCCCAGATAGAGGAAATTGCGGACGTCTTTGAATTTTTCGGCAATTTCAATCACTTTTCGGCTCACTTTCAGAGTTTGTTCCACTTTTTCAGGAATCATGTTCATTTCGATAAGCAGTTCCATGAAACGGGATCGGCCTATGGTGCCGCGTATCTGGGCCAGGCGCAGAGCCATCAGGGTGAGCACGGTAACTTGTGCAGTAAAGGCCTTTGTAGAAGCTACGCCAATTTCGGGTCCGGCATGGGTATAGGAACCGGCATGTGTAGCTCGGGCAATAGATGAGCCAACCACATTGCAGATACCAAGTATAGTTGCCCCTTTTGATTTGGCCAATTCGATGGCTGCCAGCGTATCGGCTGTTTCGCCTGACTGTGAAATGGCGATCACCACATCGCGCTCGTAGATGACAGGATTGCGGTAACGAAATTCGGAGGCGTATTCCACCTCAACAGGTAAACGCGCAAGGTCTTCAAAAAGATATTCGCCAACTAATCCGGCATGCCACGAGGTGCCGCAAGCCACAATGAGAATACGGTTAGCATTCAACAGTTTCTGCTCGAAATCAACAATACCTCCCAGGGTAACCAGGCCCTGTTCAAGCTGAATGCGGCCACGCATACTGTCACGAATAGAGTTGGGTTGCTCATAGATTTCTTTCAGCATGAAATGCTCAAAACCGCCCTTCTCCAAAGCATTCAGGTTCATTTCTAGTTTCTGAATGTAAGGCGTTTTTTCCTGATTTCGAATCGTCTTAATTTTCAAGTCTTTGTTTCGACGAATGAGGGCTATTTCCTCGTCGTCGAGATACACCACGTTTTTGGTATAGCCGATAATGGGTGTGGCATCGGATGCCACAAAATAATCATCCTTACCAATTCCAATTACCAAAGGGCTCCCCTTGCGGGCGGCTATAAGGGCATCGGGATCATTTTTCGACAATACGACAATGGCATAAGCTCCGGTAACCTGGTTCAGCGCAATACGCACCGCTTCAAACAACGTACATTCTTCATTCTTTCGGATATCTTCAATCAGATTGGTCAGTACTTCGGTATCAGTACTCGATTGAAATTCGTATCCACGGTTTTGTAACTCTTTTTTTAGCGAAGCATAATTTTCGATAATACCGTTGTGGATGAGGGCAATCTCTTTCGACTGTGAATAATGTGGATGGGCGTTCACCTGATTGGGCTCGCCATGTGTAGCCCACCGGGTATGGGCTATACCAATGGTTCCGCTTAGCCGGGCTTCTTTCACGTGCTCCTCGAGGTCGGCAACCTTTCCTTTGGTTTTGTAAACAGCAAGTTCGGAATTGAGCAAGGCGATTCCTGCGCTGTCGTAGCCACGGTATTCTAGGCGCTTCAAACCATCAATGAGAATAGGATAAGCTTCTTTCTGACCAATATAGGCAACAATTCCACACATGGTTTTTGTTTTGTTTGGTTAAATCTTCTATCGGTTGTAATTGTTCGCTTTTTAAAAAGGCGAAAGTAGTGTTTTTTTGAATTAATCCTCATGCGCCTTTTTTCCGATTCGTCAGAAATCAAAAAAAACAGGGAATAATACTCAGGCATTCAAATATTGATCATGTAGTAGTTCAGAAAAGGATGTTGAGATAGAAAGCCTTCAGTAAGTTATCAGAAGTCGTTGACTACCGAATAATTCAATTGAAGTTGGAGTCGGATGAGAGAATCGGTTTGGGGTTGCGTTCCGTTGAGAATCAACCGGTGTGCTTTTGCCGAACCTCCTTGTATAAATAGATACAAACCCGGATCGTGCTCAAGGCTGTCGTTCAGCAGAAGTTCCTGCACATATTGATTGATTCGGAAACGATAGTTTTTCGACCCTTTTTGATAAGCTCCGCCAAAATCAAATCCGCTCAGGGTCTGATCGTCGAGCACTTTATAACTTCCGTCTTTGTTTTTACGTAACAAGGCCAATTGTGGAGGCAACAGATAGGTGTTTGTGTCAACTACTGCTGGTGTCAGGATGAGTTTTGCTTCGTTGACGACAATTTTTCCATTGGTATTTTGCCTGATTCTAAACAAATCCGAGAAACTCAGTTTGGCCTTCACTCCACCCATAGCCTGAAGAAAAAATCGGTTGCGGCTTACTAACGAGTCGGCCTGAAACAATTGGCTTTGCAGGTCGGATGCAGCATCGGCATAATCTAAATGTGTATAGGTATTGTAAGCGGCTTCGTTGTTGGTAATAAAAAACTCGTAACGGAGTGAGTCGGCCGTATTGTTTCGATAATAAATCGTCATTTTGGAGTTTGTTACCGGCAGGTTGAACGACAAGATGGCGCCGCCCTGATTCACCGCTTCGGCAGTCACATAAATTCCTTTGAAATACTCCTGAAAGGCTTTATTCGAGCTGAGATTTTCAGGGGTAGCAGCCAGCAGTTTATTTCCAAGTTCGGGTGAGTGATCATTCAGTCGAATCCTGATCATAGCCGGTAGGGTGTCTTTTTTAACGACCACCCGCGATTTAGGTCGTGGATTGAAAGTATAGGCGGCGTAATCGGTAGCGCCGATATTTTTCGACTGGTTCGAATAATAAGTTTGTGTAGGGCTCAGGCTGTCGAGCAATTCATACACTTTCAGGGTTTGTGGGCAGAGGGTGTCGCCATAATAACCCGAATAGACGAGTTGAAGAACAAGGGAATCGAGTTGCGGATTTTCGCCAAAATTGTGGGTGCTTGTCGAGAGTCTCACCTGGGTGTAAAAACCGGCAATGGTGGTTCCAAAAACAGGGTCTTTCATGCTTCCGGCAAGATTCGACTCGGTGTGGTCAGTACGTGCCGAGTCGTCGCGCTGGCTATAGGCCACAATACCCACACTATCCGTATAGACAAGGCTGATCAAACCCTGATTGGGTAAAATATCGGCTCCGATTTGGTTGGGGTGCTTACTGCATGCTGAGGCTATCAGGGACAAAAAAAACAGACTGATGAAAGCATTCCATCGGTTGCGGCGAAGGGCAATAGTTTTCAAATGGGCAAAGTTTGCAGTTAATACTTACTTTTTTCCAAGCAGGCTGTCGAAGAAAGCGTTGTACGGCTCGACAATATCTTCGGCACTGGTGTGCACCAAGACAGGTTTCTTTTTTTCCTCGAGATAGGCCAACAGCTCGGGGTTTACTTTTTCGCTGGCCACAATTATAGCATCGGAATAATCAATGGCAGCTTTGGTGATATTAACGTAGGTTGGCTCTTTATAGTATTTAAGATCTTTGGGGGTAATGCCCGGAAGGCGTAATTTTTTCTCGAAAGTGCTGCGGAAGGTTTCTTTAAAATCGTCGCCATAAAGCGAATAAACCACTTTTGAATCGGTGAACAAAGGGTTGTCTTTGTAAGCACGTTTGACATAAAGAGGCACCAAGGCCGACATCCAGCCTTGGCAATGAACAATATCGGGCCCCCATCCGAGTTTTTTCACCGTTTCCAATACACCCCGTGAGAAGAAGATAGAACGGTCATCGTTGTCTTCAAAAAACCTGCCAGATTTGTCCTTTATCGTGAATTTGCGATGGAAAAAGTCTTCATTGTCAATAAAATAAATCTGCATCCGGGCTTGTTGGATAGAAGCCACTTTGATGATTAACGGATGGTCGGTATCGTCAATGATCAGGTTCATACCTGACAGACGGATGACTTCATGTAATTGGTTGCGACGCTCGTTGATCAATCCAAAGCGAGGCATAAAGGTGCGGATTTCTTTGCCTCTTTCTTGTATTCCCTGCGGGAGATACCTCCCGATTTTGCTCATGTGGGTTTCTTTCAGATAAGGTGTAATGGCCTGCTCTACGAAAAGAATCCTTGGTTTTTCCATTATATTAGTTGTTGGTAAGCAACACGTTTAGGATTGCAAAGGTAATTAAAAACCGATGAAAAACCAAACGCTGCTTTGTGATGGAAGGTTTGACAAAAAAAAGGGGAAGTTGTCGTATGATTCTTCCCCTTTCGATATTTTTTCAACGGTGAGAAATTATCCTCTGACAAACAATGCTTTAATGATTTCTTTGGCCATTGTTGGATTTTCCTTTAGCCGGCGGGTGGAATAGGCAAACCATTGTTCGCCAAAAGGTACATACACACGCAGGCGATGCCCGTTGTCAACAATTGATTTGCGCAACTGGGGCGTCACTCCATAAAGCATCTGAAACTCATAACGATCGTTGGGAACGGCATATTTTTCAATGAGTTTGTAGGCTCCCTCGATCAAAGGTTTGTCGTGTGTGGCAATGCCGGGATAAATCCCATTCTGGAACATCAGCTCCAAATCTTCGAGATAATGCGCATTGATTTCGTCGTATTTCTTATAGGCAATCTTCTCCGATTCAATGTAAATGCCTTTGCACAGACGATAGTTCACTGGGACTTCATCGGTGTGAAGATCGAGCATCTGATGAATGTCGTTGAAAGTACGGTGGAGATAGGCCTGCAAAACCAAGCCGACATTTTTCGGAAACTCAGCTTTCAACCGTCTGAAGAGGGCGATTTCCAGGTCAACACACTGGGAATCTTCCATGTCAATTCGAACGAAATTGTTGTAAGAAGCGGCTTTAGCCACAATTTCGCGAATATAATTGTAGCATACTTCGGTGTCTATTAGCAATCCAAACATGGTTGGCTTGAGCGAATAATTGCCATCAATTTTGGCTTCCTGAATGGTATCTATGATGGAAAGATACTGGTTTTTGTTGTCTTCAGCCTGCTTTAAGTCGGTAATGAACTCGCCCAGAAGATCAATGGTAACCATCATACCCGCTTCATTCAACTCGCGACTGACCCGAATGGCATCTTCAATTTTCTTTCCGGAAATATAACGCTTGGAAAAAATCCACACCAAGCTTTTGGGCATATAAGGCAGCATGCCCGCAATCATTTTATTCATCCACATCATGATTTTGACTGCTTTTAAAGGTTAAGTTTCGATGTTGAAACATTTCAAATTACTCCAGCAAAGGTAGTAAATGCACTTTTTTGTTAAGCATTTCACATTAATTTTTTATGAGTCTTTATTTATTGCATAACTATTTGTAGTAGTGGTTGTTATTTTATTCCGATTTTGATAACTCCATTTTTTTTTGCAAAATTTGTTTGATAAAGGGTCTTTTTTTGTTCTGTTTCGGGTTGAGTGTCTTAGCGTTTTTCTGCCACTGAAATCAAGCGTAAGTCAAGCAAATGTTTTTGTTATTTTTGCCGCGAAAAACAAAAGTTCAATATGGCAATCCTTGGTTCAATTATAAAAAAGGCATACGAGTTGCGAAACATGCCTGTGGAGTTGCGTAAGCGTATGCTCAATCCCGTAGCAGCTCAAAAACAGCAGCTTAAGAAGCTTTTAGGCAAGGCGCAGTTTACTGCTTTTGGCGAAGAATATGGTTTTGATTCTATTCTGGAGGCTAAGGATACCGAAGCAGCATTTGCCGAACGGGTTCCGGTTTTCGACTATAACTCCATGTATAAACAATGGTGGTATCGGGCGCTCAATGGTGAGGCATACGTCACCTGGCCCGGTCGGGTGAAATATTTTGCGTTGAGTTCGGGTACTTCCGAGGCATCGTCAAAACACATTCCCATCACCGGCGAAATGCTTTCATCCATCAAAAGAGCCAGTATCAGGCAATTGGTTTCAACCACCAAATATGGTTTTCCGGTTCGTTTTTACGAAAAAGGCATGCTGATGATTGGTGGCAGCACCCATTTACAATACAACGGAACTTATTTTGCAGGCGACCTTTCGGGCATCACGGCAGCAAGCATTCCATTTTGGTTTGAACATTTTTACAAACCCGGCCGCCGTATCAGCAAAACCTCCGACTGGGCCACCAAGCTCAACGAAATGGTCAAAAAAGCCCCTTCATGGGATATTGGTGTGATTGTGGGCGTACCTGCCTGGGTTCAGATTCTGCTCGAACGCATCATCAAAGAATATAATCTGAAAACCATTCACGATATCTGGCCAAATTTGACGGTTTATGTTCACAGCGGTGTATCGTTTGCCCCTTATGAGAAAAGTTTTGAAAAGCTCTTCGGAAAGCAGGTGATTTATTCCGAAAGCTATCTTGCCTCGGAAGGCTATATTGCTTATCAGACCGAGCTCGACAAACGCATCATGCAACTGATCGTGGACAATGGCATTTATTTTGAGTTTATCCCGTTCAATGCAGATAATTTCGATGATGACGGTAATTTACTACCCAACCCAATGACTGTTGCGTTGAAAGATGCCCGCGAAAACGTAGAATATGCCCTTTTGCTCTCAACTAATGCCGGCGCCTGGCGCTATCTTGTAGGCGACACCATCAAGTTTACCAATGTCAAAAAATGCGAAATCATCATAACCGGCCGCACCAAGCAGTTTTTGAGCATTTGCGGCGAGCATCTTTCGGTTGAAAACATGAGTCGGGCAATCGAGTTGTTGCAGGACGATATGAATATCACCGTGAAAGAGTTTACCGTCACCGGATTCCGCCATGGATCCATGTTTGCCCACAAATGGTATCTGGGCAGCGACGATGTGTTTGATGCCGATGAGGCCCTACGCAAAATTGATGAATATCTGAATCGGCTTAATGACGATTATATGGTTGAGCGTACCGAAGCAATCCCCGAAATTTTTATCAAAGTATTGCCCTCTCAGGTATTTTACGACTATATGAAACTGAAAGGTAAGGAAGGCAGCGCCAATAAGTTCCCGCGAGTGCTCAAAGGGCAGCGTTTCGAGGAATGGGAAAACTACCTGAGGGAAAATGGCTACACAAACGGCACCTAAACCTTACAGCTAAGCACCCGTATCAATGTTAGGGATACTGATCGAAGGAGCATTACTCGGATTAGCTTTAGCCACTTTTTTTGGCTTCGGCCCTGCTTTCTTTTCTTTAGTGCAAACCAGCATTCACCGCGGATTCTGGCCAGCAGTCCTGTTGGCTTTGGGTGTGTTTCTCAACGACAGTCTGATGGTCATCCTTTGTTTGATGGGTGCCGTCCAAATCATCACTGAACCCAGTAATTACCTTTGGTTTGGTATTGCCGGCGGGTTGATTTTGATTATTTTCGGCTTAGTCACTTTCTCGCGAAAGGTGGTCACTGAGGTATCGGAAAATCCCGACCTGCCCGTAAAAATCAGTGGGCCGCGATGGTTTACTTATATCGCCAAAGGTTTTTTCATGAATATCATCAATCCTTTTGTTTGGGTGTTTTGGATTGGTGTGGTTGTGGGTATCTCGGCACGCTATGGCGGTGACGGTTTCAAGTTGACCTATTTTTTTGCAGCCACCCTGCTCACCGTGTTTCTGACTGATATTGCCAAAGCATATACAGCATTCAGCATCAAACGTTTCCTCAACCAAAAAGTGATTGGCTGGTTCAATAAAGTAGCCGGAATCGGTCTTATAGGTTTTGGGATTTTCCTGATTGTGAAAGTAATCTGGGATCATTTTACCTGACGAAACTGCCTCAGGTAAACCCACAAAAACCTAATCGAAAAACTGGATATCCTTCACATTAATCTGGGTATTGATCTTACCCATCCATTCGTTTTCCTCAAGATGGTAGCACACGCTAAACGGTTTGCCGGCTTTGATTTCGCTGAAATGATAACCCTGATGAAAAGCAATGGCAGGAAAGGGCTCGTATGGATGTTCGGGCTGCATCAGCTCAAGTTTCAGATGTTTTTTATCCCCAACCATTTTGCATCGGCCGGTATCCACCACCCGATCTGTACGGAAAATGGGCGACATATTTCCAGGCCCGAATGGAGCAAACTGTTTCAGGATACGTAAAAATTTAGGGGTAATCTCATCGAAATTGATGACTATATCAATTTCAATCTCAGGGATAAGTATTTCGTTATCAATGGTATTTTTGACATATTCATTGAATCTTTCCTTGAATCGCTCAAGGTTCTCGGGTTTCATCGAAAGGCCGGCAGCGTATTTATGACCGCCAAAATGCTCTAACAGATCGGCACAATGGTCAATAGCATCATACACATCAAAATGTTTGATTGATCGGGCTGAACCGGTGATGAGGTTATTGGACCGGGTGAGGATGATCGTGGGCCGGTAATAATAGTCGGTCAGGCGTGAGGCCACAATACCAATGACGCCTTTGTGCCAATTTTCATTAAAAAGTACCGTACTTTTTGCCTCTTTCAAGTCGGAGTCGTTCTCGATCATGGCAAGAGCTTCCTCGGTGATGGTATTATCTAGGTTGCGTCGTTCAGTATTGAGTTCGTTGATGGCGTTGGCTAATTTGTTGGCATGGCTCATACTTTCGGCAATCAACAGCCGTACGCTATCGTTGGCTCTTTCGATTCTTCCGGCAGCATTGATGCGTGGCCCGATAAGAAATACCAGATCGCTGATGGTGAGTTCTCTTTTGAAGATCAGCTCACCGGCCTGATGTTCGGGCCGGCGGTTGATTTGCGAAAAGCCAAGCACTGCCTCAATGCCCGGCCTGGGCGAAGTGTTGATCAAATGCAGGCCGTAGTGTGAAAGAAGACGGTTTTCGCCGGTGATCGGAACAATATCAGCTGCTATACTGATCGCCACAAAATCGAGATATTGTTTCAAGTCATCGAAAGGTTCTCCCTGTCTTAGAGCCAAAGCCGATATCAGCTTGAATCCAACTCCACAGCCCGAAAGCTCTTTAAAGGGATAAGAACAGTCGGCTCTTTTCGGATCCAATACAGCCACTGCATCAGGCAGTTCATCGCCCGGGCGATGATGATCGCAAATGATGAAATCCACACCCAAGGTATTGGCATAACGAATCTTTTCCACCGCTTTGATCCCACAGTCGAGCGCAATGACTAACTCAAACTTATGTTTGGCAGCATAATCAATCCCTTTAAACGAGATGCCATAGCCTTCGTCGTAACGGTCGGGAATATAAAATTCGATTTTCTTTTTGAGGAATTTCTTCAAATAAAGATAAACTAAAGCCACCGAGGTGGTTCCATCCACATCATAATCGCCATATACCAACACTTTCTGATTCTCGCGGATTGCACAAAGCACCCTTTCGACGGCTTTGTCCATGTCTTTCATCAGATAGGGGTCGTGAAGTTGATCAAAGTCGGGCCTAAAAAAGTTTTTGGCCTCCTCATAGGTTGTAATTTCCCTCTGCGCAAGAAGGTTTGCTATATTTTTATCAACCTTTAATAACTCTTTTAACCTCTCTATTACCTCATTTTCACCTTGTTGCTTAAGTACCCACCTGTTCGCCATTCGCAATTTGTTTAATCTGTAAAGATAGGTAGTTTCATACTACATGAAAAGCTTTTTTTTCACTTCTGTGTTTTTTAGTTCCGCTCTTTTGCAATCTATGATGTCCGAAAAAGGCCGAATATAAATTAAATCAATGGTGTTAAACGACTTAGCTTTTAAGTTCGTTTTCAATCTATCATTGAATCGTAAATAAAAAGATAAAAAAATTATCCTGTGTATTTGAAAGTCTTAGAAATTGGAACGCATGGCTTCGACAGGATCTAAACGTGAAGCCGCCCATGCCGGCAAAAAGCCCGAAACAAGTCCGATGAAACCTGAAACACTAATACCCAACAAAATATTTTTCAGGCTCAATGTCAGGGCAAACGAAGTGGTATTGCTCACTACAATACCCAAAATCATGACAATCATCAGCCCTACAATACCGCCCATAATGGCCAAAAAGACCGCCTCGAAAAGAAACTGAAGAAGTACGAAATAGTTTTTTGCACCGAGCGACTTCTGAATTCCGATTTGGTTGGTACGTTCTTTCACCGAAACAAACATGATGTTGGCAATGCCAAAACCGCCAACTAACAGCGAAAATCCGCCGATGACCCACCCCACAATGGCAATAACCGAAAAAAGCTGGTCAAACGATTTGTTGATCAGGTCAATTTCGTTGATGGCAAAATTATCTTCGGCAGCAGGTTTCAGCTTACGTATCGCGCGCATAGCGCCAAGCAGGTCGTCTTTCATCTCATCATTGTTGATGCCTGGCTTTGCTTTTGCCACAATGGAGGTTCCGTTGCGCAGGTCAATCACGTTTCGGCCAAACTGTACCGGGATAAGAGCCGATTTATCGTTGGAGTTACCAAACATATTTTGTCCCTCTTTCTTCAACACCCCGATGACATCTAATTTAAGCCCAAAAACTTTGACATTTTGTCCAACAGGATCGGAATTTGGGAAGAGGTTCTCGGCCACTTCTGCGCCCAGAATGATCACGGCTCTGCCTGAGGCCGATTCCTGTGCAGTAAAATAACGCCCCGAGCCAAGATCGAAAGGCATTACCATGGCGTAATCGTGCGACACGGCATTCACCTGAACATTTTCGACAGTGGCTGAACCCGCACTCACACTTTTGTTGTCGGCTGTCATAAAAGCAAAAGCTTCCACGGTCTGCGTACGTTTTTCCAGTTCATCAAGCTCACGCAGGCTGGCTTCGGGGCGCTGCCAGTATTTCCACCATGGGTAATTGGCGCCACCCATGGCCCAAGGCCATTTTTGAATAAACAACACATTGCTGCCCAATGAGTTAATATTAGAACGAATGGAATTTTCCAAACTGTCGAAAACTGAAAAAACCGCAATAATCGAGAAAATGCCAATGGTAATACCCAATAGGGATAAAAAAGTGCGCACTTTATTCACCAACAATGCCGAAACGGCAAAGCGGAAACTTTCGCTCAGAAGCCTGAAATAGATCGGCATAGGGAGAACGATTTTGAAACAGTCAAAAGTACGCATTTTGAAAATGCCTTTGTTTTTTTGTTTTCCTTTTATTTTGTTCACCCGGTATCGCAAGGCGGTCTTTGTCCGAAACCCAAAATGCTGTATCTTTGCCGCCCAAAATATCTGACAATGAGTGAAAAAGAGCCGGGCGGGAAACGCGCGCCGCGCAAACGGATTCAGCGTGATCAAAAAACTTCGGAATCGGGAAGTTACGAACATAAAGGGAGTATCGGCTCCGGAAACAAAATGAACCCGGATCATCCGCGATTCTCCAAAAATACTTCTGCACCTTCGCGCCCGGGTTTTGGCAAACGTGGTGAAACATCATCCCCGGGAAGCAAACCCACTAAAAGCCGCAGCAGCAGAACAGAACAATCACGGACTCAGCACGATAACCGGATTTCTAATGATCGCCCGGAAAAATCAGGTTTCAAAAGAAGAAAATTCGGTGCTGACAACGAGCAGAAACCCGGAAACACGAGAAAAACCAGCCGAAACACTGAAGAATTCGTAAAGGAAAATAGCAAAATTACCCAGTCAGCACGCGGCTTCAAAGCAGATAAAACGCCTGAAAGCCGGGCTCAGAAGTCATTATCCGTTCGTAAAAAATTTGCCGATGAAAGCGGGGCAGGAAAAGGCGATTTTGGAAAACATACCGGTCAGGCCGGAAAAGATCAGCGCGAGTGGAAGCCCCGCCGTGGAGTCAAGACTCAACAAGGTCGTACCAGAACTGATAAGAAAGAAATCATCAGACTGAATAAATATTTGGCTGATGCCGGTATTTGTTCACGCCGCGAGGCTGACGACCTCATTCAGGCAGGAGCTGTTTCGGTAAACGGAGTCATCGTCACAGAATTAGGAACCAAAGTCAGCATTCACGACAAGGTTAACTATGGCGGACAAACACTACGTCGCGAAAAATTACGTTATGTACTACTCAATAAACCCAAAGGCTATATCACCACTTCCGACGACCCTTTCAACCGTAAAACGGTGATGGAATTAGTGAAAACTGCCTGTGAAGAACGCATTTATCCGGTAGGAAGGCTCGATCGCAATACCCTTGGCCTCTTACTATTGACTAATGACGGTGATCTGGCCAAAAAGATGATGCATCCAAAACACGGGGTGGCAAAACTCTATCATGTTTTTCTCGACAAACCGCTAACCAAACATGATCTTTTGCAGATTGCCGAAGGCCTCGAACTCGAAGACGGCAAAGCAGAAGTGGACGCCATCAGTTATGTGAACAAGGATGACACAAAAAAAGAAATCGGCATCGAAATTCATTCGGGCAAAAACCGTATTGTTCGACGCATTTTTGAACACCTTGGGTATCATGTCGTTAAACTCGACCGGGTGATGCTTGGCGGATTGACAAAATTAGATCTTCCGCGCGGAAAGTTCCGTCACCTGACTTCAGCCGAAATCTCGATGCTTATGCGCATCAGGTAATCAAACAAATATGCCAGCTTTTTAAAGCTGTTTGACAGGAATTATATATCTGAAAGCGATCTTTTTGCTTGTGAGCCACTGTTTATCAGTGATTCGATTCGGTGTCGGATTTCAATTTAAACACCTGTGCATAAAGTTTCATCTGCTTGATCATAGACAACAAACCATTAGAACGGTTGGGTGAGAGTTGATCTTTCAATCCAATATCGTCTAAAAACGAAAGATCGCTGTTGAGGATATCCTCTGGTTTTTGTCCTGAATACATGCGAATGAGCAGGCTGATGATTCCCCTGGTGATCACAGCATCGCTATCGGCAGTAAAAATCACTTTGCCATCTTCATAAGCAGCGTGAAGCCACACTTTAGACTGACATCCGCTGATCAGGTGGTTGTTGGTTTTGTAGCGGGCATCAATGAGCGGCAGGTCTTTTCCCATCTCCACAAGCAGATTGTACTTGTCGATCCAGTCGTCAAAAACAGCAAATTCTTCGCTGATTTTATTTTGTATATCAGTGATTGTCATTGTTTTAATTATTTTTCAACTAAGCATCAGGGCAGCTTTTTTCACTGCCGCAACAAAAGTGTCAATTTCGTGCGTTGTGTTATAAACGGCAAACGAGGCGCGCACCGTTCCGGGAATGTTGAAAAAGTCCATCACCGGCTGGGCACAGTGATGTCCGGTTCGAACGGCAATACCCATTTTATCAAGCAAAGTTCCCAGGTCGAAAGGATGGACGTCACTAATGAGGAATGAGATAACGGACGCCTTTTCAGGAGCCTGCCCGAAAAAACGAATTCCCGGAATCTGGCTCAATTGAGCCGTGGCATAATCCAGCAACTCCTTTTCGTGAGTTGCAATGGCTTCATAACCCGTATTGCGGATAAACCTCAAAGCGGTTTCCATGCCCAAAACTGCTTCCACATTTGGGGTGCCGGCTTCGAACTTAAATGGCAGCACATTGAAAGTGGTTTTATCAAAACTTACGCTGTCCACCATTTCGCCTCCAAACTGATATGGCGGCATCGCTTCAAGCCATTTTTCTTTTCCATAAAGCAAGCCAGCTCCCATTGGGCCATAGGCTTTGTGGGCCGAAAAAGCAAAAAAGTCGCAATCCAGATCCTGCACATCAATTTCGGTATGCGCAATGGCTTGTGCGCCATCAACCAACACTGGGATATTGCGATCGTGAGCCATGCGAATCATGGTTTTCACCGGATTGATGGTGCCTAAGGCGTTGGAAGTGTGTGTGATGGCAACAATCACCGGCTGTTGATCAAGGAGTTGGGTATAAGCCTGTAGGTCAATTTGGCCAAGTTCGTCCATTGGTGTTACCAACAGTTTTCCGTTGTATTCCAGGCAAAGCTGTTGCCAGGGAACCAGATTGCTGTGATGTTCCATAGCCGTCACCAAAATGCTGCTGCCGGGTTTCATCCGCATCCGACCGAAAGAATGGGCAGCCAAATTAATGGCTTCGGTGGCTCCTTTAGTAAAAATGATTTCGTGGGCTTTGACTGCATTGATCATAGAAGCCGCAAAACGTCGAGCCTCTTCGAAAGCTTCCGTAGCCTGCTGGCTCAGGTAGTGTACTCCCCGATGGATGTTACTGTTTTCGCAGCGGTAATAGTGACTGATCCGCTCGATGATCGCCAGCGGTTTATGGGTAGTGGCCGCATTGTCAAAATACACAAGCGGTTTGTTGTACACCTTTTGGTGAAGCGCCGGAAACTGCTCTCTGATGGCCTCAAGATCAAACATTTGGCTTTTTAGGCTTAAAGTTTCGACAGGTCAATGTCAAAAAAGTATTCCTTTTCGGGTGTGCCACAATGCAACACACAGGTTTCGCAAACTGAGAGTTCTCCTCTGAGACGTTTTTTCACCATATCATCAATGCGGTTGCGCAGCCCTTCGATGCTGATGGCATTGATCACATCGGCGGCAAACGCATACATCAGCAGCAGGCGGGCATTGGCCTGGCTGATGCCACGTTGGCGCAGATAGAACATGGCTTCCTGGTCGAGCTGACCCACAGTGGCACCATGGCTGCACTTCACATCATCGGCATAAATTTCGAGAAATGGCATGCTGTTGATGGTGGCAGTGGGCTTGAGAAGGATGTTCTTGTTGTTCTGGAAAGCCTCAGTTTTCTGAGCATCTTTCTTCACATAAATATAACCGTTGAATACAGCCGTTGCCTCATCGTCAAGGATGCCTTTAAACAATTCGTTGCTGGTGCAATGGGCTGCATTATGAAGCACTCGTATCTGGTTGTCAATATGTTGCTGCTTATCCATCAGATAGAGCCCCAGCACATCGGCATGTGCACCTTTGCCATTCAATGCCACTTCGATATTATTGCGAATCAGGCCGCAGTTGAAAGTAAGTGCATTGGTTTTTACCGCACTGTCCTCTTGTTGCCTGATAAAAGTGGAATTAATCAAAGCCGAAGAGTTGTTCAGGTTTTGAAGCTTGTATAATTCCAGATGGGCGTTAGACGCAACATAAATCTCGGTAACCGTGTTGATGAGGCAGGGTTTATGGTTGATGGAGTCGTCGCAGTGTATCAGGCTCAGGCTGCTGTTTTCTTCAAGAATAACCAATTGCCGGCTTTGAACGAATACTGGATCTTCGTGATTCACCATTTTGATGATCTGCAAGGTTCGTTTAGCCTGTACACCTTTTGGCACATAGATAAACACCCCGTCCTGAGCCATAGCGGTATTGATATTCACAAAACTGTTGTCGTTGCCATGAGCAGCCTGCCCGAAGAAGCGGTCGAACAGCTCCGGCATTACTTTTTTGGCATCAGAAAGTGAGCCGTAAACAACGCCTTCGCTATTGGTTTGCAAACCCGTTTTTTCGCTCAAATACCAGCCATTGAAAACCGAAATAATTTCGGACTGGAAATTGTGCACCTCGCAGCGAAAAATATCATGAATATTTTGGGGTGGTTTTTCGGGGGTCAGTTCGTGGATAAAAGGCTGATCCAGTATCTCTTCGAGATCGGTAAACCTCCATTTTTCCATTTCGCTGCTTGGAAATCCATTATCCAAAAAGCGTTGAAAATGTTCTTTACGGATGGCTTTCACCTTGTCTGAATCGTGCGCCATCAACTTATTTTCTCCGGCCCTGAACTGGTCGACGAGCAGTTGCTCCAAAGGTATGGAAGGTGAGTTATTCATGGTTTTTCAGACAAGATGTTGCTCTTTAATCCATTCGTATCCTTTGGCTTCGAGTTCGAGCGCAAGGTTTTTTCCTCCGGTTTTGATGATGCGGCCGTCAAAAAGCACATGCACAAAATCGGGCACGATATAATCGAGCAGGCGTTGATAGTGGGTAATGACAAGGAACGCATTTTCGGTGGTGCGCAATTGATTAACCCCATTGGCCACCACCCGCAAAGCATCAATGTCTAAGCCCGAATCAGTTTCATCGAGAATGGCCATTGCAGGCTCGAGCATGGCCATCTGAAATATTTCGTTGCGTTTTTTCTCTCCGCCCGAGAAGCCTTCGTTCACCGAGCGGTTGGTAAGTTTTGAGTGTATTTCGACGAGCTTCTTTTTTTCTTCCATCAGTTTCAGAAACTCACCGGCGGCAATGGGAGGCAGTCCGTTGAATTCGCGTTTTGCGTTGAGGGCAGTGCGCATGAAATTGGTCATGCTCACTCCCGGTATTTCAACAGGATACTGAAAACTGAGAAAAATACCCATATTGGCCCTTTCGTCGGGTGATTTATCCAATATATTGATGTCTTTATACCAGATTTCACCTTCTGTGATTTCGTAGCCATCGCGGCCGGTGATGGCAGCAGCCAAAGTGCTTTTACCCGTGCCGTTAGGCCCCATGATGGCATGCACCTCGCCTTTGTTGATGCCCAGATTCAAGCCTTTCAGAATTTGTTTTCCGGCGATTTCTACATGTAAGTTTTTAATGTTGAGCAACATAATCTATTTAATTCGATGATTTTCTGTGATTGTTAATTATCCCACACTGCCTTCCAAAGTGATAGCCAAAAGTTTTTGTGCTTCAACGGCAAATTCCATCGGCAGTTTATTGAGTACTTCCTTTGCGTATCCATTGACAATCAGCCCGATAGCTTTTTCAGTGTCAATTCCGCGTTGACGGCAATAAAAGAGCTGGTCTTCTGAAATTTTGGAAGTGGTGGCTTCGTGCTCGACGATGCTCGTTTCGTTTTTTGCTTCAATATATGGGAATGTATGAGCACCACATTTATCGCCCAGCAGCAGTGAATCGCACTGTGAGAAATTGCGTGCATTGGTTGCCCGGGGTAAAATTCTCACCAATCCGCGATAACTGTTATTGCTTCTCCCGGCCGATATTCCTTTGGAAACGATGGTGCTTCGGGTATTTTTTCCGATATGAACCATTTTAGTGCCGGTATCGGCTTGTTGGAAGTTGTTGGTAACGGCAACGGAATAAAACTCGCCAATGGAGTTGTCGCCCTGAAGGATACAGCTTGGATATTTCCAGGTGATGGCTGAACCTGTTTCTACCTGAGTCCAGGATATTTTGGAACTGACCCCTTTGCAAAGGCCACGCTTAGTTACAAAATTATATACCCCGCCCTGACCTTCCTTGTCGCCCGGATACCAGTTTTGTACGGTACTGTATTTCACCTCGGCATGGTCCATGGCAATAATCTCGACAATGGCGGCATGAAGCTGATTTTCATCGCGTTGCGGGGCAGTGCAACCCTCTAAGTAGCTGACATAGCTTCCTTTGTCGGCCACAATCAGGGTGCGCTCAAACTGTCCGGTATTGGCGGCGTTGATGCGGAAATAGGTTGAAAGTTCCAACGGGCAACGCACGCCTTCGGGGATGTAGCAAAATGAGCCATCGCTGAAAACAGCAGAATTCAGGGCAGCAAAAAAGTTGTCGGTATAAGGCACTACCATTCCCATGTATTTCCTGACTAAGTCAGGGTGATTGCGCACGGCCTCGCTAAACGAGCAGAAAATAATGCCGTGTTTGGCAAGAGTATCCTGAAAAGTGGTTTTTACCGAAACGCTGTCAATCACCGCATCAACGGCCACACCCGAAAGCATCTTCTGTTCTTCGAGCGAGATGCCCAGTTTGTTGAAAGTATCGAGTAGTTCAGGGTCAACCTCATCAAGGCTGGCAAGCTGCTTTTTTTTCTTGGGGGCAGCATAATAGATAATATCCTGATAGTTGATTTTCGGATAGTTGAGGTGTGCCCAGTTGGGTTCCTCAAGGGTTTGCCAGTGCCGGAAGGCTTTCAGCCTGAATTCGAGCATCCATTCGGGTTCTTCCTTTTTGGCCGAGATGAATCGGATGATATCTTCGTTGAGACCCACGGGTGCAAAATCGGTTTCGATATCGGTAAAAAAACCATATTTGTATTCACTCGTGGTGACCTGTTCTATGATGTTGTCGTTGTTGCTGGTTTCGTCCATGAAAAAGCCGGTTACGATTGCTTGAAAAGTTTACGAATTGCAAAAGTAGTCATTTTTGCCCTTCAACCTTATCTGTCATGTGTTAAACCATTTGAAAACCTAAATGTTCAGTCGGCTGAACTGTCTTTTGCCATGGTATTATCGGCGCTTTGCACATTCACCACTTTATAGACTTTGTCGTTTCGTCTGACGGGGCTATGGGTAGCAATGGAGCAATGTTCGCCTTTCACGGTTTTTTCCACCGTTTTCATGTCAACCCTTACCTCTTCGGGTTTTAATTCGAGCACGCCGGTTGTGGGTCCCATCACAAGCAATTCATCGCCCGGTGCAAACCATTGGGTTTCCATTTTCACCTCGGCCACTCCTGCCTTGTGAAAATAGTTGACCACTTTTCCGACATAAACTTTCTTTTTGGTGGCTTTCGACCCGTAGGTATCGGTCCATTCGCCCAAACGTCGGCCCAGATAATATCCGTCCCAGAAGCCGCGATTGTAAACGGAAGCTAAGCGGCTGTTCCATTCTTCCACTTTCTGCGGGCTAAACAGGCCGGCTTGCACAGCTTCAGCGGCTTCGCGGTAAACCTGGGTTACAGTTTTCACATAGTCAGCCGACCGACCGCGCCCTTCGATTTTGAGCACTTCAACGCCGGCATCGAGGATGCGGTCGAGGAAAGCAACGGTATTCAGGTCTTTGGGCGACATGATGTATTCATTGTCCACCTCCATCTCGATTTGTTGGTCGCGGTCTTTAACGGTATAAGCGCGTCGGCAGGGCTGCAGGCAGGCACCGCGATTGGCGGATGAGTTGAGCAGATCGAGGCTCAGGTAGCATTTGCCCGACACGGCCATGCACAGAGCCCCATGAACAAATATCTCGATTTTCACCAAACGACCCGAAGGCCCGGTAATTTGTTCACGTTCAATAGCGGTAGTGATGGCTTTCACCTGGTCGAGCGAAAGCTCGCGCGCAGTAACCATCACATCGGCAAAACGGGCATAATAACGCACTGCCTCGATGTTGGTGATATTGCATTGGGTGGACATGTGAACTTCCACACCGCGTTGACGGGCATATTGAATCACCGCCTGATCGGCAGCAATGATGGCCGTGATGCCGTTTTGTGCAACGGCATTGACAAGCTCGCGCATGGCCTCCAATTCATTGTCGTAGATTACCGAGTTGATGGTTACATAACTTTTAATGCCATGGGTTGTACAGATGGAAGCAATCTGTGCAAGATCGTCTAAACCAAAGTTTTGCGACGACTTGCTGCGCATATTCAAATTTCCCACACCAAAATAAACCGAACCGGCTCCGGCTTGTATGGCGGCCATCAGCGACTCATACGAGCCAACAGGCGCCATGATTTCAATCTGTTTCATGCGACAAAAGTAGGAGAATTTGCATTTCGGGCCGTCGGATGGTTGATTCGCCCGCCTTCAATGAACTTTTTGCGGTATAATTCCGGTGATGTGGCCGATCATCAGGCTTCGTCGGTTTCGGTGTCCGTGTCGTCTATGTCGGGTGGCAACAAGCGATCAGGGACGCGTTTATCCGATTTCAGACCCATTTTCCGCAATTGTTCGGCCTGATTAATCAGATTTCCACGGCCATCTTTGAGCTGCCCCAAAGCATCGCCGTATGCTTTCTGCGTTGCGTCGAGCTTTTTACCGATCTCTTCAAAATTTTGGGTGAACCCAACAAATTTTTCGTAAAGCAGCTCACCTCGTTTGACAATATCCATGGCGTTTTTGTTTTGCCACTCGCGCCTCCATAAGTCGGAGAAGAGTTTCAGACAGGCAATAAGGGTTGTAGGGCTCACAAGCAGGATTCGTTTTGAATAGGCATACGACCACAAATCAGGGTCGCCCTGTATGGCAAGCAAATAAGCGGGTTCAATGGGAATAAACATCATGGTAAAATCCAACGATGTATTCATGTCATCGTATTTTTTTGCGCTCAGTTGGTCAATGTGCAACTTGGTGGCATTGATGTGTTCGGTAAGGAATTTCCGTTGTTCATCGGCATCGTCGCTTGCCGAATAGTTGTCGTAGGCAATGAGCGAGACTTTGGAGTCAATAATAATGACGCGTTCATCGGGCAGATTCACCTTTACGTCTAAGCGTTGAGTCCGGCCTTCGTCGTCTTTGATGGAATGTTGCACAAAATATTCCCGATCTTTGGTCAGGCCCGAGGCTTCGAGAATCCGTTCGAGGATCACTTCGCCCCAGTTTCCTCTTTTCTGCGATTTACCTTTGAGGGCAGTAGCCAAATTATTGGCTTCGGCGCTGATTTTGTTGGTCTGCTCGATGAGGCCTTTGATTCGTTCTTCGAGCGAGATACGTTGTTTGGTGTCTTCGGTATGCGTTGATTCTACCTTCTCTTTAAACTTATTAATGTCGTCTTTCAGAGGGTTTAACAGCAATTCGATATTGATTTTGTTGGCCTCGGTAAATTTCTCCGATTTTTCCTCAAACAATCTGTTGGCAATCTTTTCAAACTGCAGGTGAGCGGTTTTCTGAAGCTCTTCCATTTCGGTTTTCTGCGTGTGAAGCTTTTCGTTCAATGCCTGATAACTGGTTTTCAAGCTGCTGTTCATCGCGCTGAGTTCGGCATTTTTCGCGTTGAACTCTTCGATCTGAAGCGTTTGTTTTTCGGCAAGCTGCGACAGCCGCGAAGCGTTTTCGTTCAGCGACCGGTTGTTGGCCTGCAGTTCGGCAATGGTTTGTTTGTGGAGATTGATTTCGTCCTGCCGGCTTTGGCTTTTAGTTTGTTCGGCGCTGAGTTGTTGCGCCAGCCCTTCGCATTTGTCGTTGCTATTGGAAAGTTGTATTTCAATCGAAACCGTTTTAGCCTGCAATTGCGACAATTCGGTTTCTCTCATCGTCAATCGTCCGGAAAGATGGTCGCGTTCTTCGCGTAACATCAGTACCTGATTTTCGGCCAATTTCTGAGTGGTGACAGCTTCATTGTATTTGAGATTCAATTCTTCAAATTGTTTTTTCGCGACTGTTTTTGTTTTGTTCAGTAAATAAGCAACAACCCAGGCTATGATGCCGCCGGCAAAAACGCCGATGATTAAACCCGATATCATCATTTTATTTTTATTTAATTATTAATCATCATTGATTATCAGCGCTTTGCAAAACTGAAGGCAGAATTTGACGATGATATTTCAAAAACTTCCACAGTCCAATTTCAACGCAGGGCTAAAGCCTCAAATTTAAGGAAAATACGATGCCCACATGATTTTGCCGATTCGTTTTTTCAACGAAACAGTAAAGCGTCGGATTTTTTTATGAAAAAGTCTTTGCCGGTGCTGATATTCTTCCGGCTTAGGCGCGGTTGAGTTTTGTTCCTTATTTTGAGAAATATGCAGTTTCACTCAATCGGGAACCATTTGCGAAGAATAGCCGCATAGGTTCCATCGGTTTTAGCAGCTTCGAGTGCGGTTTGCCATTGTGTCACGATATCATCGTTGGTACTACGTGAGAAAGCAATATAATAATCCGACGAAAGCAGGGTGGTTTCAGGTTGCAACTGATCGAAAGCGAAGCCTGCCTGCCGGACGATATCAGCAATGGTGATGTTCGTACATACGATGGCCTGCACTTCGCCATTCATCAGCATATTGATCATTTCCGTGGGATCGCCTACGGCCACCAAATTGGTGAAGCCCAATTCGCGAAGATATTGGTCGGAAAACCATGATGTCACTGTGCCAATGGCATTCAGGCTACGTGCTTCGTCCACGGTACTGATGCTGATTCCGGAACCTTTTTTCACATAAAAATAGGTGGCATTGGTTCCAATAGGGCCAACCCAACGAAAAAGGTTCTCGCGAATCGGGGTGCGATCCATCGTAAACAGGCAGAAGTTCGGATTGAGCAAGGCCTGCTGATAGGCATTGCTCCAGAGTGTCAGCCGGATATCGTAGAAACGTTGGTTGCGCCGCATGATTTCCTTTACCACATCAGTTCCAAAACCGGTAATTTCGCCATAACTATTCCGAAAAGTCAAAGGCGGATACTGTTCAGTAAAAACCTGAAGAATGCCCGGTGCGCCATTAGTTTGCATGAATTCTTGATATAACAGTTCAAGTTGCCCGTTGACTTTCAATTGATCGAGTTCGTATTGAAAATCGTGGATCACCTCTTGCGGAATGGCTTTATTGAAGGCAAAATAGACAAAAGAGTTTTCGAGCAGAAGCGATGGCCGCACATCATAGAACGACTTATTCAATCCTTTGAGGGCAGCCTGAGCAACGATATCCGAAGAAGGAACAAGGCTGACAGATCCATTGAGCAGTTTTGTAAAAGCATCCGCAATGTTTTCGCAATAAACAAGATTGGTAAAACCTTCGTCAACAAGAAATTCATTGATGGCATAATCAGGAATCAACCCGATGGCCGGCACTTGTTTAGCGTCTTCTATCGTATTGATTTCAAGCGGATTTGACGATGCGCCATAAAATCTCCAGTCGAGGGTGGCATAAGGCCCAACCCAGTTGAATTCGTCCTTCCTATCTTGGGTAATCACCGTTGAAAATAACACAGCTTTTGGGTCATTTTTTGCAAGCGTCATGGCTTCGCTCCATGGCAGAACACGCGCCTCGAAGGGCATATCCAGCTTGTCGCAAATCCGCCGCAGCAATTCGGGTGCCAGCCCTTTCAACTTTCCCCCTTCGGTATAATTCAAAGGTGGATAATCCTCGGTGAGAAAGACCAATTCGTGCGGATATGAATGATCTTCCTTTTTTGTACAGCCTTCAAACATAAAGACTACTAAGAATAAAACCAGTGTGATGAGGCAGAAATGTGTTTTCATTGAATCGGGTTTTCGGGTGAATGTATTGGTTTTAATTGGGATGCAAAAGGATTTCATTGACCCATGCCTTCCAAAGTTTCGTTTGTTTTCGTCAATTCCTGTTTTGTTTTCGTAACTTTCTTGAGTTCAAACAACCCAATCCGTATTTTCAAATCTTCGCCACAAAGTCCGGTTCGGCATTCTAAGTTCGTTTGACAATAACAAAAGTATCTTTTTTCAAAAGGTTCTATATTTTTTTGAATAAATTTTTCTTCTGTACTTTCAAAAAATCCGTTTATCCGATAACCTGAGCAAAGTATAAAGTTTTTTGAGGTTCTGTGTTTAGGTGTTAAAGTGTTAAGATGTTAAGGTGTTTTCAAATCAAAGCTTAATTTTTAAAAGAAGAATATTTCTGGAAACAAAGGCAGAAAAACTTCAATTCCTTGCCGGGTTGGGTACGTGGGCAGGCGCGAACGGCGGGCTTTTGAAAATCTTCAAACCAACAATCAAACAAATCAGCACATGACGATAAATCAGCATAAAAATGTACTTTTATCCGTTTTTCTAATCCCTACTACGATGAAAATAATCAAACGCATCATACAAGCCATGTTGGGGGCTTTGGTTATTGCAGCTCTTTTTTTAGGTATATTCCTTTTTTACATCAGCCAAAAAGACTATATCCCCAATCCGGTGGAGGAGCTTCAGGTGATTCACAAGGCAAACAAAATTGTAACGGGCAACACTTTCAATATGATCATCTGGAACTTAGGCTATGCCGGTCTGGGCAGTCAGATGGATTTCTTTTATGACGGCGGCAGCCGCACACGCGCCAGTGAAGCTGAAACCCGCCAAAACATGGAAGGCATAAAAAAATATATTCAATCGCAGCACGATGTTGACTTCTGGCTGTTTCAGGAAGTTGATTTTCATGCAAAACGTACCTACGGCATTGACGAGAGCATTGAACTGGCACATTGTCTTCCTGATTATAGCTATGTGGCTGCCGTCAATTACGATGTCCCTTTTGTGCCCGTTCCTCTGAGCGATCCAATGGGAAAAGTCAAAGCCGGTTTGATGAGCTTTTCACGTTTCAGTCCGCGTATGGCACGTCGCTATGCTTACCCTCAGATTGCCGGCTGGCCCGAACGGCTTTTTCTTCTCGACCGCTGTTTCAGTGAGTTACGCATCAATATTGAGTTTGGTAAAGATTTGGTTATCCTGAACACCCATAATTCAGCTTTTATTGAAAAACAAAACCTGATGGATATGGAGCTCGCCGTGATTCGCAACAAGATTTTACGCGAATATGAGTCGGGCAATTATGTGATTGTGGCGGGTGACTGGAATATGAATCCGCCCGGACTTACGGCTTCGGGCTTTCGGGCAGGCTATGTTTTCAGGTCCACAAAAGTGTTTGTTCCCTCCGATTTTATATCGGACGAATGGAACTATGCCTTTGATGGCAGCACACCCAGCAACCGCTGGGTTGATCAGCCTTATGTGCCGGGGAAAACGCCTGTGACTACCATTGATTTCTTCCTCACCTCACCCAATGTGGGGATATTGTCAGTGGAAGCTGCCGATTTAGGCTTCCTATTCAGCGACCATAACCCGGTAAAACTGCAGTTTGTCTTGCAGTAACAATCCATGATTTTCGGTTCTTTCCAAGTCGAATGTTCAAAATGTGATGAGGGGAAGAGTTTGGCCAAACCGATAATTCTGTTGAAATCGGAACGGCTTACGATTTGAGCAAAAGGGCTATTTATTGTTAAAGAAATTCATGGTTCTTTCAGCCCCGACACTGACAAAACTCTTGATCATTTCCACTGCAATCGGAATTTTAGGTTCGAGGATCAGCATTTCCTGCTTGCTCCACTCACCCAGCACAAAAACAACCTGTTTGCCTCGCGGAAAATCATTACCAATGCCAAACCGAAGTCGTGCAAATTCGTTGGTTCCCAATGTCTGGATGATATTTTCCAGTCCATTATGCCCGGCATCGCTGCCTTTTGTTTTCATGCGCAGAGTAGCAAGCGGCAGCGCCAGATCGTCCACTACGACAAGCAGATTTTCCTGTGGGATATTCTCCTGCCGCAACCAATATTGCACAGCTTTGCCACTAAGGTTCATATAAGTGGTAGGCTTGATCACGATTAACTGGCGGCTTTTGTAGCGCAAAAGAGTTGTCTGGGCTAATCGCGCTGTCTCAAACCTGCCCGAAAGGTCGGCACACAAGGCATCGCCCACCATAAAACCGATGTTATGGCGGGTGTTGGCATACTCGGCACCAATATTTCCAAGACAGGCGATGAGATATTTCATGGGCAAAAAGAGGGTTAAAGAAAGCGAAAAATAAAGAAAAAAGGCATAAAAACGTCGTTTTATGCCTTTTTTGATGCGTAAAAGGTTTTTATTCTTCTTCGGGGGTGAGGGTGACGCCACGGGCCGTGGCTACTTCAACAATCACCGAGTTTGCATTATCAATGAATTTGATCTGGTCAAATTCGAGATTTTTTACTTTGATGCTTTGGCCGATATTCAATTGCGAAAGACTGATTTCAACGAAGTCAGGCATATTGGCAACGAGACCCTTTGCGGTCAGGCGGGTGAGTTTATGTTTGAGTTTTCCCCCGCGGAGCACACCGGGCGAACTGCCGGTAAGCTTCACAGGCAGGGAAACAACAACCGGCTTATCGTCCGAAATCTCGAGAAAGTCGGCATGAATCACCTGATCGCCAACAGGATGATATTGAATATCCTTCAGCAAGGTTTTATAGGTTTTGCCATCAATCGTGATTTCGATGACAAATGTTTCGGGAGTAAAGATGATTTTTTTGAAAGCATCGAGGCCCATACTAAAATGAAGCTGCTGAGCGCCTCCATAAAGCACACAAGGCACCTGACCGTCGTAACGCAATGCTTTAGCATCCTTTTTCCCTACGTTCTCCCTCAGAGAACCGCTCATTGATACTGTTTTCATGCGATGAAAAATTTAGATAAAATGAATTGGGTTATTTAATCTGAAACAGCGAACTGATGGATTCGTAGTTGACGACTCGCCGGATGACTTCGGCAAACAGCTCAGCTGTGGACAGTACTTTTATTTTTTCGTGTTCAAATTTCAATGGGATAGTATCCGTAACAACCACTTCGGTAAAAATTGAGTTGGTTAGTTTTTCGTAAGCATGACCTGAAAAAACCGGGTGGGTACAGAATGCTCTGACGCTGGAAGCCCCATTTTCCATGATCAGCTCACCTGCTTTGGTGATCGAGCCGCCAGTGTCAATAATATCATCAATCAGGATCACATCGCGGCCTTTGACATCTCCAATGAGCGAGATTTCTTCAACCACATTGGGTTTTGTGCGTTGTTTGTAGCAAATCACAAAACCTGTGTTGAGGTTTTTGGCATAGGAGGCTGCGCGGCGTGTTCCGCCCGTATCGGGCGAAGCCATGGTGAGATTGGGCAAATTGAGGCTTTTGATATAAGGCACAAAAATGTTGGAAGCATAAATGTGGTCAACCGGTACATCAAAAAAACCTTGGATCTGGTCGGCATGAAGGTCAATGGTAATGATGCGGGTAATGCCGGAAGTGATCAAAAGGTTGGCAACTAATTTGGCTGCAATGGAAACACGCGATTTATCTTTACGGTCTTGCCTTGCAAAACCAAAATATGGGATAACGGCTGTGATCTTACGTGCTGAAGCCCGGCGAGCAGCATCGGCCATCAACAAAAGCTCGAAAAGATTCTCGGTAGGTGTGAACGTTGACTGAACCAAAAAGACATCGCGACCGCGGATATTTTCATCAAAAGAAGGCTGAAATTCACCGTCGGCAAAGGTGATCACCGATGTCTTACCAAGCGGAACACCATAGCTTTTTGCGATCTTGTCGGCCAGATTTTGAGACGCCCTTCCGGAGAAGATACTTACAAGGTGTTCAGACATAACGACTTGGGATTTTGAATAGTCGGCTGCAAAGGTAGTAATTTCATGAATAGACACGAAACTATTTTTACTTTTTCATACAATTTGATGTCATAGATTCAACAAATGGATAAAATAAAAAAACCGGGACGAGCCCGGTTCTAAGGTTTTCAACCTATTGGCATTAACCTTTGATTTCCTTAACGGCAGCTATCATTTCGGGGATCACCTTCAGGGCATCACCTACTATGCCATAGTCGGCTGCTTCGAAAATCGGGGCTTCAGGGTCTTTGTTCACGGCAACGATCACTTTCGATCCGCTAACTCCGCCCAGATGCTGGATGGCGCCCGAAATACCAAAGGCAAAGTATAGGTTGGGAGCAATAATTTTACCTGTCTGGCCAACATGTTCGCTATGAGGTCTCCAACCTTCATCGGACACAGGTCGTGAGCAAGCTGTAGCTGCGCCAAGAACTGATGCCAATTCTTCGAGCCCGCTCCAGTTTTCGGGACCTTTCATTCCACGACCGCCGGCTACCACAATTTCTGCTTCGCTGAGCAAAATCTTACCGCTCACGGTCTGTGTCTGTTCAATGATCAACCCGAAATCCGCATTTGTCAGACCCGGGTCGAAAGCCTCGAAAGTTACATTCACTTTATTTTCAACCAATCCAAAGGAGTTGTACGAAAGCGTCAACACTTTCACAGGGGTATGGATCACGGCATGACCGATGGCTTTTCCGGTAAACACGTGTTTATTTACTTTGAACGGATCGAGCGACACGGGCAATCCAACGACATTGCTTACTAATCCGGCCTGAAGCTTCACGGCAAGCCGGGGAGCAATAGCTTTACCAAAGTTATTGTGAGCCAAAAGGATGATTTTCGAACCCGTTTGGTTAGCAGCGGCAGCAATTGCTTTGGCCGAAGCCTGATTGTCGAGGCTGGCAAAACGGGCATCATCAGCCGTTAAAACCTTGGTTATTCCATAGTTGCCTAACTTTTGCAACTCATCTGATTCCACTTTACCCAATGAAACGGCAATAGCGTTTTCGCCGGCCTGTTTGGCAAGCGCTGCTCCGTAGGAAGCCAGTTCAAAGCCTGCTTTTTTAATTTTCCCTTCGGTATTGTCAACAAATATCAGTACTGACATATTCTTCAGATTTTAAATTCTTAATAATGATCATCTTCTTTTACAACACCTTAGCTTCGTCGCGAAGGGCGTGAACAAGCTGATTCACCTGATCTTCGGTAAATTTCTTGCAGGCTGCTTTGGCCGGTGGCAAATCGAATGAAGCAAAGCTGACACGGATGTCGGTATCCACAGGAGTAATTACTTCCAATGGTTTGGTACGGGCCATCATGATGCCACGCATTGCCGGAATACGAGGCTCTTTGGCAATGCCTTTCTGAACGATAGCCAACAATGGGAAATCAAGACTGACCGTCTGGCTGCCTCCCTCGATTTCGCGTACCAATTTTGCTTTACTTCCCTCTATCTGAAGGTTACTTACTCCTGAAACTGACTGTATTCCAATCATTTCGGCAAGCATTCCACCAACGGCAGAGCCATTATAGTCCGAAGCTTCGATGCCAGCAAAAACTAAGTCGTAACCTTTTGCAACCTGCGCAAGCTGGCTGGCTACAAAAAAGGCGTCTTTGGGTTCGGAATCCACACGAATAGCTTTGTCGGCGCCAATGGCCAAAGCTTTCCGAAGAGTAGCCTCGGTATCTTGCTTGCCAACATTGGCCACTGTAACTGATTCTACGCCGCTTCCAGGAGTTTCTTTCAACTCCATGGCGCGCGTCAGGGCTAGTTCGTCCCAGGGATTGATAATCCACTGAACTCCATTTGTATCAAAAGCCGTTTTGTCGGCATTGAATTTGATTTTTGTGGTTGTATCGGGCACATTCCCGATAAGAACAAGTATTTTCATAGACAAGATGATTAAGTTCGCTAATCTGCTTTCGTTAAACCGTTCGAAAAAATACAGTTATTTGTTTTATTTGATCAGATCACGCGAGATGATGATCTTTTGCACCTCGCTGGTTCCTTCATAAATCTGGGTAAGCTTGGCTTCGCGCATCAGGCGTTCAACGTGATATTCTTTCACATAACCATATCCGCCGTGAATCTGAACGGCTTCGGTGGTCACCTCCATGGCGATATCGGCAGCATATTGCTTGGCCATGGCGCTGGCCACGCCGTAGGGCTTGCCCTGATCTTTGAGCCAGGCAGCTTTCAGGCAGAGGTTGCGGGCGTTTTCAACTTTCACTGCCATATCGGCTAATTTGAAAGCAATGGCCTGATGATTGGCAATGGCAGTTCCGAAAGCCTTACGCTCTTTGGAATAGGCTACGGCTCTTTCCAAGGCGCCCGAGGCAATGCCTAAAGCCTGAGCAGCAATACCGATACGGCCGCCTTCGAGCACTTTCATAGCAAAAGTGAAACCAAAACCTTCTTCACCAATCCGGTTAGCCTTCGGCACTTTCACATCGTTGAACATCACTGCATGGGTATCGCTGCTGCGCATGCCCATCTTGTCTTCGTGTGGTCCTAAGGTGATGCCGGGGCTGTCCTTTTCCACAATAAAAGCCGTGATACCTTTGTGTTTTTTGGAAGGATCGGTCTGTGCAATCAACACATAATAAGAGGCGCTGTTTGCATTGGTGATCCAGTTTTTTGTTCCGTTGACTAAATAATAGTCGCCTTTGTCTTCGGCAATGGTTCGCTGACTGGTGGCATCGGAACCGGCTTCGGGTTCCGAAAGCAGGAAAGCTCCCAATTTCTCACCTCGTGCCAATGGTTTCAGATATTTTTCTTTCTGTTCGTGTGTGCAAAAGGCGTTTATTCCATAACAAACCAATGAATTATTGACCGACATGATCACACTGGTGGAAGCATCAACTTTGCTGATTTCCTCCATAGCAAGCACATAAGAAACTGCATCAAGTCCGCCTCCATCGTAAGCCGGATCAACCATCATACCCATAAAACCAAGTTCGGCAAGAGCCTTCACATGCCGATGTGGGAATTCACAGCTTGCATCCCGTTCCAAAACATCCTGTATCAATTCGCGTTGGGCATAGTCGCGGGCAGCCTGCTGAATCATGAGCTGCTCTTCAGTAAATGCAAAGTTCATGTTGAGTGTACTTTAGAATGAAAAAAATAATTTATTTCGGGCAAAGTTAGTGATTTTCGGCTAACCCGGGATAATTGAACTGACGATCGAGCTGATTTTTCGCTTCTGAGAGGCCTTTGATCAGGTCATCGAAAATTTCCTGAACAGTTTCGATGTGATTCAGCAACACGGCTGCCTGCCCTATTTCGAGCTCACCCTGTTCGAGGTCGCCTTCGAAGATTCCTTTTTTAGGCCTCCCCCTGCCGAGCATTTCCTTTAAAACTCCGGGATCTGCACCATTGGCTTCTGCTTCTTTCACTGCTTGGGAAAACGGGTTTTTAAGCAGCCTGACAGGAACAAGTTTTTTCAACAGTAAAGCAGTGTCTCCTTCAGCCGAATCAAGCACAGCCTGTTTGAATGCGGGATGTGCCGACGATTCGGCGCTCACAGCGAAACGTGTTCCTATTTGGACTCCCTCGGCACCCATTGCCATTGCGGCAAGCATCTGGCTGCCGGTAGCAATACCGCCGGCGGCAATCAGCGGTAATTTGCTAAACTGCCGGATGAGCGGAATCAGGGTCATCGTAGTGGTTTCTTCAATGCCATTGTGTCCACCGGCTTCAAAACCTTCGGCTACAAGGGCATCCACCCCCGCAGACACAGCTTTGAGGGCAAAACGCGTATTGGCCACCACGTGAGCCACCTTCACGCCATGCGACTGAAGCAGTGCGGTATATGTTGCCGGGCTCCCAGCTGAAGTGAACACGATCGGCACTTTTTCTTCCAAAACAATACGGATCACTTCATCGGGTTCTGCATACAACAGTGGCAGGTTCACACCGAAAGGCTTATCAGTGGCCTCTTTGCAGCGTTTAACATGTTCGCGAAGAACATCGGGGTACATGGAGCCAGCGCCAAGAAGCCCAAGGCCTCCCGCATTACTCACCGCAGAAGCCAATCGCCAACCACTACACCAAACCATCCCTCCCTGAATGATGGGATAGCGAATACCAAAAAGAGATGCTACACGATTCGAACTCGTCATATACATAAATGAATCATCAAAAAGCCGCTCACTAATAAACCACTTTCCATTTTTCAGGAGCAGCCACTCCTCAAGACAGAAGTGTTGTGCTGTTTCCTATTCACTTTGTTCGCCTTCCTTAAAATCAGGATTTGGAATAGGTGTCTGGATATGCCCTTCCGAATCGGTATATCCGTAGATTCGATCGAACAACACTTTGTATTTGTTTTTTACCACATTGCGGCGGAGTTTTAAGGTTGGCGAAAGCTCGCCCGTTTCAGGAGTCCATTCGGTGCAAGTGAGCGCAAACTGTTTGATTTGTTCGTGCGGATTCAGTGTTTTGTTGATTCGGTCAATCTCTTCCTGATATCGTTCGATCACTTTCGGATGCTGAATGAGTGCCTTCGAATCGCGGTATTTCACATTATGAAGAAAAGCCCAACCATTGAGAAAATGGAAAGCCGGGCCGATGATGGCTGCCGTAAATTTTTCTCCGGCTCCAACCACCATAATCTGTTCGATGAACTGTGATTCTTTAAAAATATTTTCGATCACTTGCGGCGCGACATATTTTCCGGTAGAAAGTTTGAAGATTTCTTTCTTTCTATCGGTGATTTTCAAGATGTTCCGATCTTGAAGCTCACCAATATCGCCGGTATGGAACCAGCCGTCCGCATCAATGGCTTCGGCTGTTTTTTCCGGATCTTTGTAATATCCCATCATAAGGCTGGGGCCTTTCATTAATATTTCGCCGTCGTCGGCAATTTTTACCTGCACATTGCTCAGGAGAGGGCCAACGGTTCCGAAGCGCATATCAGGCCATTCGGAGTGGTTCACAGCGATAACGGGTGAGGTCTCTGTGAGGCCGTAACCTTCCTGAATTTTGATGCCGGCACAGCAAAAAACCCTTGCCAATCGGGGTTGTAGGGCCGCACCGCCCGAAATGACAAGCTTCACATTGCCTCCAAGTGCTTCGCGCCATTTGCTGTAAATGAGTTTGTCGGCAATCTTGCGTTTGAATTCATAAAGCCAACCGTTTGCGCCATTAAGTTCATATTTCAGGCCTAAATCAACAGCCCAGAAAAACAAGGCTTTTTTAATACCACTCAACTCTTTTCCTTTGAGCAACAACTTATTGAAAAGCTTTTCAATCACCCTTGGAACTGCAGCAAAACCATCGGGGCTTACTTCGCGCAAATTGTCGCCAATGGTATCTGTGCTTTCGGCATAATAAACCGATACCCCCTGATATTGAAGAAGATAGTTGACCATTCGTTCGAAAACATGGCATAACGGAAGAAAACTCAGAAAGCGTCCGTTGTGATCAACCGGCAGCAGATGAATACTGGCCTTCACGTTGGATAAAAAGTTATGATGACTCAGCATCACCCCTTTTGAAAGACCGGTTGTGCCGGAAGTGTAGATAATTGAAACTAAGTCGGTGGGTGCAATTCTATCGGCAACTTCTTTTAAAAGTTCTGGTTTTTGATTCTTTTTACCCAGCTCAAGAATTTCGCTCCAGTTTGGCAGTCCCGGAACAGGATCAATGACAAAGACTTTTTCGATATTGGGTGTTTTTTCTGTCAGTGGCAAAATTTTCTGGTAAAACTCTTTTGATGAGACGATGGCAAAGCGGGCATCGCTATGTGACAAAATATGCAGGTATTCGTCATTGCTGTTGTTTGGATAAACCGGCACATGCACGGCGCCCACCTGCGCCATCCCCATATCCATCATATTCCATTCCGGACGGTTGTTGCTGATGGTGAATATTTTATCGCCTTTTTTGATCCCCAAGGCCAGTAGCCCATAGCTGAAATTATCCACAAATTCGCGGTAAACTGAGGATGAGAATTTTTCCCAAACGCCATTGCGTTTAACGGCCAATATATCGTCTTTTGGGAAATTGGTTGCAATTTTGCCAACGATGTCGAAGGTTCTTAGAATTTCCATAGCAGCATGTTTTTGAAGTGGTTAGAGTGGTTTTTTTTGTTTGAAAGTCCAAATGATATGAAAACGGGCAATCGTTTCGCCCTTGCTGTCTATTCCTTCCGAGAGTGAGGTAAATCGGGTTCCGTCAGGGTTTTTCAGAGCCTCGGCCACCGCTGTCTCAAGCGCCGCTCTGTCGTTGCAGCGGAAATAAGTTCGGCTGCGGGCTTTTTTCAAATATTCGGCCTGCATCCCCACAACGAGCATCGAAACGGGTTGTCCGGCCTTTTTCACTGCTCCAAGTGCCGGCAGTCCCGATGCGAGTTCGGCAGCCATGCTCAGCGGGGCAAAATAAATTGACCGGAAAGGATTCTTCGTGATGAAACGATAAGGCACCGACACCGTTGCGCCATCCGAATCATACTGTTCCACCCTGAGGCCGGCCACCCAGCCCAAAGGCAAATGGCGAAACAGATATAATCCAAAGCGCCAACGACTTAAGATGTTTTTCTCAAAAGATGAATCTTGCATACCCAGTTCTCAAGGAGTTTGTTTTTTGCGAATGAGCAAATTCGTTCGGGTCGTTGTGCCAAGGATTGACGTGATTTCTTTCTGGCATTGTGACCCTTATGCCCGATCAGCCTGCGTAAAGATACGCGAAAAAATGTTATTGTCAAAAAAATACGCAGGTCGGTCGGTGCAGTCTTCAAATTGTTTGTTTTTCCGGCAAGCCTGCTTCATGCTGCAGGCTTGCCAGGATAAAGATGTCAGAAAATATACGAACCCTGTTCGATGGTTTGTTGTGCAATGCGGCGTCGGGCAGCTACGCTGTTGACCTGTTCGCTACGGGTGAATCGTTTCATCCCCATGAGCATGGCTTGTCGTTCATCGCCCTGGGCAAAAGCATTAACTGCATCATTACCCTTCTTTAAAATCAGGGCGCTGATGTCATAAAAATACACGTCGGCAGCATCTTTCATCAGCAGAAGTTTCTGTTCAGGAACGCTTTGCTGAATCTTTTCGATGCGTAAAAGCATGGATTCTGCGGCATAGGTGTAGATGATCATATCGGCCAACAACATCATAATTTCCTGTTCATCGGCAAATTTATCGGTAAAATGCTGGACAGCAGCACCGGCCACCATCAATATGGCCTTCTTGAAATTGACCAATTGTTTTTTCTTGGCTTCGAAATAATCGGTTGTCACCGAGCCAAAATCTGGGATGGCCATCAGTTCTTTGGCCACTGCCATGGCAGGTGTCAGCAGGTCAATCTCGCCTTTCATGGCCCTCTTGAGCAATTCGCCCACGATGACCATTCGGTTGATCTCGTTGGTTCCTTCAAAAATCCGGTTAATGCGCGAGTCGCGATAGGCTCTTTCAACCGGAGTTTCGGCCGAATAACCCATTCCGCCATAAATCTGAACTCCTTCATCCACAATATAATCTAGTACTTCGGAGCCAAAAACTTTGGCGATGGAAGCTTCAATGGCATATTGACGCATGGCTTCAACAGCGGCCTGTCCTTTTTCCATGCCATTGGCCGACAGTATGCGGGCTGCATCGTCAATATTCTGGCTGGCGCGATAGGTCAGCGATTCAGAGGCAAAATTGAGGATGTTCATCTCGGCAAGTTTATGACGGATAGCTCCAAATCCGGCAATGGGCGCACCAAACTGTTTGCGCTCTTTGGCATACTGAACCGCATGGCTCACAACGGCTTTGCCGGCGCCCACAGTGGCGCCCGACAATTTGATTCTGCCCAAATTCAAAATGTTGAGGGCTATTTTGAAACCACCATTCCGTTCGCCAAGAAGATTTTCGGCGGGAACTTTCACGTCTTCCAGATACACCTGCACAGTGGACGAACCTTTGATGCCCATCTTTTCTTCGTCGGGGCCAATGGTTACGCCTTTCCATGCCGATTCAACAATGAAAGCGCTCAAGTTCTTGTCGTCATCAATTTTGGCAAACACGATAAGCAGATCGGCCACACCGCCATTTGTGATCCAGATTTTCACCCCACTCAAGGTGTAAAATGAGCCGTCGGGGCTGCTCAAGGCCCGTGCTTTCCCCGAGTTGGCATCACTTCCGGCATCGGCTTCGGTAAGGCAATAGGCTCCGATGAATTCGCCCGAAGCCAGTTTGGGGATATATTTCTGCTTCTGCGCCTCGTTACCGTAATAAAGAATCGGCAATGTGCCAATGCCCGTGTGAGCTGCAAACGACACTGCAAAACTATAGCCCTTACCCATCTCTTCGGTGGTGAGCATGGAAGTGACAAAATTCTGGCCAAACCCCTCATACTCTTCAGGAACCGAAATCCCCAGCAGGCCAAGCTGACCGGCATCTTTAAGCAGACGTGTAAGCAGGGCACGGTCGTGTTTTTCAAGTTGATCCATCACCGGAACAACCTGGGTTTCGGTAAATTCGCGGCAACTTTGGGCCATCATCCTTTGTTCGTCATTGAATTCTTCCGGCACAAAAATTTCGCTGGCTGGTGTTTCACGAATCAGAAACTCACCGCCTTTAATCATGTTTTTTTCGCTCATGGTATTTTGTTATTTTAGTGTTATTTTGCAGATAATCAGAACCTTTCAAAAATTCCGGCGGCTCCCTGGCCTGTGCCAACACACATGGTTACCATGCCGTAACGTGCGTTTCGGCGTTTGAGCTCGTTGAGGATTTGCACGGTGAGTTTTGCTCCGGTAGCCCCGAGAGGATGCCCCAAGGCGATAGCGCCTCCGTTCACATTCACCTTGGCCGGATTAAGCCCAAGCTCGCGTATTACGGCAATACTTTGCGAAGCGAACGCCTCATTCAGTTCGATAAGGTCAATTTCGTTCAGGCTGATGCCGCTATGTTTGAGTACTTTAGGTATCGCTGCTATCGGCCCAATGCCCATTTTATACGGTTCAACGCCTGCAGCCTGATAATCCACTAAGCGGGCAATAGGCTGCAATTGATACTCCTGAAGCACTTTTTCTGAAACTACGAGTACAAAAGCCGCTCCATCCGACATCTGGGATGAATTGCCAGCAGTGGATGTTCCATTGGCAGCAAAAGATGGTTTGAGTTTCGACAACCCTTCAAGGGAAGTACCGGCACGAGGTCCTTCGTCGGTATTAAAAAGAGTCGTGCGGGTTTTGCGCTGATTGTTTTCAACATAAGTTTCTTTCACCTCAATGGACACGATTTCCTGACGAAACTTTCCCTCAGATTGTGCCTTGAGGGCCTTTGCGTGCGACTCCACTGCAAATTCATCCTGTTCCTGACGGCTGACATTGTATTCTTTCGCCACCATCTCGGAAGTAAGCCCCATTCCCATATACCAGCGCGGATGATGCTGAGCCACTTCGGGGTTGGGCACTTGCCGCCAACCGCCCATGCTGATGAGCGACATGGTTTCGGCTCCGCCGGCAATAATCACATCGGCCAAACCCGCTCTAATTTTTGCTGTGGCAATGGCAATAGATTCGAGGCCACTGGCACAATAACGGTTGATGGTTGACCCGGGAACTTCCACTGTATCGAGCGACATCAGCGAGAGCAATCTGCCCATGTTGAAGCCGCTTTCGGCTTCCGGAAAAGCATTACCAACCACCACATCATCAATGCGTTTCTTTTCAATCATCGGAAAATCATCCATCAGCCGCCGGATGACGGTGGCGGCTATATCGTCGGGCCTGACAAAACGAAGGCTTCCTCTGGGAGCTTTTCCAACAGCCGACCGATAACCTCCTACAATATATGCATTCATCATATTGATTTCTTATTTTGATAGTTATTGATTTAGTTACGTAATATTTTTCCGGAAACGATGAGGCTTTGCATCCGTTCGAGGGTTTTGCGTTGCATACAAAGTTCAAGAAACGCCCTGCGTTCGAGATTCAGGAGATATTCTTCCGACACCTCTGTCAATGCCTGGGAAACATCGCCTCCCGCCATGACAAAGCCTAATTTTTCGGCAATAAGCTTGTCGTGTTCGCTCATATAGCCGGCTACGGCATAGCTGTCGGCGCCTACATACACCATTCCAAGAGCCTCGCGCCCCAAGATTCTGATATCGTTTCTACGGGGCGGCTGGGTATAGCCCTTTTCGGCCAAAGCCAAAGCTGCGTTCTTGGCTTGAGCAAGTTGCAGGCTACGACTGACCGCCACCTCGTCAACCCCCGGACGCAGATACCCCAAATCGAAAGCTTCATAAGCCGAAGCGGATACCTTGGCCTGTGCGATACTCATAAAACGTTGCAGGAAAGCATTAGTACGCACATCGCCATCGCGAAGCTCATCCGAAAGGCGCAAGGCAAACTCTTTCGAGCCTCCGCCTCCGGGAATAAGGCCTACGCCAAACTCGACTAATCCCATATAAGTTTCAGCATGAGCTACCACTTTGTCGGCGTGCATACAGAGTTCGCAACCGCCACCAAGTGTCATGCCGTGCGGAGCTGCCACCACCGGGATGGCAGAATAACGCATCCGCATGGTGGTTTTCTGAAACCATTGTACCGCCATATCCAATTCTTCAAATTCCTGCTCGATGGCCAGCATATAAATCATGCCCACATTGGCGCCTGCCGAGAAATGTTCACCTTCGTTCGAAATGACCAATGCTTTGTACTGGGCTTCGGCCAAATCAAGGGCTTTGTTCAAACCCTCGAGAACCCCTGCTCCAATGGTGTTCATCTTGGTATGAAACTCGATGTTCAACACGCCATCACCAAGATCAAAGATGCTGGCATCACTATTTTCCCAGATCACTTTTGTAGGGCGAAGGGCTTCGAGCGACAAACGGTTTTCCTGCCCGGGAATTAACGCATAATTCTGTATTTCAATATCGTAGAAGTATTTCAGACCGTTTTCAACCTTATAAAAGGAGTTGATTCCTTTTTCCAACATGGTTTTTACCCAAACTGCAACGGAATTCCCGCTGTCTTCCATTGCCTTGACAGTGGCTCCCACACCTAAGGCATCCCAGGCCTGAAATGGCCCGAGTTTCCAGCCAAAACCGGCATTCATGGCATCGTCCACCTTATATATAGCATCGGTGATTTCGGGGATTCTGTTCGAGACAAAACTGAACAGGCTATAAAACGAACTTCTGTAGAAATCGCCGGCACGGCCGGTATCAGCCAACAGAACCGGCATCCTGCGGGCAGGATCATCAATCCCTTTGGTTGCATCGAAAACCGACAATTTCGGTTTGGGAGCCTCCTCGTAGGTTAAGTTGGAGAAATTGAGCGACAAAAATTTCTTCTCTCCATTTTCATTCACCTTTTTAAAAAAACCCTGTTTCGTTTTGTCGCCTAACCATTTGTTGTCGAGCATCGTTTGTAAATACGGCGGAATAGCAAACACCTCATTGGCCTCGTCATGCGTTTGCTGACGAATGTTGTTTGCCACATGAACCAAGGTGTCGAGGCCAACGATATCGGCTGTACGGAAGGTTGCCGACTTTGCCCGCCCAATGATGGGTCCGGTCAGCTTATCTATCTCGGGGATAGTGAGCCCATATTTTTGCACATTGTTAAAAAGCTGCATGATGCTGAATGTGCCGATACGATTGGCAATAAAGGCCGGTGTGTCTTTGGCAACCACTGCGGTTTTACCCAAAAACCGCAAAGCATAATCCGACAGGAAACTCACCACCTTGGGTGAGGTGAATGAACCGGGAATAATCTCGAACAGTTGCAAATAGCGCGGCGGATTGAAGAAATGGGTTCCGCAGAAATGTTTTTTGAAGTCATCGCTACGGCCTTCGGCCATTTTTTCCACACTAATTCCCGAGGTGTTGGTTGTGACAAGCGTTCCTGGCCGACGCAAACTGTCAACACGCGCTAGTACCTCTTTTTTGATGTCGAGTCTTTCGACTACTACCTCAATCACCCAGTCGCATTCCTTAATTTTTGCCAGGTCGTCATCAAAATTACCTGTCACAATTCGTTTGGCAAACGATGGATGATAAATGGGCGAAGGTTTGGACTTGAGCGCGTTGGCCAAAGCGGTGTCCACAAGGCGGTTTCGCACCCGCTTGTCGTACAAACTCAGACCTTTCTGTTTTTCTTCTTCGGTCAGTTCGCCCGGAGCAATGTCAATGAGCAAGACCTGCAAACCAATGTTGGCAAAATGACATGCAATGCCTGAGCCCATAACCCCTGAGCCCAGCACAGCCACTTTTTTAATCCTCCTTGTCATCATAACTTTTTTAGAAATATGTTCAATTGATTGAATTTCAAATCATTTCATTGCAGTCGCCATTGGCTAATCGGCTAATTTCACTGCAAGCTTCTTTCTTTACAAGCTGGCAAACGCGGGTAAAAGATTTCACTTCGTCGGCATCAAGCTTTTGCATCAGTTTGTTGTTGAAATCAATGACCACTTGTCTCACTTTTTTGCGCATCGCCACACCTTTTTCTGTCAGATGAATAAAAACTACCCGCTTATCCGTTTGATCTTTCACGCGGTAAATCAATCCATCATCCTCCATTGTTTTGAGCAGGCGCGAAAGGCTGGTAGCGCCCATACCCATCATGGGGGCGATGCGTGTGGCAGCAACCCCTTCGCGTGGAACACTGATTAAAACATAAGCTACACCCTGTGTTGTGCCATGTTCAGCCGCTAAAAGATTGTACATCCGACGCATGGCAAACAGGCTGCTCCGAATATGATAATCTACACTTTCCTGTATTTTCATCTTTGATTTATTATGCGTGCATTGCAAATGTAAGACGATTTTTTATTTTATGCAATCGTTTTCTGTGAAAAATTCACAATTATTTTTTTAAGAAAATTGTCGGGCGACAGCTAGCCCGAACCATCCATAGTTAGAAACCGTTTACGAAAAGATTTCCCATCTTTGCCTCAACTCTTGATTTCAACAGCAAAAGCCATGACAAACCTGACAGAACCCCATCCGATGAAACTAAGCCTAAGCAACATGCTTGGCATAAGTTATCCGGTGCTTGTAGCGCCTATGTTTCTGGTTTCCAATACATCTATGGTAATCGAAGCTTTAAAATCTGGGGGTACGGCAGCAATTCCGGCTCTGAATTATCGCACTGAGTCTGCCCTTCGTGAAGCCGTTGCGCAAATCCGATCGGCCGCCAATGCCCCTTTTGGTTTCAATCTGATCGTCAACAAATCAAATCCGAAATGGAAGCAGCAGTTATCTGTTTTGACTGATTTAAAGGTTGATTTTATCATAACCTCGCTGGGGAGCCCGGAAGAAGTTATTAAGAGATGTAAGCCTCTAAGTATCAAGGTTTTTTGTGATGTTGTGAATTTGGCTTATGCTAAAAAAGTTGAAGCTTTGGGAGCCGATGCGCTGATTGCCGTTGGCAGCGAAGCCGGTGGTCATTGCGGCCCGGTTTCCAACCGCATTTTGGTTCCGGAATTGGTCGAACACTGCCGCATTCCTGTGATTGCTGCCGGTGGAATCAGTCGTCCGGAACATGTGCGGGAAATGCTCGACCTTGGGGCTGCAGGCGTTTCGGTTGGCACCATTTTTATTGCATCGGTAGAATCGCCCGTGAGTGATGATTATAAACAAGCCCTGATTAAATACAAAAGCAAGGATATTGTACTGAGTACACGCCTTTCGGGCAGTCATCTAACGGTGATTAATACACCTTACGTACAACAGATTGGTACAAAAGGCAGTTTTTTAGAGCATTGGATGAAGCGTCATAAACGGTTTAGAAATTTTCTGCGAATGATCATCTTTGCACGAGGCATGAAAAAAATGGAAAAAGCGGCTTTCAAAGCCACTTACCAGACAGTTTGGGTAGCCGGTCCGGCCATTGACGATATTCATTCCGTCAGACCGTTGCGTGCTATCATGCAGGAGCTGACGGCAGGATTTTAATGAACGACCTTTGAAACACTCAACAACCCTCGACCGGTTGGCCGGACTAAGGCAGTAATTCGCCGACTTGTTTCCCCCATTGGCCGAAAAAAGCTTGAAAAGTACCCTAAGTGAGCCTATTTTCGCTGTCAATTCATACCTCAAAACCGTAAAAAATGGAAACACTCCCCAAAAAAACCGATTCACGTCTTTGGATTGGATTTCTGCTTATCGTTCTGGGCGGTCTTTTGCTGCTCGACAGCTTTGACGTCATTGATTTCAGTCTGCGCCATTATCTCGTATCGTGGAAAACTCTTTTAATTTTTATCGGATTGGTGATCGTTGCCAGCCGTAACGATCGTACTACAGGTTATGTTCTCATTGCCTTGGGCGTACTTTTCTGGATTCCTGAGTTTTTTGACTATTCTATCCGGCTAAGAACCGTGTTCTGGCCCGGAGTGCTGATTATTCTAGGTTTCATCCTGCTCAGCCGCAACGGGAAAAAACGTCAAACGACACATTCAATTCACGATGACAATTTTTTTAACCTGAATCAACAATCCGGCTTCACCGAAACGAGTCAGGAATACATTGAAGATACGGCCATTTTTGGCGGAGGAACCAGCCATTTCACCTCATCAAATTTCAAAGGAGGAAAGATCACCGCTATTTTTGGCGGCTCTGACTTATATATGAAAGACGCTCAACCGTCGCCCGAAGGCTGTATAATTGATGTACTGATCATTTTTGGAGGCGGCAACCTGATCGTGCCAGATGACTGGTTTGTGAAATCGGAAATGGTTTCCATCTTCGGCGGATTTTCCGACAAACGCTTGCCGGCAAAGATAAATCCTGAGAAAACCCTGATCCTGAAAGGTTTTGTGCTCTTTGGCGGGTTAGAATTAAAAAGTCATTAATTTTATAAGGTGTAAGCCATTGCATCTTTCCAAACCCAGAGTGAAACCGATATGCTAAATCCATTGGTCAAAAACCGACAATATTTCACAGGTTATCTAATTGTCTGGTTGTTTGTTGCACTCGTTCAGGTTGTGTTTTTTCACTTCCTTCTTGAGGTTGGTTTCTGGGTAAGTGTGGCCGATGCAGTTGTTTTCAACCTTATTTTTGCCCTGATGGGAATAAGTTTATGGTATGTGATTCGGGTAAAGATCAGAGAAGATCTTCCTTTTACCGATCTTTTTCTGAATCATCTGATCACAGGTGTTGCCACTGTTGCGTTATGGATTGGAGGAGCTTATTCGCTGATGTTGCAGCTCGATCCGAGAGATGCATGGTATATGAAGTTCCTGAATCAAAGCCTACCCTGGCGAGCGATTTCAGGCATTTTCTTCTACCTTATATTTGTATTGATCTACTACATTCTGATTTATAACGACGATCTGCAACAAAAACTGAAAACCGAGGCCGAGTTGAACAACCTGATACGGGAAGCCGAATTGGACGCACTCAAAGCTCAAATTAATCCGCATTTTTTGTTTAACAGTCTTAACTCGATCAGTTCGCTAACGATTACCGACCCGGGGAAGGCTCAGGAAATGGTGATCCGGTTGTCGGATTTTATGCGCTATTCGCTGAGTTACGACCGCAACGAAACCACTACGCTCCGCCTTGAGCTTGAAAATGCCCAACGCTATCTCGAAATTGAAAAAGTCAGGTTTGGAAAACGCTTGAAATATCATTTCAACACTGATGTTGGTTGCGACACCTTGCTTCTTCCCAACATGATTTTGCAACCATTGCTCGAAAATGCAGTGAAACACGGGGTTCACCAGAGTGTCGGGGAGGTGATGATCCAACTCAATTGTGCGGATGGCGCCGACTTTGCGACCCTGAAAATTACCAATAATTACGATCCTGACGCCAAACGTATCAAAGGCGAAGGCGTCGGGCTCAACAATATCCGCAAGCGCCTGCAGCTCACCTATCAACGTGCCGATCTTTTTGAGGTCAAACCCGACGAAAATGAATTTGAAGTACTTATCCGAATCCCAAAACATCCCTGATTATGAAGCAAGTATTACGTGCTTTAATCATTGAAGATGAAGAACCGGCTCGTGCCCTGCTGAGTCATTTTCTTGCCGATTTTGACATCATCGAATTGATAGGCGAATGCAGCGATGGTTTCTCGGGTCTGAAAGCCATTCAGGAACTTCGCCCCGATTTGGTTTTCCTCGACATACAAATGCCAAAACTGAGTGGGTTTGAGCTGCTCGAATTGTTGGATGAATGGCCTGAAATCATTTTTACGACAGCCTATGATGAGTATGCCATCAAAGCCTTTGAACTCAATGCCGTGGATTATCTGATGAAACCTTTTTCGAAAGATCGTTTACGCTCGGCCGTTGACAAAGTGATTGGGCGCACACACACCAAAGCGGGAGTACAGCCACAATTGCAGCAATTGGTAAGTGCCTGGCAATCTGAACCCAAAAAGTTAGAGCGCATAGCCGTAAAATCAGGATCAAAGATTCATTTAATTCCGGTTGAGGAAATCGAACATATCGAATCACAGGATGATTATGTGATGATTTATTGTTCGGCAGGTCGTTTTTTGAAAAAAGAGACGCTTTCTGACCTTGAAGAAAATCTTCCAAAAGAGAGATTTATGCGCGTTCATCGGTCGCATATCGTGAACCTCGATCAGATTGCGCGTATCGAACAGTATGGCAAAGAAAGCTACGAACTGTTGCTCAAAAACGGGAATCGGGTAAATGTAAGCAAAAGCCGGATCAAAGAGCTGAAGCAAGAGCTCGATTTTTAAAGCTGAAGGCCGGTTCGTAATCTGGTGGGAGCGCTTTCGCGAATCTGCTTAAATTCGTGAAACTCAACCTTTTCCAGAAACGAATCCATCTCTTTGTGATCGAGGTTAAGTTGACTAACAACGCTTATTCCTTTGATTTTTCGAATGGTTCCAATCCACTCTGTAAGTCGGTGTTCATGAATGCCATGTCGAATAATCAACAAATAATCAAATGGATTGCCGAGTTTCAGAAGTTTTTTGCCGTTGTTGACTAGTTGCACCAAATTGAACACATTTTTATTTTCGCCAGCATCGAAATAGTAGAACGAGAAATCAACCGTCTCGTCAACGATGTTATCCATCTTTTTCAGGTTGAGTCCGATAGCATTGTTTAAATTCCATGCCAAAGTGAAGTCACTCATCTGAGTGACGATGGCCAACAAAGTGATGTCATCGAACGGAACTACCGAAATGCTGTTCTTTTTTATGGTCATGGAACGGGAATATTTGAGACTTGTTCTTTAGCCTCGAGAAGTGATAACCAGGTTTTTTCGGCTGCGAGTTGTTCGGCGCCTTTGATGGAATAATCGCGTGCTTCGGCAACCACCTCGCCATTCAGACGGATATGGATGAGATATTGGCGTCGGAAGCCTTCGCCCTGTTCGGCAGCCACCACAAACTCCACTGTCTGTTTTTCTTTTTGGCCCCACTCAAGAAGTTTACTCTTAAAGTTGAAATCGCTGTTTTGAAGATGATCCACATCTAAATGCCATTCGATGATGCGTTTGACGATCACATTACGGGTAAAATTGAATCCTTTGTCGAGATAAATGGCTCCAATCAGAGCCTCAAAAGCATCGCCATTAGCCGATTTAAAGATTGAACGTGCATCGCCGTTGAGGTTGACCAATTTGTCAATTCCCATTTTTTGCGAGAGTTTATTCAGCGAGGCACGGCTAACGATTTTGGAGCGCATCTCGGTGAGAAAGCCCTCATTTTTATAAGGGAATTTTTTAAAAAGATAATCAGCCACCACAGCGCTAAGCACGGCATCGCCCAGATATTCAAGACGTTCGTTGCTCAGTTTGTGACCGTTGGCAGTGGCATTTGCTGCAGATTTATGACGGAAGGCCAACTGATACAAAAAAATATTTCCGGGCACAAACCCGAAAATATTTTTTATTGCCTGGCTGAGATTTTTGTCAGCCGAAAAGGCCAATCTGAAAAAATTCAAAAAAAACAACCTCTATCAATATTAAGTTAGACTCTATAAAGGGTGTTGTTTTTATTGTATCGTTTTTTCAATGACATGGGAGGCTACTACGACACAAACTTCTTAAAGATAATGGAAGCATTGTGTCCGCCAAATCCGAATGTATTGGTAAGAGCATAATTTACAACGCGTTTACGGGCTTTCCAGAAAGTGAAGTCAAGATTGTTATCTATTTCCGGGTCATCCGTAAAGTGGTTGATAGTCGGGGGAATGACATCGTTTTTCACGGCAAGCAGCGTAGCAATGGCTTCGATCACACCGGCACCGCCCAGCAAATGGCCGGTCATGGATTTGGTGGAGTTGATGCTAATTTTGTAAGCATGGTCGCCAAAGAGGCTTACGATGGATTTTGGCTCAGCGATATCGCCCAGAGGTGTAGAAGTTCCGTGTGTGTTGATGTGGTCAATGACTTCCGGTTGAATGCCGGCGTCGTCTAAGGCGCGTTGCATACTCAGTTTGGCACCAAGGCCTTCGGGATGAGGCGAAGTCATGTGGTTGGCATCAGCCGATAGGCCGCATCCTACCAATTCGGCATAGATTTTGGCGCCTCTGGCCAGTGCATGTTCCAGCTCTTCGAGGACGATCCCACCGCCACCTTCTCCCATCACAAAGCCATCGCGGTCTTTGTCGAAGGGGCGCGATCCGGTTTTGGGGTCGTCGTTGCGGGTTGATATGGCATGCATGGCATTGAATCCACCCACACCCGCCTGGCTGATCGAAGCTTCGGAGCCGCCGGCAATGATAGCCACTGCTTTACCCAACCTGATATAGTTGAACGCATCAACAATACTGTTGGCTGAGGAGGCACAAGCCGAAACGGTAGCAAAGTTCGGGCCACGGAAGCCGTGTTTGATTGAGATGTGGCCGGCAGTGATGTCGGCAATCATCTTAGGAATGAAAAAAGGATTAAACCGAGGTGTGCCATCGCCTGTTGCAAAAGCCGACACCTCCTCGGAAAAGGTAATAAGCCCGCCTATGCCTGACGACCAAATGACGCCAACCTCGTCTAAATCTGTTTTTCCGTTGATCAAACCAGAATCGGCTATGGCCTCGTCTGATGAAATCAGCCCAAACTGAGCATAAAGGTCGTATTTGCGTACGTCCTTACGATCGAAATAGTCTTTGGAGTCGTAATTTTTTACTTCGCAGGCAAAGCGGGTCTTAAACTTGGAGGCGTCAAAGCGGGTAATATCAGCAGCGCCGTTCTCGCCATTGATCAGACCCTCCCAATAGGAAGCGACATTGTTACCAATCGGTGTGATGGCACCTATTCCTGTTACTACTACTCGTTTCAGCTCCATAAAAATAATTCTTAACCTTTTTTCTCTTCAATAAACCTGATAGCATCGCCAACAGTGGCAATCTTTTCAGCCTGATCGTCCGGAATAGCGATATTAAATACTTTCTCAAATTCCATGATCAGTTCGACGGTGTCGAGCGAGTCGGCGCCAAGGTCGTTGGTAAAACTGGCTTCTGGTGTAACTTCGGCCGGTTCAACACCTAATTTTTCCACAATAATGGATACGATTTTTTCTTTGATTTCTGACATAACTGATGAAGTTTTAGTTAAACAGCGCTGCAAAATAAAGAAATTACCACAAGATATACAACTTTATTTCTTAATGTTCTGATTCACATCGTTTTAAAAAATGATTGGCTTAATAATTCCTCGATTAGCTTTCTGAAAAGGATTCTTCATCCTCAGCGAATTGTTTCGACCCTTGGTCTGCCGGGCCAATCACGATAACAATTTCACCTTTCACATCTTGCTGGCCAAAGTAGGCGATTAATTCTTTCAAAGTGCCACGGCGGTTTTCTTCGAACATCTTGGTGAGTTCGCGTGAGATAGAAGCCGGTCGGTCAATTCCGGCAATGGCTGCGAGTTGCTCCAGGGTTTTGACGATCCGATGGGGAGATTCGTACAGAATTGTTGTACAAGAACGTTTGGCGATGGCAGTGATGCGTTTAAGCCGTCCTTTTTTATGAGGCAGGAAACCCTCGAAAACAAATCTTTCAGCAGGTAATCCAGAGTTGACAAGGGCCGGCACAAAAGCCGTAGGGCCGGGCAAACACTCCACTTCGACGGCTGCTGCAATGGCTGCTCTCACAAGCAAAAACCCCGGATCGGAGATGGCAGGAGTGCCAGCATCGGTGACTAAGGCAATCTTTGTCCCCGATTGAAGCCGTCCGATGAGTTGTTCAACCATTCGGTGTTCATTGTGCTGATGAAAAGCCACCATCGGTTTGCTGATGTCATAATGTTTCAGTAAAATGGAAGTTTTTCGGGTGTCTTCAGCAGCCACCAAATCCACTTCTTTCAACACGCGAAGCGACCGCAGGGTGATGTCTTCGAGATTCCCGATAGGGGTTGGCACAAGAAATAGTTTCGACATAGAGCGTTTATCAGAAGGCTAACAAAAGATGTTTTTTTGATCTTATGTAAATTATCGGATTACTGCCGTTTATGTATGATCAATTGTCATTCGCAAAACGTCGTTCGATGAGGGAATGAATGCGTTCAAGGGCCGGACCATGGCTTTCCCAACGATGTTGGACGCTCAGCTCGATCAAATAGGTTTTTGCGCCATTGTAGCTTTCAAAACTGTTCAGCTCGTCAATGGCACGGTTGTAATATTGGATATTCCCTTCGAACAACTCATTGATCATTAAAAACTTATCGTTAATACCGATGGCTTCGCGCAAGTCACTGATTTTGGCGTGTTCAATCTTTTTCGCTAAGCTGTTGTCAGAAATCTGCAATTTGTCAGCCAGAATGGGGGTTTCGCCAAAAAGGTCGAGCATGGTGGGCTGTGGCTCAGTTCTTTGTTTGGGTGTCACTTTCACTGGCGGATTAGGTTCTAACTTTATTTCCTTTTCGGGAAACGAGATGTTGCTTTCACCCACAAAACTTCCGAGGTTTGAAGGCGCTTCGTCGGATTCGTCAGCAGAAATTTGAGCCGGGTTAAAATCTGGTGCGGCTAATCTGTCATTAAGCTGCACATCAGGGGTTTCTATAGCCGGTTTGTTTTGGTGATCATTTGGCTGGTTTTTATCCCGATTGCTAACCGTTGCTCCCGCAGGCCAATAGCTTTCACCGGTATTAAGTTGCAGAACCACATCATAAAGCGATCTTGTTTTGTCGCGCAACAGGCCGGCATCAATAGGGTGAACAACCCCTCCTTCTGATTCAAGGACTTCGGTATGACGTTTCAATTCCGACACCAGCATTTGTATCTGCCCTAAAAGGCCCATATTTTTCATTTTATCCATTATGGCACGATTCTATTGAACGTTTATTTTCATTTGAATGGTTACATTTGCAGCATGTAAAATTAGCCAAAACAGCAATATCCGCATTCATGTTTCTCGAAAAAGACACCAATATTACGAACAAAGGCGGTTGGATTGAGGTAATTTGCGGCAGTATGTTTTCGGGCAAAACCGAAGAACTGATTCGCAGGCTCAATCGTGCCCGTATTGCGAAACAAAAGGTTGAGATTTTCAAACCACACATTGACAAACGTTACAGTGATGAAGATGTTGTTTCGCACAACGCCAACGCAATCCGTTCGATACCGGTTGAGAGCGCTTCACAGATTTTGTTCTACGCCAATGATGTAGATGTGATTGGCATTGACGAAGCCCAGTTTTTCGACAGCGAGCTGACTTCGGTCTGTACCCAGTTGGCCAATCGTGGTATCCGGGTGATTGTAGCCGGCCTCGACATGGATTTTCAGGCTAATCCTTTCGGGCCAATGCCCCAATTGCTGGCAGTGGCCGAGTATGTTACCAAGGTTCACGCCATCTGTATGCACTGTGGAAATCTGGCACATGTTTCGCATCGCATTGTAGAAGGCGAGCGCTTAGTGCTTCTGGGCGAGACCGAAAGCTATGAACCCTTGTGCAGGGTGTGTTACAATAAAGCCCGGGCTACCGCCGCAAAGAAAAAAGAAAACTAAATCACTTTTGAACCTTTGATTGCGCCACTTTCTATATCAAAGGCTTTGTTTATTTTTGCCGTTTCAATTTAACCTTTTAAGCTATGAGAACCCTCATTTTAGCCGTTGTGATGGGCTTCGCCCTCAGCCTTTCGGCACAGCAAAAAGCCGAAACCATGATTGTGATCAAGACAAATTATGGCAATATGACAGCCAAATTGTACAACGACACGCCACAGCATCGCGATAATTTCATCAAATTAGTGAAACAGGGGTGGTACACCGACTCGCCTTTCCACCGTGTTATTAAAAATTTTATGATTCAGGGTGGAGGCAATAAAGATGGACGTAATGACCCTGGTTATACAGTAGAAGCCGAATTTCGTCCGCAGCATATTCATAAAAAAGGCGCCTTGGCTGCCGCCCGGACGGCCGATCAGGTGAATCCGGAACGCCGTTCGTCGGGCTCTCAATTTTATATCGTTCAAGGTCAAAAGTATGATGAGGCCACGCTAAACAATTTTTCGCAGCGTACCGGCGTCAGTTATACCGATGAACAAAAGAAAGTTTATGCCACTAAGGGCGGAACACCTCACCTTGATGGAACTTACACTGTTTTTGGCGAAGTGATTGACGGATTCGATGTGATTGATAAAATTGCCGCCGTACAGACCGGTCAGGGCGACAAGCCGGTGAAGCCGGTTACGATGAAAATCGAAATTCTAAAATAAATTATGATTTAAACCTCATATGCTGCCGATGAAAACCAAAATTGCTGCTTTGCTGGCCGATATCCAACAGTTTCAAGCTCAAAGCAAAGAACAGGTTGAAGAATTTCGTTTGAAATATTTGAGCAAAAAGGGATTGATCCATGCCCTGTTTGACGATTTCAAACAAGTTCCGCCCGAAAATCGCAAAGAGATGGGCATGTTGCTCAATGAGTTAAAAAACAAGGCACAGGAGATTTTCGATCGGCAGTCGGATGCTTTTGCCGGCGACCAGCATCATGTCAGCCAGATAGACACCAGTTTGCCGGCCGTAGAGGTTTCAGGAGGGCGTCATCCTATTTCCATTGTTCGGCGGAACCTCAACAGCATTTTTGAACGTTTGGGTTTTATCATTGCCGAAGGGCCTGAAATTGAAGATGATTTCCATAATTTCACAGCTTTAAATTTCCCCGAAGAGCATCCGGCACGCGATATGCAGGATACCTTTTTTATTGGTAAGTCGCCCGATGTTGCTCTGCGCACGCACACTTCGAGTGTGCAGGTGAGAGTGATGGAACAGGGGAAACTCCCCATCCGCATCATTGCTCCGGGCAGAGTATTTCGCAACGAAGCCATCTCGGCACGCGCACATTGCATCTTCCATCAAATTGAAGGACTTTATATTGACAAGGAGGTCTCGTTTGCCGATTTAAAACAGACGCTTTATTTCTTTGCACGAGAATTTTTTGGCCCCGAAACACGCATCCGTTTCCGCCCTTCCTATTTCCCTTTTACCGAAATCTCGGCCGAGATGGACGTGTCGTGCAATATTTGTGGCGGCAAAGGATGCAACATCTGTAAATACAGTGGGTGGGTCGAAATTCTTGGTTGCGGTATGGTGGATCCCAATGTTTTGGAGGCTTGCGGTATTGACAGCAAAGAATACAGCGGTTATGCATTTGGAATGGGTATCGAACGCATTACCATGATGAAATATCAGATTAACGACCTGCGTCTGTTTTTCGAAAACGATCTGCGATTCCTTAAGCAATTTGACCAATTGGTCTAATGCGCTTTTCTTTTTTGCCCTTTTACCCGTTGTAGGCGGGGTAAGGTTGGGCATGTTTTTCCCAAATTACGGGATTTACCGTATTTACATTTTTATTATTCACTCATTTCTTTGTCGTGCTAACTTTAACTCAACAAAGCAATGAAAACACGTTTCTACACGCATTGGGGCATGATGGCGCTGATGATGGCGGCACTGCTGATTAGTTCATGTAAAAAAGACGACGATGGAGGCGGAGGCGGTTCGGCTGCCGAAGGCACCATCACAGCCAAGGTTGACGGCACAAGGATCACCACAATTTCAATGGCCACATTTGCCACCAAAGGGCCAGGATATTTGAATCTTCAGGGTAACACCGGAGGCACATCGGCCAAGGCCATCACTTTTACAATTCTTGGAGATGTATCAGTTGGAACCTATTCTTTTGGAGGTGGAGCCAATATTGCCAACTCAGCAGCCTATATGGAAACCCAAATTGACCTCGCCAATCCAACACAGCCGGTCACGAATACCTGGCAGGCTCCTTATGATGGCAGCGTTGCCGGCGAAATCAAGATTTCTGAAATTACGGATGCCCATATCATCGGCACTTTCCACTTCAAAGGAAAAAGCGAGGATGGCAGCATTAAAAACGTCACCGACGGTGCATTCAATGTGAACTTCTTGGCCTATTAACCACATTCCGTTGGCCGATCTTACCCTTATTTAACAACCAACTTCTGAAACCAAAAGCAGCATTTCACGGGAGACAGTCCCTTGATTTGTTGCTTTTTGTTTTTTCGATGGCTACGCAATTATTTTACAATGATAATTCCCAATTGGTTGTTGATGGCCTGCCTCATTCGATCCAGTTTATTTTTTTCGGCCATCAGGGCCACTTGTTCATCTAAGCTGGTGGCTTGCCTGAGTTGTTCCGAAACCTGGATCATTCGTTGCTGAATCACAAAATCCTTATAGCGGTAGAGGGTTTCGATGATGGCATCTTTAAGCACATCTTCCTCCTTTTTCACATAAATTTTTTTGTTTTCCCAATTGTCAAGCCGGTATGGGGTGGTAAGCAGGTCAACGGCCAGAAGGGCCACATCGGGTTCATGATGATGAATGAAATATTTTTCTGAAGGTACGACTTCCTCTTTTAAGGCTTCCACAAAGTGATCCTGAATTTTGCGGTGTGTGGGCTGGCTGAACCACAACTCATCGTAGAGCAGGTCGTCAATGATAAAGCGCGCCACTTTCTCGGTGGCTGAAACGGGATAATTCAGCTCATCAACATATTCGATCGGGATGTCCTGATTTCCATATTGAAGCAGGAGTTTGATCAGTTCTCTTTCCTGATAATATCCGGGTTGTTCTTCGGGTTCTTGCGATTCGATCCGGGGCTGTTCGGGACTGGGCGCAGGAGTATCGGGAAGATACTGTTCACCTGTCTGTTTTTTGAATTTCTGCCGCAGAAGTTTATTGAGTTCATTGAGCAGGAGTTGTTCTTCCACCTCGAGCAGCCGGCTGCATTCTTTGATATACACCGAGCGGTAGATGGGCTCGGGTATAAGCGAAATGGTTTGTACAATTTCTTTAATCAGTCCGGCTTTTTTTAGCGGATCATCACCCGATTGCCGGATCAACAGCTTTGTTTTGAAGCTGATGAAATCGGTGGCATTTTCGCTGATGAAAGCCTCAACCTCACTTGTGCGGTTTTTCCGGACAAAGCTGTCAGGGTCGTCACCTTCGGGTAGTAACAACACCCGCACGTTCATGCCTTCTTCGAGAATCATATCCGTCCCGCGGAGCGAGGCGTTGATGCCGGCCTGATCGCCATCGTAGAGAATGGTAATGTTGTTGGTAAACCGTCGGATGAGCCGGATTTGATCGGTAGTAAGACTGGTCCCGGAGCTTGCAACCACATTTTCGATTCCTGCCTGGTGCAGCGAGATCACATCGGTATATCCCTCAACAAGCAAACAATTGTCGGTACGGGTGATGGCGCTCTTTGCAAAATAAAGACCATAAAGGCTTTTGCTTTTATTGTAAATTTCCGACTCGGGCGAGTTAAGGTATTTGGCTTTGGTTTTATCACCAGACAGAATTCTTCCGCCAAAACCAATGACTTTTCCGGTAAGGTTGTGTATCGGGAACAACACTCTGCCCTGAAAACGATCGTAAAGTTTTTCTTCGGAGCCGACAGAAAGTCCTGTTTTCAGCAGGATATCGGCGGCATAGCCTTGCTGACGGGCATAGGCCGAGAAAGCCTCGCGTTGATCAGGGGAGTAGCCCAACTGGAACTTCTTGATGATTACTTCTTTAAAATCGCGTTCTTTGAGATAGCTCAGTCCAACAGCCCGTCCTTCGTGATGCTCGAACAGCGTTTTTGAAAAATACTGCTGGGCAAAGGTGTTGAGATTAAACATCCTTTCCCTTTCGTTCAGGGCAGCCAGTTCTTCGGGTGTCTGCTCGTGCTCCTCAATTTCGATCTGGTATTTCCGGGCAAGGTAACGCAGCGCTTCGGGATAACTCAAATGTTCGTGCTCGATGAGAAAGCGGGCTGCATCGCCTCCTTTTCCACAACCAAAGCATTTAAAAAGACCTTTTGCCGGCGAAACGGTGAACGAAGGCGTTTTTTCCTGATGGAACGGACAAAGACCAATGAGGTTGACACCCCGACGTTTGAGGCTCACAAACTCGCCCACCACCTCTTCGATGCGGGCGGCTTCCATAATGCTGGCAACAGTATGCTGAGGAATCAATGTGGGATTATTTTGCTGCGAAGGTACGACGTTCGCAAAAAAAACACTACTTTTACAACAAGAAAAAACCGAATCCGAACTTAGCCTGAAGTATGGTTTAGGTGGGTTTTTTATCAATCATCCAAGCCGTAATACTTTGGCCTCGGTCTATTTCGGTTTACGATTTTAATAAGTTCAACAACTGAATGTAATCCATCAAAAAATTTAATTGTTGTTTGATTCCGGACGACATTTTTTAAATCCTTAATAATCAGATTATATCTTTCTCTTCATCCATTGTAAACCCAATCATTTACACATGACAAACGTTAAAAAACTCTATCGTTCGCGCTTCAATCGCATCCTCGGAGGGGTATGCTATGGTCTGGCCGATTATCTTAATCTTGACCCAACCATTGTCAGAGTAGGCTGGGTTCTTTTTACGCTATTGGGCGGAGCCGGCCTTTTGGCCTATCTTGTCTGTTGGATCATTGTACCTGAATCGCCCACCGGGGTTTAGTCTTCCATTAACTCTTGTGCAGGCAAATCGTTGGCAGTATCCTGCCCTTCATTTTCTTCGTCGAGCGAGGCAATCAAACGGGTCAAGGCCTCTAATTGGTTCGCCAGACGATGGGTATATTCTTCGTTTTTAGCAATTCGTTGATTGAGTTCATGTAAATGGTCGTGTAGGGCTTTTTTAAAGTGATCCGGTTCTGATTTGGTGTCTTCGTGTTCGGTAGAGGAAGGCTTCACCGAAAGTCCGACAAATTCGTGAATACGCTGTTCAAAAAGTTCAAAACGTTTATACGAGTTTTTCCGATGGATCAAAAATACCACCATCAATAGCACACCTGCCAAAAACAACAGGCTGATCATAGCCCAGATTAAGCTGTGAGCATCGTTGATTACCACAAAAAGATTCATATAGTCAATTGGTTTACAAGTGTTCGATGAGCCAAAGGTAGTTTTTTTTTGGCAAAATTAATTTTCCTAATTTCTACAGAATGAAGTTTAACCTTTAGTAGACTTCGTTTTTCAAGTTCGATACCGCCGTGCAGCCCGAAACATTCCGTAATTTTGAACGTTATTTGGGGTGTATGAAAAAACTCTCCGTCGCCATTATCACTTTAAATGAGGAGCGCAACATTGGTCGTTGTCTCGAATCGTTAGACGGTCTGGCCGATGAAATAGTGGTACTTGACTCGTTGTCAACCGATCGCACCGAATCCATTTGTCGCGATTTTGAGGTTCGGTTCGAACGACAAGCTTTTGCCGGTTACATCCGCCAGAAGCAGGATGCCATTGATTTGTGCAGTCACGAAATGGTTCTAAGCCTCGATGCCGATGAAGCATTGTCAGACGAATTGCGAAATGCCATCCTGACAGAGAAACAGAAAGATTTTCCATCTCCTTATTACAGTATGAACCGGCTGACCAATTATTGCGGTAAATGGATTTACCATTGCGGCTGGTATCCCGATACGAAACTCCGGCTTTTCGATCGCCGTCGGGCCCGGATGGGTGGACAAAATCCGCACGACAAAATCATTCCAAGCGATTCCACGTTGAGCATTCAGCATTTGAAAGGCGATTTGTTGCATTATTCCTATTATAGCGTTGAAGAACACCGCCGCCAGGCCGATCGTTTTGCAACCATTGCCGCCAAAGCCTTAGTTGCCAGGGGCAAAAATCCATCCTATACAATTGCCCTGATAAAGTCCATCGCAAAATTTATCCGCAACTACATCATCAAATTCGGCTTCCTTGATGGCCGTTTCGGATGGGTCATTTGCCGGATATCGGCATGGGAAACATTTCAAAAATACCGGCGTGTACGGCTTTTTCAATCAAAAAAGATGCTTTAAGTTCCCCGCTAAAGTTGTTTTTTTTAATTGGCTTATTATCAAAAGATTATTTTTGCAGTTGATTGTTTTAAATCAGGAGACGATTTGCACACTTTTCCCTAATGAATTGCATCGGGTGTAATGAGTGTTAAAAAGGCTTTTTGAGATGAAACAAACCGAAAACATACACAACACACAGCGAATGAAAGACACGAACAAATGGTTGGTGGTTGTCAACCCCAAAGCCGGCAGTGGAAAATGCGAGAAAGACTGGCCCGGAATCAAGGAACTGCTGGTGAAGTACAACTTTTCGTTTTTAAGCGTGCTTACCGAATACCCCTTTCACGCCATCGAAATCACCCGCAATATGGTGAACGATTTAGGATTCAGAAAAATCATTGCCGTGGGCGGCGATGGTACTCTGAATGAAGTGGTGAACGGCATTTTCCAGCAAACCCGCTTTGCAACTACAGATATTACGTTGGCGATGATTACTGTAGGAACGGGCAACGACTGGGGACGCATGTATCATTTTCCGCTCAACTATGAAAAAGCCATCAAAATCATCAGCAATGAGCGCACCTTCCTGCAAGATGTCGGGAAAGTGAAATACAGCTACGAAGCCGAAGACAAGAGCCGTTATTTTGTCAATATGGCCGGTATGGGCTACGATGCTTTTGTGGCAAAAAAAACCAACATACAGAAAGCCAAAGGCAAAGGCGGACGCTTTTCCTATCTGATCAATCTGGCAACAGGTCTCTTTCAGTACAAATCGGTGATGCTTAACATTACCGTTGACGGAAAAGAGGTGATTGACGATCAGGTTTTTACACTCAGCATTGGGATTTGCAAATACAACGGAGGCGGAATGATGCAGCTTCCAAACGCCATACCCGACGATGGGCTGTTCGACATGACGGTCGTACGCAAAACCTCGAAGCTGAAGGTTATTCGGAACATTTCGCGGCTATTTGATGGTTCGTTTTTAAAAATGTCGGAGGTTAGCACTTTCACCGGCCAGAAGATTCAAATTATGTCAACGCCGCGTCATGCCATCTTTTTGGAAACTGATGGCGAGTCGTTGGGAAGCAGCCCGCTCGATTTTACCATCGTTCCCCGTGCGGTGCGGCTCATCGTGCGCAAAAAAGCGCTGAAACAATACGGTCAGGCACAGCCTTTGCAGGAATCAAAACCCAAAAATAAGCCTTCGTCCGAAGTCATCGAAGTTGCAAACGATTGAGTTTTAAAGCAGAGGTTTTTTCACTGACCGGCCTCATTTAGCCTGAACAGAATTCGTATTTTTGTCGGGAGAAACCGCAACATTATGACTGAGCCTAAAATTGGTTCCTATTCCGGAAAAGAGCCATGGCTTTTTGGTTTTTTTCTGTTGTTGCTTAGTTTTTTGTTTTTCTATCCCCATCTGTTTGAGTTTCCATCTCACCTGCATGCCTGGACCCAAAGCGACCGTTATGCTTTGGCTGTTGGCTACTTTAAAAATGGCCTCAATCTATTTCTTCCCTCCACACTAAATCTCTATCCTAAATACCCGCCTGCACAAGGCATTGAGACTTTTAACGGAATAACCAGTGCAGCCTTGCCTTTGCCCGAATATCTTTCGGCGCTGGTAATGAAGCTCACCGGACAGCAACATCCGGCTTATTTGCGTACAATTGTCCTGCTGGCAGGTTTGATCGGCCTGACAATGTTTTACCTTACCGCCCGACGTACTGGGGCCGTGGCGTCTTTTGCCCTGCTGGCCACTCTCTTTGTTTTCAGCAGTCCGGTTTTCACCTATTACCTGAATGGGTTTATCCCCGGAATCCCTGCACTGAGCCTTGGATTTATTTCGCTGTATTTCTATGTGAAGTATCTTCAACTGGCACATACGAAATATTTTGCCTTGTCAATGGCGCTGCTCACTTTGGCTGCACTCATTCGTCCGCCTTTTCTGATGCCTTTGATTGCGCTCGTGATGGTACAGTTGATTTTTTGGAAAGGCAACCCCAACATTGAGCTGGAAATGAAACTTGCCGGCCTTCATCTTTTCGTCTTTGTTGCATTCTGGGTTTTCGATCGCAGGATTTCAGCCACTTATGGCTCCATGTTTAATCATCATCTGCTTCCGGCATCATCGTTTCAGGATTGGAAGGAGCTGATGGCAACATCCTGGAAAAACTGGCGGTTGGCATATTTCAGTGGATATCATTATCTTTTTATTGCCGTATCCCTCGTCTTGATCCGAATGCTGTTGAAGAGCAGGGCAAATGAAACCGACCGCAAACTGCTTTTGTTTTCGTTACTTGGTGTAGGGGCATCAGTTTGCTATAGTTACGCGATGGCGCAACAATTCCCCCTTCATGATTATTATTTTTTAGACAGCTTTTTCCTGCCCCTTGCCGTGCTCATCATTCCCGGACTATCGATGGTCAGGCCGGAGCAAAAGTCGCATGCCATCATGCTGTGGATCATTGCCCTCACCGGCTCGGCGCTGATGTTGACGGCCAGTTGGAAAGTGCAACAAAAACGATATGCTTCCTATCCCTGGGATAAAACTGAAATTGCCCGAAATCATTATGCCGGAAGTAAAGCTTTCCTTGACAGCCTTCACATTGACTCCCAATCACGTATCCTTGTTTTGGATGCCTATACCAGCAATGTCCCGCTTTTACTGATGGATCGTAAAGGATTCACCGTCATCGAAACTTCGTCAGAAAATATCGAAGCTGCACTATATCTCCCCTTTGAATATATTGTGATTCAAAACAGCGTTTTAGCATCGGATGTGTTGCGGCAAATGCCATCGCTGGCACAAAAACTCGAACCTGTTGCCAACAACGGTCGGATTGGGCTTTACACCTATCATCCTGATGCCACCGATGATAAAAGCTGGCAAGCGTTATTGATGGCCGATCGTCATAAAGGCCATCTCACACAACTGAATTGTTTTGGATCGGAAGATGAGTATGTCCTGTTAAGCGACACCTTGCTACATACTTCAACAGAAACCACAGCTTTGCTATTTCAGGCTTTTTCCTCTTTTCCACCTAAAGTAACGAAGGGTTTGGACTTAGTGACGGACGCCAGTAAGGGCGATGATTTTCATTTCTATCAAAGTGTTGATCTCAGGCCGTTTTTTGAAAACCGGGCTGACTCAGTCAATATTTGCTGTTTCATTCCATTTCCCGATCAAATGCCCGATAGTATCCGGATAAAAACTTATCTTTGGAATCCCGGGAAGAATACTCTTTGTCTTCAGAATCAGATTGTTCAATTCACAAAATATCATTCACCTTAATCCTTTAGCACGATGAACATAGATCAGTACAATCTAAAAAACAAACGCGTGATTGTCCGAGTTGATTTTAACGTTCCGCTCAATGATAAGTTCGAGATCACGGACGACACCCGAATCAAGGCAGCCATTCCTACGGTGAAAAAAATTCTTTCGGCCGGCGGCTCTGTCATTCTGATGTCGCATTTAGGGCGGCCAAAAGACGGCCCAACCGACAAATATTCTCTTCGCCACCTATTGCCCGATCTTGAGCGCAAACTGGAAATGAAAGTTCTATTTGCGAACGACTGCATTGGAACCGAAGCACAACAAAAAGCTGCTGCTTTGCAGCCGGGACAAGTGCTTTTGCTCGAAAATCTCCGTTTTTATAAAGAAGAGGAAAAAGGCGACGAAAGTTTTGCCAAAAAGCTTGCCCTATTGGCTGATGTTTACGTGAACGATGCTTTTGGTACTGCCCATCGCGCACATGCTTCCACGGCCATCATTGCACGCTTTTTCCCGGGTGCCAGCCTTTTTGGCTATTTGATGCAAGACGAGGTATCAAACCTTGAAAAAGTGACCAAGAAACCCGTCAGACCCCTCACTGCTGTACTTGGTGGCGCAAAGGTTTCGGGTAAAATTGAAATCATTAACAACTTGATTGATAAAGTTGACAACCTGATTATTGGCGGTGGAATGATGTTTACTTTCATCAAGGCAATGGGCGGAAAAGTGGGCAATTCGCTTGTCGAAGACGAATTGATCCCTACCGCACTGGCAGCTCTCGAAAAAGCAAAGGAAAAAGGCGTGAAGCTTTATATCCCGACCGATGCCGTTATTGCCGACAGTTTCAGCAATGAAGCAAATCAAAAAGTTGTGGAAGCAAATCAGATTCCCGATGGTTGGATGGGTCTCGACATTGGACCGGAAACCGTCAAAGATTTCACAGAAGTCATCCTCAATTCGCATTCAATTTTATGGAACGGGCCAATGGGTGTGTTTGAGTTCGACAACTTTTCGCAAGGCACCCGCGATATCGCCCTTGCCATCGCAAAAGCCACCTCGAGCGGAACATTTTCATTAGTAGGCGGAGGAGACTCGGTGGCTGCGGTCAACAAGTACGACCTGGCCGACAAAGTGAGCTACGTGAGCACCGGCGGAGGAGCAATGCTTGAATATATTGAAGGCAAAGAGCTTCCCGGCGTAAAAGCCATTATTGAAGGCGTTTAGTCTTTTCCTAAACAGGCAAATCTGCACAGCCCGTTTTTCCCCTATTTTATAATCATAGGTAGGAAAAACGGGATTTTTTCATGTTCGTAAGTTTGGGTAATCCAGCCGTCTGTTTTTTGATTCCGGCTCTAAAAAGACCCCCTCAAAAAGATGAAAAGATTGTTCAGCTTACAAGCCGGCCAATCAAGCTAAAAATACTTATCAACACCGATAATGCTTTCAATCAGCGTCTTAGTTTCGTTATGAACAAGCAGAATTATTGCCGATTTTATTTTCACAACTGAATTAACTATTGTACCTTTGCACCCTGTTTTTAAAAAAGTGGAAAAATTATGGCCTTAATTGGAAAAATAAGACAACGTTCGGCTTTGTTGGTTGTAGTAATTGGTGTGGCATTAGCGGCTTTTATTTTGGGCGACTTTGCCAAAAGGACCAATCGTCATCAGATGAATATTGGCACGATTAACGGAGAAAACATCAGCATTCAGGAGTTCAACAAAAAGTTTGATGAAAACGTTAAAGCCACACAGCAGCAGCAAAACAACGAGCATTTGTCGCAAGATGAGATGTACAGGCTGCGCGAAAGTACCTGGTCGCAAATGGTGCAGAATATGATCATGCAGAGCGAATACGATAAGCTTGGGCTAACCGTAACAAGCGATGAGCTGTTTGACGAAATTCAGGGCCCGAACCCTCACCCTGCGGTGATCAGCAACTTTACAAATCCCGAAACCGGTGCTTTCGACCGCAAATTAGTGCTTGATTATCTCCAGAATTTGGACAAGATGAGGCCCGAAGCCAAAAATCAATGGCTGCTTTTTGAACGTTATATCAAAGACGACAGATTACGTACAAAATACCAAACCCTTATCAGCAAAAGCTACCACATGCCAAAGGCTTTTGCTGAGCTGGTCAATCACGAAAAGAACGATAAGCTTCACCTTACACTTGTGGGTGTACGTTATGCCAGCATTGCCGACTCATTGGTTAATGTGACTGATGCTGATTATCAGGCATTTTACAATGAGAACAAGAAAAGTTTTGAAAAGGAAGCTACCCGCGACATTGAATACATCAACTTCAAAATTGAAGCCTCGGCCGAAGATAACCAGAACGCTTTCAAAACCGTTGAAAGCCTGAAGGATGAATTTGCCAGAACCGCCAATAACGAAAGCTTTGTCAATGCCAATTCCGAAAGCCGTTACGACAGTTCATGGCTTTCCAGAAATAATGTTTCAGTGGCTTTGGAATCGTTCATTTTTGACGAACAGCCCGGCTATATCTACGGCCCTTATTATGAAGATGGGTTTTATAAACTCGTCAAGCTTGTCAGAAAAGACGAACGTGCCGATTCGCTCAAAGCCAACCATATCCTCATTGCTTATAAAGGAGCTTTGCGGAGCGATCAGTCGCGCACCGAAGATCAAGCCAAAACACTGGCCGACAGTATCTATAACGTTGTAAAGAAACAACCTTCCAAATTTGGAGAACTGGCTTCTCTTTTCAGCGACGACAATTCGGCTAAAAATAACGGAGGCGACCTTGGGTGGTTTACCGATGGCCAGATGGTTCCTGAATTCAACAATTTCGTGCTGCGTAACAAAGTGGGAACCTACGGACTTGTCCAGACCGATTTTGGATATCATGTGATTGAAGTGACGGGCAAAACTGCACCTCAACCAAAAATTCAGTTGGCCACCATTGTCTATCAGGTAACCCCGAGCAGCACTACCTATCAAAATACTTTTGCAAAAGCCAGCAAATTTGCTTCGGAAAACAAAACAGCAGAACAGTTTAACAAAGCTGTAGAAGCCGAAAGTCTTAACAAACGTGTGGTTCCATCACTGCGTGAAATGGGCAATAATATCCCCGGCATTGACAACCCACGCCAAATCATCCGCTGGGCTTTTGATGAAAAAACCAAGGTTGGCGATGTTTCCACCATTTTCGAATTAGACAATAATTTTGTGATTGCTGTTCTAACCAAAAAATCTGACAAGGGTATCCCGAGTCTCAACGACATCAAAGAAAACATCAAGCCCCAGGTGATCAACCGCAAAAAAGGTGAATACGTTGTCGAAAAGATGAATCAGGCCGGCCAAGACCTCGAACATATTGCTCAGGAGTTCAATTCGCATGTCGAAACAACTGATCTTGCTTTTGACAGCCGTATGCTGCTCAACTATGGTCAGGAAAGCAAGGTAATTGGTAAGATTTTTGCCATGCCCGAAAACAGCTTCAGCACCATTGCCGGATCAACGGCAGCTTTTGCGGTGAAAACCGGAACCATAGACGTAACTTCTGCCGAGCCCCAGGTCGAACAATTAGCCAATGAAAGTCGCTCGGCTTTCGAATCATCTGTTCGTAACAATGTATATTTCAGGGCTATTGAAAAAATTTCCGACATCAAAGACAATCGAAAAAGTTTCTATTAGTCTTTATGAAACCATTGAAAAGGCCGGTCATTTGAACCGGCCTTTTTTGTTTACCCATCATATTTTTCAGACTAAAACAATAAAAGCAGCTTTTGAAAAGCGCTATTTTTCATTACTTTCCCTGAAAACCAATAAAGGCAGATGTGTCTGATAAAGCAATCTGCGTGTGAGGCTGGGTTCGAAAAGTTGTTTGAGAAGACTTCGTTTTCGCATCACGATGGCAATCACGTCCACCTTTTTTTCATCAACAAAAGCTTCTATCGCTTCCACAGGGTTTTCTGCCTGAATCAGCCCACATTCTATATTGGCTGTTGTGCGGCTCGAAAGCATCTCCTCACGAAACTGTTGCATCATCAATCGGTCCACCACCTGATTCGGTTCGGATTCCACATGCAGGCAATAGATTTTTGGGTGAAATGGTTTTACAAAGCTGATTAAACGGTGCAAAGCCTGAAAATCGCTTTTCTCATAATGGGTAATGTACGCCACTGTTTTAGGGGCAATAAAATGGCTGATGTCGTAGCCTTCGGGCACAGCCAACACCGGCACATTACACCGAGCCATCATACGTGAAGTTGTGCTGCCAATCAGGCTTCTCGAGTCACGGTTTTTACCACGGGTTCCCATCACCACAAGCCCGGGCTCAAACTCATCCACAATGGCCAAAAGCGTATCAATGGTGTTTCCCCGCACCAAATCGGTGCTGATTTTTACTCCCCTGATACGCTCGGCCTTCACCCGGTTTTTGAGTGTTTCGGACAGTTCGTTCAACTGATCCATTGCCAATTGCTCCTGTTCACGCATCATTGGGCCTAAATCGGCCTGAAAAGCATACATTTCGTTGAACACCAATCCCTCGGTTCCTGATTGAAACCAAACATGAAGCAACCGAAGTTCTGCTTTCAATGTACGGGCTAATTCAAGCGCATAATGGGCTGCTTTTATGCTTCGTTCTGAGAAGTCAACCGGCACGAGAATCCGCCTAACCCGTCGCAAATGACTGATCCATTGTTCTTTTTGCGAGCCGGCTGCTGAACGCATATCGTCGTACAACTGCATGGCCAGCGCTGCGTGTTGGGGCTCAACCCAGAGGTCAACGTCGGCCTCGCCCGATTGGATGCCCGAAATGAAGCAATCAACCCCACGTAATTCGAGCTGCATTCGAAGGAGCAAAGCCCGACTATATGATATATCGCGCATCGTAATGAAAGAGCTTGTTTTCATCATCCACTACATTTTTTTGAGAATATAAATATAAGCTTTTAAACGGCCAATGTCAATGTTTTTCAGGAGAAAAGCTCCTGAAAAAACCATTGCTCACAGAAATCGCTCATTTTATTCTGTTTTTTTAAAGAAGCTGCTCAGCTCTTTTCCGATTCTGTTCAGGGTTTCAACACCTTTCAGCACCGGCATGGTATCAATATCTTTATACCGGTCGTTCACATATGAAACCTGATGTTGTTGCGGGAAGACGATGATCCGGCTGTTTTCTTTGAATTGTTTTTCAATTCTTGCAGACAGATGGTCGTGACCGCTCAGATATGAAAGGCTGCCCTTACGCGCCGAAACCAATACCATCAGGTCGTCGGGGCGCACATCACCGGCATGCGCCATAATGTTTTCCCATTGGTTATATTCAACAAAAGCTGCTTTGCGACTTCCCAACCTGAGCTGTTTGTTCTCTTCGAGCCGTTGACGGGTTTCGGGAGTGGTATAAAATCGTATAGCAACACCGAGTTCTGCTGAAAGTTGAATAATTTTCCTAACCCATATCAAAAACCCCTGTTCGAGTTCGGCCAAAGGAGGAATTGCCACAATAATGCGTTGATGGTTGATCAAAGGGCGAGAAAAATGACAGATAAAAACGGTTTTTTCGATGGAATAGACCACATTATCCACTTTATTTCCGATTACCCTTTCGATAAGCCCCTCGGCTTGTGGCCATCCAAGCAGAAGGATACTTGCCTGAGACTCTTTGGCGATGCGGACGATTCCGGCCGAGATGCTGTGATCAATAGTAGCCACCACCTCCACTTTCGACTCAGCAGCGGTTACATAACTTGCAAAGCCCTGAAGTTGTTCGCGCGCTTTACGCAGGTTAAGCTCGGCTTCTGTATCATTAGGCACAACCGACAAAATAGTGATAGGCTGTTTTTGTTGATTATCTTTGATTAGAATGCCAAAATCGAGTGATTTTTCCATGTTTGCCAGGTTGGCAATGGGCATTAACATCTTTTCGGGCATTTCTAAGTTTTCGCTCCCAGCTTCATCAAGGCCCGATTCTTTCATCTGGATGATGTTTTTTGCTGCGCGTTCGGTCACGATCGAGGCAATGATACAACTCAGCAAAATCAGGATGATTGTGCCGTTCAGTACATTTTCATCCACCAGATGGTTTTGATATCCCACTAAAATTACGGCAATGGTAGCGGCAGCATGGGAGCTGCTGAGGCCGAAAATCAGTTGCTGCTGGGCGCCACTATAGCCAAAACTGTAACGTGTGGCTAAAGCTGCCAGCCATTTTCCCAAAAGAGCTACTGCAGTCAAAACTCCGGCAATAATCAGTGCCTGAGGCCCCTGCAACACCACACGCACATCCACTAACATGCCTACGCTGATCAGAAAGAAAGGGATAAACAATGAGCTGCCGATAAACTCGATGCGGTTCATCAATACAGATGAATGCGGAATAAAACGATTGAGCACCAAACCCGAAACGAATGCCCCGATGATGGGCTCCACACCGGCTGCTTCGGCAAGAAAAGCGGCCAGGAACACGATTGTAAGCACAAAGATATAGTGCGAGTATTTTTCGGTTTCCATTTTTTTGAAAAACCAGGCTGTCAACCGGGGAACTCCAAGAAACATGATGGCCCCAAAGACAAGCGCCGAAGCCGACAGTCCAACCCAGAAGGCAGTCCCAACTTCGCCCTTTCCAGCACTCATAATAAAAGCCAGTAAGAGCAGTACGGCAGTATCGGTGAGAATGGTTCCCCCCACAGTGATGGCTACCGCCTGGTCTTTCGACACGCCCATACGGCTTACTATGGGATAAGCCACTAAGGTATGGGTACTAAACATGCTGGCAATGAGCAGGCTCGAATAGAAGCCATAGTTTAAAATATGATAACAAACCGGAAATCCGATGAGCAGCGGTATGATAAAGGTATAAAGTCCGAAAAGCAAGCTGCGGTTTCGATGAAGCCTGAACTCTCCCAAATCGAGCTCAAGACCGGCAATGAACATGATATAAAGCAATCCGATGGTTGAAAACAGGCTCACCGCTGAGTTGTTTTCGATGATATTCAATCCATAAGGGCCAATGAGTACGCCCGAAAGGATAAGCCCCACGATACCCGGCACCCTCAACATTCTGAGCATGATGGGCGAAAGCAGGATGATGAGCAGGATGACTGAAAAAACTAAAACCGGATTTTGGAGGGGCAGTTGAAATTCGTGAGCCAGATTCTGTAGCATGGTTCTGAGAAATGGAGTTCACAAAATTAGCAATAAACACAGGCAAAAGAAAAAGCTGCAACTGATGTTTCTTCAATTGCAGCTTATCTGTACCCGGAGCCGGGGTCGAACCGGCACGAGTGTTACCTCACTGGTTTTTGAGACCAGCGCGTCTACCTATTCCGCCATCCGGGCCTCTTTTCAATTTTTAAACAGGATTGCAAAAGTAACACTTTTTGATGTAAATCAAGTGTACTTATCGAAAAAACATCCGGGGATCATACGAACTTTTACCACCCGTCACCTCATCCTGAAGGATTAGTGAATAATGAATAATGAATAGTGAGTAATGAATAATGGGTAATTGGGCGACAAATCAATTTTTGTCAAACACTAAACATAAGACTTTTAAACCTTGAACTCTTTGAATCCTCGAATCTTAGATTTGTTGAGGGGGTTAATTTGTTGAGAGGTCTTTTCTCAACCACTCAAAGATTTTGTTGATTTGTTGAATCCTTGAATCTTAAAATCCTTTGAAATTTGAGCCCACGAATCACCAGAAGCCAAAGACAAAAAAGCCAAGGCAAAAGAGCCAAGGCAAAAGGAAAAAGAAAAATTGTGAAGAATGCGAATTTTCAAATCAATCGCTAAAGCTCCAGCCAATGAAACACCAAGTAGAAAAAACATGAGTTGGTTTCATCAATCTGTCAGAATTTCGGAAAAATTACTACCTTGCAGCAGTTTTCAGACGAACCATTTGTCGCAAAACCCTAACCATTATGATGAATAAAGTATATCCCGATGCCCGTGCTGCCCTCGTAGGCTTAACGGATGGCATGACGCTGATGCTGGGCGGATTTGGTCTTTCCGGCATACCCGAAAACTGTATTGCTGCTTTGGTTGAGAGCGGTGTCAAAGGACTCACCTGTATCTCAAACAATGCCGGTGTTGATGATTTTGGTCTTGGTCTGCTTCTTCAAAAACGTCAGATACGGAAGATGATTTCATCCTATGTTGGCGAGAATGCCGAATTTGAGCGGCAGTTGCTGAGTGGAGAGTTAGAAGTTGAACTCAATCCACAGGGAACCTTAGCCGAGCGATGCCGGGCAGGCGGGGCCGGAATTCCGGCATTTTATGTGCCGGCAGGCTATGGAACCGAAGTGGCCGATGGCAAAGAAGTGCGCGAGTTTAACGGTAAAATGTATCTGCTTGAACACGCCCTGACTGCCGATTTTGCTTTGGTGAAGGCATGGAAAGGCGATACTTATGGCAACCTCATCTTCCGTCATACTGCCAATAACTTCAATCATCCAATGGCTATGGCAGGCAAAATTACCGTTGCCGAAGTGGAAGAGCTTGTGCCGGCAGGCAGCCTCGATCCCAACCAGATTCATACTCCCGGAATTTTTGTACAACGGATTTTCCAGGCTAAAAACCTCGAAAAACGCATTGAATTTGTTACGACACGCCCCAAACCTTAATCTTTTTTCTTATGGCACTCGATAAAAATGGCATTGCCAAACGCATCGCACAAGAGCTTCGCGATGGCTTCTATGTCAATCTCGGGATTGGCATTCCCACCTTAGTGGCCAACTATATCCCCGACGGAATGGAGGTTGTGCTTCAATCAGAAAACGGACTTTTAGGCATTGGTCCTTTCCCTTATGAAGGTGAAGCCGATCCCGACCTGATTAATGCCGGAAAGCAAACCATCACCTATACCAAAGGAGCAGCTTTTTTCGACTCGAGTACCAGTTTCGCCATGATCCGCGGCGGACATGTTGACCTGACGGTTCTTGGAGCCTTTGAGGTTTCGGAAAATGGCGACCTTTCGAGTTGGAAAATCCCCGGCAAAATGGTGAAAGGAATGGGAGGCGCCATGGATTTGGTGGCTTCAGCAAAAAACATTGTGGTTGCCATGACCCATACTGATCCCAAAGGCAATTCCAAACTGTTGAAAAAATGTAGTCTGCCGCTCACCGGCACAGCCTGTGTGAAACGTATCGTCACCGATCTGGCGGTGATTGACATCACGCCTCAGGGTTTCCGTTTACTCGAACGTGCTCCCGGTGTATCGGTCGAGGAGATTGTTTCAAAAACTGCTGCTCCACTCATTATCGAAGGCGAGGTACCTGAAATGAAACTCTGATCTCTGGCAAGAGAAGAAATTCTATTTTTGCAAAAGCTTCAAACCTACGAGCAGAGGATGATCTTCTGTTTCGGGTTTTCTGATTCAAAAACTGTTGATTATGACTACTGAAGAACGGCACGCCATCGAAAAAGATGTGATTACCGTGCTGCGCACCATATACGATCCCGAAATTCCGGTCAATATTTACGAGCTTGGGCTTATATACGAAATTGCCATCAGCGACGAGGCCAATGTAAGCATACTGATGACTCTCACTTCGCCCAACTGTCCGGTGGCCGAAAGCCTCCCGGAAGAAGTTAAGGAGCAGGTTGCCTTAGTGAAGAATGTTCGTTCGGTGGATGTAAATCTTACCTTCGAGCCGCCTTGGGACGACACGATGCTGAGCGATGAGGCAAAACTCGAGCTGGGTTTGCTTTAATCCATCGGTTGGTGTGTGGCAATGGCCATACGATTCCAGCCGTTGATGACCACGATGGCCATCATGACGGCAGCCAGTTCTTTTTCGGTGAGCAACGCTGCAGCACGATCATAAACCTCATCGGGCACATGGTTTTTGGCAATCAACGTCATGGCTTCTGTCAGGGCCAGCACTGCCTGTTCTTTTTCGGTAAAAAGACCCGATTCGCGCCAGGAATCCAATAGAAAAAGACGTTGAGCTGTTTCGCCAATTTTCAGGGCGTCGCGCGTGTGCATATTAAGGCAATAGGCACAACCGTTGATCTGCGATGCACGGGTCTTGATCAACTCGTACAGCTTCTTGTCGAGCCCGCTTCCGGCAAGATATTTTTCGAGGGCAAGCATCCCTTCATAAGCTTCGGGGGATGTTTTGTAAAGATTTATTCTGGGTTTCATGGTGTATTGAATACAAAAAGGTGAACAAACAACGACATTCAGTCGACTTTGTAACGTAAACAAATCAAACCATCGAAAAGTTCATACCAAATGGGTCATTCCAGATTAGGAAAACAGTTAACCTCGAAACCACCAGTCCGGATTTACTGCCCGACTGATGAGGAAAGTGGGATTTCGACAAACAGCCTGTTCCTGAACAGAAAGTTTCGGGGATATTTGGTTGGCGAAAATTGTAAGCCCCTCTCCTATCGGTCAACTGAAAATTAAGTTTCGACTCTTTTCCTTCGATTCAAAAAAGAAGTCTTTTTCTCCCAAACTGGTTTTGTCCAATCCAAATTGATCCTTCATCAAAACGCTTTTGCATTTCGATTCTTTAAAATTGCAACACATTGTGTTTCAAATATTTTACTCTTCATCGGCAACAACAGACAGGCTGATGACGATCGTATCGCTGACAATAAAAGACTCCTCACTGTGCACATGGTTTGGTGAAAGAGAGAAAATCCCCCAATTGGTTCGGTCAATTCGGATGGAATCGGTCTGGATATGGATATTACCGCCTTTGTTGTGCGTAATTGCAGCCCCGAATGAGATGCATTTTGTAACATCGCGCAGGGTAAGATCGCCCTGAATATATCCTTTCCCGTGATGATTGAAAGATGAGCTGTAAATTTCGAAACTTGCAAAAGGATAGTTGGCCGTATTAAAGAAATCTTTTGAGCGAAGGATATTTTCGAGCACATCGCGCATCAATTTGTAGTCAATATCCGCATCTTTCAGGCTATCCATTTTCAAAAGGAAGCTGCCTTCTTCCATTTGGCCGTTCGTGAGAGAAAAATAACCTTTTTCGAAGGGTACCGTACCGTAATGTTGGTCGCAGCGCCAATGAAGCAGCGATTTTTGTGTATCTACCTGATAACGTAATATCTTGGTATTATTGTCAGTCTGAGCTATTGAACCGGCAAAGATCAAAGCGCTAAAGCCGGCAATCAGCAGGAAAAAAGCCCTTACGGGTTTCATATCATTCAGCGTTTTCGTTGTAAAAAATAGTGCCGGTAGCTTTTCCGTCCACCAAAACCTCGCGCAGATGCTCCGGAATATTGCAGGCGCCGGTGAAATCGGTTTCGGCCATTTCGGCTCCAAAAAAATTACAGCCTCTCAGGTCGGCATTCCGAAAGCTGGCATACTGCAGATGGGCGCCCCTAAACGAAACGCCCCACAATCTGGCTCCCACAAAGCTGGCGTCTTCGAGACCGGCGCCGGTGAAATCGGCATAGCTAAAATCAGTGGAATCGAAACGTGAGCCGGAAAAAACCGAGATCAGAAAACTGACTTTGATGGCTTTGGAATGGCTGAAGTCGGATTCGGTGAGTTCGGATTCTTTCATCAGAGCATTGGAAAAATCACAGCTTCTAAAATTGGTTCGATGACCTTTTAGACCAAACAAATTGCATCCTCTCAGATCGCAATTATTCGCAATGGCATCGTTCATGGTCGAGCGAAAGAGCATACACTGAGCCATGTTGGAGTAAGAGAAAGTGGCATGACTGAACGATGACCAGCGCAGATCGGCAAAACGGAAGTCGCTATGGCTGAAGTCGGCGCCATTACAGTGTGATGTGCGCATACTCACCCCTCTGAAATCGGACTCTTTCAGGCTGGCGCTTTCCCAGTTTACATTGTCTAAATTTGCAAAGCGGTAATCGTGTTGATCCAAAGGCGAATTGCGCTGTCCTTTTGGCCGTTTTTCGCCGTTATCGAGAAAAACCGGTGCATATACCACTTCTTTTCTGACGTCCATCTCGGTGGAGGTGGGCAAAGGTAACAGGTTCAGGGTATCGGGCAACTCGCTGAAAGTGGCATCGCCCGAACATCCAAGCGAGTTGCATGAGAAAGTCATTAGCCCGAGGAGCAACACAACACTTCCGCTAAAAAAGAAGAAGAGAATTTTTCTCATAGAATATCATGTTTTCGAAAATAACGATTGCCTGCCATGCCAAAAAAGAGGCCAAGCAGCGTGGGATAGATAATTGCAAAAGCGATAAAAACTTCACGTTTCACGGTATCTAACACATAATAGGAGGCTGCGCCCATCACCGTCAGGTCGGGGTCGAAGAGCACTAAAACAGCGGTGCGAAAGACCTGAAGGGGGTTGAGCATTCCAAACCCAATGACCATTCCGGCATCAAGGCGAAATTTCAGCATCATTCCCATCAGGATAAGGTCGAGAAAAGCGACCAGCAACAGCCAGAGAATGAAAGCCGAACTCACAGCTAAGTCCTGCGAGCTGGAAACTACTGAGATGAACATGCTGATACCCAGAAAGCAAAAAATCATGGACGCCAGCAATGCGCTATAGAGCGAAAACAAATCCCAGGGAACATCGAGCCGGGTGAAGCTGCCATAAATAGCCGCTCCAAACAGGGCAATAAAAACTGGAATATAAGTCATGAGGAATTTGGCGATAAACTTTCCCCAGAAATACCCCGAGAACGACAAAGGAAGTGAAAGCATGAACTCCATAACGTTGGATTCCCTATCGCCCACCACCGAGCGCACTGTGGTGATAAGCACATAAATTGGCAAAATCACCATACTCACTTGCATGAAAGTGACCATCAAACGACTCAGTCCCACAAAGCCAATGATCTGCGATTCGGTAATGCCTGTGGAGAACATCGCCGCAATGAAACCGCCAAAAAGAATGCTATAAGTCCAGAACCATTTTGATCTCAGGCTTTGCCGAATGTCGGCATTCATCACCTGAAACCAGCTTGTCGTCACAATTTTTTTTGCCTGCATCATTTCTGTTCAAATTGAGATAATTATTCCGGCATCAGTCGTGATGCAACATTTTTTTTGCTTTCAGGAATTCTTCACGAAGGGTAATTCCATCGGCAATTCGCTGTCGGGTGGTTTCGAAGTTGTAAGAAGAATCTGTTTTGGTTTTGTGGGCCGCATAACCATATCCCATAGGGGTATGATCGCCAAAGGTAAACCAGGCATCGTACACATTAAGCCACTCGCCCGTTTGACTGTCGGCGATATACGAGACGGCTTCATCGCCTCCAAATTTTTTCCAGTCAGGCGAATCCATATACGAAATCAGGCAGCCCAGATCGTCGAACCAGATGACTTCGCCATGGGTATTGACCGATTGAGCAGAGTAGTTTTTCTCGGCCAGGCCCATCAGGCAAAGTTCACATTTATCGCGGTCGAAATTAATTTCGCGCGGGCTCTGGTCGCGCTTAAGCGAACAGGAAAGTGTCAGCAGTAAAAGTGCTGACAACATCAATATGAGAGAGTTATTCATTGTTTTCATAAGAAATTCATTTTTTGATTAAATATTAATTTGTTTATCGAGTACAATCTCACCAAGGTCCATTTCGACCACACGGTTTACCAAACCAGCGATTTCGTCCATCCTGTGACTGCTCAGAATCATGAGGGTATTGGCCGAGAAGTTTTTCAAATGGTTGAAAAGGATGGTTCTCGCCTGTGGATCTAAGTTTGCTGAGGGCTCGTCGAGCAGCAGGATGTCGGGTTTTCGTCCCAATGCAAAACTGATGAGGAGCTTCTGCTTCATTCCTCCCGAAAGCTTGAAAAAAGGCTTACTGAGGTTTTCTTCTATCATCAGGCCCATTTCATGACAAAGCCCGACAAAAGTATCGGTTGGTGTATGGGTGATGCTTTCAAAAAAATGGAGCAATTCCTTCACTGTCATCTTGATGGGAGGAGGAGTCTGTGGAACAAAACCAATCCGTTTGAGCACTTCGCGGCGGTCGTTACGCGGGTTAAGACCCAGCACTTCGAGGTTTCCTTCGTAGTTATACTGCCCGAGGATACAGCGGATAAGGGTTGTTTTTCCGGCTCCGTTTTGTCCGATCAACGCAATGCGGTCTTTGGCATGAAAACCGACCGAAAGGTTCTTAATGACTTCGTGTTTTTTGAACGATTTGGAGAGGTTTTCGATTTTTATAAAGGTTGCATTTTCTATCATGTGATGTTTCTGAGGTTTAAACAAGTGCCGAAGCACCTTTTACGGCATAATTCAAGGCATTGCCCGGACACACATCCACACACAGGCCGCAGCGTGTGCAGTCGGAGCCGACAAAATGAACATCCTGCGTGGCTTTTCCGCGCTGCACAAACCATAATTCGTGAGGAACAAGGCACACTTTCTGGCACTCGAGGCAATAGCCGCATTTATCGTGTTCGAATTTAATGGCTACAGGACTCAGCTTACCAACAAAGCTCCAGGTTGTTCCGATGGGGCATACATATCGGCACCAGAAACGACGGCTGACAAAAGCTTCGAACAATAACATGGCCAACACCCAAAGCAGCAGCAAACTTGGCCCGTAAATCATTGCTTTGGATACAATGCCCACCATGTTTAGGTCTTCAAAAACTAAGTTACGTGTCAGTACGGCAAGCAACAGAAAGCCAATGAAGAACACCAATTTCAATCCGATATTATAAGTGCGTTCACGGATTTTTTTCTTTTTCACGAGGTAAAGATGCACTTTTTCGGCCAGTTCGGAGAGGAAGTGATAAGGGCACATCCACGAACAATATCCTCTTCCGCCAAAAATGAACCAAAACAAGAGGATGGTAATCAGCCCGATCCAGAAGTTCATGGTCAGATGTCCGATATAACCGGTTGTGGAAGAGATGGCTAAAAGTTGCAAAGCATTGAAAGGATCCATCAGGTAAAATCCAATGAGGCGCGACCCGCTTAGCGAGCCCTCGAGCACAGAGAGATCAAAAGTAAAAGAAACCACAAACAACAGGTTCATAAAAAGAAGGAACCCCCAGCGAATATTACGCCATTTATGGTTTTTCTTTTTTGCATCACGCCACTCGGTATAGCTTATTCCGAGTAAACTATGCGGCAGTTCGTCTTTTGATTTAGGTTTGAGCGGTTCTTTATTTTTTCCGCTGCTAAAATAGTCGTTCAACATGGTTTACAGGATTAAGACGGTTCGACAATAATGCTGGTTTCGCGCGTTGGGCAAACCATGACGCACACGCCGCAGCCGGTGCATCCATCGAGCACTTTCGGCACGAGATTTCCGTTGCTGCGGCTTGGTTCCTGTACGATGGCTTTCGGTCCGATCGGACATTCGGTGATGCACAGGTTACACACTTCGCGGTCGAATTGTTTTTCGGCCAATGGGCTGGCACTGGCATTAGCACTTTCCGGAGCTCGATAAATTCCGCGGAAGTCCGTTCCACGGCTCACACCTTTGAAACCAAGGCCATGATGCGCCAAACAGGTTTCGGTGTTCACCCTTGCTTTACCCATGCGGACAATTTGTTTCATGGCCACTTTTTGCACCTCGAACGGGTTGACTTTTGCAAAATCGGCTCCGGCTTCCTGAGTAGCCTTTTCCACCGCAGCTAAGCCGGCTTCTTTAAATGGTTTGAAGTTAAGCACTGCCGTCGGACAGGTTTCGACACATTGAAGGGCATCGCATGAAAAATCACAGGCCTGTATCCGTGGATTGATATACGGTGTTCCGAAGGCTACACCTTCGCCGGCTTTGGCCAGCTTGATAGCCTGAACCGGACAAATCTGAACACAAAGACCACATTTGATGCAGCCATAGATAAAATCCTTTTCGTTGATCGCTCCGGGGGGCCTCAGAAAATCGGGGCGCACCCTTGCCTGAACTGTGTTGCGGTCAAGCATGAAGGCTCCTGCGCCGGCCAAAGCCAGCGCCCCCGTGGCCACAAGCCCGCTCTTTAAAAAGTTTCTGCGGTTCAATCCGCTGTCTTTTTTCTCCATAATTTCGGGTTTTATCGGTTTCTGTTACAGTAGGTTCTGAAAAATCTTTCTTTAATTTTGAGCTTTTAAAATTATCAAAAAATATAACGCAATCCAATGTTGAAACTAATTCCGGGCTCATAAAACAAGCTTTCTATGCTCATACCACGGTAAGCCCTGCTCAGGTGTTCAACGTAAGTGGCATTGGTCAGGTTTTTCACTGTAAAATTGACTTCAAACGTTTTAAAAACGCGATAAGAACTATAGAAATCTACCACGGTAAAAGCCGGTGTAGTGGATTCGTCGAAGCTGGTGGCCACCCGGTTTTGTGCTGCTGCAAAACGTGTGTTGAGGCGCAGGTCGAATCGTTCGTGCTGATAAGACAGGGCCGAAACCAGGGTGAATGGTGCAATTTCGGCCAAAGGTTCATCCCAGCTCAGGTTTTGTCCGTAGGTATAAGATAGTCCAAGGCTGAAAATCAGAGGTCTGGCAAGCATGAAGTCGGCTCCAAGCTCAAAACCCGTCATCAAAACCCTGTCAACATTGGTAAACACTTTGGTAAACTTTGGCTCTTGACAAGGCAGATACATCCGGGGCAGGGTGGTGTCCACCACAGCCGAGATATAGTTGTGAATCAATGCCACAAACACATCTCCTGAAAGGTGAGTTTTTTCACCTTGTTTTTCGATTCGCAGATCGGCCTGATGGTTTGTTTCGGATTTGAGTTTGGGATTTCCAAGATATTCATAGGCATCCATTCCGATATTGAAATGGTTGATAAACAACTCCGAGAGCTCTGGCGCACGGTTTGAACGGGCGATGGCTACCGACAGGCTGAGATTTTGGGGAAGGTTTAACGAAAGTGAGCTGGTGGCCGATACGTCGAGCCTGTCGGGTGGCAAAATATCGTTTCGATATACCTCGCTGAAGCTTTCTGCAGGGTCGTCAATGGCATAATGCAGGATATCGGTTCTCAGACCAAGATTCCAAAACAGGCTGGGGGTCAATTGTCTTTTGTTTTCAATAAAAATCCCAGCCATCATTTGTTTCGAATCTTGCCAGGTTTTGTCAGTAAAAGGTTTTGGTGGGTCGAAAATTTGTCCGGTACAGGTATTTTTAATCACTGTCCGGTAGCGGTTTCCTTCTTTTGCCAGATGCCGGAAGTCGGCTCCCACAAACAGCATATTTGTTGTTCCGGTTTGCAGGCTTACCTCAGCACGGCCGCCCATAACCATTGCCTTAACGGGTGAAACTGAATGGGTGGCCATATATGCTGGTCGGAGTGTATTGGACATCACATGATCCACAAAACTGCCATATACTTTTGCTTTCACTGCATGAATAGTTTTTCCGGCTTTTACCGAGGCATAGTCCAAAGCGATGATATCACTTTTATCGAGGTCGGCGTCCATGGGCAAACCAGCGTAAAGGATGTTTTCAGCTTTGCTTTGGCGCCAACTCAACTGTAAGCGTTGATTTTCGCAAGGATTATAGCCAAGTTTCACGGCATATCCACTCCGTTGAAAGGATGAGGCAATCTCCTGTCCTTCACCATTTTTATAATTGCCGAAATGTTTATATCCGCCATTGATGCCCAGATCGAATTTTCCCTGGATGGCCTGCACAAACACATTGCTGTAAAAATTATTGCCATTAGATTGAAAACCGGCATCGGCAATGGCTCTCACTTTTTTGTCGCCATAGCGATCAGGTTTTCGGTTGACAATATTGATAATTCCTCCCAGGTTTTGTCCATAACGCACGGTATAGGGCCCTTTGATGACTTCTATTTTTTCAATTTCTTCCATCGCAACCTGCGAGATGGCCGGATCCATCCTGTTAGGGCAGGCATTTGTTGTTTGAACACCGCCATCAATCAGCACATTCAGTTGTCCATATTTGAAACCTCGCAAAACGGGTTCCATACCGTAGTTGCCTCTTTTTTCGACACCAAAACCAATCTGATTGACGAACATCGCACCACCGTCGTGGGCATTTTCCACACGGAGAATTCGTCCGGTAATATTGGTATTTGAGCAGGCAGGAGTCAGCTCCGATTTAACAACAATTTCTTCGAGTCGGATGGTATCAGTCTGGGCCAATCCCGAGGTAATCATGGCCAAAAGTGCGGCGAGTGTGAGTATCGCCAGAACAATTATTTTTCGTTTCATGTTTTTATATTTTTGTTTAAGTTTTTTCACACTATAAAATCGTCGGATTTTTTCAGGTAAAATATCTGAATAACACTTCATGGGAGAACCTAAAAAAGGCCGCCCAAAAGCAATGATATTAATTCCGAAAAAGTAAACTTAAACAAAACGGGGAGGAGGGGAAGGGATTCGAAGGAAACGCACGAAGATGGCGCTGTTGAAAGAAAAAAACTCCCTATCTTCGGAAACAAGTAATGGTGAAAACGGGTTGCTTGAAAACATAAAATACAATACCGGAGATGGCGTCGAGCGCTCGGGCATTATGGGCTTAGTAGCTTTTTCATCGGTTTCTTTAGCCCTTTCGACCAATGCGCGTAAAAAGGTAATGTCGCCCGTCAGCGGTCTATCGCCTGAAAAGATTTGGCTTTCAACAAATGTCACGTCTTTATTGTGATAGCCTACCACAAAAAACCAGCCGGGCAGCCCTAACAACATCACAAATGCCAGGTGAATGAACAACAGATGATATGCCAGCAGCTTACGTATCATTGTTAAAGTGGCAGGTTTTTAAAAATTTCTTCTTTGTTTTCCCATCGAAACATGGGTTTATTGTCGCGCAATACAAATTTTGGCTGCGAAAACGGAGCAAGTCTTTCGAGAAAATCGAGAATCAGAAGCAAGGGTGACCCATAGAAAAATTTCACATTCCGGTTGAAAGACCACAGATGTTCCACATAAGCATAAAGGGAATACGGATTGTCGCCAATATTATCCTTGTCTTTATCAAACCCCTGATAATCATCATAATAGTTATTATCCCACTTGTTCATATTGGCAGTTTTACCTTCGGCTTCCACTTGCACGAGGTTGTTGTGGAAATAGTTTTCTTTAAACAAATTCCCTTCCTGATTGGTATGAAACTTTACACCAACCCCACAAAATGCAATTTCGTTGTTGGCAATGGTATTGATTTTCTCAGGCACAAAGGGCGATACATCCACATGAATGCCTTCGGATGAATAGATGAAACGGTTGTTAAGGATCTGATTGGAAGAAGTTTCTTTCATTCCAAGGCACATCCCGCTCAGGCCGGTCGAATTCATGATGGTGTTTCCGGTCATCACCGTTTGTTCGCTATACATGAGAAAAACTCCAACCGAGTTGTGGTAGAACACATTGTCGGCAATACGGTTGTTGTGCGAATACATAAAATGAATAGAGTAGCGGTTACCTTCGCCCTTATTGGCTATGAAGCTGTTTTCGGATGAATACCACACCACCATATCGCGAACCTGATACCAATAATTATTGGTTATCATATTGTTGCGCGAATACCAAAGCCGAATGGCATCACCTTTCAAGGCCATTGGTCTTCGTGAAAGTGAGCTGATTTCACAGTTCTTGACCACGTTATTGTTTGACTGCATGATATCAACCCCGAACAGACATTCGCGGATAAGGCAATTTTCAACCTGGTTAAAATTGCCTTTTAACTTGATGCCACTATCAATTTTATCATGGGACCCCCCCGATTCGATAATTTCCAGATTGCGGATAGTGACATTATCGGCTTCTACTGTGATGACCGTTCCGGTTTCGCCACCCGAAACCGTTGCGCGGCCTTGTCCGTCGAGGATGATGTTGTTTGTGGTGATGATAGCTGGTCCGATGTAATAGCCCGGTTCGAGCATGATGACCTGTCCGGGCTGGGCTTTTTCAATCAGTTCCTGCAACGATTTGGGAGATGAATCTGACCGATATCCCTGGATTTCGCGGCTAAGCCCATAGTTCCTTTGCGCTTCAAGCTGAATCGCCAACAATGCAAGTGCAAGAATAAAGACTATGCGAAAGATTTTCATTTTTCAAGAGATAACAAGGAAGCCGCTGAAAAGCAGCCTCCTTGTTGATCAATTTGTTTTAATTTGTTTTCAGCGTCTTACGTTTAAGCAGAAACGCAAGCACAAAAGATACAAAAGCGCCTAAAGCGATGAAAAAGCCAAACATTGGGTAAGATTCCGTGGTAAACTGAGCCACTTTACCTTCGCCAAAAACCGTTGGCATAAATGGTTTGATTCCGGCAAAAGCACCGCCTCCATGCAAGCCTAGGTTATGCCCGTACCAATAGAGGTAGAAAATATAAACCGCCAAGAAATAGGCCGGGGTTAAGGCGGCAATCCATGCGGCTAATCCATTCAAACGGCGTGGGGTAGCCATGAAGAAAATACCGCACAAAACAAAGAACACAAAGATATAAGGTGAGCTAACCATCAGTGTATTAAGCACTTTAAGTGCCTGTGGCGTAACGTTTACACGTACTTTCTGGCCGGTCTCATCATATATATCGTGCCCCTCTTCATCTTTTTTTGTGTCGAAAACATAAAAACTGGGATGCGACATATCCTTGGGATTATTTCGTCCTTGCACGATAGGATACATCCCGATAAAGTGATTGATAGCATTCATTTCTACTAAACAATCAGCGCCTTCGTTGGTAGCCAATTCTTCGCGTTCGGCCACTCCCTGACATCCGTTATATACACCATTATATTTAAAGACAATGCGAATCCCTTTGGGATACATATTCTTAGGGTACTGGATACTTTGTAGTGCAACGCTCCAAATCGGCACAAAATAAGTCAATGCAACCAGTGCAATGCCGATGATCGAAAAGATAATATACGTTTTTGATTTCATGGTTTGAATTTTACATCTTAGCGCTATTTGTGGAAGGCAACACCAGCCTGATCCATCATATAGCTGATTGCATCAAATAAGTCCTGTTCTGAACAATCCAAACAATTTCCTTTTTCAGGCATCGCGCCATATTTCCCGGTATAGCCTTGTTTGGCATGGGTTAATAACACATCTTTTCCCTTTTCGGCCATTTCTTCCCAACGTGGTTTATCGTCGAGTGCGGCTGCTCCGGCAACTCCTTTCCAATGGCAGGCAATGCAAGCTTTGTTGTAAACTGCTTTACCATTTTCGAGGTTGGCAACCAGTTCTTTTTTTGCGCTGCCACCGCCGCCACATGCTGTTAAAATAAGGGTAAACAGGATTCCGCTAAGGCTGATTTTCAAGAAACTCTTCATATACAAGTTGTGTTTTTAATGATTATTAATTTGTGAATTTGAACTGTCCAAAGGTACGTCTTTTTTTAACAAGTGACGGGCAAAAGCCCGTCACTTGATTGCAGAAATTACTGCTGACTCATGTATTGGTCTGACTTCGCCTTTAGGTATGTAATGATTTTACCAACGTCTTCTTTCGATACGTTTTGATTAGGCATAGCCAGTTTATAACGCTGACGCATATTGGCGATATCGGGTTCGCTCATGTGTTTTTCGGGATTCATGATCCACGATTTGAGCCAGTCATCGGTACGGCGTTTGTCCACCATCAACAGGTCTGGGCCGTTGAAGTCTTCGCCAAATTTATGACAGGCGTTGCAGCCATAGTTGAGGAACTCCATTTCACCATCGAGCAAGCCTTTCATTTCAATGGATGAAGGTTGGAAAGCCTGCATCTGCATATCAGCCTGTACTCTTTGTGAATATGCCAGCAGTCGTTCGTTGTTGGCTGCTTCGTCAAAGGTAACAGTCATATAGCCTTGCAGTTGGGCGCCATCGGGACTATGGAAAGCATCGAGCAGCAAGGGGAACATCCCGGGTTTTTCGGCTTTGAACTCTAAAGTTGCGGTTTCGCCCGGACGCCAACGATACATCTTGTCATACGAAACAATTTCATACACAAAATGATCGAGATTGGTTTGACCGTGGTTGGTGATGTGCAGCTCTACATTCTGACCCTGTTTCAAAGTGAAGTTAGCAGGTGTAACAACACCATTGTTGATGGTAGCATAAATGTGAACCTTGTTTCCTTTGGCATCCACTTTTTCTTCGCCAATGTTGGTGTAATAGGGTGACTTACTGTCCGTATAGATATTTGTTCCAACGGGATAAATTTCTTCTGATTTGAAATAATCCCTGTGGATGAGGGCGGTATAGTGCGGCTCACCCATTGGCAATGGCATATCATAAATCACCTGCATATTTCCATCTTCGATATCAATCAGCTGGTGGTTCTGTGGGTGAAGCGGGCCAACAGGATTGAAACGGTCAATAGACAGTTTGTTGAGCGAGATGAGATATTTGCCGTGGGGTTTCACATTATCGCCATGTGCGGCAACAAGGTGACCTACATTATAGTGCGACGAAACATAATCAAGCACTTTCAGGTTGATATAATCCCATTTTGTAATGCGTGAGTCAACATAAATAGAGGTGTACACTACTCCGGGTTCTTTATCATACTGATTGTGGAGAGGTCCGAGACCAACTTCAACGCTTCCATGAAGTGCTGTTTCGAGCGAAATAACCGGGATTCCGAAATCGTCAGTTCCTTCAAAGTTTTTCTCTTCGATGGCCTTCATGATTTTCTCAAATGAATAAACCCAGGCATGCGAGTCGAGTTTACCAGCTACGATAATATATTTTCCATCGGGGCTAACATCAACACCATGAGGCGATTTGGGTTCGGGAATAAGGTAAAGCATATTGTTTTCAACAGCTGTCTGAATCGGGATCACCTTATGATTGTTGATGGTGACATATTTTCCGGCTTTCACAAGTTCTTCAGCCTTTTTCCAGTTTACAACGTGCAGATAGTCCACGTCGCGCGAAGAGCATCCGGCCTCAAATGGGGGGCGTCCGCTTTCGATTCCGCCAAAATACATTTCTGTACAGAATGAGTTGGTGAACGACCATCCATAGCTCACAGCCTTACCCATATCGGAAAGGTCCTGGGTATAAGGTGGAAACTCAACTGAGAAAGAGTTTTTCTCGTCCACTTTTCCGGTTTCGTTGTCAAACTTCCAATAGGTATTTCCGCCTCTCCAATATTTTTTGAAGTTGGATTCGGTCAGCGGATGATATTTACGGTCAATTGGAGCGGGATATTGGGATGATTCCACAAAATATTCCGAGTTTGGCGTGAAGAAGCAACCACCGTGATTGCTGCGATAGAGCGGGTTGTTGACGATTTGTTTCAATTCCCAGTCTTTGAGCGAGATGATGAATACGCGTGGATTGGCTTTGTCGTTGATGACAGCCCATCTTCCATTGTAACCGCCATCAGTTTCCGAGAATCCGGGGTGGTGGGTGTCGGCCCAGTCAATGGTTTGGCCGTCAATATATCCGGTTTTGAGCATTTCCAGCGATTCTTTGCTATAACCATAACCGTTGATGGGTTGTTTTGTAGATGTGGGCACATATTTGAGCAACCTCATCGAAGGAACGGAATACATAATCATATTACCGGCCTGTCCGCCCGAGTTCAGGGCAATGTATTCGTCTTCAATATTGTCGGGAGTGAAGGTTTTAGCTGCTGCCAGCACATCATCGGCATTGAGGCCACGACGTTTGACAACATCACCAAATGATTCCTTCCCATAGGGGGCGCCTAATTGATCTCCGCCGGTGCCCTTGCCTTTCTTGCCGCAACCTGGTACGATGAGCATAAGGATCATCGCTGTCAGAAACAGGGCAGCTATAGAATGAATAAGATTTCTTTTCATATTATTATTCAATTGCTTATTTAACATTTGTGATCCTTAATTATTTATTGATGAGCTCAGAAAGCAGTTTTTTGGCACGCAGACCAACGTCGGCTGTTTTCACCTGATATTGCCAGTATTGTTCGGCCCACAGGAATGCATCGCGCCATTTTCCTTCGGCGGCATAGCGTTCGTAGTTTGCTTTGGAGGTCTTGGCTTGTTCAAGCTGGTCGAAGGCGTCCACTACAAGGGCTTCAACATAGGGATATTTTTCGTATTTGTTTTCCTTCAGATAAGCAACAACGCTATTGATGACTTCCTGAGTTTCGTTGATAACCTTGATTTTATCCTCGTAGTTTTTCTTGTACTGTTCGAGTTCTTGCGGAGTTAAAGCTGCTTCCTTTGCTTCTTCGGGCGATGGTTTGTAGCCTTTAGGCCTTACTAACAGAATACCCTCCATTTCGAGGTGGAGTGCCGAGCAGAATTCCGTGCAATAATATGGGAACACACCGGCTCTGTTGGCTTTAAAGGTGAGTGAGGCGGTTTTTCCGGGCTCAAAGCTGCCGTGGATTCCGTAGGTTGAAACGGTGAAGCCGTGGGTTTCGTCTTCGGCACGTTCCAGATTGGTCAGGTGGAATGTAACCACATCGCCCTCTTCCACTTCAACAATTTCGGGGGTGATGTGCGAGCGGATAAGGGTTCCGAAAACGTGTACTCTATTGCCTTCGCGTTCAATTTTTTCCTGGCCGGCCACAGTGCGATAGCGCGAAATCTCACCCGTGCGGGTGTTGGTTCCCAAAGGATAACGGATAATCGGTTTGATAGTGGTGCGCAGCACACTCACAGAGCCATAAAGGTTGGATTGTGGGATGCTCATGGTGTAAATATCACGCATTTCGTCGGACGAGATATCAATCAGGTGCTGATAGCTCGGACGGGTAGGCCCAATATTGATGTGTTTGTCGTAGAGGCCTTCTTTATCAGTCACAGTAAGGTAGTTGGAGTGTGGCTCAGCCGAATTTCCCTGTGGAGTCATCAGATGGCCCGGACGGAAACTCAATGCCAGTTCACTTTCTATCTTCAGGTCTTTATAGTTCCAACGAACGATTTTTTTGTCATTGAAAGCCGAAGCATAGGCTACGTTTTTCCGATAGTCGAATGCGATATCCATCACTTTCTGGCCGAGTGCGAGTTTGCCGTATTGTACAGCTTCGGTATTGAGCGTGGGGATTCCCAACACAGCCTGGCCAAATTGTTTTTGGTCTAAAGCAGCTTTGGTTTTTGCAAAGTCGAACACTTGTGCTTCGTCGGCAGCAGTGATGAAGAAATTGCCCGTCGGGTCGGTTTTCACGCTTCTTGCCGGGGCAGCGATCGGAATCAGAGCGAAAGCACCGGCATCCACCAAATCCTGTGTCGAAACCAAAGCCATATCGTTCAGCTTGGTAGTTTTCAGCTTAGCGGCTTTTTGATAATCAAACACATACACATAGTGGTTGTTTTTAAAGCTGGCCAATCCAACAACAAGTCCGTTTGAGGCAGCGCGGCCGGCATCGAAATAATCGAGGGTGAACGGTGGCAACTCAACCGTGAACGATTCTTCTTTGATTAAACGCCCGATGTGATGGCCAGTTCCGGCAGCATCTTCGCTGTCGTGGAATTTCCACATGGTGATTCCCGATTTGAAAGTTGATTCATAATCGTTGTCAACTGAAGCAATTTTTTCGTTCCAGGGAGTGGGGAACTGACTGGTATGAATCACATATTCGGTATTGGGAGTTACGGCTACTCCGGGGAAAGTACTCACAAAAAATGGATGCATGAGCACTTGTTTGGTTTCAAAGTCATCCAATCCGAGCAGGGCGATACGCGAGTTTCCGCCATCGGTGTAGAAGAGATATTTACCATCATATTTGCCACCGGTTTCGCTTAAAGCAGGAAATCTCATATCGCCATAGCCTGGCAAAAGGTTGTCGTTCGTACCCTTTTTAAGCATTAGTGTACTTTCGTCGTCAAATCCATAACCCTGCCAGGGCTCGGGTGAAAATACGCCAACGTATTTGTAGATACGCATAGAAGGCAGCCCATATACGACCATGGTACCTGAATTGCCGGAGCCAACGAAAGCAAAATATTCGTCGCGTCCGCCTCTGGGCATAAATGTTTTGACAGCCGAGAGTACATCGTCGTCCGTTAAGCCTCTTTTTTTCTTCACATCAGCAAGTGATTGCTGCGCGATGACTTCAGACGACACCATACAAACCATCAGTAACAATGCCAACAGCGTTGATAGCTGTTTAAATGTGTGTTTCATATGAATAAAGATTAGTTAATGGTGTTTATTAGATTAAAAAAATGTGTGCAAAAGGTAAAAAAACCAGATCTGTCTATATTCAAGGTGCGTAATGCGATAACAAAGCTAAAAGCAACCGCCTGTTCACACAAAAAAAAGAAGTTTGAAATCCTGAATTGCAACTACTTGAAAATCAATATTATTTAGAACCATTCTAAATAATTTGCTAAGCGCCTATTAATTCGTTATTTCGTTACGTAAATATTCATTTTCGACAAGGCAGGCGGAATCTAAGTTTCAAAAATAGAATCATAAAAACTTGTTTGAATTCCTGAATTCGACTATATTTGTACAACAAACAAATCAATCGAAAGGCAAAAAAAAAGAATCACCGAAAAGAACGAATTTCTTTCATCCAAGGTTTCGCAACATGGAAGTGTTTAACCATTCATTATGGTTGCTGGTCAGTTACCAGAATTTAGGTTTTTTCGTTTATGGAATTTCGCTTTTTGCGAAAGAAAAACGTAATGCCGAATTGTTTTTTAGTTTATGTTGCTTTTTTATTGGTGTTGATATTTTTTTGTTTCACCTTTTGTTCTTTTCACATCATCAAGCACTTTCCCAGGTTATTCCGTTGTTGACTGCAACGGTCTTTTTACCCGTGCCGTTTTATTTTCTTTTCCTGAAAGCCGATTCCGATCATGATTTTCGTTTTCGCCCTATTGACGGATTTCATTTTCTACCTTTTTTTGTTGGTCTGACGGTTTTGTTTGTCCTTTATATAAATGACCTTCATCGTTTGCCGGTTATTTTTAACTCGCATTACATCAGTATATTCATTTTGCTTCAATGGGTGTTTTATTATATTAAAATCATCCGACTTATTCCAAAAACACAACAAACCTCACCTGAACGCCAGCGAAACTATTTAATGACCCTCTTTTCGGTCAATGCCTTTTTTGTGATGATGGTTTTATTGCTCGGGCGCGAATTTTTCCTGATTTCGGAAAGTCTGCATATTAGCTCTCTTTATTTGTTGTTGGTAGTCATTTTAAATCTGATTGTTGTTTTTCATGCATTTCGATATAAAAAGAAGCAGATTGAAACTCAACTGAATACAGTTAACAACCCTGAATATGAATTCGAGATCAAAGACAAATACATTTCTTCGCCTATTCACGATGACACCAAAAAGGCTCTGATTGCAGGCCTTGAGAAATATTTCAGTGAAAAAGAGCCCTATCTCAATTCGAAGTTATGTGTGGACGATGTGGCTCGTGAGCTGGGTACAAACAACAAATACCTGTCTCAGACCATCAACGAGCATTACGGAAAAAACTTCACCAGTTTCGTGAATGGTTTTCGTTGTCAGCGGGTGATTGAATATTTTGGTATGGAAGAGTACGAAAACTTCAGTTTAGATGGTATTGCCGAATCGGCTGGTTTTCAAAGTCGTTCCACTTTTGTTGCGGCTTTCAAGAAACATACCGGTCAGCTCCCGTCCGTCTATCGAAGCGAATTGAAAAGAAAAACAAAGGAGGCCTAATTATTTATTTCTGTTTTTTGCCAATTACACCATTATTCTAAAACAATCGGAAATCAGAGCTGTTGATAACATTGAATGATGATGTGATGTCTGTTTTTGAGCAAAATTTTTGTTTTATTTGTATTTTAATGCCTCGATTTTTCAAACTTAGGTGTTGATTTTTTGCAACTTATTGATTATTTGCCACATACAAACTCATCCTTATGAACTACTCCAAAGCAAAATCTGTGAAAGAAATTTCCATTGAAGGGAAGCGATATCGTTATGCCTCGCTCAAAGGACTTGATGATGCCAAAGTGCAGCGTTTACCTTTCAGCATTCGAATCCTGCTTGAGAATGCCCTTCGCAATTACGATGGTTTCAGCATCACCGATGAGCACATCTCCACTTTGCTCAACTGGAAACCCGAAGCCGTTGACCGTGACATACCCTTTATGCCGGCGCGCATACTGATGCAGGACTTTACCGGAGTGCCGGCAGTGGTGGATATGGCCTCGCTTCGGGCCGAGTTTGTCAGGCATGGGAAAGACGGGCAACGAATCAATCCGGCCATTCCAGTGGATTTAGTAATTGACCACTCGGTTCAGGTTGATTTTTTTGGTACTGATTATGCCTACGACAAAAACGTAGCTCTAGAGTTTGAACGCAACAAGGAGCGTTATGAACTGCTGAAATGGGCGCAAAAAGGACTTCGCAATTTTACTGTTGTCCCGCCGGGTATGGGCATTTGTCATCAGGTGAACTTAGAGTATCTGGCCAAAGGCGTTGTTGAGCGTGAAGGTTGGCTATTTCCGGATACTTTGGTAGGGACGGATTCACATACACCCATGGTGAATGGCATTGGCGTTGTTGGCTGGGGAGTTGGTGGCATCGAAGCGGAGGCAGCAATGCTCGGACAGCCAATTTTCTTTACCTGCCCGCAGGTTGTTGGGTTGAAACTCACCGGTAAAATCCCTGAACAATGCACGGCCACCGACTTGGTGCTCACCATCACACGCCTGCTGCGCAACGCCGGCGTTGTCGGAAAATTTGTAGAAGTCTTTGGCCCTGGACTCGATCATCTGACAGTAACCGACAGGGCTACTATTTCCAATATGTCGCCCGAGTTTGGCTGCACCATCACCTATTTCCCCGTTGATGGACGCACCTTGGACTATATGCACGCCACCAACCGTCCGCCGGCTTTAATCAATATGGTGGAAACCTATTGCCGCGAAAACCTTTTGTGGCGCACAGGCAACGAAGAAATTGTCTATTCGAGCCTTGTTGAACTCGACCTTTCAAGTCTTAAGCCAACTGTTTCGGGGCCAAAACGTCCGCAAGACAAAATTCTTGTAGAAGAATTGGGGGATAAATTTGGTGAAATCCTGAAAAATGAATTTCGTCGCGACTATCAGCCCAAAAACGAAAGGGCTGAATTTGCCATGTTGATTGAAGGCGGATCAGGGACAGAGTTCACTTTTGGCAAAGTGCCCATGAGCGGACAATTAAATTCCGACGTGATTGTGGACAACAAATTGCGTTCGGTCAGAATCAGACAATCAAACAAAGAATTTGTGCTAAGCGACGGAAGCATTGTGATTGCTGCCATCACCAGTTGCACCAACACTTCTAATCCTGCGGTGATGGTCGGAGCCGGTTTGCTGGCACGCAAAGCCATCGAAAAAGGCCTTCGCACCAAATCGTGGGTAAAAACATCTTTGGCACCAGGTTCAAAGGTGGTTACCAAATATTTAGAGCGTTCGGGATTAAATGCTGACCTTGACGCTTTGCGTTTTCACACGGTTGGTTACGGTTGCACTTCGTGTATTGGCAATTCGGGGCCACTTCCACCGGCCATTGCCACTGCCGTTGACAAAGGTGAGTTAGTTGTGGCTTCGGTACTTTCGGGCAACCGCAACTTCGAAGCACGTGTTCATCCACAAGTGAAAATGAATTTCCTGATGTCGCCCATGTTCGTTGTGGCTTACGCGCTGGCCGGGCGGGTAGATATAGACCTGATTCACGATCCCATTGACCTCGATCCAAACGGACAACCGGTTTATTTGAAGGACATCTGGCCTTCGCGCGACGAAATTCGGCAAACCATTGCCAGTTGCATGACACAGGACGATTTCAAAGAAGTGTATGATGTGATCTTCGATGGTTCGCATGATTGGCAAAATCTTGAAGTGAGCTTGAAGCAAAATTTTGAATGGGATAAAAACTCCACCTATATCAAAGAAGCGCCATTTTTCGAGAACCTGAAAGCCGAACCTGATCCGGTTTCCAATATAGAGAACGCCAGAGTTTTGTTATATCTGGGCGATTCGGTAACGACCGATCATATTTCGCCGGCAGGTTCGTTTGGCGAAAAATCACCGGCAGGGATTTATCTGAGTCAAAACGGCATTGCTCAAGACGACTTCAACTCGTATGGCTCGCGGCGAGGCAACCACGAGGTGATGATGCGAGGCACTTTTGCCAATGTGCGTATCAAAAACAAAATCACGGATAAAGAAGGTGGTTTCAGCCGCTATTTCCCGACAAACGAGCAGATGAGTGTATTCGACACGGCCATGGCCTACCAAAAAGACGCTACACCCCTCATCATCCTCGCCGGGAAGGAATATGGTTCGGGCTCCTCGCGCGACTGGGCAGCCAAAGGCACTTTCCTGTTAGGCGTGAAGGCTGTGATTGCCGAAAGTTTTGAACGCATCCACCGCAGCAATCTCGTGGGAATGGGCGTGGCGCCTTTGGTTTTTTCCGAGGGAGAGAATGCTGCATCGCTGGGTTTAGATGGCAGTGAAAGTTATCACATCATTGGACTGGCTAACGACCTGATACCACACAAAGTGTTGGATGTCACCGCTTTGCATCCATCTGGCAAAGTGACAAAGTTTAAGGTGTATGCCCGTTTCGACTCAGAAATTGAAATTGAATATTTCAAAAATCAAGGCATCTTACAATACGTGCTCAGGCAATACCTCAAAAGTTAGAAACATAGCGAGGATTGTTACCGAAGTTTAAAAAACGCTAAAACCTTTGCCAGCAGCGAAAAAGGCAAAGATTATTCGTGTTGATAAACAAGTTTTTTCTTAGTTTTCTTTACCCAACCGAAAGATTTTTAACGAAGTTTTTAACTTTGCTACTTTTAAGTCGCATTTATGGAAATTCGAATTGTCGCCTTGGTGCTGTTTTACATCTTCACCCCAATTCTTGTCTTGCATCTTTGTCATCGCATACCCTTTCTGAATAAGTTGGGATCGGTGATTGTGGCATACATTTTAGGATTATTGCTCGGCAATATCGGGCTGTTGCCCTCGATGGGGCCGGTGTTGAACGAGATGATGGTGTTGAATCCTAAGACCGAAGCCGGCGAAGTGACAGCTCTTCTCGAAGCAGGCCGCATTACGGATAGTCAGGTGCTGGCATATCACATTTACAAGCTGCGCGACCTGCTGATGAGCATCACCATTTTGCTGGCCATTCCGTTGATTTTATTTTCGGCCAATGTCCGCCAATGGGGACAAATAGCTGGCAAGGCATTGGCAGCTTTACTCACCGGCATTGTTTCGGTAGTGCTGATGGTGGTGGTTGGTTTTTTCATTTTTCGGGGTTTTGGCATGAGTGACCTCTGGAAAGTGTCGGGGATGCTCATCGGCGTTTATACCGGAGGCACGCCAAATTTAGCCTCTCTCAAAATGATGCTCAATGTGGATGCCAACACTTATATATTGACGCATACCTACGACCTGATTATCGGCGCGGCTTATCTTTCGTTTTTGATGAGTGTCGGTCAGCGTCTTTTCAACAAAGTGTTGCCAGCCTATCCTTATAAGCAAGATGATGTTCGCATTCGTGATTTAGATGGGAAAGACCCGTTTTGGGGGATTTTCCGCCGACCGGTTTTTGTTCCGTTGCTCAAGGCCTATGCTGTGGCCATTGGTATTTTTGGGATTTCCATCGGGTTGAGCACACTGGTTCCAGAAAGTCTTACGATGGTAATTGTTATATTGGTTATCACCACTTTAGGGATTTTGGTGTCGTTGTGGCCGGCCATTAATAAGATTGACAAGACCTTTGAGTCGGGCATGTATCTCATCCTCATTTTTAGTCTTGTGGTGGCCTCGATGGCCGATGTTCGAAGCTTTGCCGGCATCACGCCGGGCTTGTTTGGCTATATCACCTGGGCTGTGTTTGGTTCGTTGGCCATGCAGGTGGTTTTTGCCCGCTTTTTCAAGATAGATAGTGACACCGTCATCATTGCTTCCACGGCCTTGGTTTGTAGCCCGCCCTTTGTTCCGGTGGTGGCCGGAGCTTTAAAAAACAAGGAAATCATCGTGCCGGGAATCACCATGGGGGTCATCGGCTATGTGGTGGGCAACTATTTAGGGTTTATTGTTGCCAATGTTTTAAAGTTTTTTTAACTACTTGTAGGATACTGATTTAAGGCATCAGGAAGAAGAAAGATAGCCGTATTTTTCGGCATAGCGACTTAATCCGATCACCGATTTGGCTTTCGTTTTGCTGAAGATATAGCAGTGAATACCGTTTTTATTTGGTTCCTGTTTTTGATTTTGCTTCGTCAATCAACTGATTCGCTTCTGTTTGTGCTTTTTGCATGAGATTGTCCGACTGTTTACGGGCTTCGGCAACTACTTTTTCTGCTTGAAGGTCTGCTTCTTTCCTGAGTTTGTCGGCGGCTTTTTTAGCTGCAATTTCGGCCAACGGGCCATTCTTTTTCCCTTCAGCCAACAACTGAAAAGCTTGTTTGTCGGCTTCGGCACGTAAACTGTTGGCCGTTTCTTCGGCTCCTTTCACCATTCCATCCGCACGTTTTTGTGCTTCGCTAAGAATATTTTGTGCTTTCTGTTGTGCTTCGGCAAGGAAGCGGTCGGCTTCGGCACGAAATTTGGCTTCTGCTTCGTCTTTCTTTTGTTGCAGGGTTTCGCTAAGCTGTTGCTTCATCTGGTCGGCAATATTGGTTGCCATGGTCTTCAGATTCGTACTGATGATAGGGTTGGTCAAAGTTCCGTTAATCAGTACAATCACCGGTATTACTTCACCTGGTGTAAATTGGGCGCCTTTGCTGTTGGCTGCTGCCACAAGCTTATCGAGCACTGCATTGGCGGCGCCTCCAAATTCAGCACGTGGAATATTGAGCTGCAACACATATTCCATCGTCTGATCGAATGAATTCCAACCAGAGATTTCGGCTTTGGTCTTTCCAAAATTTGTTTCAAACGGCTTGACAAATACTTTCCCTTCGTGCATCTCGAACGAGAGATTGATTTGGCTGACGACCCATTGTCTAAATTTTTCGATTTTTAAAGCATCGGCCAATTTGTTGAAACTGCTCACATTGTTGAATGTCAGTGCCGGCGATTGGAGATTTCCGTTGCCGTTGAGGGTAGAAAAAACAGGCATCATCTTTCCGTCGAGGTCGGTTTTCAACTTAAGCTGTGTGCTTACCTTCCCCGAAGTGAGCCCCGCAATCGGGGACAGCTTCTCGATGGTGTTGAAAGTGAGGAAAGCTTGTTGTGCATCCACATCGCGCACATCTATTGTAAAATCAAGCGTAGGCTTATCTTTCACAATGGTTGAATATGAGCCGTTCAACTTTAGATTACCATCTAATATCTTCATTTGCACATCATTAAAAGACAAGGTGTTGTCCTTAATCCTGATCTGCCCATTGAGATCGTGAATATCCATTTTATCGTAAATCAGATGGGCAAATGATGCGGTGAGCGCAAAATCAACTCCTGCCGGCACTTCGATGATTCCTATTACCGTTGTGTCGGGTTGTGCTTCGGGTTGCGATTGGTTTTGAAGAAAGTCGTTTGCATTGAAATAATCTGAGCTAAGGTTGAGTTGTCCTTTCAGTTCTCCTTTTCCGAAGGCATAAGCCATCAGATTTTCAATTTTTCCTCTGGCCTTCAGATTGTTTTTTCCGATGGCAGTTCTGAGTGTGGACAGCTCGGCCACTGAGGGGCTGAGATTCAGCAAGGCTTCACTGATGACAAGTTTTTCGGGTAAAAAGTTGTTCGTCATATTCAGGTCGTTGACGGAAAAATGGCCTGAGGCATCAAAGTCGGAATATCGTCCGCTCTCGATAGCCGAAAGGTTCCCTTTTGCTTTCAGATTGGCTTCAATGATTCCGGAGAATGTCATACCATCGTCTAAAGGATAGAAACGACTCACATCGCCAAGGTTGAGTTTTCCAAGGAGATTTGCATCCACATATGGATCGCTCACCGGCGTTTTGGCCATCAACCTAAGGTCAACCGGATTTTCCCCCAGCTCGAAATGAAAGGCGGAAATGTCGATCACTGTAGCATCGGCGCCGTTCCCATTGTTGGCCACCCGAAGCGTCAGTCCAATATTTTTAACTGCCTCTGGCAGTGAGGCATAGCGAAACATGGCATCGTTCACCTGAAGGTTGAGGCCAAAGCCCGGAAGGCTTGTTTCGCTGTAAAGGCCTTTGACATATCCTTGAAAAGCCATGTTTCCTTCGGCCTGAAGATTCTCAAAATCTTTGGCATAGAGTGCAGGAACGAGCGAAAGAAAACTACGGAAATTATTCTTTTCCGCTTCAAACGCAATATCCATTTCATAACCCTGATCGGGCATGGCAAAAAATCCGGCGGCGGTCATCACTAATTCGTTCAGCCTGAGCCGTGCACCTTCGAAAGTAAATTTCCAGTTGTCGAGATCGGCGCCTATCATGGCCGAAAACTGTCCTTTGGCCTTTTTTACATAGCGTAAGCCATTGTAATCAACATCAATCAAATTGGCTTTTGCTTCGGTCATCAGATTGGAATTGGCTACCGAAAGATCGCCGCTCATCCGAATACTTAGTCCGTCCAACACGGCACGCATAGGAAAAGTCGCATCGTCGTATATCAATCGTCCGTTCACCACTTCCATCACCCTGAGTTTAGCTTTGAACACGGATGGTGTTTCAGCTTTGCCGGCTGACTCTTCCACCGGTTGGGTGATGTCCCAGTTCACCCTGACTTCGTCTAAAGCCTTGAGTTGAAGATATGGCTCAGACAGCTTCACCGTTTTTATATCATAAGGCCCTCTCCGCATTAAGCTCCCTAACCCGATGCCTATCCTGAGTCTGGGAATAAAAATCAGGGTATCGCCCGAAAAAGCTTCGGTACCCGTGAGGCTCAACCGGGTGATTTCCAATGATAAATTGGGGAAACTGCGAAAAAACGAAAGGCTCACCTTGTCGAAATCCAAATGTGCCCGAAGCTGTTGATTGGCTGTGGTTTTGACAGCCTCCATAATTTTGCCTTTAAAAGCGAATGGAAGTACGAAAAGAGTGATGACTAACAGCGTTAAAACAATCCCTGAAATTTTGAAAATCTTTTTCATGGTTACAGATTTATCGGACTCAAGTAAAACGACTTTTGCACAAACTTATTTCACTGTTTATCAACATATTGCTGTTGATTATCAAAAAATCATACAGCATCCTGCCATTTAGCTTGTGCCGTACAAAAGTAGTGATTATCTCCCCCGTGGCTGCCGTTCTGGTTTCAATGATGAGAAATAAAAGTTGTTCTGTGAAAAGAAAATAGCCGTCAGCGAAAACTGACGGCTATTTCAACAAAAGTTCACATCATCGTTATTGAACTATCAGTTTCTTTGTAATGGTATTGGAACCAGCTTTGACGTTCACAAAATAAATTCCGCTATTCAAATCCGTCAAATCAAACCGAAGTTTATGCGGTCCGCCATAACCTAACATATAAGTATTAAAATAGACTTGCTTTCCAACTAAATTCACGATACTGATATCGGCTTTTGTCGTTTTGTTAACATTGACAACAATCTGAGTCTCAGTAGTTGCAGGGTTTGGCCACAATTGATCAACCGTTAGAACAGAGGCCGGTTTTTCAGTCATCCCCACCACTAAATTAAGGGGTAAATACACAATATTATTGTCATTTATTGCATGTTCTTCGAACCGGGTAGCGTTGCCGGGGATATTGTCCGATTGATAAATCACATGCAGCTTATTGGTCACTGTAGGCGATGCAGATGGCCAGACACATTCCGTAAACATGTGGAAGATGTCGGATGTCAGGTCAACCTGTGGGCTCCAGCTCTGGCCATAATCTTCGGAGAAACGCATCCAGATATGCCGGTAGTTGTAATCGTCGGAAGAAACAAAACCTAAGGTGACCGCCGAATAAAATGCATACAGGATTTTGCTGTTGTGATCAAACACCAATTGTGGCATGGAAGTGAGGGAAGCCTGATATTTTGCAATACTGGCCAGCTCATCTACTCCATTGTCGTAAACTTCGGCAAGAAGATACATTGGGTTCATACTGACAAGGTTGAGGATACTGTCGGTGAGCGCGGTACTATCCATGGGAGGCATGGTTTCATTCCAATAGAGCAATCCGTTTGAGTAAGGATAATAATTTGTGGCGCCACCCGAACCATCGGCCGAGTGGATCATTCTTCCAACAGCCACATGTACGCGTCCCTGATCGTCAAGAACAGCATGCTGATAGCCGTCAATACCTCCATGTTTTGGCAATGGCACTTCATTCCCAAAAGCCGGGATGGGCGCTTCATAATATTTCATGCTCTCCCAGGTATCACCGTTATCCGTTGATTTGAGTACAATGCCATCGGCTAAAAAGTCACCGACAATGAATGCAATTGTTTCGCCCACCGGTGCAGCCCAGGCATAAACGTCGCCTCCAACACCATGGATTTCGCCTGCTGCCAAACCCGGCAATATCTCATTTTGCGGATTCCAGGTTTGTCCGCCGTCGGTAGAGCGGCTATAAAGCAGGGCTCCTTCTAAGCCTTGATAGCTGGCATCGAGGGCAGCAATCACATGAATGGTGGTATGGTTCACACCACTCGTAATCATTCGGGGCCAGAGTAGGTCCTGAAATCCGGCAGGTCCTTGCAAATAGAAAGTGTTCCAGGTTCCGGTACCTTTGTTTTCGCGCCAGCTAAAAAGCAGACCCTGGGTTCCGCCGGTATGTGTACAAACGATTTCGCCGTTTTCACCATAGGGTTGGTAGTTTGCCCAACCAGTACGTGCCGATTCGATTCGTGCTGTTGGTGCCGGCCCCCACGAGGTGCCATTGTGATAATTATAGCCTGTACCCCGATCAGCAAATGACGGATCGTTCATCCCATAAACCCAAACGGCTCCAATTGTACCGTCCGGATGTGCATAAATACGTGGCGGAACAGCAGCATTCGATGCCAGATCATAGCGGGTTTGGCCAATAACGATGTCGGCATCTTTTACATTGGATACATAGGGGTTCGCTTCGCCGGAAAATTCCGGAAAATATTCAGCAACCGCCTTTGCTTTTTGCATCATTACTTTCTCGAGGCCTGTAGCCTGTTTCAAAAAAGGGGACTGTGCCATTAAGCCTGCCGAAAGCATGATTGTTACGATTGAGAGTAAAAGTTTTTTCATATCGAAAAGTTTTGGTTAGAAAAATAATTGGTAAAAGTTCAAGATAAGAAGCGTGTTTCGTGGCTAAAAATACAAACGGTTTAAATAAAAAGCAAACTTTTAGGCTTCCAAATATTTTGTGAATACAGCTTTTCTTCAAAACAAACGAAATTGCACATTACGCAAGGAGTAAAAAGATGATCATAAAACGTTGATCGATTTATCAAAGTAATTTCTGTAAATAGCTCATTTATTGATGATTAGGATAAAATGATTTTTAGGAGGAATATTGTCTATTTTTGCATTTTAATTCCAACTACGATGCAAACCCTTTATCCTTTTAAGTTTACGCCTTTATTCAAAGAAAAAATCTGGGGTGGAGATAAAATAAAAACTCAACTGGGAATGGATTTCGGAACCTTGCCCAATTGCGGCGAGGCTTGGTTGCTTTCGGGGGTCGAAGGTAACCCAAGCTTAGTCAGCAATGGCTACTTAGCCGGCAATGAACTGAATGAGTTAGTCGAGGTTTTTATGGGCGATTTGACGGGCGAAAAAGTATATGAACGTTTTGGCGATCAGTTCCCCATTCTTGTGAAGGCGATTGATTCAAACGACTGGCTTTCGCTTCAGGTGCATCCCGATGACGAATTGGCCCAAAAACGTGGCATAGGTTTTGGTAAAACCGAAATGTGGTATGTGATGCAGGCCGATGAAGGCGCACAGCTCATCAGCGGTTTCAACCAAAAAGTGAGCCCGGAACAATATCTCAGACATTTGGAAAATAAAAGCATTAAAGAAGTCATGAATTTTGAACAGGTGAAAAAAGGCGATGTGTTTTTTATCCCTGCCGGACGAGTTCACGCCCTTGGCCCCGGAACTCTGATTGCCGAGATACAGCAAACCAGCGACATCACCTACCGCATCTACGACTGGGATCGCACCGATGAAAACGGCAAAGGCCGCGAACTCCATATCGAAGAAGCCATGGAAGCCATTGATTACAGTGTGTTGCCCAATTATAAAACCCCATACCATCTGGTCGAAAGCCATAGCGAAAATTTAGTCAGGACTCCGTTTTTTACAACCAACATACTGAATATCAACCAAAAAACAGAGAAAGACTATTCGGATCTCGATTCTTTTGTTATCTTATTCTGTACCGAGGGCGAGTGTACAGTTGTAAGCCACGATCTACAGCTTTCACTCAAACCGGGAGAAATTATTCTTATCCCAAACCTGATTGAAAACATTAGTCTTATACCATCAAAAAACACCACTCTGCTCGAAGTATATATTGAATAAGCCTGCAACCTTTCGCCCACAGCGGTTGTCATGCACCCATGAGTAACTTTTAACATCATTTTATTCGTTTTACACAAAAGCTCCCATTATGAAAAAACTTTTGTTTATCCTTTTGCTGCTCGTTCCGATGAGCCACCTCTTTTCACAGGAAAGCCAATTGCCCAAAGTGAACATTAAAACACTAAACGGACAAAGTTTCAATACGGCCGACATCAAAAATGATGGCAAGCCGATTATTCTGAGTTTCTGGGCATTATGGTGCAAACCATGCCAAAAAGAGTTGGATGCCTTCAATGAAGTATATGAAGATTGGCAAAAGGAAACCGGCTTGAAAGTGGTTGCCGTTTCTATTGATGACTCTCGTTCCACCGCAAAAGTGGCTCCTCACGTCAAAGGAAAAGGTTGGGAATTTGAAGTGCTGCTCGATCCCAACGGCGATTTCAAACGTGCCATGAATGTGAATATGATTCCTCACACTTTCCTCCTCGATGGAAACGGCAAAATCGTTTCACAACATACTGCCTATTTCGACGGCGCTGAACAGGAACTTTACCAGAAAGTGAAAAAACTTGTTGGTAAGAAATAAACCGGCCTACTCTTTTCCCATCAATAACCCAATCGCATGAAAAAACTACTGTTCACCATCACAGCCCTGCTTTTTAGTATGGTTGTGAGCGCACAGGATATCTTTGACAACGCCTCTCTTCACGGGAGCTTTCAAACTGATGTACAGTTTTACAGACCCGATGCTGCTATTGGAATCTATGATTCCACCATTGCCGGGCGTAAAATCGGCATCAACGGATTTACCAATCTTACCTATACCCTTGGCAAGTTCAAAGCCGGCTTGCGCTACGAAGCCTTGTTAACCCCTTTGGCAGGTTTCGACCCACGTCAGGAAGGCAATGGTTTCCCTAATGTTTGGGTCAACTACAACACTGATTTTATTGAAATTACTGCAGGTAACTTCTACGAGCAGTTTGGTAACGGCCTTGTATTTCGCACCTATGAAGAATGGACTCTTGGTTACGATAACTCGATGAACGGAATGAGGGTGGTGTTGTTCCCAACCAAAGGCCTAACCCTGAAAGGCGTTTATGGTAGTCAGCGTTTCTTTTGGCAAAAATACGAGCGTAACAACCGTGGTCTTGTTCGCGGCGCCGATGCCGAGTTTAGTTTCAACGATGCTTTCAGCAAACTCGACGAGGCCGGTCTGCGCCTGAGCGTGGGTGCCAGCGCCGTTAGCCGTTACCAGCGTGATGCCGATCCCATTTACAAACTTCCCGAAAATACCGGAGCTTTTGCCGGAAGGGTGAATCTGGGTGCAGGCAACTTCAATTTCATGACCGAATATGCCTATAAAATTAACGACCCCTCGGCCATCAACCAGTTTATCTATTCCAACGGACAAGCTTTGCTAAGCTCTTTTTCCTATTCGCAGAAGGGTCTTGGCGTGATGCTGCAGCTCAAACGCGTGGATAATTTTAGTTTTAAAAGCGATCGCGCCGAAACAGCCAATGCACTGGATATCAATTTTATTCCTCCCATCAACCGGATGCACGCCTATAGCCTTACCGCAAAATATCCTTATGCCACACAGCCAAATGGCGAAATGGGCATGCAGTTTCAGCTCAACTATAAAATCCCGAAAGGAACCCCACTTGGAGGAAAATATGGCACAGGAATCTCACTCAATTTCAGCCAGGTCAACGATATTGTCCGCGACACATTAGATAAAGAATACCGCGGAACCCTCGGATATAAAAGCGACTTCTTCAAGGTGTCGGATCACATCTTTTTCCGCGACCTCAATGTTGAAGTTGAGAAACGCTTCAACAGCAAGCTGAAAGGCGTAATCCAGTATATGAATCTGCTTTATGATATTGCCGTTATCGAAGGTCATACGGGCGAAGAGGCTGTGAAAGCCAATCTGGCGGTTGCCGATTTCACCTATAAATTCAACAGCCGAAACGCTTTGCGCGTCGAAGCTCAAGGTATGTGGACCAAGCAAGACGAAGGCGATTGGGCTGCCCTGATGGCTGAATACACCATTGCCCCTAAATGGTTTATGGCCTTGTCTGACCAATACAACTATGGCAATCCTGATCCCGACAAACGAAACCATTATTATACCATTTCGGGTGGCTATACCCACGAGTCAACCCGCATTGCGCTGACTTATGGCCGGCAGTATGAAGGCGTGGTTTGCGTCGGCGGTGTTTGCCGTCAGGTTCCGGCTTCCAGCGGATTCACTGTAACAATTTCAACGAATTTTTAAACTGATTCGATCTATGAAAAATATATTTCATCTTCCGGCAATACTTCTTTTGCTCAGTCTTTCTTTCTCCGGTTGCGACAAAATCGAACCTCCCTTTAAAGAAGGCGGAGGCGGTCAGGTTACCAACGACACGCGTAAAATCCTGCTTGAAGATTATACCGGTCACACCTGCGTGAACTGCCCCGGTGGCGCCCGTCTGGGTCACGAGTTGGTACATCTCTATAATGGTCAGGTCATCATGATTGGGGTACATGCCGGATATTTTGCACGGCCAAAAGCCGCTCCTTTCGATGCCGATTATCGCACCGAAGCTGGCACTGCCTGGGACAACTTTTTTGGTATCTCGGCTGCCGGGAACCCCATGGGGATGGTTAACCGAGTTAACAATCAAGGCGCCTATAATGTGACGGCTGCCAACTGGGCTACTGCTGTTGGGCAGGCTGCTCAGGAAAAAGCTGCCCTCAGCCTCAATATCCAGACCACCTATAACAGCACTAGCCGCAACCTGAAAGTTGAACTCGAAAGCAAAGTGATTCACCCACTTGACAACAAACTAATGCTCATCGCCTGCATTATCGAGGACAGCATCGTGAGTGCACAAAGCAACAACGATCCCAATGTGGGCGCTACGCCTACCATCCCCGACTATGTGCATCGCCATGTGTTGCGTGGAAGCATCAACAGCCCCTGGGGTGAAGAGCTGGCCGCTGCCGGACAGGCCACAGCCAATGCTACTTTCAGCAAAACTTATACCCTCGATCTGAACAGCGCCTATAACGATCAACACGTTTCGATTGTAGCATTTATTTACGACGATACCAGCAAGGAAGTCCTCCAGGTAGAGGAAAAGAAAATCCGCTGAGATTAAAAATCAAGCTTTATAAATTTTCGTTAAAAGGTCGGGAAAACATTGTTTCCGGCCTTTTGCTTTTCGTAGGGATGATAGCTACCTTTGTCGGCTACGTTTGTATGATTATGAAAACAAAAACTTTGTTTTTTTGCCGCAACTGCGGTAACGAATCGCCAAAATGGATTGGTAAATGCCCGGCCTGTGGTGAATGGAATACCTATGTGGAAGAAACTGTAGCCACAGGAAAGCCGTTGCGTCATAGCCAAAATGTGGGTAAAAGCCCCGCCGCCCGGCCGCTTCCGGTGAAAGAGATCGAAAGCGAAAATGAAGCCCGCATTGATCTGCATAACAGCGAGCTCAACCGCGTGCTGGGCGGTGGCCTTGTCCCCGGTTCATTGATATTGGCCGGAGGCGAACCGGGAATTGGCAAAAGCACCCTGCTGCTTCAGGTTGCTCTCAGACTTTCTCCTCTTAAAGTTTTATATGTCTCGGGCGAAGAAAGCAACCGTCAGATACGAATGCGTGCCGACCGCATCGGTATTGCCAATGAGAACTGTTTTATCTTTACCGAAACAGATACCCGCGAAATAGCCCGCCATTTCGAACAACTGAAACCCGATATCGTTGTCATTGATTCCATCCAAACCCTTGCCACACCACAAGTTGAGGCGTCGGCCGGGAGTATCAGTCAAATCAGGGAGAGTGCAGCCGAAATGAACCGTCTTGCCAAAAGCACAAACGTCCCCTTTATTCTGATTGGTCATATCACCAAAGACGGCAGCATTGCCGGTCCAAAAATCTTAGAACACATGGTTGACGCTGTGCTCCAGTTTGAAGGCGACCGACATTACGGATTTCGTATTCTGCGTGCCATCAAAAACCGCTTCGGACCGGCTTCGGAATTAGGAATTTTCGAAATGCGCGACAACGGCTTGCGCGAGGTTGAAAACCCGAGCGAGATACTCCTCTCGCAGCGCGATACTCAGGTGAGTGGCGTGGCCATTGCTGCCATCGTCGAAGGGCTCAGACCCATCCTCATCGAAACACAGGCCCTCGTCAGTACGGCTGCCTACGGCACCCCGCAACGCTCCGGAACGGGATTCGACCTCCGCAGACTCAATATGTTGCTGGCTGTATTGGAAAAACGTGCCGGGTTCAGGCTGGCCACCAAAGACGTGTTTTTGAACATTGCCGGCGGTCTTCGCGTGGACGACCCTGCAAGCGATCTGGCTGTGATTGCTGCTATCCTCTCATCAGCCAACGATCAAGCGTTGGATACACAAACTGTTTTTGCCGCCGAAGTGGGTCTTTCGGGCGAGATAAGAGCCGTAAACCGCATCGAAGCCCGTATCTCGGAAGCCGATAAATTAGGGTTCGAACGCATCTTCGTCTCCAAATACGGACTCAAAGGGCTCGATTTGACCAAATACCGCATCAGGATTGAACCGGTGACGAATGTGGGGGAATTTTGGGCAAAGCTGAGCCGTTGAACGAAAATTCCGCCTGCAAACTATCCTTCAATTTGACCGGTGCGGCGCAAATAGTGCATCGAGCTGCCGGCTTTATGGTAACTGATTGTTTCACCAATTTCCTGAATCACCTGATTTAGCGATGTAGTGCTCAGTGCAGGGTCTTTGTCTAAGTTTGGTTTATTGTCGTAGAGTAGGTATTTTTTTCGGTTGGGCACCGGAGTTAGGTTAGGCATCACCACATTGGCGCCGGCCAGAATACCTTTTTGCCTGCCAAGCGGATCAAGGGTTTCAAGGGCTGTTGAAGCAGCAATATTGATCCAAGGCATATTGAGGCGCAACAAAGCAATCATCAGCAACCCTATCCTGAATCGTTCCTGCGATGGCCACAGAAGTGCGTCTTCAGCCGAAAGCGGGATGTCGGGATGCTCAATATACGGACCCATCCCCACCATGTCAATGTCCTGTGTTTTGAAAAACAATAAATCGTCAGCTAAATCAGCCAACGTTTGTCCGGGCAGGCCGATCATCACGCCGGTTCCCACCTGATAACCTTCCTGACGCAAGAGCGTAAGTGCGTGCATACGGGCGTCGAAGTTGTGGGCTTTGTTGTGAGGGTGAATATGCTCAAAAAGCTGTCGGTTAGTGGTTTCGATACGCAGCAAATAACGTTCGGCTCCGGCCTCACGCCAAAGACGATAAGTTTCTGCCGACTGTTCGCCCAACGAAAGGGTGATGGTGAGTTCGTTGTGGGTGCGCTGATGGATGCCCTTGAGCAAACGGGCAATATGATGGGTAAAGGTTTTGTTTTTTAACTCGCCGGCCTGGATAACCAATGACCCGAAGCCTTCTTTCCAGGCAAAATCGGCAGCCTGATAAACCTCTCTGTCGGAAAGCGTATAGCGTTCAACCATAGGATTGGCTGCACGAATGCCACAATAGTAGCAATTCCGGGCACAGCGGTTCGACAGCTCAATCAGGCCACGCAGATACACTATTCGTCCCGGATGCTCGGCTTTGACACGAAGGCCGGCCTGCAACACTTTTTCGGTTTCCGGCCCGGGTTCAACCGAAAGCAGGCGAATCAACTCTTCTTTTTTATGATTACTTTTTAAAAGCAGTTCATCAATGGATTCACTCATTCTGCATGTTTTTTAAAAGGTTCGGTCACCCTGTCGAAAATACCATTGATCCAGGCAATGGCCATTCCATAGTTGCTCACAGCGATATCGGCATCCACGGCCGGCTTCAGCCGGTTGAGCAGTTGTTTGCGCGTCACCACACATCCGCCGCATTGAATTACCATCTTGTATTGTTGGATGTCTTTAATGGCATCCAATCCCGAAACGATCTCAAATTTCAGTTCTTTGCCCGAATACTCCCTGATCCACATTGGCAGTTTAACACGCCCGATATCGTCGCAACTCACCTGGTGGCTGCACGATTCGAGAATGAGGATGGTATCGCCGTCATTGAGTTTTCCCAACATGGGCGTGCCTTGCAAATAATGTTCAAAATCACCTTTAAGGCGGGCAAACACAATACTGAAACTCGTGAGCGGCACTTCGGGCGGCACAATGGTGTTGACGTAAGAAAACACCTGACTGTCAGTAACCACTAACTGTGGGCGGGGCATATTCTGTTCAAAATACGATTTCAGGCGGTCTTCCTGAAGCACAACACAAATATTGTCGTGGTCGAGCACATCGCGGATGGTCATCACCTGCGGCAAAATAAGTCGGCCTTCGGGGGCTTCCGCATCAATGGGTGTGACAAGCATTACCAAACCACCAGGCTGGATGATATCGCCCAAAAGCGAAGGTTTTTGAAACGTATTTTCGGGCATGGTTTTTTTCAACAACCCAATCAACGCCTCCAATTTCTCGCTGTTCGTTGTCGTGAAATCAAGCACTTCGGCCTTTGTGAACTCACTGATTTTATCGCGGGTAACCTCTTCGAGAGGTTGAAGGTCGCTCTTGTTGTGAACGATGAAATACGGGATTTTCAGATCTCTGAATCGGGTAATCAGGTCTTTTTCATAAAATCCAAACTCGTTTGCGGTAATCACGAGCATTGCGCAATCAATGGTTTGGATGGCCTGAAAGGTTTTCTGTTTCCGTTTCTCGCCAAGTTCGCCAATATCGTCAATGCCGGCAGTATCAATGATGATGACCGGTCCGATACCAAAAATTTCGAGGGATTTTTTCACCGGATCGGTTGTAGTGCCGGCTTCGGGCGACACGATGGCAACTTCCTGATTGACTAAAAGGTTAATGATAGAGCTTTTGCCATTGTTGCGCCGGCCGAAAAGGCCGATATGTGGTTTGAGGTCTTTGCCTTTCGCCATAGGATCGTCAGAGAAATTTGCTTAAAAATAGAGGTCACGTTCGCCGTTTTTGATACGTTCCACTCGATCCCTCACCTTGTTGCGATACGATTCATCTTCAATCTCGTCAATGCTTTGATCCACAAGCCTCCAGCCTTTGGCTGCAGTTTCCGGAGTAGCATAATCAATGATATATTCGGCCAAAGTGAAGAGTGCATTTGGGGTACAGAATTTTTTGATAAATCCGGGCACGCTGAACTCCATAAAATGTTGACCTGTACGTCCTTTTCGGTAACAAGCCGTGCAAAACGAAGGGATATAGTCATTTTCGATCAGCTCGTCAATCACCTGATTTAGAGTACGGTCATCGTTGATTTTGAACTGTTCTTTGGTCAGGTTTTGATCCACTTCGGGGTTTTCGGCATAGGCGCCGATTTCGAGCTTGGTTCCGGCATCAATTTGCGAACAGCCGTAGGCCAGCACTTCGCGGCGGATATGTTCGGGTTCGCGGGCGGTGAGAATGAGCCCTGTGTAAGGCACTGCCAGACGCAGGATGGCCACTAAACGCGTAAATTCTTCATCGCTCACCTGATACTGGTCGTCGAGGTCGTAATCCAAAGCATCCTGAATTCGCGGGAACGAAATGGTGTGCGGTCCTACGTTGTAGCAGGCTTCTAAGTGGTTCACATGGCGCAGCAGGGCCAGCACCTCGAAACGCCAGTCGTAAAGGCCAAACAAGGCGCCAATGCCCACATCGTCAATTCCGCCTTCCATAGCGCGGTCGAGAGCCGTCAGGCGATAATCGTAATCGGCTTTCTTGCCCGACGGGTGGCAAATTTTGTAAGTAGGACGATGGTAGGTTTCCTGAAAAATCTGATAAGTGCCAATGCCCGATTCGCCGATAGTTTTGAACCCTTCGATATCGAAAGGAGCGGCATTGATGTTGACACGACGAATTTCGCCGTGATCTTTTTTAACCGAATAAACCAATTTCACGGTTTCGGCAATGAACTCGGCCGAGTAGGTACGATGCTCGCCAAATACCAGAATCAGTCGCTTCTGGCCATGTTCTTCCAAGGCTTTCACATTGGCAATCAGCTCATCGGTATTTAAGGTTTTACGGATGGCCGATTTGTTGGATGCCTTGAACCCACAATAACGGCAGTTGTTCGAGCAGTAGTTACCCACATAAAGCGGCGCAAAAAGCACGATGCGCTTTCCATAAACACGCTCTTTGAGTTGGCGGGCTCCCTGACGGATCCATCCAATCATCTCGGGGTCGGTGGCATTGAGCAACACTGCCGTTTCTTCAAGGCTCAGCCGCTGTTTGTCGAGCGACTTGGCAATGATGGCTTTTACGCGCTCTTTTTCGGGTATGGCCTGTCGCAGTATATCGTGAATTTCCTCTTCGTCAATAAAAGGCTGCATACTGACGTCGGGAATGCGGTATTGTTGTGGTTCAAATTTCATGGTTTATATCTTTAACTGGTTTGTTGGATTTAGGTTCTGTATTACCTGTTTATTCGTGTACTCCTTAATGAAGTTCGGATTGCTTTACTGACACGAAGATTTTTGGTTAATTCCGCGGCAAAGTTACTTCAAATGTTGTTCCCTCATCAGGAATACTGCTAACGGTGATGGTTCCGTTGTGTTGTTCCACCATTTTTTTGGCAATGGAAAGCCCCAGGCCTGTGCCGGTGATTTCTTTGGTTTTGCTGTTTTTGATGCGAACAAAATCCTGAAAAATCTTTTCCATATCGTCGGGGCTCATTCCGATTCCGGTATCTGTCACTGTGATTTTGATGCTGCTCCCTTGATCTACAATGGCAACATCCACTTTTCCATTGTCTTTATTATATTTTACCGCATTCGAAATGAGATTGTTAAAAACAATTTCCATTTCATCGGCATCGGCCAGCAAATACGTGTTTCCTGATTTTTGAAGGGTCATCTTCACATTTTTCTGTATCGAATAGGGTTCCATCGTGTCCATAGCTGTTTGTGCGATGGTTCCCAGCTCGATATCGCGTAGTTTTCGTTCTTTTTTTCCGGATTCGATTTTCGTCAGGTCGAGCATATCCATGATGAGATTTCGCATGCCGCGCAATCTGATCAGCGATCGTTCGACCATTTTGTCGTAATCTTCGATTTTATCGCCAAGCTGTCGTTCCTGCATCATTTTGAGGTATCCTTCAACAGCATTGATGGGCGATTTGAGTTCGTGCGAAAGGACAGAGAGAAATTGAAACCTGATTTGTTTTCCTTCTATCTGCATTTTGCGTGTCATACGTTTCAGATAGAGGTGTTTGGCCACATTTTCGATGCTTGCCCTAAGCTCATTGGGCGTGAAGGGTTTAGGCATGAAGTTGAAGGCGCCATTTTTGGTGGCCTTGACCGCCAGGTCGAGCGAGGCATAGGAGGTAATCATCACCACTGCCAGGTCGTAATCTTGTTTCTTAATGGTTTCGAGTACTTCGATGCCATCCATTCCGGGCAGTTTGTTGTCGAGCAACACCACATCCACCTGTTGTTTACTCAGGATTTCGACGGCTTCTTCGCCTGTCCCTGCCTCAATAAGGTTGAAGTCGAAATCTTCGTCCATAAAGGCATAACCCACGGTGAAGTTACTGAGGATGCGGCAAACACCGGAACGTATTCCGGGCTCATCGTCAACAATCAAAACATGCAGTGTGGCCATGTTTCAGGTTTTTAAAGACGTAAAGATCAGAGTTTTAATAATTTATTGATTTCGCGATGAAGCTGGTCGGCCCGAAGTCCCTTTTCGAGGTAAACATCGGCTTTGATCCAGCCCTTATTGTCTTCGCCATACAAGTCGAAACTGTAGCCAGTGTCGGCAGTGGCGGCAGTAGCCATGATGATGGGCATATTGGGATATTTCTTTTTGGCTTTATAGCTGAGAATGAATCCGCTATCTTCGTTTTCCATCATCAGGTCGAAGATACACAGATCAGGTTTCATGCTTTCGAGCATCTTCTCGGCCTGAGCCTGACTCTCGGCAGTTTTCACTTCAAATCCCATGTTTTTTACCATAGTTTCAATTTGAAACAGATAATCGGAATCGTCGTCAACGATAAAAATAAGTTTGTTTTCTTTTGACATCATATTCTTGGGTTTACAGATTTTTAATTTTCGGGGTTACGTGGCAATGTGATTACAAATGAGGTTCCAAGGGGGCCGTCTTTGGGCTCTGCATTGGAATGAACGGTTATTTTTCCTTTGTGCATTTTAACAATGCCATAACAAAGCGGGAGACCTAAGCCAGTGCCTTTGCCCACTTCTTTGGTAGTGAAGAAAGGCGTGAAGAGTTTTTCGATATTTTCCTTGGCAATACCTGTTCCGGTATCGCTTACCGACACTATCACTTCGTTGGGTTTGTCGCGCAGTTTCAGGCTCAGCACACCACCATTGGGCATGGCCTCAATAGCGTTTTTTTCGAGATTGTTGAACACCTGCATCATCTGGTCGGCATCCATAAAAAGATAGGGGTCTTTCAAATCTACATCAAGTCTGATTTCGACCGACTGTGGAACAACCACCGACTGAAGGCTTCGCGTGATGAACTTTTCAAGATGCGTCTCGGCGAGCCGTACCTGATTTTTACGAGCAAAATTCAACAGTCCGCCTACGATTTTTCTGCATCTTTCGGTCTGTTCAACAATCAGTTGTAAGTCGCCTTTCAAGTTTTCGTCCGTGGTTTCGTCTAAGATGAGGTTGCTGTACATGGTAATGACGCCCAGCGGATTATTGAGTTCGTGTGCAATTCCGGCCGAAAGCTGCCCCATGTGCGCTAATTTTTCCGACTGCTTGAGCGCTTCGCGGGCTTTGTTGAGTTCGCGGTTCGAGATGTTCAGTTTTTCGACGGACTGATGCAGTTTCTCGATGGAATAAGGCAGGCACATTTCATTTTCGGCCAATCCCTGAACAATGGCGATGGCATGTTCAATACAACTGTCGTAGCCGCAAGCGCCACAGTTGAGATAGTCCGACGGGTCATTTTTCCCCATTTGGAACAGCACTTCGGCCACTTTGTCATTCGAAGGGCTGACGAGCCGGCGGTCGCGGGCAACAAAACTATTGCACAGGTCAATCTCTTTTGCGCATTCCATCTCGTTTTCCCATTCTTCAACGTTAAGCTTTTTCATTTTTTCTTCGGCATAGGCCGAAACCAATGCACGCCGATGATATTTGTTGCCGTTTTTCGACATGCCAGGCCCCATGATACAGCCTTCGCAACAGAGCAGTTCCAAATGGTTTACCTTCAAAGTGCCCTTGGAATATTCGTTGAGGGCGTCCATAAAATTGCGCCGGCCTTCGGCCACAACCACATCAACCCTTGTCAGATCATCGGCTATCTCCATATTTTGGAGCATGCCGTGGCTCACCGGAAATATTGCTCCCCGGGCAGCATGGGGCGGGTCGAATTCGGAAGGCTCAACATCTTCGGGATTGATACCGGCCTTGGCAAACATTTCGCGTAACTCGCAAAAAGTGAGGGCGTAATGAATGTCGTCAGATTCGGCCTTTTTGGCAATACAAGGCCCGATGAAAACCACTTCGAGTTCCGAGCCATAACGATGCTTCAAATAGCGTGAAGCAGCCACCATAGGCGAAACATAAGGGGCCAGATGATCTATCAGATCGGGCTGAAAATGTTCGACATAATACACGATTGCCGGGCAATCGGACGAGATAACACCTTTTTGTGTTCCGTCGTCATATTTCTGACGGTAGCTCCGGGCTACCATATCGGCGCCAAAAGCCACCTCGGTAACATAGGTGAAACCCAAAGCCCTGACCATCCCCACCAATCGGCGATAATCGCCAACCGAATGAAACTCAGCGGCAAAGCTCGGCGCCAAACAGGCTGCCACAGGTTTGCCGGATTTCAGCAAACCCGTCACCTCATCGGTGAGTTTCAGATAAACTTTAGCTTCCTGACTACAAACCCGAACACAATTGCCACATCCGATACATCTTTCACTGATGACTTCGGCCTGGCCATTGATGATCTTAATGGCCTTCACCGGACACTCGCGTACACAGGTATAGCACACCCTGCAACGGTCTTTCACGGTGAAAACCAACTGTTTGTATTTACTGTTATGGGCCATCGTTCATCGAAATCAGGGGCAGGAAGGCCTCATCTTCCCTCCTGCCCTTTCGTATAACTAATATACTTCTCGTTTCTGATAATGAGTATGCAGTAAATCGTGGCTCCTGTGGCCTAAAGGCTTGCCTAAGAATTTATCATACAACTCAATGATGTAGGGGTTCTTGTGCGACACTTTGATGGCATCTTTTTCGTCAATGTCGTAAAGGGTTGCCATACGTGCTTTGACAGCTTCTTCGGTAGTTCCGATGGGTTGGCCGCCTCCGTTGATACAGCCACCGGGGCAAGCCATTATTTCGATGAAATGCAGGTCTTTTCTTCCGTTGCGGATTTCCTGGAGAAGGTCTTCAGCATTTTTCAGGCCACTCACTACGGCAACACCCACTTCGAGATCGCCAATCTGAACGGTGGCTTCCTTGCGTCCTTCGAGCCCGCGAACAGCTTTCACCTGAAACTTCACCATTTCCTTACCAGTGATGAAATAGTGTGCCGAACGAATGGCAGCTTCCATTACACCGCCCGACGAGCCAAAGATCTTACCGGCAGATGAGCGTGTTCCCAGCGGCGAGTCGGCCAGTTCAGGTTCTAACTTATGAACGTCAATGCCATGAAGTCTGATCAGTCGTGCCAGTTCGCGTGTGGTAAGCACGGCGTCAACATCCGAGATACCGTTTTGGGTCATCTCTTCACGTTGTTGTTCAAATTTCTTGGCGGTGCAGGGCATGATGGATACAGAATAGATATTTTCTTTCGGAATTCCTTCTATCTCAGCGAAGTAGCTCTTGATGATGGCTCCCATCATTTGCTGCGGCGATTTGCAGGTGGACAGGTTGGGCAACAGGTCGTGGCTAAACTCTTCGGCATATTTAATCCATCCGGGGCAGCAACTGGTAATCATGGGCAGCACCCCGCCATTCGTGACGCGATGGATGAGTTCGGTGGCCTCCTCCATAATGGTTAAGTCGGCCGAAAATGAGGTGTCGAATACATAGTCGAAGCCGATTCTGCGAAGGGCGGCATTCATCAGACCAACGATATTTTGTCCGGGTTTGAAGCCCAATTCTTCAGCCAAAGAAACCGAGATGGCCGGTGCATGTTGCACAATGACCACTTTGGAAGGGTCGTTCAGGTTTTTCTTGATTTCGGCAATATGTGGCTGTTCTTTCAGTGCGCCGGTTGGACAAACCATAATACATTGTCCGCAATTCACGCAGGTGGACAAGTTGAGTCCATGGTTAAACATGGTATCAATGAATGTTTTATTGCCTCGGCCAACAAATCCGATAGACGACACATTCTGGACTTCTTCGCAAACTCTGACGCAGCGTCCGCAAAGGATACATTTGGCCGGGTCGCGCACCAAGCTCGGGCTCGAAACATCGAGTTTATACTTATTCTTGTTTCCGCTGATACGCCTTTCGCGAACATGAAGGTCTTCCGACAGTTTCTGCAGTTCGCAGCTTCCGTTGCGTTCGCAGTAGAGACAGTCGTCGGGGTGGTTGGACAGCAGCAGCTCGACAATGGTTTTGCGCGATTCAATCACCCTTGAGGAGTGGGTTTTTATTTTCATGCCATTGACTACCGGTTCTGAGCAAGCCGTAACTAAGTTGCGACGGCCTTCAACCTCCACCACACACATGCGGCAGGCGCCGGTGGGGAAAAACCCTTTCATGTGACACAAAGTAGGCACGCTGATACCGTGACGGTTCAGCGCATCGAGAATGGTATCGCCGGGTTCGGCGTATATTTTATTGTTGTTGACTTCGATTGTGAGTTTCATAAAACGCTGTATTTTGTGTTATTCTGGTTAGCTGACTAAGACTGCATCGAAATTGCACACCTCGAAGCAAGCGCCACAGCTGATACATTTATCGGCGATGATGAAATGAGGCTGTTTACGTCCGCCAATGATGGCGTTGGTGGGACATTTCTTGGCACAAAGCGTACAGCCGGTGCATTTATCGGCATCAATGGAATATTCGCGCAGGTTTTTACATACTCCGGCCCGGCATTTACGGTCGAACACATGCTCTTCATATTCTTCTCTGAACCAGCGCAATGTGCTCAGTACAGGATTTGGAGCCGTTTGACCTAAGCCACAGAGCGAAGTGTCCTTGATGACATTACCCAGTTTTTCGAGCTGTGTCACTCCTTTAAAACGAGCCAGCGGTTCGTGGTTCTCGCTGTTTTTCGGTTTATTGGTGATGCTTTCGAGGATTTCGAGCATTCGTCGGGTTCCTTCACGGCAGGGGATACATTTACCGCAGCTTTCGCGCTGGATAAAGTCCATAAAAAATTTGGCCACATCCACCATGCAGGTATCTTCGTCCATGACCACCATCCCGCCCGAGCCCATCATTGCTCCAACGTTGATGAGGCTTTCGTAATCAATTTCGATGTCTAAATTGGCTTCGGTGACGCATCCGCCCGAAGGTCCGCCCATCTGCACAGCTTTGAACTTTTTGCCGTTGGCAATACCTCCGGCCATTTTGTAGATCACATCGCGCACAGTGGTTCCCATTGGAATCTCGACTAAGCCTGTGGTGTTGATTTTGCCTGAAAGGGCAAACACCTTAGTTCCTTTACTGGTGGCAGTACCCACCGAGCTGAACCATTCAGGGCCGTTATTGATGATAGCCGGGATGTTGGCCAAAGTTTCCACGTTGTTGATGATGGTGGGTTTGCCAAAGAGTCCGCTCACGGCGGGGAATGGCGGGCGGGGGCGCGGCATGCCGCGTTCGCCTTCGATGCTGTGGATGAGGGCTGTTTCTTCGCCACACACAAAAGCACCGGCTCCTTTTTTAATCACAAACTCAAGATCAACACCGGAATCGAAGATGTTTTTCCCGATAAGTCCATAGGATTTAGCCTGGTCAATGGCTTTGATCAGACGTTCGATGGCCAGCGGATATTCGGCGCGGATATAGATATAGGCCTTGGTTGCGCCGATGGCGTAGGCAGCAATGGCCATGCCTTCGAGCAGTTTGTGCGGGTTTCCTTCGATCACGGCGCGATCCATGAAAGCTCCCGGGTCGCCTTCGTCGGCATTGCAGATCAGATATTTCTGGTCGGACTCGGTAGCTAAGGCAAACTTCCATTTTTTGCCTGTTGGGAAACCACCGCCGCCACGGCCGCGCAGGCCGCTTTTTTCAATCTGGTCGCACACCTCGGCTGGCGAGAAGATTTTCAACGAGTTCAGATAGGCTTTATAGCCATCGCGGGCAATATATTCTTCAATGCTTTCAGGATTGGTGATGCCACAATCCTGTAAAACAATGCGCCGCTGAGGTTTGAAAAAACGATGCTCGTCAAGATAATTGACATTGTCCCAACCTTTCTGATCATCCTGTTCACGTAACTGACCCAGCACGGGCTGTCCGGGGAGCTTTTCGTCGAAAATACTGTCGAGAATTGCTTCCACTTTATCGCCGGTTACTTTTTCGAACGAAATTCTTTTTCGTCCGGGAATTTTCACGTCGAGGATTGGTTCTGACGAGCAGAGGCCAATACATCCAACGGGGATCACCTGGGCATCTATCTTACGGGCAGCCAAAAATTCTTTTACGACTTTGATGGTTTCGCCGGCTCCTGCGCCTAAACCACAAGTACCCGCTCCTACGAAAATCACCGGCTGACTATTGTGATCGTTGCGTACCACTTTCAATTGTTTCACGGTATCGGCTGTAAGTTGAGCTTTTTCGCTCACTTTGAGCACCTCATTGATAAAAAATGATTTGTCTGCCATCATGATAATTCCTCCTTGTTACGATATTCCTGCAGGATGTTTTGAATGGATTCGGCGGTTAGTTTTGCGTGAAACTCGCCGTTGATGCTGATGACGGGAGCCAGTCCGCAGGCGCCGATACAGGCTACCACTTCGAGGCTGAACATTTTGTCGCGTGTGGTTTGCCCGGCTTTCACCTTGAGTTGTTTCTCAATTTCTTCGAGTACGGTTGCCGAACCAAGCACGTGGCAAGCCGTACCGCGGCAAACCTGAATATGATATTTTCCTGGCTGGGTAAATCTGAACTGATTATAAAAGGTGGCCACTCCAAAGATTTTGCTGGCCGGCATATGCAAGTGTTTTCCAACCTCGATCACTGCCTCTTCGGAAAGGAAGCCCAGTTTGTCCTGAATCTGTTGCAGGATGGGTATCAGGCTGTCGTTGGCCGCAGCAGGATAACCGTTTAAAATTTCGTGAACTTGTTCTTTCATACTATCTTTTGTTAAAATATCCGTTGCAGCCGCGCTGCATTGGCTTTCTTCTATAATTGATGTCTCGTTGAATTATGCTTTTGCTTCGGCTTTCTTGGTTAAGATGCGATGTACTTCGGGCAACAGTCGGTCGCGGTCAACCGGTTTGCGTACAAAGCCGTCAACCGGAACCCATACCGAACGTCCATCTTCGGCACGGTAGTCAATGCCTGAGTTGCCGGTGACGATGTCGCGAATCAGGATGACCTGAAGTTCTTTGTAGTTGGGATCATTCCGAAATTCCCGAGCCATGGCCTGCACGCTGGGTTTGGTGGTCATCAGCACTTCGATCGAGGTCTCCATCAGGGTAGGAATATCGCGTAATGCAGGGTTGTCGGCAAATTCCTTGGCCATTTCAAAGCCTTCATATTGGGTGGTCATCATCACATCGAGGATGGCCAGATCAGGCTTATAGCTGAGTGCCAGTTGAATACCTTCTTTTTTGTTGAAGGCCGAAATCACTTCATAACCTTCGTTGCGTAACATTTGCTCTAAAAGGGTGATCACGTCCATGTCGTCGTCAACCACCAGAATCGTTGCCTTTTTCATATTTTTAAGGTTTTTAAATTTCTTTGTTATTTCATTAACAATCACTCAACAAAAATACTGACGAATAACAAGCCCCAAAAGGGGTTTTGTTACTGATTTCACAACGGCAAAAAAGGTAAAAACAGGAAGTAAAAACCAGTACTTTTACGCAAATCCAAGATGATGCAGTTGAGTCGAGAGAGGATCAACAAACGTTTTTTCGTATGCTCTCAAGCATAGATGTGACTTTTGGAAATGGTTTTTGAAAGGCTAAGTTATATGTGAATCAATCCGTTTCGGATTGCAAAGGCCAAAAGGCTCACCGTATTTTTGGTGTTGGTTTTTGTCATCAGGTTCGATTTATGGCCGACAATGGTGCGTTCGCTCACAAAAAGGCGGTCGCCAATTTCCTTATTGCTCAGGCCTTCGGCCAGCAGTTGAAGCACTTCGAGTTCGCGGCGGGTGATGACAAGGTCGTTTTCGGTTTTTTCCTCTTTCACGATGCTTTTGGTAAAATAGTCCCAAAGCTCTTCGCTGTAATAGGTTTTTCCGTTATAAACAGCTTGGATGGCTCTGTCGAGTACATCTTTGCGGATGTTTTTGATGAGGAATCCTTTGGCTCCGGCTTCAATCATGTGCTGAATGTAGGCGTCTTCGGTAAACATTGTCAGGGCAATTACTTTGAGTCCGGGTTTTTTCTCAAGGGCTTGGCGTGTGGCTTCAATCCCGTTCATCACCGGCATCTCAATGTCCATCAGCACGATGTCGGTTTCTTCTTCATCGAGCAGTTGCAAAAATTCGGCTCCATTGGCTGCTTCGGCCACTACACGCGCATAGCCGAGCTTGTTGATGACCATTTTCAGGCCACTGCGAAAAATTTCGTGGTCGTCAACCACGATCACACGAATCAATGAATCCATGTTCAACCGTTCAATTTATATATGCAAAGGTAGTTTTTTCATCGGAAATTTTTATATGATGATTGGCGGCGAGCCTTCTATTGATGACTTGAATGCCTGAAACACGACACCAAATGGTCGTTCACCATGCCGGCAGCCTGCATAAAAGCATAACAGATCGTACTTCCAACAAATTTGAATCCGTGGCTGATCATTGCTTTGCTCATGGCATCAGATTCGGGGCTCCGCGCCGGAATTTCGCTGCTCAAACGGAAGCTGTTCACTATTGTTTGTCCGCCTGTAAACTGCCAGATGAACCGATCGAACGAACCATGCTGTTGTTGTATTTTCAGAAAACACCGGGCGTTGGTTACCGTTGCATTGATTTTCAATCTGTTGCGTATGATTCCATCGTTCGAAAGCAGTTTTTCAATTTTTGCCGAATCGTAACGGGCAATTTTTTGTGGGTCGAACCCATCGAAGGCGGCCCTGAAATTTTCGCGTTTCAAAAGAATGGTTTTCCAGCTTAGCCCAGCCTGAAAAGCGTCGAGCACAAGAAACTCGAACCATTTGCCATCGTCGTGCAGCGGCACACCCCATTCGTTGTCGTGATAGGCAATCATCAGCGGATGCTCGCCCGGCCATTGGCATCGTTCAATCTTATTTTCAGTGTGAAAATTCATCATAAAGGCTTTTCAGAAGAGATATTCAGGTCAAAGGTACATGAAAACCGGTGAGTTTGCGGTCGGAACGAACCATAAATTTCAGAAGTAAGGCTTTCTGTATTCATAAATTTCATGTGCTCCGTTCTCCACCAAATACAGATTACTTCGGTGATTCCGGAGACTTTCGTCCTATAGATGAAGCAACGATTTAAGGTGTTAAGATGTTAAGGTGTTAGGGTGTTAGGGTGTTAAAGTGTTAAGGTGTTAAGTATTTTGGGAGTATTCAGAAAACTGTGTCAGTCTCATTTGCGAATTTACAATTTTTTCTTTTGGCCTCTTAGGTGCCATTTTCAAGGAAAATTTTGCGGTTAGTCAAGGGCGGCGGAGGCACGGAGCCGTT